>WNFI01179096.1_pt1 | contig 18658 bp, 16 predicted proteins | sample 5400471 | NCBI WGS metagenome assembly WNFI01 (sample SAMN13153348, study PRJNA577476) | soil metagenome | isolation source: 100 cm saprolite on Douglas fir-dominated hillslope | place: USA:California | collected 2013-09-17 | reverse complement strand
CGCTCAGGTAGACCTTGATGTGGTGCGCGCCGCGGCGCACCTCCTCCCGGACAGCCCGGCGGACCTCGGGAACCCCGTCGCAGATGACCCCGATGGCCGGCGAGTAGTAGTTGTCGTCATAGACGGGCCGGCCGGGAGCCCTCCAGTCACCCGCCCCGCCGGTCTGGGATAGCTGCTTGCCCCCGAAGCGGATGCGCGGCCCGGTGAAGTAGCCGTCCGCCACGGCCCTCGCCAGCCCGAAGTCGCCGCCCCCGACGTCCCTGATCGTGGTGAACCCGCGCGCGAGCATGCCCTCCAGCGCGCGGCTGGCCCGCGCCGCGACGTAACTGGGCGGCCACTCGGCCATCGCGAACAGATCCATGTCGACGACCGCCGGATGAGTGTGCGCATCGATCAGGCCCGGCATGACCGTACGGCCGGCGACGTCGAAGACCGCCGCGTCATCCGGGCCGGTCAGAGCGGGGCCGACGTCGGCGATCCGGCTGCCGTCGATCACCACCGACTGGCCCTCGGCCAGCTCGCCCTGGCCAGGATCGAGGACCGACGCGTTGCGCAGGATCGTCACTCCCATGTCCGCTTACCTTACGATCACGGGCGGGCGCGCCGCGCGGCCCGGCTGCCCGGCCGCCTGCCGGCTCGAATGCTCGCCATGCGCACTCCCGTTCGGAACGCGGCGGGCCTATTCTCGGGGGGTGCGCACTCAGGTCGCGATCGTCGGCGCCGGGCCGGCCGGGCTGCTGCTGTCCCACCTGCTGCACCTGCGCGGCATCGAGTCGGTGGTGCTGGAGGCCCGCAGCCGCGACTACGTGGAGCACCGGGTGCGGGCCGGCGTGCTGGAGCAGGGCACGGTGGACGCTCTCGTCGGCTCGGGCGCGGGGGAGCGGATGCTGCGCGAGGGCCTGGTCCATTACGGCATCGAGCTGCGGTTCGGGGGGCAGGGCCACCGGATCGCGTTCGAGAAGCTGGTGCCGGGGCGGGCGATCACCGTTTACGGCCAGCAGGAGGTGGTGAAGGACCTGATCGCGGCCCGGCTCGCCGCGGGCGGGCAGATTCTCTTCGAGGCCGCCGACGTCGTGCCCGGGGGGATCGAGGGGCCCCGCCCGCAGGTCACCTTCACCCATAACGGCGAACGCCTGACACTCCAGTCCGACTTCGTCGCGGGCTGCGACGGCTTTCACGGGGTGTGCCGCGACGCGATCCCGCCGGGGGTGCTCCGGTTCTTCGACAAGGAATACCCGTTCGGCTGGCTCGGGGTGCTCGCGGCCGTGGCGCCGTCCTCGGAGGAGCTGATCTACTCCAGCAACGACAGCGGCTTCGCCCTGCACAGCATGCGCAGCCCCGAGCTGAGCCGGTTCTACCTGCAGGTAGCGCCCGACGAGGACATCGCGGCCTGGCCGGCCGAGCGGATCTGGGCCGAGCTGCGGGCCCGGCTGGAGACCGTGCCGGGGTGGACCCTGTCCACCGGGCCGGTGATGGAGAAGGGCATCACCGCGATGCGCAGCTTCGTGGCCGAGCCGATGCAGTTCGGCCGGATGTTCCTCGCCGGGGACGCGGCCCACATCGTGCCGCCGACCGGTGCCAAGGGCCTGAACCTGGCGGCGTTCGACGTCACGGTGCTGACCGAGGCGCTCGCCGCCTGGTACTCCGGCGGGGACGCGGCCCTCCTGGACGGGTACTCGCAGGCCTGCCTGCGCCGGGTCTGGCGGGCCCAGCAATTCTCCTGGTGGATGACGACGCTGCTGCACTCGTTCGATCACTATGACGCCTACGACCGCCGGCTGCAGCAGTCGTACCTGGACTACGTCTGCAGCTCGGACGCCGCGTCGACCTCGCTTGCCGAGAACTATGTCGGCCTAGACCGCCGACCGTGAGCAAGCCGGCTCCTGCCGCCGGCTGGTGCCCCAATAGGGTACGGACCGGAAGATCTTGGCCCAGAGTCTTGACTCAGTGCGGCAGGAATAGGACAAGGAGATAAGAAGCGGACATCGGGCGAGCCCGCTCCGCGGCCCAGCCTGCCGCCGCCCCCAAACCCTCAGTCCGCCTCCGGGCCATGCTGACGACCCGGAAGCGTCCTCACCAAGAAGGGCAACGCGCCGTGACCAACCACATCGATGCTGCCACCGAAGCGGTCACCGAGAGCATCGGCACCTGGGCGCCGGAGAACGCCCTGGACCTGGACGCGTTCCTGGCCGGCCTGCCGCGCCTGTTCGAGGCGGTGGCGGCCTCGATCGCCCGGGTCGCCGAGCGGCTCGGCTCGGAGTTCCCCGTCCACCCCTCGGTCCCCGAGCATCTGCAAGAGATCGCCGCGACGGTCGCCGGAATGGGCGAGTTCGCCGGAGAGGCACACGCCATGCACCGGGCCGCGCACGCCGCGGAGATGGAGCGGATCGAGAACCCGCGTCCGAACGAGAGGCTCTGGGATGTCGTCGAGAACTAACGACGTCCCGGCCGTCACGGCCGCGCCCTCGCCGCCCGGCGGACGGGGGGCCTTCCTGTTCGGCCCGCTGATCGCGGCGGTGGTGTACGCGACGGGGACGCTGGGCAGCACGATCCGGCCGTCGGTCCTGGCTATCATCGTGAGCTGCAGTGCGGTGGCCGGCGGGCTCATCGTCGCCGCCGTGATGACGGCCGGCACCTGGTGGTCGGCGGTCTACGCTTCCGCCTGCGGGGCCGTCGCCTCGGGCTGGCTGGCCTTCGCCTTAAGGTCCCGTCCGGCGTCCTGGCCGGCCGCCGTGGCGCTGCTGGTGCCCGCGGCCGCCCTGATCGCGCTGTACCCGGTGATGCGGGCCCGGGAGCACCGCGCGGCCCAGGACGCGCTGCGCGCCGCCGAGGAGGCCGCACGCTCGAGGGAGCAGCGCAGGTGGCCGGACCTGATCGCGCGCATCGGGCATCAGGGCGTCAGGTTCGCCGGGCGGGAGGACACCCTCGCCGGGTACAAGGTGCACCTGCGGCTGCCCGGGTCCGGGCGGGTCACCTACTCCGCCCTGGCCCCCGCGACCGAGCAGCTCGAGGTCGCCGCCCGGCTGCGGCATGGCTCCCTGCGGTTCGAGCGCGGCGACCAGGCGCACAAGGTGATCCTGCACGTCGCCGAGCGGGACGTGCTCGCGGAGACGGTGCCGCTCCCGGCCGGGCATGGAACGCTGAGCATTACCCGCCCCGTGCCGCTCGGGCTATTCGAGGACGGCCAGGTCTGCGCCGTTACCCTCCGCGAGGTCGCCACCCTGATCGTAGGTTTGAGGGGCAGCGGCAAGGCGTTAGCTCTGGACACGCCTATGCCCACGCCCGGCGGCTGGACCACCATGGGCGAGATCCGCGCAGGCGATGTCGTTTACGACGAGGCTGGCGCACCCTGCCAGGTCACCGATGCATGGGATATCCGCTTCGGCCGTCCCTGCTATGAGATCGAGTTCAGCGACGGCTCGACAATCGTGGCCGACGCCGAGCACCAGTGGCTGACCTGGGATCGGAATACCCGGAAGGCCCACGGCCGCGCTGCGCCCGGAAGTACGGCGTACCCGGATGACTGGGCCATCTGGTCTCCGGTGACTCCGGTGTGGTCAAACCGAAAGGCATATGCCCCTGGCGAGCGGGAGCGGATGCGCGACCTCCGGGCAGCAGGACTTTCGGCGGCCCGGATCGGTCAGATGCTGGGACGCTCGGCAAGTGCGGTGCAGCAGCAGTGGAAGCGTCCTGAGCCCGTAGCCGGGGCGCTTTCTCCTCGGACAACTACCGAGCTAGCCGCGACCCTGCGTTCCGGACATGAGTGGAACCATGTAATCCCTGCCGCTAAGCCATTGGCGCTACCTGACGTCGAACTGCCGATTGATCCCTATGTGCTTGGTTACCTACTTGGTGACGGCGACACTCGCTTTACCGGCCGGGTTGCCTGTGATCCGCAGGATCGCAAGTGGTTGCTCGCGGAGTTCCGCGCTGCTGGCTATGCTGCACGCCCGCACCGCGAGCCCGGTCATTTCGGCGTGCCTGGTATCACGAAAATCTGGCGGTCACTCAAGCTTGACCAAGGCAAGAATATCCCGCTCATGTACCAGCGTGGGTCTGTTGGCCAGCGGCTGGCTCTGGTGCAGGGGCTGATCGATTCGGATGGTTACGTGGACAACCACGGCTGTTACCGGTTTACGAACACGAGCCGTGCCCTGGCCGAAGGATTCCGGGCGCTCGTCAGCACCTTGGGGGGCGTGGCGCAGGTGCACAAGCGCTCTGGCCGGGTTCGTGCTGGCCGGGTGAGCGCGGATTCCTGGGAGGTTATCGTTCCGTCATCGCTACCGCTTGCCCGGCTTCCCCGGAAGGCCCTGGTCGCGCGGCATGAGTGGAAGCGTGAGCAGGTCGGCCGCTATATCACTGCCATCCGCCCAGTGCCGTCGGTTCCGGTGCGCTGCATCGCCGTCGATAGCCCGAGCCACCTCTACCTGGTCGGCGAGTCGTGCATCCCCACGCATAACAGCAACCTGCTGAATGTGCTGCTGGCGCAGCTGGCGCGATGTCCCGATGTGCTGATCTTCGCGATCGACCTGAAGGGCGGGCGGATGGCCGCGCCCTGGATCGAGCCGTGGCTCGCGGGGCGCACGTCCCGGCCGGTGGTCGACTGGCTGGCCACCGACCGGGAGGAAGCCGAGCGGATGCTGCGCGCCCTGCTGCGCGCCGTGGACGCGCGGTCCCGGTCCGGCGTCGGCGGGGAGAAGATCACCCCGTCGCCCCGCCAGCCCGCGATCCTGCTGGTGTGTGACGAGATCGCGGTCATCCTCGGCATCGGCACCGGCGGCCCGCGCACCTCCCTGGACGGCGTCACCAACGCCACCCTCGCCGGGCTGGCCACGCAGCTGGTGATGACCGGCCGCTCGGAAGCTATCGACCTGATCATGGCGACTCAGCGCGGCGCCGTCACCATGACCGGGTCCGCCGACCTGAAGTCTCAGTGCGCCCTGCGGATCGGCCTGGGCGTCGCCTCCGAGGCCGATGCCCGGCTGATCATCCCGGACGATCTGCGGATCGCCGCCGACCTCGCGCGCCTGCATCATCCCGGAACCGGCATCGTGCAGCAGGGCAAGGACGGGCGCGTCGTGCCGGTCAAGTTCTACCGGATCGAGCACGAGGCGATCAGCCAGATCGCTGAGCGGTACGGGCCGATCCGGCCGGGCCCCGACAAGCTCCTGGAGGAGGCGCTGGGCGAGGATTACGCCACCCGCTGGCTGCCGCACCGAGCCGCGAGGATTCCCGGCATCAGCAGCCGCCCCCTAGTCCCCGCGGGCATCGCGGCCCAGAACGGCCGCGCCCATGAGCCGCCCGCGGCGCTGGCCACCGGGCTCGGCCCCGGCGCTGAGTCCAGCCCCGGCACCGAGTTCGGCCCCGGCACTGGCGCCGGCCCCCTCGCCGGCGTCGGCCCGGGCCCCGGAATGGCCGTGACGCAGGACGACGGCCATCTCGCCCGCCAGCAGATGATCGTCATGCTCAAGTCGGCCGGGGTCAGGGGCATGACCGTCCGCAGGATCGCCGAACAGTTCGCCGCCGACGGCCGGGAGATAGCTCAGCAGACCATCCACCGCTGGCTGACCGAGGAAGCCGCAGCGGGCCGGGTCGAGACTGCGTCTTACGGCCGGTGGAAGTGGCCGGCCGATCGGTGAGCAGTCAGGTCCAACATGAGATGACTATGCAGCGCCGTCCTGGGGTTCGGCTCCGGCCATGGGCTGTGCCTCTACCTGAGCGCACGGGTGTGCACATGGCGGCAGTCTGTCGTTATCGTTCGGTAGAGGCGACCAGGGAGGAGGCAGGTGCGGGGTGGCGGAGATCGTGTCCCTGGCCGAGGCCATCGCCGAGGCGGTGCACGACGGTGACACGGTCGCGATGGAGGGCTTCACCCACCTGATCCCGCAGCCGCGGACCTCCGCGAGATCCCGCCCCCGTCCGCCGCCGAGCTGACCACCCTGCGCGGCCTGCTCGCGACCATGCCCGCCACCGAAGGAGCAGCCCGTTGACCACAGCCCGGAGAGGAGCACGCACGTGCCGCTAGTTGTACAGAACACACCTCGAACAGATCTCGAGATCGTCGACGGCCTGTCGGACGCCGGGGTGGCCACGGTGCACGAGGCCCAGGGCCGCACCGGGCTGCTCCGCCGCGACATCCGCCCGATCTTCCGGCCGGCGCGCGTCGCCGGAAACGCGCTGACCTGCGAGGTCGCTCCGGGTGACAACTGGTCGATCCACATCGCCGTCGAGCAGGCGCAGCCCGGCGACCTACTCGTGGTCGTCCCCACGAGCCCGTGCGATGACGGATACGTGGGCGACCTGCTCGCCGGGAGCCTGCTGGTGCACGGCGTCAGAGGGCTGGTCATCGACGCCGGGGTGCGTGACGTCGCCGTCCTGACGGAGATGGGCTTCCCCGTCTGGTCGAAGGCGATCTCCGCCCAGGGCACGGTGAAGGAGACGCCGGGAAACATCCAGACTCCGATCGTCTGCGCCGGCGCTTATGTCCGCCCGGGTGACGTGATCGTCGCCGACGACGACGGAGTGGTGGTCGTGCCGCGCGAGCGGGCCGCGACGGTGCTCGAGGCCGCCCGGGACCGGGTGGCCAGCGAGGCGTCCAAGCGAAAGCGGCTGAACGCCGGCGAGCTCAGCCTCGACCTCTACGACATGCGCGGCCGGCTCGCCGATAGGGGCGTGCGCTACGTCGACTACCGGGACTCGCCATGACTCAGACCGCGATCTCCTGCTCCGTCATGCGCGGCGGGACGTCGAAGGGCCTGGTGTTCCTGGCCGATGACCTGCCCGGCGACCGCGCCACGCGCGACGCCGTGCTGCTCGCCGCCATGGGATCCCCGGACGAGCGGCAGATCGACGGTCTGGGAGGCGCTCACCCGCTGACGTCGAAGGTGGCGGTGGTGAGTTTGTCGCCGCGCGACAATGCAGACGTCGAGTATCTGTTCCTCCAGGTCTGGCCAGACCGGCCGGAAGTTTCGGACAGTCAGAACTGTGGCAACATGCTGGCCGCCGTCGGGCCGTTCGCGATCGACCAGGGGCTCGTGGCTGCGGGCGACCCCGTGACGCCCGTCCGCATCTGGATGCGCAACACGCAGACCCTGGCCACGGCGTTCGTGCAGACGCCGGGCGGGCGGGTCAGCTACGACGGGCCCGCGCGCATCGACGGCGTGCCCGGAACCCACGCGCCGATCCCCATCGAGTTCGCACGGGTAGCCGGATCCTCGTGCGGCGCGCTGCTCCCGACCGGGAACGTCACCGACGTCGTCGAGGGAACGAAGGTCACGTGCATCGACAACGGCATGCCGGTCGTGTGCATCGCAGCCTCAGACCTGGGGCTGACCGGGCAGGAGTCACCGGCGGAGCTCGAGGGTGACGGCGAGCTGAGACGGCGCGTCGAGGCGATCCGGCTGGCCGCCGGGCCCGTGATGAACCTCGGCGACGTCACGAGCGCCACGGTGCCGAAGATGAGCCTGCTGGCGCCTCCGGCGTACGGCGGGACGGTCTCGACCAGGACGTTCATCCCGCACCGCGTCCACGAGGCGATCGGGGTCCTGGGCGCGGTGTCGGTTGCGACGGCGTGCGTGCTGACCGGGTCCGTGGCGAACGCGGTCGCGGTTGCCCCGCAGAAGAGCGAGGGCTCCATCGAGATCGAGGTCGAGCACCCCACGGGTTTCTTCACCGTCACGATCGCGGTGGAGGTCTGCGACGGCGTGCCGGTCGTGACGCGATCAGCGCTGTTGCGTACTGCCCGGCTGCTCATGCGCGGCGAGGTCCTGGTGCCATCGTCGGCATGGGAGCCAGTATGATCATCGACTGCCACGGGCACTACACGACCGCGCCCGGCCAGCACGACGCCTGGCGCAAGAGCCAGCTTGCGGCGTTCCGCGAGGGCCGGCCGTCACCGGACTACCCGGCCATCTCCGACGACGAGATCCGCGATTCGATCGAACGGAACCAGCTCAGGCTGCTCCGAGAGCGCGGCGCGGACATGACGATCTTCTCGCCCCGGGCGTCGGCCATGGCCCACCACGAGGGCGACGAGCGGGTCAGCGCCCAGTGGGCGCGAGCGTGCAACGACCTCATCGCGCGCGTCGTCGGGCTGTTCCCCTCGACGTTCATCGGCGTCTGCCAGCTGCCGCAGTCGCCAGGGGCCGGCCTGAAAGCCTCAGCGGCCGAGCTTGAGCGATGCGTCCTCGAGCTCGGGTTCGTCGGCTGCAACCTGAACCCGGACCCGAGCGGAGGCAAGTGGACCGGCCCGCCGCTCACCGACCGTTACTGGTACCCGATCTTCGAGAAGATGGCCGAGCTCGACGTCCCCGCGATGGTGCACGTCTCGAGCAGCTGTAACCCGAACTTCCACGCGACCGGCGCGCATTACATCAACGCCGACACCACGGCGTTCATGCAGTTCATCCAAGGCAACCTGTTCGCGGACTTCCCGGGCCTGCGCCTGGTTATCCCGCACGGCGGCGGCGCCGTCCCGTATCACTGGGGCCGCTACCGCGGGCTCGCCGACATGCTGGGGAGGCCGGCGCTGAGCGAGCACGTTATGAAGAACGTGTTCTTCGACACGTGCGTCTACCACCAGCCCGGCATCGACCTGCTGTTCGAGGTCATCGACACCGGCAGCATCCTGTTCGGGTCCGAGATGGTGGGCGCGGTCCGGGGCATCGACCCGGAGACCGGCCACCACTTCGACGACACGAAGCGTTACATCGACAAGCTCGGCCTGGCGGACGCCGACGCCGCGAAGGTGCTCGAGGGCAACGCCCGGCGGGTCTACCCGCGTCTCGACCAGGCTCTGCGGGCACGAGGGGTGTAAGTGGGAGTCACGTTCCTGCCCGACGCCGACTGGCTCCCGTTCGACCCGAGCCCCAGCAAGCCGGGCTACGTCCCGCCCCCGGGCGCCGTCGACGCCCACTGCCACGTGTTCGGCCCCGGTGACGTCTTCCCCTACGCACCGGGGCGGAAGTACACGCCGACTGACGCCGGCAAGGAGCAGTTGTTCGCGCTGCGCGACTTCCTCGGCTTCGAGCGCAGCGTCATCGTCCAGGCGACCTGCCACGGCGCCGACAACTCCGCCCTCGCGGACGCGCTGCTCGCGGCCGCCGGCCGGGCCCGCGGCGTGGCCACGATCCGGCCCGGGACCTCGCGCAGCGAGCTTGCCGACCTGCACGCGGCCGGGGTCCGCGGCATCCGCTTCAACTTCGTCAAGCGCCTCGTTGATCCCAAGCCCGATGACTACTACCGGGGCCTGGCCGACCGGGTGGCCGAGCTCGGCTGGCACATCGTCGTGTACTTCGAGGCCGCCGACCTGGCCGAGCGCTGGCAGCTGTTCACCAGCTTCCCGGCTCCTGTTGTCGTGGACCACATGGGCCGGCCCGACGTGTCGCAGCCGGTCGACGGGCCTGGCTTCGCGCTCTTCACCCGTCTCATGAGCGAGAACGAGAACGTCTGGTCCAAGGTGAGCTGCCCGGAGCGGCTGTCGGCCTCCGGGCCGCCGGACTACGCCGACGTGGTGCCGTTCGCACGCCATATCGTGGAGACGTTCCCCGACCGGGTCCTGTGGGGGACCGACTGGCCGCACCCCAACATGAAGAGCCACATGCCCGACGACGGCGCGCTGGTCGACGTCATCCCGCGGATCGCCCCCACCGCAGACCAGCAGCGCCGGCTGCTGGTGGACAACCCGCTGCGCCTTTACTGGAGGCCTGAAGATGACGGCGTACACCTCAGAGTTCGATGACATTCCGGGCACCCGGGTCTTCACGGCGCAGCGCGCGAAACAGGGCTATCACCTAAACCAGTTCTGCATGAGCCTGATGAAGCCAGAGAACCGGGAGCGGTTCAAGGCCGGGGAGCGGGCCTACCTCGACGAGTGGCCGATGACCGAGGCCCAGAAGCAGGGCGTGCTCGACCGCGACTACAACGCCATGCTCGATCTCGGCGGCAACATCTACTTCCTGGCGAAGATCTTCGCCACTGACGGGCTCAGCTACCTTCAGGCGGTGAGCACGATGACCGGCATGGGCGTCGAGGACTACCAGCAGATGATGGTGTCGGGAGGGCGCTCGCCCGAGGGCTGGCGCTCGGTGAAGGACGGTACCTGATATGGCCCGCATCACCGCCGGGCTGACCACCAGCCATATCCCGGCCATCGGCGCCGCGATCGATCTCGGCAAGACCGGGGAGCCGTACTGGAAGCCGTTGTTCGCCGGGTACGACTGGACGAAGGCCTGGGCGGCCGAGAATCTGCCCGACGTGGTGATTCTCGTTTACAACGACCACATGTCCGCGTTTACGCCGGAGATCGTCCCGACGTTCGCGCTCGGCTGCGCCGACGAATTCCCGCCGGCCGATGAAGGGTACGGCCCGCGCCCGGTACCGGTCGTTCATGGCCATCCCGATCTGGCGGCCCACCTGGCGCAGTCACTCATCCTCGACGAGTTCGACCTCACGCTGCTGTACAAGCTCGACGTCGACCACGGCCTCACGGTCCCGCTGTCCCTGGTCTACGGCCAGCCCAGCGAGTGGCCCGTGCGGGTCATCCCGCTCGCCGTGAACGTCGTGCAGTACCCGCCCCCGACCGGCCACCGCTGCTACCGCCTGGGCCAGGCGATCCGCCGGGCCACGGCGAGCTTCGACGACGACCTCACGGTCCACGTCTGGGGCACCGGCGGCATGAGTCACCAGCTCCAGGGGCCCCGGGCGGGCTTCATCAACTCCGAGTTCGATATCGCGTTCCTCGACCGTCTCGTCAAGGACCCGGGGGGCCTGGCCCGCGTGCCCCATCTCGAGTACGTGCGCGAGGCGGGGTCCGAGGGCATCGAGCTGGTCATGCAGCTGATCATGCGCGGGGCCCTGGGCCGCGACGTCACCGAGCTTTACCGCTTCTACCACGTCCCGGGGTCCAACACCGCGGTCGGGCACCTCGTGCTGCGGCCGTCTGGCCAGGAAGGGACCTGACCCATGCGGATCGCACTCGCCGGGGCCGGCGCCTTCGGCATCAAGCACCTCGACGGCCTCGCCGCCATCGACGGCGTCACCGTCACGTCCGTGATCAGCCGCAGGCAGGAGCAGGCCGAGGAGGTCGCGCGCAAGTACGGCGCCGGCCACGCCTCGACCGACCTGGACGAGGCCCTCGCCCGCGACGATGTCGACGCCGTCATCCTGTGCACCCCGACCCAGCTGCACGCGCGGCAGGCCGTCGCCGCGCTGCGCGCGGGCAAGCACGTCCAGGTCGAGATCCCGCTGGCCGACAGCTGGGCGGACGCCCGCGAGGTCGATCGCGTGCAGCGCGAGACCGGGCTGGTCGCCATGGTCGGGCACACGCGCCGGTTCAACCCGTCGCACCAGTGGATCCACCGCCGCATCGCCGCGGGCGAGCTGTCGGTCCAGCAGATGGACGTGCAGACGTACTTCTTCCGCCGCACGAACATGAACGCTCTCGGCCAGCCCCGGAGCTGGACGGATCACCTGCTCTGGCACCACGCCGCGCATACCGTCGACCTGTTCCAGTACCAGACCGGCGAGGACATCCTCCTCGCCCATGCCGTGCAGGGGCCGCTGCACCCTGATCTGGGCATCGCGATGGACATGTCTGTTCAGCTGCGGACGCCTGGCGGGCGGATCTGCACCCTGTCCCTGAGCTTCAACAACGACGGGCCGCTGGGGACGTTTTTCCGCTACATCTGCGACAACGGCACCTACATCGCCCGCTACGACGACCTGGTCACCGGGCGCGAGGAGCCGGTCGACGTGTCCAAGGTCGACGTGTCCGCCAACGGCATCGAGCTGCAGGACCGCGAGTTCATAACGGCGATCCGCGAAGCACGCGAGCCGAATGCGAGCGTGGCCGGCGTCCTGCCCTGCTACCGGGTGCTCGGCGAGCTCGCGGCTCAGCTGTCCTAGCCTTGGGGGACGGCCCCCTTCAACGACTGCTTGTGGAGCGAGCTTCGCGAGCTGTGTTAGCGGCGCCGGACCCCCCGGATCAGCGCGTCGGCTCCCATCGCGCCTATCACCGCGTCCTGGCCGAGGGCGCGGCCGCCCAGGAGCTTGCTGGTCAGCTGGCCGCGGACGTCTAGCAGCTGGTAAAGCGCCGCGCCCATGTGCGCGTCGGTCACCCGTAGCGGCGAGCCGGGGGGATCGCCGCCGTCGCCGTTGACCGCCGGTTCTGCCTCGGCCGCGAACAGGGCGGCCCGGCGCAGCAGTTCCTTCAGGAACGACGCGGTGACGCCGTCCGTCCGCGTGATCACCGCCTCGGCATCGGACAGCTCGAGCAGCAGGCTGCCCTGGTACAGGGCGATCAGCTTGCGGCGGGCGCCCGCGTCGGGAAGCGGCAGCTCGGCGGCGTGATCGATCCGGCCGGGCCGGGCGGCCAGCGCCGTCTCCAGCAGGTCCGGGCGGTTGGTGGTGAGCAGGAACGTGACGTTGGCGTCCTCGGCGAGCCCGTCCATCTCGTTCAGGAGCTGGAACAGCATCGGGTGCTGACCCGGCCGGTGCCCGCGTTCCTCCGCGATCAGGTCGACGTCCTCGATCACGACGACCGAGGGCTGCAGCAGCCGGGCGACCGAGCAGGCCTCGGCGATCCATCGCAGCGCGTAACCAGATATGACCACGGCCGTCACTCCGGGCAGCTGGCCGAGCAGATACCGGATCGTGTGCGTCTTGCCCGTCCCCGGGGAGCCGTGCAGCAGCACGCCGCGCTTGAGATGCTGCCCGCTGGCGCGCAACCGCTCGGCATGCCTGGCGACGCCAAGCACCTGGCGCTCGATGCCGTCCAGCAGGGCCGGCGGGAGAACGAGCTCGCCGCGGTCCAGCCGCGGGCGGTCCAGGAACCGCAGCAGCGCGCCGCGGTCGCGGCCGAAGACCTCGCCGCCGAACGTGATCACGTGCCCGCGGAAGACGTTGTGCTTGACGGTCAGCCGCCATATCTGGTCGAGCACCTGCTGCGCCGCCGCCTGGTCCGTGGCGGCGCCGCTCGGCGTAGCGGCCCGGCTGCAGGAGATCTGCCAGCCCGAAGTCCATGTGCCGGAATCCCGTAACGCCCGCCAGCCGATGCTCCCGGCCGTCGGCGGCCAGCCAGGCGTCGAGCCCGGCCTGCACATTCACCTGGTCGTAGCCCTGCCAGGACCCGCTGACCACGGGCCGGGCCGCCGCATCCGGACCGAGGTGGTCGCGAAGCACCCGCTGCACCGGCCCGTCCTCGGACCGGGCCACCAGCACCGCCTGGCGTACCAGGCGCCTGGCCATCCGGGTGATGTCGGCAAGCTCTGGCCGGTCGTCTTGCCCCCAGTTGCTGGCGTGCTCGGCCACGGCGCCCCCTCCGCATCCGCACTCACGCCCGGGAACAAAGACCCCAGGTCAACCGACATGGTAGCGGCCTGGGCGACCCGGCGGCCGCTACCTGGTGAGTTTGGTCGGGGTAATCGGTCAACGGTTGCGGCGATGCTACTTCCTCGCGCGGGTCGCCGACCCGGTTTGAGAGACTGGGGAACGGGCCGCCCGCCCGCCCATCCCTGGGAGGTTCCATGCTGCCCTGGTCCGCCGAGCTGGCTGGCCAGCTCGAAGAGCACGTGATCACCAGCGAGCTGCTGCGGGGCAACCCGCTCGGCGACCCGCACGAGCGGCCGCTGTGGGTGTACCTGCCGCCCGGATACGACGATGACCCGGACCGCCGCTATCCCGCCGTGTACGTGATCCAGGGGTATACCGGGCACCTGACGATGTGGCGGAACCGGGCTCCCTACCGGCAGCCGTTCACGGAGACGGCGGACGCGGTGTTCGCGAGCGGCGAGGCGCCGCCGAGCCTGGTGGTCTACGTGGACGCGTGGACGGCGTACGGAGGCAGCCAGTTCGTGAACTCGCCGGGCACCGGCCGCTACCACTCCTACCTGTGCGACGAGATCGTGCCGTGGGTGGACGGGCGCTACCGGACGATGCCGGAGGCCGCGCACCGGGCGATCATGGGCAAGTCCAGCGGCGGGTTCGGCGCGATGATCACCCCTATGCTGCGGCCGGACCTGTTCGGTGCGCTCGCCACGCACGCCGGCGACGCGCTCTACGAGCTGTGCTACCTCCCCGAGTTCGGCCGGGCGGCGCGGCTGCTGCGCGACTACGTGGGAACGGTGGCTGGACTGGGACCCGGTCCGCATGGTGCCCAGGTATGCCGGGGCGCTCCGGTCGCTGCGGGCGGTCTGGATCGACGCGGGAACCAGGGACGATTTCTTCCTGGACCTGGGCGCGGAGGCGTTCCGGGCGGCGCTGCGCGAGGTCGGCGTCTCCGATGAGGTGATCCGCTTCGAGCTGTTCGAGGCGACCCACGCCGGCATCGACTACCGGTACCCGCTCTCGCTGGCGTGGCTCTGCCAGCGCATCTCCATCTGATCCGATCTGAACACCATGTGAACGGATCCACGGGTCGCTACGTGTCCCATGGGTATACGGAGTTCTTGGGTCACACCCGTAGCGAATGGAGAAGCACAATGCGTAATCGTTGGTGGGCGGCTCCCGTTCTCGCCGCCGCCGTGATCGGGCTTGCCGCGTGCGGCAGCTCCTCGTCCAGCAGTTCCAGCACCACGCCTCCCTCGCCGGCTGCGGCGGGCGGTTCCAGCCCGAGTTCCAGTTCCGGCACGAGTTCGGCCTCGTCTTCGCAGATCAAGACCGCGAGCACCAGCGTCGGCACGGTGCTGGTCAACTCCAAGGGGTTCGTCATCTACTGGTTCGCGATCGACACCGCGACGAAGTCGAACTGCAATGGCTCGTGCGCCACGTACTGGCCGCCGGTCAAGGGACCCGTGACCGCCGTGGCCGGCGCCGCGCTGCGCCCCGGCCTGCTGGGCACGATCAAGCGGGCCGACGGCACGATCGAGGCCACCTACCGTGGTCATCCGCTGTACACCTACGCGGGCGACACTGCCCCTGGGCAGGCCGGCGGCAACGGAAAGAACCTGTCCGGAGGGGTGTGGTACGCGATGACCCCGTCCGGGGCGAAGCCCACGGCCGGCGGTGCCCCTGCGCCGAGCACCTCGACGAGTTCCGGCGGATACGGGTACTGATCGCCGCATCAGGCAGTGACGGCGTTCCAGCGCAGGCCGCGGGAACGCCGTCACCGTCTGCCTGACCTCCGGGCCCGAGCTGAAGATGCCTGCCCCGTCCTTAGGCTTGGGGAGGGGCCCGTCACCGTCACGCAACGGCGGGACTGGTTCGAGCGGTTCTCCCCGACCGGCCCGCACCGGCTCCTTGTTGCCCGCCGCGGCGACCAGGTCCTGGGCTATGCCGCCAGCCAGCCCTTCCGGGATCACGAAGGCTTCCGGGAGACCGTTGAGGTCAGCATCGCACTCGATGTCAGAACGGCCGCTACTTCAGCTCGGTATGGATGGAGCGCCTGCGCTGTCCCTGACCTGTCAGCTGGCAGGCCCTCCAGCGAGCCCGGCGCCGAGGATCCGCGTGTATCGCTCGGGTGCGGGGACGCTGAGGCCGTGAGCCGACGGATGTCGCTGCCCGGCGAGCGCCTCATCGCCAGGTGACGACCGCGGCCGGGTCGGTGGCGTTGAGGTGACCCGATACCCGGGCCAGGTGCACGCGCATCGCCTCCACCGCCCGGGCCGAGTCGCGGGCGCGGAGGGCGCCGACGATCGCGCGGTGATCTGCCTGGTAGTGCTCCCGGTTCTCGCGTGACGAACTGCGTCGCTTGAGGTCCCCCCAGACATACCCGTGCCGCGCCGCCTCGATGTCCTGGTAGAGCGCCGCCAGCAGCGGGCTGTGGCTGGCCGCCATGATGCAGCGGTGCAGGGCCAGGTCCCAGAACTCGAACTCGTCGTAGCTGGCTGCTGCGTCGCCGCCGGCCAGGCAGCGGTCCATCTCCTCCAGGTCAGCGGCCGTGGCCCAGGCCACCACCAGCGACATCGCGGGGGGCTCCAGCAGCCGCCTGATCGTCATCACGTCTGCGGGAGCGAAATCTGCTGCGGGAGCGCCATCCGCGGCCGCGGTGCCGCCCACCGCCGCGGCTGGCCAGTGCGGGGCGGAATAGTGCCCGACCGGAGCCGTCCCCGCGGAACCGTGCGGGGGCGGGGCGGGCGGCATGTCCCGCAGGAACGTGCCGCGTCCCACCTCACGGGAGATGCGTCCCTGCGTCTCCAGCATCGCCAGCGCGTGCCGGACCGACGACCGGGTGACCCCGAGTTCGGTGGCGAGCTGGCGCTCGGTGGGCAGCCTGGAGCCGGGGCCCTGTCCGGCCCGGTGCGATTCGGACAGGATCAGCTCGGCCAGCCGCTGGCCCCGTTGGGCATGCGTGGTCCCGGCAGGCTCCGTCCCTCCGGGCGCTCCGGCCGTCCGCATGCGCTTCCCCTCCGCTCAACCAATTGAACCAACTCTAGCGCGAAATCATGACCATAATGTTACCCGGCTGGGTCCTTATCACCACTTGACCCCGTTTCTGTGACAGACCTATGCTCAACCAATCTAGTAGGTCGCCCAATCTGGGCCCCCTGGCCGCCGGACGGCCTGACGAGGAGGACCGCACGTGAGGCTTGCCACCATTGCCACCCCGGCCGGACCGCGACTGCACGTTCGGGCGCGTTCCGGCTACGTCGATGTTGCTGAGGCGACGGGGGATCCCCGGCTTTCCTCGCTCCAGCATGTCCTCGAGGCGGGCCTGGCAGCGATGGACGCCATTCGTCCCCTGCAAGACTCCGAGGGCCGCCAGGTCGACGAGGCCGATTTCGCCCCGGCCGTGCCTGACCCGCCGCGCATCCTGTGCCTGGGCCTGAACTACAGCGAGCACGCGCTCGAGGGCGGCCGGGAGGTCCCCACCTGGCCTGACGCGTTCGTCCGCGGCGCGGACAGCGTCCTGGGGCCCTACGCCGACCTGGTCGTGCCCGCGCTGACTGAGCGGTTCGACTATGAGGCCGAGCTCGGCATCGTCATCGGCGCGGGCGGCCGGTACATCACCGCGGACAAGGCGCTCGACGCGATCGCGGGCTTTGTCGTGGTCAACGACGCCTCGGCCCGTGACTGGCAGCGCGCCGCCACCCAGTGGACGGCGGGAAAGAACTTCGAGGGCAGCATGCCGATCGGCCCCGAGGTGGTCACCACGGATGAGGTCGACGTCAGCGACCTGGCCATCAGCTCCACGCTGAACGGCCGGGTCATGCAGTCGGCCCGGACCTCGCAGATGCTCGTCGACGTGCCCAGCGCCGTCGAGTTCTTCTCCTCGTTCACCCGCCTCGCGCCCGGTGACGTCATCGCTACCGGCACCCCGGGAGGCGTCGGCTTCGCCCGGAATCCACCGGTCTGGATGCACCCCGGTGACGTCATCGAGGTCACCGTCGAGGACGTGGGCACCATCCGCAACCGCCTCGTGGCCGAGGAAGGCGCGCCCGGCGACTGGCGGTGGCGGCCCGGACAGCCGCTGAAGAGCGGTTTCTGATTCACTCCACCAACCCAGCGCGGAGGGACAATGAAGTTCACGACCCTCGGGGCCGCGGCCCTCGCCGCGGGCGGTGTCAGCCCTAGGCCCAGTGGGGATGACCCCCCTTCAAGGACTGCTGGCGGAGCAAGCTCCGCGGGCAGTATCAGACGCGAGACGGCCGCCAGGGCCGGGCGCGGGCGGCCGGTGCGCGCCGGTGCCCTGCTGGCCGCTGCCGCGCTCGCCGTCGGCATGTCCGCGTGCGGCTGCAGCGGTTCGGCCAGCGGCGGCGGTAACTCGTCGGCTCCGGCCGGCTCGACGCTCACGGTCGCCGATGTCGCGCCGTTCAGCGGCGTGGACGCAGCGCTCGGCCCGACCTACCTGGTCTCATGCAACGGCACGGTCCAGGCGATCAATAACGCCGGCGGCGTGCTCGGCCACAAGCTCGCTTGCACGTCGGCGGATACCAGGGGCGACCCTGCGGATGCCGTTCCCGCCGTCGGCAGCCTGCTGGCCAACACGAAGAGCCTGTCCCTCGTCATCGGCTGCACCTCGGACGAGGCCGCTGCCGTCGTCCCGGTCATCAACAGCCACAAGACCGTGATGTTCTGCATGACGGGCCAGTCTGAGTTTGACAGCGTCAAGTACGACTACTTCTACCGGCTGGTGCCGCCCGACCTCGCCGAGTCCTACGCGATGACCGTTATCGCCCAGCAGCTCGGGTATAAGCGGATCGCGCTGGCCTTCGGCAACGACATCGGGTCGCAGACCTTCGTCCAGCCGGCCATCAGCGCGATCAAGAAGGCGGGCCTGACCATGGTCGCCAACGAGACGCTGGACCTGCACGCGACCACGTTCCGGACCGAGGCGCAGAAGATCGTGTCGGCTCATCCCGACGCGATCATGACCGAGGCTCTCGGGTCCGCCGACCCGACCCTGTTCTCGGAGATCAAGCAGCTGAATGGCGGCAAGGTGATCCCGATCATCGGCACCTCGGCGGCCATCTCCCCGGCCTTCTACACGGCGTCGGCGAGCGCGATCGGCGCGTCGACGTTCGCGTCGAACTTCCACGCCGACAACCTGGTCACGGCGACCAGCGGCCCGGCGTACGACGCCTTCACCAAGGCCCTGCTCGCGGTCAAGGGCAAGGTCAACGGGGCCCAGACCGGCAACTTCACCACCTACTTCACCGCGCCGGGAGCCGTGCACCTCTATGACGGCATCAACCTGGCCGCGCTGGCCATGGTCGCCGCCCAC
>WNFI01633274.1_pt1 | contig 18659 bp, 22 predicted proteins | sample 5400471 | NCBI WGS metagenome assembly WNFI01 (sample SAMN13153348, study PRJNA577476) | soil metagenome | isolation source: 100 cm saprolite on Douglas fir-dominated hillslope | place: USA:California | collected 2013-09-17 | reverse complement strand
GCCATCCGGCCATGGCGCGCGAATCCTCCTCGGTTCTCGCGGCGCTGGGCCTTAGCGCGCTGGTGCTCGCGCCCTGGCTTACCTACAAGCTGGCATTTGCTCCGGCCATCCTGACCGGATTGAATCTCTTCGTCGTGGCGCGGCTCACGAAACAGCTTGCCCCGCTATTGGCGCTGCAGCTCGCCGCCTCGAAAGGCGACCGTGCCGCGCTCCGCCTGCTGGAGCTCCACGGCCCGCTGTGGGCAAAGATCCGCTCTGCCAACGAGCGGAGTGGCGGACCGAGCTAGCCTCAGTTGCTGCGCAGCGCGACGTCGATAGCGAGCCTGAGAGAATTGACCTGCTTGTTGTAGGTCGGGTGGATGAGCTGCTTGCCGCCGTCCTGGGTGTAGTTCAGGTTCGTGCTGTCGGCGTAGCGAATCGAGTAGCTTTTCGCCGAATAGGCCACGTCCACCACTGCGGTGTGGCTGCCTCTGCTGTAAGTCAGCCGGACCGCGTTCCCGGGCCCGGCGGATGCAGCCCAGCGGGTCCTGGACGCTGCGGCGATGATCGCCTTCCTCACGTGCTCGGCGCTAGTGGGCTTTCCGTCCGGAGTCGCCACCTGCACCTCTTCGTAGTTCACAAGCGGCGCGTTTCGAGCCGCGTACGCGCTCGGCAAGGCAAGCAGGGCAGCGAGCAGGAAGAGCAGACTGTGAATGATCTTCATTGCGTCAAATCCCCCGTTGGTTGTCTGATGTGAAATTGTTATCCATAAGCCCCCCATATTCAATGGCGGCCCTGCGTTAAATAAGGCCACCGTTCACGCTGATCACCTGGCGGGTGATGTAGCCGGCGTCGTCCGAGAAAAGAAAATCCACCGCCGCCGCGACTTCTTCGGGCTTGCCGGCCCGGCTCATGGGAACCATCTTGAGGGCCTGCTCGAGGGCCATTCCCTCGGTCATGTCGGTTTCGATCAGCCCGGGCGCGACGCAATTGACGGTGATCGAGCGGCTGGCAAGCTCTACCGCCAGCGCCTTGGTCGCGCCGATCAGGCCTGCCTTGGCGGCGCTGTAGTTCACTTGGCCGCGGTTGCCTATGATGCCCGACACCGAAGCGATGGTGACGATGCGCCCGCCCTGGCGCGCCCGCACCATCGGCATGAGCAGCGGATGCACCACGTTGTAGAAGCCGTTGAGGCTCGTGTCCAGGACCTGGTCCCAGTCGGCCTCCGAGAGTGCGGCGAAGGTGTTGTCGCGCGTGATGCCGGCGTTGCAGACGATGCCGTAGTAGGGGCCGTTCGCGGCGACGTCGCTCTCCAGGGCCGCGCGGCAGGCGGCGCGGTCGGTGACGTCGAACTGCAGCACCGTGCCCGCGACCTCGCCGGCGAGCGCGTCGGCTTCGGCCCGGCGGTCGCGGCAGTGGACGGTGATCGCGAAGCCGCTGCGCGCGAGGCGCCGCGCGATGGCGCGGCCTATGCCGCGGCTCGATCCGGTGACAAGCACGCGTCTCACGTCTCCGCCTGCCTCATGAAAGCCTCGAAGTCGTCAGGCACGAATACCTTCAGCGTTGCGCTCGCCACCTTTGCGGAGGCATTTCTTATGGTGCAGTCGAAAGCGCCGAATCCGCTTTCATCGCTATCGGCCATTCTCGCCGATACCGTCAGCAACGTGCCGGCGGGGATGCGGGGAACACTTGCACGGTAGGCACGGCTGCCAAGCAGCACGCCGCGTTTCGGCGGCCGGCGGTGGAGGCGTCCCTGCAGGCCGGCGTGGGCGGCGATCGTCTGCGCCATGAGCTCGATGCCGATCCACGCCGGCATGCCGCCGTGCTCGTCCAGGTACCACGCGGTCCCGGGAACGGCGGCCTCGGCGACGATCGAGCTTTCATCTCCTGAAATAACGGAATCGAGGAGCAGCATCGCACCGCGGTGGGGCAGCAATTCTTCGATCGGCGGGAAGGTCGCCATCAGCGGGCGTCCCCCAGCACCAGGCAGGCGTTGCTGCCGCCGAAAGCGAAGGAATTGCTCATGCACACTCGCCCTGCGCTGCGCGCGAAGCGGTCGCCGGCCCGCGTCTGCAGCAGTTGCGGCAGCGCCGGGTCGGCCTCGCCGTCCCAGACATGCGGCGGCAGCCGCCCGTCGCCCTGCAGGGCGAGCCAGCAGAACGCCGCCTCGGTCGCGCCGGCGGCGCCGAGCGTGTGGCCGGTAAGCGGCTTGGTGCCGCTGCAGGGGACGCCTTGGGGAAACACGCGGCTGACGGCGTGCGCCTCCATCTCGTCGTTTTTGGGCGTCGCGGTCGCATGCAGATTCAGATAGCCCACGTCCTGCGGCTCGAGCGCCGCCTGCGCGAGCGCGGCGCGCATCGCCGTTTCGGCGCCGCGGCCGGTGGGGTCGGGGGCGGAGATGTGATGCGCATCGCTCGATTCGCCGCAGCCGAGCATCTCGACCGCTTCCGGCTCGCGGCTGATCAGCATCAGCGCCGCCCCCTCGCCGAGATTGATGCCGCGCCGGTTGCGGCTCAGGGGATTGCAGAGCTCGATAGTCGTCGACTCGAGCGCCGTGAAGCCGTTGATCGTCAGCTTGCACAGCGTGTCGACGCCGCCCGCAATGACCGCGTCGCACAAGCCGGCGCGCAGCAGCCTGCTGGCCGAGGCGATCGCTTTCGCGCTCGAGGTGCAGGCGGTCGACACGGTATAGGCGGGGCCGGTGACGCGCAGGTGGCGCGCGAGGAACGGCGCCAAGACGCCGATCTCCTGCGCCGCGTAGTGAAAACCCGGCGGCATGGCGCCGTCGCGCACCAGGGCGGCGATCGCCGCCTCGCCTTCGCGGATTCCCGAAGTGCTGGTGCCGAGCACGATACCCAGGCGCTGCGGACCGAAGCGGTCCAGCGCGCGCGACACCGCGGCGTGGATCTGATCGAGCGCGAGCAGCAGGAGGCGATTGTTGCGGCACTCGAACCGCTCGTTGCCCGGCGGCAGCGGCGCCAGCTCGGCCGCGACGCGCCCGACGCGCGCCGCGCTGCCCGGCACCCAGCCTTCCTCGAGCACCATCCCGGAGGTATCGCCGGCGAGCAGGCCCCGGCGCACTGCGTCGCAGCCTTCGCCGAGCGCGTTGGCGACGCCGACCGCGGCAATGAAGCAGCGCTTTCCGGGCATGGCGCGCATGCTACCTCCCGGCGGGACGCTGCGGGGCGAGGGTGAGCGCGAGCGGCGCGAGCAGGACCGCGACGCCGATGCCGATGACCAGCGTCCTGCCGAACTGGGCGAGCGCCGGCGTGCCGCTGAATGCCAGCAGGCCGAAGGAAAGCACGGTGGTCGCGGCCGACAGCAGCACCGCGACGAACGCGCTGCCTTCGCGGCCGCGGCCCTCGATCAGGAAGATGGCGTAGTTGACGCCGACGCCGAGCACGAGCATCAGCGCCATGATGCCGAAGAGGGTCATCGGCACGCCGGCATAGCCCGACAGCCCGAGCGCCGCAGCGATGCCGAGCAAGGTCGGCAGCAGCACCGCGGCGCCGCCACGCCAGCCATAGCGCCCGGCGAGGACGCCGAGCACGACCAGGACGGCGGCCCCAAGGCCGTAGCTGAAGCTGCTGCGGTAGTAACGAAACAGGCGCGAGACGCTCGCCGCCTTGTCGAGATACGTGACGCCTTCCAGCTTGCGCGCCGCTGCTTCGAGCTCCTGCAGGTTGCGGGCGCCAAAGGGCACCACCACGCTTGCGTACCCAGTCTGCGTGCTGCCGAGCCACAGATGCCGGAAGGGCGCCGCCGCCGGGGAGGCGAGCCAGGCTTCGGGCGCGAGCAGCCGGCCCTCGGATTTACTGTACGCGCGCGCGAGCTCCGCGGCGATGCCTTTGCGCAGGCCGGCCTGGTCGAAAGTGCGCTCGAGCCGGGCCTGGTCGGCCAGCACAGCCTGGCGCAGCAAGCCGCGATTCTCTGCCTGCCGCTGCGCGGATGGAACAAACGAGGAAATTGCCTGGTAGTGGCCGAGCACGCCTTTTGCCGCGAGATCCTGCAGCCGCGCCGCAAGCAGCTCCTCGCGCTGCAAGACGCTTTCGGCCGAACCGCCTTCGACGAGGAAGAACTGGCTGCCGAGCTCGAACCCGGTCAGGCGGCGGATGCCCGCCTCCTGCTGCAGCAGCAAGAGCGAGCGGTTCGAGAGCGAGCGCACGTCGTCGTCGCTTTGCAGGAGCAGCCACCCCGGCACGCAGGCGAGAGCGAGCAGAAGCGCGAGCGCCGCGCCGGCTCGCCGGCTGACGCGCGCGCGCCAGGCCTCGATGAAGCGGGCGGTCGGCGCCGTGATCCGCGAGATATCTCTCGGGAACGGCTTGCGCAGCAGCTGCGGCAGCAGCAGGATGACCGACAGATAAGCCGCGGCGAGACCGACCAGCGCAAACAGTGCGATCTGCTTGACCGCGGGGAAAGGCAGCAGCAGCAAGGCGCCATAGCCGAGCAGGCTGGTGAGAAGCGCGAGCGTCAGGCCCGGGCGCACCATGAGCATGCCGCGCTGCGCGTCCCAGCCCGGGCCGGCGCCCGCGTAGGCGCCGAAATACTGGATCGAATAGTCGATTGCCTCGCCGATGAGGCTGGCGCCGAAGACGAGGGTGAGCAGATGCAGCTCGCCGTGCGCCAGGATGGTGGCGGAGACCGCGGCCGCAAGGCCGATGCATACGGTGAGCAGCCCGAGCAGCAGCGGCCGCAGCGAGCGGAACACGGCGAGCAGCAGCAGCACGATCCCCGTCAGCGAGCCGAGGCCGATCAGATCCACTTCGCGTTGCGCGGCGCCGCGCGCATCCGCGGCGAAGAACACGGTGCCCGTGCGCAGTAACCGGACATCGGCAGCAAGGCTGCGCAGCTTCCCCTCCGCCTGCGCGACCGCGGCGATCACCGGCGCCTGCACACGGTCGTCGTAGGCCGAGCCCGGGAGCTCCGCGCTGACCAGCACATAGAGGCCGTCGGTCTCCGGCGGCGCCGGCCGCGCCACCAGCAGCCGGTCCGCCAGCTCGAGGCGCACGGTACGGTATGGCAGGCCGGCGATGTAGCGGTCGAAGAACCCGAATGGGTCCGCGGCCAGGCTGCCCGCGGCGCTGAAGCGCAGCGGCTCGTTGAGCCGCCGCTCGAGCCGCTGCCCAGCGTCGAATTTGCCCTCCTTGAGGGCGAGCCGGTCGGCCTCGGCAAGCAGCCCGAAGCGATAGTCCAGGTTGGCCCGCGACCGCGCGATTCTCCGCCGCATCGTGCATCGCCGCCACGGCGCGTTCGGCCGCCGCGCTGCGCTCGGTCGGCGGCAGCAGCGCGAGCAGGTTGGTCTGCAGCGGCGCGCCGCGCGCAAGCAGCAGCAATGCCGCGCCCGCGAAAGCGATCGCGGCGAGCGCCCATGCCCGCGTCAAGAGCGCGCTATTCACCTGCCAGCAGCCGGCGCTCTTCGTCCGACAGGGCGCCGCCGCCATGATGGTTGCGGAACTGCATGTGGGTCGCGTCGCCGGTCTCTTCCACGATGCGCACGCTGTCGACGAACTCGCCGCCGGAAAGCTGCACCGATTTCACGAAGAACGCTATGGGGCCCTGGCGCGGCGCCAGCGCGAGGCTCCAGCGACCGCCCGAAACGTGCGGCTCGGCCTCGAACCATTCTTCGAGCGCCTTGGCGTCGCCTTTGAGCACCGCGCGCAGCACCCGCCCGATGCGGGCTGCGCCGCGGTCATCGCGCGCGCTGCGCACAGTGCGCGCGCCGTCGGCGGCGATCTCGATGGTGCTGTCGTCGCGCAATACGTACGTCGCGCGAAACGGCTGCTCGGTCTGCCAGATGACGCCGCCGGGCCCCCACACCACCAGCCGGCCGCGCGATACGAGGGGGCGCTCCAGATCCTTCATCGTCCGCGTCTGCACGAAATCGGCGCGGACGAGGTCATGTGCCTGCAGCCGGGCACGGATGTCGGTCATCGCGTCCGCGTTTGCTTTTACATTGATATTGCAAAATAAAAACAAAACAACGAGCGACAGGCGGATCAATCTTTCCATGCGCACTCCAGCCTTTCCAGCAGCGCCGGGGGCGAGACGAACTGCAGTTCGCCGCTCGCCATCGCAACAGCTACCTGCACGGTGTAGCCCTTGGTTATCTGCTCGCCGCTCTTCGCGTCCCGGATCAGGTATTCGATGCGCAGCCGGTTCTCCCATTCGCTCAGCGTCGCGCGCACCAGCAGCCGCTGCGCATAGCGCGAGGGCGCCACGTATTTCAGGCGGCAGTCCACGATCGGCCAGGCATACCCGGAATCGCGCATTTGCGGGTAGTCGTAGCCGAAGCTGCGCAGCAGCGCGCAGCGCGCGCGCTCGAAATACCTGAGATAGTTGCCGTGCCAGGCGACGCCCATCGGGTCGAGGTCGTGGAACTCGACTTCGACTTCCACCTCGGCGGCGAGCGTTTTCATCGGTGCTGCCAGTAATCGTAGAAATTGAACCACTGGTAGGGCGAGCGCAGGCACAGTTCTTCGAGCCGGCGAGCGTATCGTCGCACGTATTCGCGCAGCGCCGCTGCGCGCTCCTGCCGGGGCAGCACGACGCGCTCGGCGAACGGCTCGAAGTAGATGCGATAGCCGTCGCCTTCCTTCAGGCAGAAGAGCAGGTAGACCGGGCATTCCAGCAGCGAGGCGAGCACGTAGGGGCCTTGCGCAAAAGCGGCCGGGGCGCCCAGGAAATCGACGCTGGAGACGCGGTTGCTGTCCGCCGGCGGCGTGCGGTCGCCGACGATGACCAGCAGCTCGCCGCGATCCACCTTGTCCTTCAGCAGGAGGATGGTATCCGGGCCCATCTGCGCGACGTGAATCAGATTGTCCGCGAATTGCGCATTCGCGGCCTCGAGGGCGTGGCGAAACGCGCGCGCGTGCTCGGAGTAGACGACCGCATTGACCGTCGCCAGCCGCCACTCCGCGGCCAGGGCGCGCGCCATCTCGAGATTGCCCAGATGCGCGCCGACGAGCAAAGCGCCTTTGCCGCTCGCGAGCAGGGCATCGAAGCGCGCGCGATCGGGGAAATCCACGTTCAGCGTGTCGCCGCGGCCCATCCACGCGGCGAGCTTGTGCAGGGCGGACTCGGCAAAGGCCATCATGTGGCGGAAGCTCGTCGCCCAGCCCGGCGGCGGCGTACGGCCGCCTTCGCCGGCGAAGCGCTGCAGGCGCGCGAAATAGTCCTGCGACGCGCGCCGCGCGGCGGAGCCGGTAAGCAGGAAATAACCGACCACGGGGTAGAGGAGCAGCCGCGCCGCCCGCTCGCCCATCAGCCGGTAGCAGGCCGCGACGATCCGGATCCCGAGCGGGCTGCCGCGCTCGACGAGACGCGACCAATCGCTCATGGCCGGGGCCGGCGCAGCTTGCGCGCGAGCAGCAGCGGAAGGCGCGCGAGCATGCCGCTCACGAGCAGCGCATGCATGAGCGTGAGCCGCAGGTTGTCGCGCAGCATGCGGAAATGCGATATCCCGCCAGGGGGGTAGACGACCCGCGTCGGAATGCTCTCGACGGGAACGCCGCGCCAGACGAGGCGCACGAGCACGGCGGTGTCGAAGTCCATGCGTTGCGGCAGCGCGACCTGGTCGATCAGCTCGCCCGCCGCGCCGAGCGGATAGACGCGGAATCCGCACATCGAATCCTTGACGGCGAAGGACAGCGTCTCGATCCATACTGAGAAATGCGTGAGGTAGCGGCCGTAGAAGCGCGCTTTCGGCACCGAGCCGTCGAACTGCGCCCGCCCGCAGATCACCGCATCCGGCCGCGCCGCGGCGCGCTCGATGAAGCGCGGCACGTCGCGCGCATCGTGCTGGCCGTCGGCGTCGATCTGCAGGGCGTGTGTCATGCCGTCGGCGCGGGCCTGGCGCACTCCGTGCATCACCGCCGCGCCCTTGCCGCAGTTTCGTGGCAGCCGCGACAGGCGCACCAGCGGAAACTCGTCGCGCACGCGCGCCAGCTCGGCCTGGGTGGCCGCGCCGCTGCCGTCGTCGACGATGTAGACCGGCAGCCGGTGCGCCGCGAGCGAGGCGACCAGCGCACGGATGGTGGCGCCGTGATCGTAGATCGGGATCACGCAGCAGGGGCGGAACGCCGCGGCGCTCATGCGCGCCCGAAGACCAGAATGCCGGAGGAGTATTTCTTCTCCTTTCCGGCGTAACGGAAGCCCAGCCTTTCCCGCTGGGCATCGATCTCGAGAAAAAGCGTCAGCCGCGCGTCCGGCCGGATGATGGACAGGAACTTGAGCTGCTCGGCGGCGACGAAGCCGCCGCGTACCGGCAGCCGCGCGCAGCCGAGCCGGATCGACCAGTCGATCTGCACCACGCCGGGCAGGATCGGAATGCCGGGGAAGTGGCCGGCGAAGTAATCGAGGCCGGGCGGCACGCGCAGGTCGAGCTCGACCCGGTCGCGCACGGCGCGCTCCGCGAGGATCTCAGGCAGCAGGCGCATCATCGCTTCGGTTTTTCCCGGTAAACAATGCCGACAGGGCCTTCGCGGTCAGCTTTCCCCTTGCGTCGGCGGGCAGCCGCCCAGGGAATCGCCAATGCCTGGGAACGACGACGCGATCGAAGCGCGCGAGCAGGTAGTCGCGCAGCGCGGCGATCAGCCGGTGGCGGCCTTGCTCGCGCAGGCGAGCCGGATCGCGCAGTACCACGATCGCGCCGAGGCTTTCCCTGCGGCCGGCGAGCGCCACGACGGCCGCGTCCCGCACCCACGGATGCTGGCGCAGGCCCTGCTCGAGCTCGGGCAGCGACACGCGCTTGCCCTCGATCTTCGCCACCCGGTCGAGACGCCCTTTGAGAAGAAAGCGCCCATCGGGCAGCAGCGTCCCGGCATCGCTCAGGGTGAGCCAATCGTCGCTTGGCAGATACGGCGAGCGCAGCCGCAGGGCGCCCGCGGCGTCGGTATCGAGCGCCATGCCGGGAAACGGCGTCCAGGCGGCGCCGTCCTCGCCCGCGCTCTGCGCCCGCCAGCCGATGCCGCCGGTCTCGGTGCTGCCATACACCTCGATCGGCGGCGCGCCGAAGCGGCGCGCGAACTCGAGCGCCGCGGCGAGCGGCAACGGCCCGCCCGATGAGAATATCGCGCGCGCCGCCGGCCGCAGCGATTCGAGCGCGATCAGCTCGGGCAGCCGCGCGAGGTGCGCGGGGCTCGAGACGACGGCTGCCTCACCGGCGCGCTCGAGCCGCTCGAGCAGCAGCGCCGGGTCGGCGCACAGCGCGGCGTCGAAGGGCCGCCCGGCGGCGAGCGGCCAGGCGAGGCGAAACAGCATGCCGTAGATGTGGTGATGCGGTACCGTCGCCACCATCGTCGCGCGCCCGATGGCACGGCCCCAGCAGGACTCGAGCGCCGCCACTTCGGTCTCGAGCTGCGCCAGCGATTTCTCGATGCGCTTGGGCTCGCCGCTCGAGCCCGAGGTGAACAGATCGATCAGCGCGGCGCGCGGCGCAAGCGGCGCGAAAGCGAAGGCGGCGGGCGCGAGAGCGGAAGGCTTTACTTCGGCAAAAGAATTTTCTCCGACAATCGCGTCGAACGCGGGGCGCAACTGCTCGACCATGCCGGGCTGAAAGCCGGGCGCGATGACCGCGCGCTTTCCGGAGTGCAGCACCGCGAGCAGCGCGGCCGCGAAGTCGAACGGCCGCTCGCAATGAATCAGCCAGCGTTGCTCGTCGCGCCGCGACAGCGCGCGAGCGATGGCTCCCGCGCGGCGCTCGAAATCGCGCCACGTAAGGTCGCGCTCGCCGTCCGCGCAGACGACGCTGCGCTCGGGGCGGCCCGTTGCCAGCAGCCTGGACAGGGGGATGAACGCCGCCGGCATGGCCGCCTCTATGCCGCGGATATCATGCGGCGCCGCACCGCGCGCTCGCCGGCGAACAGGGTTCCCATCAGGATGTAGACGATGAAGCCGTTGTATATGGCCCAGGCTTCGCGCGAAGTGAACAGCGCCGTATAAGCTGCAAGCGCGCCGTTGAAGACGAAGAACAGGCACCAGATCTCGGTGACGTGGCGTGTGTAGCGCACCCCGGCGGGCGACAGCTCGGGCTTGCGCAGCCGCGCGAACCTCTCGACCATCGTCGGCGGACGCAGCAGGGTGGTGCCGAAAAGGATCAGCATGCTGGCGCTGATCGAAGCGGGATAGAGCAGCAGCAGCACTTCGCTGTTGGTGACGATCACGGCGAGCCCGAGCAGCGGGGGCAGGCCAAGCGCGATCCACTGCACGGACGATAGCTGCAACGCCAGGCGCGTCGCGTTGCGCCGGTACCGCACCAAGAGCGCCACCAGCACCAAGGCTCCCACTGTGCGGGCATCGAAGAACTGCAGCCCCGCGAAGATCAGGATCGGATAAAGCGCGAACAGCAGGTGGCTGACGGCTGCCGGTCCGCGAGTCATGCGCCGCGGGTCACTTTCCGCTTTTCCGGGTTCTCTCGCTCACGCCGCTCCGCGCTGGCGCTCCACCAGGAGGCAGAGGCTGCTTACCGAGCGGAAATGCTCCTTCATGCCGGCGTCGTTGGCTTCGAGCTTGAGCTGGTAGCGCTTGCGCAGCGCGATGCCGAGCTCGAGCGCGTCGATCGAGTCGAGGCCCAGTCCGTCGCCGAACAGCGGCGCGTCATCGACGATGTCCTCGGGCGTGATGTCCTCGAGCGCGAGGACCTCGATGATCAGCCGCTTGATCTCCAGCTTCAGATCGCTCACAGGACGCCCAGCTCCTCGCTGAAATAACACTCCAGGGCGCTGGTCAGGCGGCGTGCGGCGGTGACCGGCGACGCCTGGCGCGTATCGGTGAGCGTGTCGGCGCGCAACGTGTTGCGAACCGCTACCCGGTAGTGGAACGGCCGCGGCGGGACCTGGTACCAGCGCGAGCTCTTGTTGAGCGTCGGCGGATCGCATTGCAGGAGCACGGGAACGATCGGCTTGCCGCTCTTTACGGCGATGTACGCGGCGCCGCGCAGGAACTTCATCGGCGCGCCGGGATCGCTGCGCGTGCCTTCCGGGAAAATGATGAGCGGGTCGCCGGAGTCGAGTGCCTGGGAGCAGTCAAGGGCCAGCTGATCCGCCCTCGAGCCGCGGATCCAGCCCGCCGCCCGGAGGATGCCGCCGAATACCGGGTTGTCCCAATGGTCGCTCTTTACCACGCAGTTCGCGGTTGGAAGCAGCGACAGCAGCACCACCACGTCGATGTAGGTCGGGTGATTGGCGAGCACGAGCACGGCGCCGGCGTTTCGCAGCCGCTCGACCCCGGCGATCTCCAGGCGCATGCAGCCGGTAGATCTGAGCACCGTCAGGACCAGCGAGAAGAACTTGTGGATCAGCCATCTGACCGGCGCGCGGCGGCGCTCGCCGGAGATCAGGCGCAGCACCGGATACAGCAGCACGGAAAAGAGCAACCCGCATACCGCGAAGGCGATGAAGCAGCCGCTCGTCACGACCATGCGCCAGTAGTAGTTCGCCATGGCAGAAGGCTGGATGGTAGCTTGCCGCGACAGAAGGTTCAGTGCCATGTCCAGCTGCGCTGTGCGCCGGTCCAGCTGCCGGGCCGGGCGTCGGCCAAGTGGTCGAAGAACGCGTCGGCCTGGGCCCCGGGCGACGATGGCGCGCCGCCCGCAGCGGTCGCTTCCAGCGTCGTGGTGCGCGCGGCGGCGTGCGCGAGCAGCACGCCGATCGCGCGGCCGGGCTCAGGGCGCTCGGCGAAGCCGCGGTATTCCCCGGGGAGCGCCATGTCTGCGTACACCATCAGCACCGGCTCCTCACCGTCCTCGAGCTGGCAAAAAGCCTCGAGCAGCGCGTGGCCGAGCGTTTCCTCGCCGGCCGCGATGGCGGTCGACGGCGCGCGGTCGCGGCGCAGGATGGAAAAGATTCCGGCAGGCGAGTTGTGGACCGAGAGGCTGAATAGCGTCGGGGACACGGATTCGCCCGCGGCGAGCGAGCGCAGCTCCACAACGGTGTAGGAAAGCTCGCCGTGCTGCGAGGCGAGCACCAGCCGCACGCTCGGGTGGTCGCCGGCGCATTCATGCGCGAGGTGAAGCAGAATCTTTGCGAGGGGGCCGAGCCGCCGGCGCAGCATCGGATCGACAAACCTGACTTCCGGGAGCGCCGATTGCGCGCGCGCGCCGGCCTCGACTGGGGGCCACGCTGACCAACGCGAAATTGGAAGACGAACCTGCACCGATCATCCTCCCCTTGAGCGGGTTATGCGCCACAAAAATTCCACGGTCCCACTCCGCGGAGCTTTATGCTGCGAATCGTATCAAATTTGGGCGTGTAAAAGGTGGATTCACAAACGTTTGTGGATCAGCCGGGCGTGGCCGTCGTGTGGTGGCGACTGCATGGCGCGGCCGCCGCGGCGTGGCGCGAAGGCGGTTCATAAGGTAGAGTCGCTCGGCCAGACAGTCCCCATGGAAAGAAATACACCCGAAGTCGCGGCCGCAGCGTCGGCCAAGCAGGTGCAGGTGGGCGGCAGGCAGCTGACGATCGAGAACGTGGTCGACGTCGCCGCGGGCCGCTGCGCGGTGGCGTTGAACCGGGACCCGGCGTTCGTCGAGCGCATCGAGCGCGGCGCGGCGTTTCTCGGGCAGGCGCTCGCAGAGAACGCCACCGTCTACGGCGTGAATACCGGCTACGGCGACTCCTGCGGCGTGGAGATTCCCGCGCACCTGGTGCAGGAGCTTCCCGTGCACCTCGTGCGCTATCACGGCTGCGGTTCGGGCGCGCTGTTCGACGAGCGCGCAACACTCGCCGTGCTCACGGCGCGGCTCAATTCGCTGGCGCGCGGCTTCTCCGGCGTGCGCTGGGGGCTGCTCGAGGGCATCGAGCGGCTCATCAACAACCGCGTGCTGCCGTGCATTCCGTCCGAAGGCTCGGTCGGTGCCAGCGGCGACCTCACGCCTCTGTCCTATCTGGCGGCGGCGCTGATCGGCGAGCGCGAGGTGAGCTATCGCGGCGCGCTCAGGCCGGCGGCCGAGGTGCTGCGCGAGCTGGGACTCGAGCCGCTCGCTCTGGCGCCGAAGGAAGGCCTGGCCATCATGAACGGCACGGCGGTGATGACCGCGCTCGCCTGCCTTGCCTGGGACCGCGCCCAGTATCTCAGCCGCCTCGCGGCGCGCATCACGTCGCTCGCCGCGCTTGCGATGCACGGCAACCGCGAGCATTTTCATCCCGCGTTGTTCGAGGTCAAGCCGCACGCCGGCCAGAACGAGGTGGCGGCCTGGATCTACGCCGACATGGCTGCCCCACAAGCCGGCGGGGCAGGCGCGCGCCTCCAGGATCGCTACTCGATCCGCTGTGCGCCGCACGTGATCGGCGTGCTGCGCGATGCGCTTGGCTGGCTGCGCCGCGATATCGAGAACGAGCTGAACAGCGCCAACGACAACCCGATCGTGGACCCCGAGCGGCGCATGATCCTGCACGGCGGGCACTTCTACGGCGGCCACATCGCCTTCGCGATGGATTCGTTGAAGGCCGCGGTGGCGAGCGTCGCCGACCTGCTCGACCGGCAGATAGCTTTGCTGGTGGACGCCAAGTTCAATCATGGCCTGCCGCAGAACCTTTCCGGCGCGGCGCCGGCGCGCGCCCCGGTCAATCACGGCTTCAAGGCGGTGCAGATCTCGGTGTCCGCCTGGACCGCGGAGGCGCTCAAGCTGACCATGCCGGCGGCGTCGTTCTCGCGCTCCACCGAGTCGCACAACCAGGACAAGGTCAGCATGGGCACGATCGCGGCGCGCGATTGCCTGCGCGTGCTCGAGCTGACCGAGCAGGTCGCCGCCGCGATGGTGCTCGCGGCGCAGCAGGCCGTCCTGCTGCGCCGGCGCGAAGGCGAGCTCGATGCGGCGCAGCTATCCTCCGGACCGCGCGATTTCGTCGAAAAAGTCTCGGCAAGATCGGCGCCTCGACCAGGCGCTGCAGTGCACGATTGACGCGATCCGCGCCAAGGCCTGGACGCTTTACCAAAGAGAGGAGCGACAAGAATGAAATCGATCATCACGGCAGGTGTTGCAATCATTGCGTTGAGCAGCATGTCGGTCGCGATTGCGCGCGACGATCGGCTGATGTTTCCGGTGAAGTCCGCCATGGAAAAGGGCCAGGTGACCAAGGACAAGCTCGACCCGTCCATTAAGCTCTATTTCGGCAAGCAGGCCACGCCGCCGGTGGATAAGAAAATCGGCGAGTGGACTTCGAACAAGAAAACCAACGCCGCCAACAAGTCGGATCAGGACGCCTGCGAGATCGCCTTCGTGAGCGCTGCGATCTCCCTGCAGGACCGCGCCAAGCGGGAAGGCGGCGATGCGGTGATCAACATCAAGAGCGTCTACAAGAACGAGAACGTCGAGAGCGAGAAAGAGTACCTGTGCGGAGCCGGCACATTTCTCTCGGGCGTCGCGCTGCGCGGAACGGTGGTCACGCTGAGGAAGGGCGCGGCCAAGAAGTAGCGGCGGTCACCTCGCCAGCTCGCGCACGGCCAGCTCGAGCGCGCGCAGAAACTCCGAGTCGTCGGGCCGAGCGGGGAGCGGGCTCGCGGGTTCGTTCGTGAGCAGGCACCAGTCGCTTTCGTGCACGCCGCCTGCCGCGGCCGATTCCTCGACCCTGCCCACCAGCACCTGCCCGCAGTCGGCGAGCCAGACCCGCGCAAGGCGCGCGAGCCATGGCCAGTCGTCCGCGTCGAGATAGAGAAATGCGCTGCGCGCCACCGCCTGCGAGCGCTGCGCGATGAGCGCGGCTGCCAGGTGCGGCTGGGTGGCGACGAAGGTGAACGGCATCGCCGGCGCGCCGGGTTGCAGGCCCTCCTTGAGGGCGGCGCGCGTGGCGAGCGCGGCGCCGTGCGCCGATGTCCAGAGCACGCCGAGCGGCCCCCGGACACCTGCCGCGTCGAGACAGGCTTGCGCGCCGAGCAGGCAGAGCTGCGCGAAGCTTCCGGCGCGCCGCAGCTCTCCGCCGAAACGCTTGCGCGCGCGGGCGCGCAGCTCCTCGGGCGCGATGCGCAGCACCGTCGGCGCGCGCAGGCGCATTTTCAGCCCGCCCGCTCCAGCGCCAGCGCGCACACGTTGCCGCCGAATCCGGAGAGATTGAACAGCACGCGGCGGACCGCCTTCGCATCGCCGCCCGATGGCGTCAATCCGAGCTCGGCGTCGGGCGCGGCGAATCCCCAGGTCACGGGTACCCGGCCGCGGCCGAGCGCGCCCAGCAGCAGCGCGAGCTCCGCCGGTCCGCTCGCGCCCAGCGTGTGGCCGATCGCGCCTTTCAGCGACAGCATGCGCGGCGGCGCGGCGAACACCGCGTGCACCGCGCGAGCCTCGGAAAGATCGGCCTGCGGGCTGCCGGCCGCCTGCAGCTTGAGCAGATCGACCTCTGCCGCGGTCCATTGCGCGCCAGACAGCGCGGCGCGCATCGTCTGCGCGATGACTTCGCCGTCCGGAGCCGGACCCGTGAGGCTGGACGCATCCATGCCCGAGGCGACCGAGGCGATGCGCCACGGGCCCGCCGCGGAGAGCAGCACCGCGCCGAGCGCTTCGCCAAGCACCATGCCGTCGCGCTCGCGGTCGCAAGGGCGTGCAGCGCGCGCGGAAAGCAGCTGCAAGCCGGCGAAGCCGGCGACGGTGAGGCGGTTGGCGAGCTCGACGCCGAGCACCAGCGCGTGGCGAAAGGCGCCCGCCGCGATCAGGTCGAGCGCGACCTGCAGCGCGGTGAGCCCGGAGGTGCAGGCGCTGCTGACCGCGATCGCCGGGCCGCGCACGCCGAACCATCGCGCGAGCGCGCGGGCGAATTCGAGCGGCGGCTCGAGCGAGGGGCGAGGCTCGTTCTCGCAGGCGCCGATGAAATGCGACGACGAGCCGACGAGGCATGGCAGGCGCTCCCACTCGGCCGCGGCGAGCGCGGCCTTGCGCCTCAGGCTATCCGCCACAGCGCGGGCGATTCGCTCGGCGCGCGCCGTCCAGTCGCCATGCGTCATGGGGATCGACAGGTAGGGCCAGGTGCCGCCGGCCTCGACGGTGCCTGCCGGTAGCGCGGGCGCGCCCGACAGGCGCTCCACCGCCGCGTCGAGGTCAGGCGCCAGCGCGCTCGCCAGCGCAGCGGCGTGCACGAATGCGGGGCTCACGCGCGCTTCTGCAGGTAGTCGGCGAGGCTGCCGACGCAGGCGAGGATGCGCCGGGTCTCCTTGCTGTCCGTCAGCCGCACGCCGTAGCGCTTTTGCAGCGCCATGGATACCTGAAGCGCGTCCAGCGAGTCGAGCGCAAGCCGCGAGCTGCGGCCGAAGATCGGCTCGTCGGCGCCGAGCGGCGCCCCGTCGAGGGTTCTTTCCGTTGCCTCGAGGATCAGCGCGGCCAGCTCTGCAATCAGCGCGTCACGCGTCGCCATGGCTCAGGTTCGGCGCCGGTGATGCAGCCAGAGCGCGGCTGCCAGAAGGGCCGCGGCAAGCGCGAGCAGCTTGGCGCAGGGCGCGGCGATATCCGCGGCGCCGCCCTGGCGCAGGATGACGGCGTGGAAACCGTCGAGCGCCCAGGCCATCGGCGAGAGCTCCGTCGCGCGCTGCATCGCTTCGGGCATCACGAAGCGCGGCACCATGATGCCGCCGAGCGCCGCGGCGAGGATATTGCCCACGCCGCCGATCACTGTCGCCTGCTCGAGCGTGCGCGCGCCGACCGCCACCAGCAGGCCCCAGCCGATCGCCGCCAGGCTGGTGCTTGCGGTCACCAGGACGAGCAGGTCCCAGCGCGGCGGCAGCTCGAGGGCTTCGCCGCCCAGCCACGGCACGAGAGTGCGCCCGGCGAGCAGCATCAGCGCGGCCTGGGCGAGGTTGATGAGGAAGAAGGGGCCGACCTTGCCGAGCAGCAGCATCGAGAACGGCACCCGCTGGCTGACGAGGCGCGCGAGCGTGCCGTCGCGCCGCTCGACGATGAAAAGCGCGGAGATCGGCATGACCACGAAGAACATGCCGAAGATGAGCCAGGCCGGGACGTTCTGCTGCACCGACGACGGCCGCCCGCCGCGCGGATTGCCGACCACCTCGACGCTGAACATCTGCGCCATCGCCGAGGCTTTCGCGCCGAGCGCGACCCCGAGCACGCGCAGCTGAAACGCGACCAGCTGGACCGGGGGCAGCGCGGGGTCGGCCAGCAGCCTGAGGGGCGCGGCGCCGGCCTGGCCGGGAGGCGGCCCGACGGCATCTCCGAATCCGGATGGCGCGAGCAGCACCAGCGGCGGGCTGGCGCGTCGCACCGCGTTGCGCGCCGCGGCTTCGTCGGCGGGCGGCGGTACCGGGCGCCAGCCGTCGCCCGCGATGTCGCGCGCGATCCGCTCGGCGGCCTTTTCGCCTTGCGCGCTGATCACCGCGAAGTCGATGCTGCGCCCGGCGGAGTCGCCCTTGAAAACGTCGCTCAGCGCGAGCGACATCACGGCGATGAATACCGCGGGCATGAGGAACAGCACCGCGAGGCCATGCACGTCGCGCGACAGCGCCAGCCACTCCTTGATCCAGAGGGCGCGCAGGCGGCGCATCAGTCGCGCAGCGAACTGCTGGTGAGCCGCATGAAGACTTCTTCCAGCGAGCGGGCTCCCGCGCTCTGCCGCAGCACCTCGGAGAGCGCTCCCGATACGAGCACGCGGCCGGCGTCGATGATGGCGACGTGATCGCAGATCGCCTGCACTTCCTCCATGTAATGGCTGGTGTAGACGACGTGCCTCCCCGGGCCGCCCAGGGCGCGGATCGATTCGAGCAGGAAGGCGCGCGACTGCGGATCGACTCCGACGGTGGGCTCATCGAGGAGCAGGATGTCCGGCTCGGTGAGCAGGCCGATGGCGAGATTCAGGCGGCGCTTGAGTCCGCCGGAAAGCTCGCCGGCGCGCCGTCCGAGCACGCCGTCGAGGCGCGCAAGCGCCGTCACCGCGTCGACGCGCTGTTTCAATGACGTTGCGTCAAGGCCCTGCACGCCGCCGAAGAAGCGCAGGTTCTCGAGCGCCGTAAGCATCGGATAGAACGCGAGCTCCTGCGGCACCAGGCCGAGGCAATGCGGCCGGCGCTCGCGCAGATTCTCCAGAGCTTCGCTGCCGACGCTGACGCGCCCTGCCGCGGCGCGACGCTGGCCGGACAGGATCGAGATCAGGGTGGTCTTGCCGGCGCCGTTGGGTCCCAGCAGGCCGAAGACGCCGCCGTCCGGAACCTCCAGGGTGACGTGGTCGAGCACCCGCTCGCCGCGCCCGGGGTATGCGAAGGTCAGCGCTTCGACGCTCAGCATGCCCAGGCGCGCTGCGCCCCGTCCAGGTCGCGGAAGAACTGCTTTTCCTCGGCGGCCAGCGCGCGCAGCCGGACCGCGAGCGCCGGTGGCGCGAGCGGGTCGCGGCCGCGGATCATGCGCGCCGCGGCGAGCGCGAACTCGCGCCAGCGGTCGCCGATCTCGACCAGGCGCGAAGCCAGCCGGTCGAGCGCGCCGTAGCCGGTCGCGGCGGCGAGCTCCTGCAGGAACGAGGCGTAGAGGAAGCGGAAGCCGCCGCCGCCGGTGCCGATCTCTTCCTGCATGCGGACGATATTGCCGACATAGAGGCGTGCCGACTCGCCGCCGTCGGCGAGCGGCAGCCGCTCGACGCGGCGCGCGAGCAGCTCGATGCCGCGCACGCCGATGAGCGGCAGCGGTGTGTAGAGCATCACGCGCGCGGCGCGGGCAATGGCGCGCTTGCCGAGGCGCGCCCAGTCGGGCGTCTGCGGCG
>WNFI01271338.1_pt1 | contig 18661 bp, 23 predicted proteins | sample 5400471 | NCBI WGS metagenome assembly WNFI01 (sample SAMN13153348, study PRJNA577476) | soil metagenome | isolation source: 100 cm saprolite on Douglas fir-dominated hillslope | place: USA:California | collected 2013-09-17 | reverse complement strand
GCGTTCTGGGCAAGATGAAGACCGGCTTGGGCCATGGCAAGCTCATGCTTCAGTGCATCGAGCGTCTTGACCATCGCAGAGATCTCTGTATCGAGGCTGTATGACGTCGACTGCCATTTGCTTTCTGGTATCAGGCTTAAGATGTACAGGTCGTGCGAGGAGGCAAGGAGTTAAGCGCTCAGTATTTAAACACGTGGTACGTAATCGAAAAAGGTACTCACAGTGCACTCTCTATTTCCGATTTCCTTTCCGAGGTGCGGGACTCGCTTTCTCTCAGGCGAGCTTTTAAGACCTCAATCAGCATGAAGGATCCGATGACTTATCGTGACTCGTAAGTCGGGAGTACAGCTTCGGAGCTATGGGCAGCTGCGCTATGGCCCGTGGGAAAATGCTCCTCCAGGAGCACGTGGGCACGTCTCACCCAGATCCAACCCAGATCTCGTTCCAATCTCGCTCTCAGGACTGAAAAGATACATTGAGCGCACCCTCAGCCCTTATTCCACGGGACCATACTACATAAGGCACCGTGACCATGTGTGAATGCCCTGGTGGTTCATGAGCTATAGCACATGTTGATGATGATGAAGCAGATTTGTTCCCCTCGTTGTGGCGTGGCAGTACGGCCATCCCGTTAACGATGGGGATAGTAAGTTAACGGGGGAGGTGTCCGGTGCGAAGTCCTCTGGAGTGTGTCGTGGTCTGGTTGTCTGGTTGTCTGGGGATATGTAGGGTCCAAGGGTTCACTATGAACTCCGCACTCGTTCTTCGTCCGGGATGTGCGGGGCTGATTCTCCAATCCGAGCTGTGGTCTGCTCCGTCGTAATCATTGTTGAGGGCCTCAGTTTCATTAGCCCGAATTTATTATCCCTGAAGTATCAAGTAAAACAATGCTGGTTTCCTGTTTCCCAGTAGGTGTCGGTGCATGGCAGGAGCGGACATTCGAATAAGGTGTGCGGTTCTGTGCGGAGTTGGGCCCCGCAGCTGCATCCTTTTCCTCCGACGGTACGAATTTCTTGTAGTATTCTGCCGTGTGATCTATTGGTCTTTAGCATCTGGATCTATCTCTCGAGAAGCTCACGAATAGAGAGCATGGCATGGACTCATATTGATTGATTCTCTCCACGATCCACAATTCTCAGTTGGATTCACATGCTTGACCTGGTAAATTCACTTCGATCTTTGAAGGAAATGTTGTCATTAGCACCTGACCAAAATGTCAGAGGGTGGTGAGATTCCCTCGTGTTTGGTTTTCCCATCGTGCCAAAACGATCTGGATATGCACACCATGAGATCATCCGGAATATTGACTGGCAAGGAACCGAGCGATATACCAGAGGAATCCATAACAACCTTCTAGTTCTCTAGTGCGGTGGAGTCCTGATTTTGCTGGTCTCGTGAGTATGAAGGACGGGTTTGATCGTTTTCATGTACTCCTTTGTAATGATGGCAGTACTATGTTGAAACCCCGACACACTACCCAGAAGACACAACCCAGAGGACTAGAACCCCTGACCTCACCCCCTGACCATTTATATACGATCCTGTAAGAACCCTCATGTATACTCCTGTAAAGTGGGGGGGAGCCGCTCTGTTGCGTTCCCACGCGACCGCGGGGTAACAAATCTGAATCATCATCATCATCAGTACTATGTTGGTGGAAGACAGTGATATTGATCACTTGATGGGAAGCAACGCACTTTCTATCGACTCTAGTAGCTTGTTTGGCAACTGGAATGTGCTTGGGAACTACAGCCTGCAGGTTAATTGCATTATTACCTTTCCGTTTTCTATGCTGAAAAGACATCTACATCCTATCCATCACTCGATCCTGGTAAGGAACCTCATGACGGTGGTGAGGAAGCCTGATACCACTTGTTATGTCTAACCTGTATTGGGTTGCATCTTCCTCCTGAGAACAAATAACCCCTATCAACCTGTGATCATATAGCGACTGAATTCTTCCAGGAATCACAGCAATTACGGCCTCTCAAATCGATGTCCTTGTTCTAACTTTGAGTAAGAAGATTGGGGGGTGATGATTATTAATACGGTCTTGGTTTCTGTGGAGAAGTGACTGTCAGTCTCGCACTACTTTACTATGTATCCATGTATCCCTGGCCCATGGGCAGCAGCGAAATCACTCCCCCGGGCCATGCAGTGCATCTGTCGGGTGAAGCCCATCAATAAGAGAACGACCTACAAGGGCACCCTGAGTGTCGTCGCTCAAAGCCTAGTATCAGCAAACCTCGAAGGTCGATTGAGGCGATTGAGAGCACTTAAATCTTTGCAATGAGCTCACTCGGCCCAATCCATGTGTTCATTTTGTTTCAATCAGCTCAATCGACATTCGAGGTTTGCTGATGCAAGGCGAACTTCGTTCAAGTTCGAGTGTGACTCATCTGTCGAGACAGGTAGATCGAATTATGTAAGTTTTCAGTCTCGGATGCATAAATGACAGCCTTATCAGGGAAAATTCCGTCGAGCTTAATCCCAATAAGGTACTTTCAAAATAAATGGTTTGATACACTCCCGTGCCATCGTTTCTCCCTTTCGTGTATTTCACTTGTGCGCACAGTTGAAATTGTGAATGCAAGATTGGCCACCTGACGATCTGGGAGCACGGAACGTTTCGCGGACGTCCCAACATATGTAAGGTGAGGGGGTTGCCATGTCGTTGCAAATTCAGTCTCGCACTGAGCCGAGACCGTTTTTCGCAATTTGGTCCCGTCATGGATCCTAATCATTTTCCCGACTCCCAAGTAACCTCGTATGCGACTTTCCGGCTCCCGCTTTGGGAATCGTGCTAATGAACTCCTAGTGACGTCCTGAATAACTTGCTTCTTTTAAACAATCTCGAAAAAGGACAATCGTTGAACATGGGGGATCAGGAACCAACTAACAATGGAATTTCGGCGCTCGTGAACTCACCCCCTTCGAATCCATCGTCGCCCAATTTAGCAATGCTATCTCAGAAAGAAGGGAAGAAGGAAATTAGTGACAGCTCTCCCGGCTCCGGTACGCACTTTCAGCTAGATTGGAATGATGAGTAGATACCAATCGCAAACCTGCCGATAGGGAGTGGGGTTGTAGACGCGAGGGATTCCACGTCGTCCGCCACGAAGACATTCTCGAAGCCTCTGCGCCAAATCCCCCCTCCGCCTGACAACAAGTCACTGAATCTGGACCTCTCATCGAACCAAGCGTACGGGCGCCGAGTCACGTACTCGTCTCTCCAAGCTGCTCAGCTAGCGCTCCAAATAAAGGAGCTTCAGCTTCGACAGGCTGAGTTGCTCGAGGCTGAAAGTGCGAAATCGGGCGGCGACTTGGCTCCGCGCTTCACTAGCAATCCCCCAAGCATTCCCCTCCCCCCTATCCCTCACGTCACATCACCGACAGCGAATACGATAACAAGTCCTGTTCTGCAGCAGATAGACCATCATCCCCCAGCTGCAATGCCCAATTCAAATACAAGTTCAGCTTCAAAAGCCACGTCTGGGGAAATCGGTACGACACGGATACTAAAGGAGGACTTCCGAAACATTCCTGCCTCCCCATTAGGTCCGTCTGCATTTGGTGCAGTGCCAGAACATATTAATCGTTCACGCGTCGACATGTCTGACGAACCTGAACTACCTGCGTCGTATAAGCAGCGCATGGTCGCACTACAAAAGGACGGTACGGTAGCACCGCCCACCCCACCGAAGGAACAAAACCGGGACGCAGGTCGTTCCTCTCCAAATAGCACGCCATCTCGGGACCGGGACACTGGGTTCACCAATGCATCAAATCCCTCCGCCCAGCAAGACTCCAGCGTCGGAAATGAACGTTCCATATATGACTACCCCCCAATGACTCCTGTTACAATTGCCGATGCACACTTCAGGGAAGGAGACGAAGGCATACCAGAGTTGCCACCCCTTCCGCCATCCGCCATCCCCTCCAACATTAGGCCTGCCACTTCCCATGGTGCATCTACCTTCTCCTATCGACCCGACGTCTCTCCCTCAGCCGTCCGAACTCAACCCCTAATGGACCTCACACGCGAGCGCGAACCCCCATCAAGCTTTATGCAACGCCTGGGTGGTTCTCGTAGGAATGACTTCTCTCACCGGAACTATGGCACTCGTCCTGGTACCAGCTCAAGCCGACTCCAAACAGCCTATGACCGTCCCGATGCTTCTTTTGGCGACGGTGAAAACGTTGATCGTACTCACGATGATATGTTATATTCGAGCATTCATAGAGCAGATCTATCTTCTTGGGCGGAATGGCCTAATCCCAATGCGAATGTGTTGGAGAGCAGTGATATTTCGAATCTGCCGAGTTGGAAAGACGTGCAAGAGGGGGCGCCGACGAGTCTTCCGAATGGATTGGCTCAGATGGAAGTTGAATATGGGTTGAAAAGATTGTTGAATATTCAGGTATTTGAGATGTGTGAGTTGTCTTTTTTTCTAGTCCTGGGCCGTAACATTTAGTGGCCCTTTGCTTTCTCAGTGTTGAATGATCCGCTGGGTCGGTATCGCTTTAGAGATTGGCTCGCAAACGAGGGCGAGTCTACGTCCATGCTTGATATGTGGCTCGACTTGAGTTACTGCGCCCAATTGATGGACGAGCTCAATGAGAGTGCAGAGGCTTTGTACGGCACGTGGAACTATTCGTTCTCGCCTTTTTGTGCACTCATTCTCTGTTGTTATTGTAAAGACATTTACCTTGCTCACGGCAGCCAGAATAGGGTGAAGCTTCCGCAGCCTATGGTGCGAGAAGTGGAAGGTGTGGCCCGTCGCAAGCTTTCGAGACCAGATCTGTTGCTATCTTCTCCTCAGCAGTATCTACTGGAAAGCATGTATAACAATGAGTTTCAGGTATGTCATGTCGTAGCGAACTCAATAATGTTGAACTCAATTCTACTTGTGCGTGATTCCCCATGTTGTAGCGCTTCGTAAAGCAGAAATTGATAGAACAAGCCGAGATCAAGCTCGGCCGACATAACCTGGCGAATGCGGATGGACTAGGGGATTGTTTCTGTCTCACAAATCCTCGACTTCCTGTGAGCATTTGCCTTGCAACATGTCATTCCTTCATACTCAGAGTCTGGCATGTGCCTTAAAAAAAGGATCACCCCATTGTTCTGGTTTCAGACGGGTTCAACGCGGTTACTGGTTACCCGCGGAGTCAGATTGTCGGGAGGAATTGTCGTTTCTTACAAGGTCCGGGTACGTCACCGGAGTCCGTTCAACGGATTCGGGATGCTCTCAACAAGGCGCAAGGTGGGTTTCTCACCCCCGCGTGACGACTATATCAAGTCATTTGCATTTGCTGAATTTCCCCTTCAGCATGTACTGAGCTACTCTTGAATTACCGAAGGGACGGGACACCGTTTTACTGTGTGAGTATCTGGGATCGATTTGATTTCTGGGAAACGAGGCTTACTTTCTTGGTTCTCTTCAGCTCCTTTGCATTATCCCCCTTCGAGATCATTACGGGAACCTCGTCTACTTTATTGGTGGTCAGACGAACGTGACGAGTGTATTCGCAGAGAAGTAAACAGTCCCATTCTCCCTGCGTTGGGTTTTACCTGATCACATATTAATGATAGTAAAAACCTGTCCTTCCTAATTACCGGAGGTGCAAGCGACAAAGTCCCAGTAATGCCCCCAAATTTGCCGAAATTCTCTCCGTAAGTACGACCAAGGGGTTGCATCTGCATGACCTCTCCTGACTTAAGCGTAGAGTTATGATGGAGTACAAAGGCGTGAATGTCCCAACACTGACTCAAGTTCCAGCGTCCAATCCATCACTTGCCTCTCTGCGCGGCGGGGCCGCAGGCTCGGTCGAGCCAGTTGCTATGACCACGCAGGTTGCCTCGTCCAATTCCAAAAGCCTCGGCGCCAGAATTGGACGGTTGTTTAAAAAGTCGAGTGTTGAGGCGGATATGTTTGGTGCTACGATCCGGATGCCGTCACAGTATATTGGCTCAGGCGCTGAGGCAGCGTTGGGTGGGTCAGCAAGGAAGCTAGAAGTAAGGGTCTTGAATGCGCTTTAAGTCCATATCTCACATACTGAATGGGTTTGCCTAACCTTTTAAGACGCAAATCTCGACATTCAGGACTGTGTATTCGAAATTAATTGTTATGCGGAAGGCAAAACGGGAAGGTGAATGATCAATAGTTTAACCTTAATCGACTACTAGGGCTTACTTATTGTGCTAAGTGATCTTTGTGACCGCGGATCTTCTTGGTAAGACTTGAGATACGATCCTTATCTGTTCTGGTACTGATTCGTGGACTTGCTCCCATCTTCTAGGTTACCTTGGCAGGTCACATCCTGTCCAACGTTCAATTCTTACTGATATCTACCTTCTTTAGGTCTCCGACACTCTACACCCAAGGACTTATTCTCATCGCCGTTGATACATTGCGACATGCTAGACTGTATTACCGCGGGGGAAAAACGTGCTACTAAATCCCTCAGGTACAGAATTAAAGATGCGGTGGACGCCGAGGAATCCCTTTCTGTGGAGATCGGACTAAAGATGGCGACTGGCACTTGGGGTGGTATCAAGGTGGGTATATGTGATACCCATGTCTGATGATTGCTTAAACTTCACGAGGTTCGTGGCGATCACACCTTGCGATATGGTTATATGCACATGACCCCGTTGAAGGTCAGTTGGTGCCCCAAGTCGCTTCTCGTGCTTGTTGTCATGATACGTTCAGGAGCGGGACGGTCAGTGTTCGGCTTACGTCTGCATTTTTGGGTAAGTGTAGCTAAGTGAACTTGTATCACTCCTTTCTGACCTGCTCTAGCCCAAAGTAAGGGAGGAGACCCATATCAAGTTCCAGGGAGTGCTTGATTTATTCATGTCTCGATATTTTGTTTCATGATCTTTTTTACCATAGTGCATTATATTATCGCATTATTTGTCACTCCTAAATTTCTTGGGTATCCACAATCTTGGACATACGCTTCTGGGACACATTTCTTGGATATACTCTTCTTGGACTTCTTGGACTTCTTGGAGATAACGCTTTCTTGTTTGCAGATGTAGATACAATACTTGGATACGGAAGGATGGGTGATGTGCCCCTCGTATACAGTACACATTTGAAGGTCACTCTTGTTTCCAACTCCTGGTGAGTCGAAAAGCTCCGCCCGTACTGACCACGACAGCCGCTTGTCATTCAGCTCGCGGGTAACCTCGACCGCGTGCCATGGACGTATTGTCACAGACGTGCTTAGAAATGGCCACAGTCAATGATCGCTCCACGGAATTAATGGAACTACTCACGTTATAACGCTGCGCATGGGACTGATTGTGAGTCTGTGTTCGGCATTCACGACCATACCTACAGGCCGAGGTAAATAGGCAATCAGATATTAATAATCCATTAAGCTCACCAGCAGTCATGTAGGGAAGTGATAGAGGCTGCAGCAGGTGGGACGAAGAATGTCTAAGAATGACATTCAGGCGTGGTTTCAATTGACGTACGTTCCACACTCCCTCGAGATCGCTCTCGCTCCCACCATCTGTGGATTTGATCTCTGATGAGGAAAAATATCACGTCAGGGGAATGCTCACGCATTATTGGATAAATGACATACTTGATGACACGCGTGATGCATTGCTCACAAACCCGCGTATTGGGGTTTTCCTTCCATTCAGCAGAAACGTAGTTCAGGTCTTGCGTCATCGAGCTAGTCGGTGCGCGCGGCATCACAAGCGCTTCAATGCGTTGCGAAGATTGGTCCGTAGTCTGGTTGACATCTTCATGAGGGGTTGCCTCCGCCACAGTCGCATCAGGTTCCGGAGATGTATCTCTTCGGCCTCTCCTATCACTTTGCATTCGTCCGGTGATGTGAACTTCAATTTCAATCATCTCCAAAATAGCTTCGCTCAGATTGATGTTTCGATTGACGATGTGATGCATAAACCGATCACGTTCGACGGGATTGGAATTGAGCCGGGGGTATGAGCTAGCTTGTCCCCACACTAGTCCAAGCGCCTGGAATAGATTATGAACCGAAGTATTCGATGGAGTAATGATATCCAGGCTGTCCAATTCTCTAAGATGCCTTCTAAGGGAACCGAAACTGCCAACCCTGAGGGTAGGTGGGTCATTCGGACATTCCCCTTCCCTATCTATAGAAGAGCAGCTATATCCCGTACATATTAGGCCTGGGTGAGTATTGGGATTGAGAGTAGTATGAGAGATCACAACGGTGAACAATCAGGAATTGTGCATTACATTGGATGGGGAGTGCAGCTGGAAGATAGGCTGTGCAAGTTGAGCATAGCTTATGCTGCATGGCGCCCGTGCTATATGGGGAACAACCGTGAACAGACGGGGAGTCGAAGCCATGAAAATTGGGTATTGTCAGACCATCAAGAAACAAGAAGATGTCCAGAACAACGTACACCCGAGATTGACCATCACTTGTGAGTAATCTCGCGCGCCTTGCTCCTCTAGCGGGAGGAGGCATGGCCGCTCCTTCAGGAATGGGTATAGGTATCGGACAAATAAAACCTGTGTCGTTCCCTGGAAGGCAAGACGGACACGGCCAGATAGGCTCCGACGAAAATTCGGAAAGTGGCTCAATATGTCGAGGAATTTGATTGGTGATCGCAGCCATCCGCTGGTTCTCTAGTTCTTCATCGTTTAGCTCCTCGCCATCACTGTTCTCCTCATCCACGTCCATGCACTGTGGATCGCCAACGGGATAAATGATGTCCGTACTCAGGCTGAGAGCACCATGCTGTTGTGAGGAAGTAATGGGCACCCCCCTTTGGTTTTTGTAACTTTGCAGGATCCCATTTAGTTGGAACGCGAAACGGCCAGACCGAGCTCTCGTCTTGCATAGGGGACATGTGTTATTACTACGAGACGGTAGAAGCTCGTTTTTTTGGGCCATGATCCACAAAATGGAGCGCACTTACTCTCTCCACCATATTACCAGACATTCCTTGTCAAACTGAGGACCGATTAGATGCACGATCGCTCGGCATGAAATTGCTAGCGGGACATACGGTATGGAGGCATGGTAGCACAGTGTATGGGTGGCTAAGGATATCAAGGCATACGCCTGTAAACCAATGAGCGTCGCACGGATAGCATCGTCACGTCGCTTGGGTGCTTACCGCAGGAGAGGTGATCAGAGAATGATGTGCCCTGGGTTCTTGCTGTGTCTGTCTCAGGCGCTGGGTCAGTCATGGCCGAGTCAGACATCGCGTCTTCCTCCCTGGATATAGAGGGGTGCTCCATCTTCGGTCATATTGTCGATCTGTAACTTCATTTAAATAACACTTGATCTCGGAGCCGATCTGGCAATGATTCGGTACCGAAGAATATAAAAAAGGCATATCGCATTTCCTTGCAAGGCAATCAACATGCCTCCGCTTCGTGCCTCTGCTCGTATCGCTGCAGCCGCAGCAGACAAGGGAAAACCCAGGGATGTCAAGCCAAAGACATCAGCAAAAGCCTCCAAGAAGCGTGCACACTCACCTCAACCTCAAGACGAGGACAGGTCCCAGGAAGGCGAAGAAGAGCCTCCGAAGAGGAGAAAGAAGGGATCCACTGTCTCTTCGAAGTCCAAGAAATCTTCAAAAGGCAAAGGAAAGTCTAACGACGAGAAAGTCGACGCTGAGAGGGACGAAGAGGCAGCCCAAGGCAGGTTATGGTATCATTTGATCACCCAACGTCTCACAGGTTAATCAATACAACTAGATGGCCAGGAAGACAATCAGGACAGATTAGATGACAAGGAGGCTTCGCTTTCACCTCCTGCATCTGCGCCAAAAATGGTGTCAGTAAAGAAGCGCGGTGCCGCACCTGTCGATCCGGAGTCTAAATATGTCGGTAAGCATCTGTGTTTATTGATTACATTTAGTATATGTGTCTGGGCCATTATAACTTTACCTTCTAGATACACATCAAGTGTACGAAGCAAACGGCGAAGTCTGGGATTGCATGTTGAATCAGGTGAGTTTAAGCACAAACTATGTCATTCATGAACTGAGTCCTCCCCTCCTCACCACGGATAACTTCACAGACAAACGTATCGCATAACAACAACAAGTCTGTTTATCATTCACTGTGAACCATAGCCCATAGGGCTGAATTTGTTCCACTACCGTTCAGGTTCTATGTTATTCAACTTCTTCACGTTATCGGAAGTCCGAATACAGTTCTGCTTCACACTCGCTGGGGACGTGTGGGCGAACGTGGTCAAGATCAGCAGAAGGTTTGTGCGGTCCTGTAATCCGCGTGAAATTCGACAGAACTGATTCAGTTAATGCAGGGGCCCTTTGATCCAAACACAGGGATTCGGGAGTTTTACAAGCAGTTCAAGAAGAAGACGAATACGGACTGGGGGAGTCGTCACTCCATGATACCGATAGAGGGAAAGTACGTTTGGCTTGAAAGGGACTTCAATGATGACGATGATGAAGCAAAGGAGGAGGGGAAAGGGAAAGGGAAAGGGAAAGACGATGTCAGGCTGTCAGAAGTCAAGGCCGTTCCGGAAGTCCAAGTTCGTCTTTTTGTCCTATGCGCACCGCTCTTCGTCTGAACGCATCCCGTCAGCGTCTTATTGAGTTCATCTTCAATAGCAGGCTGGTTGCTGCTGTTTCTTTCTAAGTGGCATTTTTCTGATGTGACGTCCCCCAGCTTCACTAATGCTCACTTGCAAGAAATGAACTACGACTCTAACAAGGCCAGCACACAAAAGATAAGAAAATGTTCCGATCGTTGACCATTTTCATAGCTTCCCCTCGGAAAACTCGCTAAGTCAACAATCCTCAACGGATTTTCCACTCTCAAAGTTGAGCCCCGTCATGCAGGTGTGAATGTAACCCTGACTGTCACATCAGACGATAGCAGAAGTGCTTGCCGATCCGAACGGAGGTCTAGCAGCTTCACATGGCAGCGCATCCCAGGTTCGATGAAACTATTTATCGTGAATGGTGGTTTGGCTAACCGTGATTGTTAACATCGCCACTGCTAGGCATATGAGAGGCTTACCAATCAGTATTACTCGTAAGCGACACGTATCTATAGTTCAGCGGATCATTTGGGCTCACTACCAGCCCAGAGTTATTCCCCACAGTTTTGGCAGGAATCGGCCAACGATTATCAATAGTGAGATGTTGCTCAAAAAGGCGTGTCATTGAACCGAACCCCGTCTTTTGTTTGTATCTGCGACTTATTTCGGATCCCCAAATCTTACAGGAACTCGACATGCTGGACGCTTTGGGAAACATGGTGAATCAAGGGTTTATTTCATTCAGATATAACAAAGCGCCATATCGATTTCTAGGAAATCGCAACAAAAGCGCTCTCAGCAGAGGAGAAAAACATGGACGTGCACCCTATTGATACACACATCGCGAGCCTCAACCTTGCTGTGATCGAGCCGTTGGATCATTCATCCGAAGAATTTCAAGCATTGGAGGAGTATGCACAGAACACGCATGGAGATACGCACAATTACTACAAGGTCGAGGTCGAGGAGATCTTTAGGATCCAAAGGAGAGCCGAAGAGGAGCTGATGAATCTAATTACTTTCCCCTAGGTATACTAATGCAGGGTCTTCGAATCGCCCCACCGGAAGCACCAGTTACTGGATACGTACGTGTGCAATTCTCTGAGTCCCCAAGATACCAATCCTAGTCTTCTTAAGATGTTTGGCAAAGGCGTCTACTTTGCTGACCACATGTCCAAATCTGCGAACTACTGTTATGCGTACCTATCTCAGGGCACAGGTTTACTGCTCCTGGCAGAAGTCATTGCTAAGCCTTTCGTTGAGATCATGAATGCTAAATATGATGCAGACGTCGAGTGTAAGACCAAGGGTATGCGGTAAGTGTTTCGTCCGTTGCTACGGCATGCGGTGGCATAGTCGTATGACGAGACAACTTACCCGATGATCTTTATATAGCGCAACAAAAGGCGTAGGGCGTGTCCAGCCTACTGAATGGGAAGATTGTGCGGTGTCTCTCAGAAATCCTGAGCTGAAGGGCGTACAGATGCCGATGGGTAAAGGGAAGGATTTTTCACAGCCCGGAGTCTATCTCCAGTACAATGAAGTAAGTATTCAAATTCCCTCCGAACATATAGCACTGACTAGTTTGTATTAGTATATCGTATACGACACGGCCCAGAGTACGCGGCTCGCCTCTACGCATAACCTGTATCAGCTCACTATACATTCCTCTGCAGTTCGGCTTCGCTATCTACTAAGAGTCAAGATGAACTGATCAAACCCGCCGGGTTCGCTGACGGACTCGCTTTCTGTTTACCGGGGTGAATGTTTGATTAGTGGCATAACTGTTGTCCTGCCCAATGGTATTTTATCAAGTGACGGATTGATAGTGTACACAGTTACACGACTGATACGGCTTTATCCGCGAAAAATGGCAGCGGTGGTCGCGGACAGCAAGACAATGCATACCAGCGGTGAGAACATGATGAGCGACCGATACATAACTTGCAGACACTATTTCAACGCATCCTCCCTGTCTAAAACAGCCGGATCCAGCTTGATTAGGATAGTTGTTCGTAGTGGATGTGCATCAGTGGGCACAGAATGCGCGGTTACCCTTGCAGGCTACACAGGTAATCACAATCGTTCATTAGCATCAAGTTTCATGAACCACGATCAGGGCGTACGAAGCCTAATCCATCCAAAACAGCTTCCACGATCCCAGCCGTCAACGCTGAACAACTTAGTTGACTCATATCTTTTGGTATAGATATGTAGCGTGTGATGATTGGGTCATTGTCAATTATCATATCTGAAACGTGAGCGCCAGGGTTTGAGATGTTCGCATCGTCAGTGAAATGGCGGAAAGGCCTACACTCATCATCCTTCTCTAACCCACGCTCGAGGGCATCGGCGGGCTTCCCGAAGACCGCTTTCCACACTTGTGTGTGAATAAACATTAGTACCTGAATGAGTTTGATTTCGCGCTTGGGGTTCTTAGTGGGATCATTTCGCCAAACCAGCAGCTCAGACACCCGTAGGCCAATACGGTATCCGATTGTGCTTAACCTATCGAGGGAGTATGATGGAACAATTTGTTGGAAGAAAGAACATTAAAATGGTCCAGTTACTTGCCGTCTCTCGAGGTCACCTATTCCGCTCACCCTCTTTTGCGTGTACTGCACGATTTCGCTTAGCAAAAAAGCATACGCTGAGAGCGACACCTGTCCCATCCGGCTCTTGTTAAGGTTTCTGTCATAGATCATACTACGTGACTTGGTTGCGGAGATATTTGTGTGTATTTGATAAGGTGTGGGTTGTGTGTGGCCCGATGCAGAGGTTGCGACGGAGAATCGAGATGCGTTCGTAGACGCTGAAACTGGGACGGGAGACGATGTACCCGAGGGAGAGGGAGAATTGTACATGGATAGTCGTGCCAGATTGGGCGGCTGCGATCCCATCATCTTGCTGGCAAATGGTCACTACTAGTGAAGATATGTATGTTGGCCTTGTCGGTTCGGACGGGGTTCTCCGAAGCACACGCCAAATTAAAATTAAAGACGAATGAGTGGCTGTACCGGTACATGCTGGATTGCGAACAAACCCACGCTTCTACGTCAAATTTCTGAAACTCATGCTGAGAGCCAGTGCGAAGTTAGGCATCCCCTTCACAAGGATTACCTCTCTGCGTTGTGGCAGGATCACTACTGTAAATGATCGACGGAGCATATCTTTGTCTGTTCAAACGTCCCCGCCGACACTAGAAGAAGAGGACGCAGCTTTTCAGGCCAGAGTGGCCTCTCTGAACGACTTCCTTACACAGAAGCGATTTGATGGAATTAAACGCCCCTACACTACTGAAGACGTTGCCATGAGGCAGGGCAGTCTGCCCGTGCAGCCACCAGTATCTGCTGTTCTGGCCGACAAACTGTTTGCTTTATTGAGCAAGGCAGAAAAGGAGAAGCTTCCCTTGCATACAATGGGTGCGATTGATCCTGTTCAAATGACTCAGATGGCGAAGCATCAGGAAGTGCTATATGTCAGTGGCTGGGCTTGCTCCAGCGTCCTCACAACTGCCAATAACGAGGTTGGCCCAGATCTAGCGTACGCTCAATATTCGAAATTCCACTATTTGAATGATTTTCTGTTCTTATACGCAATATTCGTGCTCGACTTGAAACAGTGATTATCCATATACCACCGTGCCTAATCAGGTGCATCGGCTATTCCGAGCACAACAGCTACACGATAGGAAGAACTATGATGAACGGATGTCAGCGACTCCTGAGGCTCGAGCAAAGATGGAATATATCGATTACTTGCGTCCGATCATTGCTGATGCTGATACTGGCCATGGTGGTCTTACGTCAGTCATGAAACTTGTGAAGCTCTTTGTTGAGTCTGGAGCCGCTGGTATTCATCTTGAGGATCAGCTTCACGGGGGAAAGAAGGTGCGTTGGCGTTTGATACGGTAATGTCCTTAGTCTCCCATCTGTAAATTACCCTTAGTGTGGTCATCAAGCAGGCAAAGTCCTCGTCCCGACATCACAACACATCTCTCGCCTCATTGCATCCCGATTCCAAACCGACATGCTCCTCTCCACCATGCTCCTTATTGCTCGGACTGACGCGGAATCTGCTAAGCTCATCTCGTCGAATATCGATGCTCTTGACCACCAGTACATTATGGGAACGACGAAGAGCGGGAAGGCTCTGGCTGAGACGCTATCTTCATCGTTCGTTGAGGCAAGGCCAAGCATCGAGCTGAGGCGATTGTCGTTTAGCTGTTGCACAGGCCATTGAGCGCTCATCAATATCGGACAAGACGGCTGCTCTGGAACGGTATGCTTCTTCCGCCACTAAGAAGTCCAACTCAGACGCTCGTGCGATTTCCCGGGAAATCATCGGGGAAGAGATCCAGTGGGATTGGGACTGTATGTCTATTCGGTTTTCTTTCCGAATCAGTTGATATATCCTCCACCAGTACCCCGTACACGTGAAGGCTACTACCACTTCAAGGGCAGTGTGGAGGCTGCTATCAGACGTATTCTTGCATACGCGCCTTATTCTGAACTACTGTGGCTTGAAACAAAGAAGCCAGATCTAGAACAGGCTCGTTCATTCGCGAGATATATTCGGGCGAAGTATCCGGGGAAGTGTGTACCCTTTGTTTTAATCAAAGCACCGCCCGTGCATGACCCTGATATAGGTGGCTTGTTTACAACCTGAGCCCGAGTTTTAATTGGTCGGCTCACGGGTATAACGGTACACGAATATTTACATCTCACTGTGCCATCAACTGTGGCTGACAGGACATGATTCAGATTCGGATCTGAAGAACTTCGTGTGGGACCTTGCGACAGAAGGGTAACTTCAATTTCTCGGCCTCCTTCTGTGCGATTGCTATCCTTTCACCAAACAGTTTCGTTCTTCAGCTCATCTCGCTTGCCGGGCTGCATAGTGGAGCAGTTGTCACAGGTTCGTGCTTCCATGGCCATTTAATTGCGTTGGTACCGACTACCCGAACTTTAAGCCGAGCTCGCTCGGCTGTACAAGACAGATGGGATGTTAGCTTATGTCGAACTCATCCAGAGGAAGGAGAAGGAGATTGGTTGCGATGTTCTGACACACCAAAAGTGGTTGGTTCCAACACTACCTACTTCTGCGTTTCCGCTTACAGGTTCGGGTCAGGAGTGGCGCCAATTACATTGATAAAATCCTCACAAGTGAGTGGGGGTGACGTCCTCATCCGCTGCTGAACTGAGGGGTCTTCTCAAAGCCATTTCATCGGGATCTTCCAGCACATCAGCAGTGGGAAAAGATTCTACCGAACACACTTTCTGATGCTCTTCGGTCAGGGGTTCCCGACCCAGCAAGATCTCCCACGAGCGTCTAATAATTTGAGTCGTTGGATCCGTGTATGATTATTGAGGTAGACTGAGTGAATCATACACCATAAAGCAATGCAACATCGTGACGATAATCAATACAAACAGGGACCGTCTACAGTAAGTGAGTAGTACATCATTCTAAAGAGACAACATAACACCGAGAGGATAAATGGATTGACCGAACTGGTGATAGATGTTATTTGTGATCCAACGTGGGGGGATCAGATGTATGCTGCGATGTGCTGGAGTGCAATACTGGTGTATGCCATGTACGATCCGATGCCGAAGATCATGCCGAAAACGGCGCCTCCCGTTACCTGCTCGATGGTGTGATGGCTGAGGTGGAGCCGGGAGGCCATGATCATTATCGCCCAAGGGATGGAGATGGCTAATGCGAGGATTCGGACAGCTTGTTCACTATTGAGAAGTGATACGATAGGGAGGAGGGAGGTATGTAGGGGAAGATGAGAGACTGCGAGAGTAATGTGTGTTGCCATGCACGACGCAACCGCGGAATGAGTAGAAGGCATCCTGACGGGAGAGACCCGCAGAATAGAAAACAGTCAGATGCCAAAGTCCAAAGTTCAAAGTGTTGATTGGGGATACTTGCCCATAATCTTTTGGCTTCAACTCGTCCAGGGAAAAACTAGTAGAAGGACGAGGTTGTTTGATGACACGCTTGGCCAGTTTGGCTGCGGTGTAGCATCCCGTCGAAGAAAGACCAAAGTAAAGGAACGCAAAGGATCGCGTAATAATGATAGACAGAATTGTCAGAGCTATAACGGCCTACGAAGGTTGGGTTGGCGGCTGCAGAGTTGGTCGTTAGGGCAAATGATGTATACCTTGCTCAACCACTTGGACATTGTTGTTCACGATGGGGTGCTAGAGTACTGAAGCAAGAGATCATGGAGGAACAGGTTAAATAATGGAGTAGCCGCAATATCCGTCAACCGGAAGTCAAGAACAATATTATGATCTATTATCAACCTAAATTGTCACCAGAAATCAGAATTGACTTCGAACACGTGTATCATTCGTTGGTAATCAGTACAGGGCCGGTCACCAAGGGAAGAGCCCTTTTGTTATGACGCATCAGCTAGCTAATAATGGCCTACCGAGCCTCAGCGCCAGATATCGTAATTGATCCTCGGCACAGTACGCGTAGAATTATTGATACCATCAAAAATATTATCCGTCCACGATGCGACTTATACTATGTAATGTTCAAATATCCATTTCGGTGATTATAACGTGAAAACTCTGGTAATGGTCGCATCCGTGCTGGCATCATCACTGACAAAGATAGCAGCTCCAATGCAGTTTCCTGGTTGGGAACGGACTAGGTTCCTTCCGAAAATTCCCTTCCCATTTCATCATACAAATGTATTACTAGAGATATTTTCCCTATAGTGCTTCATCAGTCAAGCTCGGGGTTTTGGTTTGGCATTCTTCGAATTTGGACTTGAGAACCTGGATCGCGAGACCCCTATCGTCCAAGCAAGTCTGGAATATGGAGGGATTGCGTCTAACAGTCAGGTGGGGTGGAAGGTTCAACAGCATCAAGAAATTCACTATAAGGCAAGTCCTATGTAAAAATACTATAGGCTCACGTCTGCAATTGCGAGGAGGCACAAAAATGGTAGCATCACTTGATCCTAGAGGACGGGTTGCTTCCTGAGTGGGCTCCGAGTGGGCCTCGAGTCGTCCTTAATTTTGAGTGAACTAATGAAGAACAGTACGTAGGGAATATTCGAAATACCGTATATATTATCATAGGCCTGCTCACTGCTATCACCGGCACCAGGAACACACTTCAAGGTGGATGCCAGGATGTACCTACGAGATTGCCATGTAGTCGTGTTTATACAGTGCAGCACCCATGCTCTATGTACGGCATCCCAACGGAGGGCAGTTCTCGGAGATTTGTTCCGCGTCATAGATCCGAGATACGAGCTGATAAATATGGCAGAGCACGTTCTCAAGTCCTCCGATGGGCGTCTCACAACAGTTATGTACAATGTTTACAATAGTTATGATGGAATTGGCCAACTCCGTCGATCGCATCGCAATAAGCAGCTGAGGTCAATTTACTAAATTATAGGAGTCAGTCTTAAAGATGGAGTAAAGGGAATGAGGAAGTGAAAGCGCGACGGTGTTACTTTTGCGACCTCATAATTACATTACTTCTAATAAGATCGGTCAAATCCGCTATACAACTAATGACAACTAAAGAAATCAACCTCGTTGGACCGTCAAGAAAGAAAAACACTAAGGAAGACAATGTGAAAAAGGGGAGAAAAGAGGGAAACAGGAGGAAATGGAGGAAAAGCGAAGCGAAAGGCAACCCATCAATGAGAATGAGCACTACATACATGTGAACTTGTCCCCAAATGCGCCCAGCTAGGTGAATGAAACAAGAGTGCCATGATTGTGATAACTTGATCGCACGAGCCATAGCGAAAGGAAAGGAAAGTCTTTGGCGACATCGGGAGAATGACCAAAGTACCATGTGCCCCATCTACCTGAAAACTTCAAGTAGTAGGCTAGACCAGAATCTGAGAACCCTCACCAGTAGAAGATACGGCAAGAGAGCTCTCCCAGAGGAACTCGTATCAAGTTAATAACGGCACACAAACAGCCTTGCATCTCATGCTCAGAGCCCTCCGCTACGGCACGAAAGGTTTGGTCGGACTGGACTGGACTGGACTGGCACGACCAACAACCGGCTCGACTTTGGAGCATGACAGAAATCATGCTGGACCCAACCGGCCTCGCGTTATATACCCGTGACA
>WNFI01073592.1_pt1 | contig 18666 bp, 15 predicted proteins | sample 5400471 | NCBI WGS metagenome assembly WNFI01 (sample SAMN13153348, study PRJNA577476) | soil metagenome | isolation source: 100 cm saprolite on Douglas fir-dominated hillslope | place: USA:California | collected 2013-09-17 | reverse complement strand
TCCCCCGTCATGTGGCTGGCATAGCCGTTGGGGTCCGAACGGTCCCAGAGCGTCTGGATCAGGTCCAGGATCAACATCCGCTGCGGCTGGTCCGGGTACGACATGTCGAAGATGTCCGAGTACCCGATCTGTCCGGTGGGGTCGTTTGGCAGCTGGGCGATGTCGGTCTGCGACAGCGGCTTGGTTGCCACGTAATCGCTGGAACGCGGCAGCAGGATGGAGTAGTCCATGCCGACGACGCCGAGCGTACAGCGCCGTACGTCGACCGAGACCGCGCAGACGGTGCCGCCGAAGATCCCGCCCTGGCTGTTGCCGTCGTAGAAGGGCTGCCGGGTGTCGATGATCGACAAGCCATCGGAGTATTGGAACGCCGGGTTGGAGCCGAAGCCCTGCGCATGGATCATGACGCGGGCGAGGTAGAGGAAGTTCAGCTCGCCCTGCTGGACCCGGTCGGTCAGGAATGGGAATCGCGACAGGTCGCTCAAGGCCAGGACGGCATTGGGGACATCGGCGCTGGCCATGCCGGTCCAGTCGGTGGCGCAGTACATCATTCCGAAGCGCTGGGCCATCGTCGTCTCGGCGTCGGAGTTCACCTCGCCGGCGCCACCGAATAGGCCATGACCGTATTCGACCGCCCGGAGTTTTTGGTGGGCCTCGAAGCCCTTGCGCCCGATGTTGCAGATGAAGTTGGCCTGGTAGGTCTGGCCGACCAAACGCTGCGGCAGGGCGTCCGGGTTGAGCGGATCGAGAAGGAACTGTCCGGGCATCGGGCAGTCGTCGAAGGGGTACCCCTGGATCGAGCTGCATTTGGCAGGCGGGTCACACGTCGGTGAGATGTAGCAGGGCACTGTGAAGTGGCCCGTCACCTGCCGAGCGATGTTGGCGTTCTGCTGCAGCGTGTAGTTGTTCACGGCGTCAACCGTGAAGTCGGGCGATGAGCCGGAGACCACGCCGTCGGCAAGGTTGGTGTCGCCCAGCTGGGCAAAGGCGTTGTCCCGGATCGACAGCAGCCGTCCGGTGACGTTCTTGGTGCTGGCGGTGGTGAAGTCCCAGGCGAGGTACAGGTCGGACCGCCTGACGTGCGCCTGCTGCAGCGTGCTGAAAATGTTCTCCATGTGCTGCCGGCGGGGATCCGTCAGCGGCGCCGTCCCGTCGCGATAGCTCTGAAACGCCGCCGAGGGCTGAGCCTGCGTGCCGTCGTCCTTGACCAGGTGGCGCAGCGCGACGATATATCGGTGGCCGTCGGTCAGGTTGACGGCGGGGTGGACCATGAGGTCCTGCTGGACGATGCCTGTGGCTACCAGACCGGCCTCCTGGGTGTACTGGTCGATCTCGGTCCAAACTGGCCAGCGCTTTCCGGTCTGGGTGTCGAGCAGGATCACACCAAGGTCGTTCTTGCTGTTGAGGCCGAGGTAGGTTACGTCCGGCAGCCCCGACGGCGCCAGGTCGGCGTTGCTGGTCATGCCCGGGACCAGCGTGAGGATCTGGGCGCCGGCGCTGAAACCGTCGCTGCGGTTCCACTCGAAGGCGTGAACCAGTCGTTGGGGTAGGGGAGCATGCATTGAGCGGGGTCAAGAGGGTCGCAGGCCGCAGGGTTGAGGGGATCGATACCGTGCCCCTGCCAGTCGTCGTTAACCGGTGGCGTCCAGGCGGTCGCCAGCTGCACGCCGGCTTGCAGATCGGCGGAGACGGATGCGGGCAGGCCAAGGGCCACCAGCAAAGCCAACGATGTCAGAACAAGGCCGACCCTCTTTTGCACAGCATCACCCTCCCGCTGCGTACACCCCAACGCCGCGCCCACCAAGCACCCCAAGGACGCGATCGCACACAGTATAGAAGGCCCGCCGGGCCAGTTGCGCCGCGCGCCGCGCCCGGGGATCGCGGCGGCGCATCACGCCGTGGCATTGTTATGCGATGCGACAGCTGACCAGTCTCGATGCGCAGTTCTTGGTGATGGAAACGCCGCGCCAGTACGGCCATGTTTCCGGCATCGCGGTCCTCGACCCGACCACCGCGCCGGGCGGCAAACTGGAGCTGACAGACGTCCAGAAGCTGGTCGCAGAAAGGCTGCCCTTGCTGCCACCGTTCCGGTGGCGGCTTGCGGAAGTTCCCTTCGGCCTCGACTACCCCTACTGGATCGACGACCCGGATTTCGATCTCGACTTCCACGTCCGCGAGCTGGCTCTACCGCAGCCAGGCACGGAGCAGAAGCTCACCGACCAGGTGGTCCGGATCTTCGCCCGGCCGCTTGACCGAGCGCGCCCGCTTTGGGAGCTGTACTTGATCCACGGCCTGGAAGGCGGCCGGATGGCAATCCTCACCAAGATCCACCACGCGGTGGTCGACGGTATGTCAGGCGCGGAGATCCTGGGCGTGCTGCTGGACGTCGTTCCAGAGGGCCGTGAGGCGCCACCGGCTTCACACAACGCCGCCACTCAGATGCCAGGCCAGCTGGAAATGCTAGGTCGTGGCCTGGCGGGCCTGCCGCGCTATCCGTTGAGGATGCTGGAGTCTCTGCCCCGAGCCCTGCCCAACATCGAGGAAGTGGCGATCTACGACGCCATCCCCGGAGCCCGCGAGCTCGGCCGGCTGGCGCGCGGGGTCCGCCAGGCGTTGCGGCTTGGCGGCGGCGATGTTGTTGTCGAGCGCGAGCAGGTGGTGCCGCCGCGCACTTCGTTCAACGGCCGCGTCTCCGCGCACCGCCGGTTGGCGATCGGGCGGCTCCCGCTCGAGACGGTCAAGGAGATCAAGAACCACTACGGCTGCACCGTCAACGACGTCATCGTCTCGATCTGCGCCGGTGCAGTGCGGCGCTGGTTGATGGCTCACGACGAGCTCCCGAAGGAGCGATTGGTCGCCCAGATACCGGTGTCGGTACGTACCGCCGAACAGATGGGGACGTTTGGCAACCGGATCATGCTGATGAGCGCCCCGGTGTTCACCAACGAGGCTGACCCGGTGCGCCGCCTGATGGCGACGCACGAGGCTATGGCCGACATGAAAGATCGGCACCGCGCGATGCCGGCAGACCTGCTGCAGGACGCCACCAACTTCATCCCGCCGGCGGTGTTCTCGCGGGCGGCGCGGCTGACCTTCGCCCTGTCGAGCAACGCCCGGCCCAACTGGAACTTCGTCATCTCCAACGTGCCCGGGCCACAGTTCCCGCTCTACTGCGCCGGCGCGCGCCTGGAGGAGATCTACCCGGTATCGGTTGTGACCGATGGGATGGGGCTGAACATCACGGTGATGAGCTACCTGGGGCAGCTGCATTTCGGGATCGTCGCCGACCGCGAGATGATGCCGGACGTAGCGTCGTTGATCGGCTGGCTGGGCCAAGAGCTGGCCGCGCTGGCATCGCCTGGTGAGGGCGTTCCCAAGGGCGCCCGCACGCCCGCACCGCGCGCCCGCAAGACCGCGCCGCGCGCCCGCAAGCCCCCGCGCCGAGCCACTTTGCTTTCCATCCATCGAAAACTGGTCTCGCCGACCCGCGGGGCTCTGCTGGTAACGCTTCTGGTCGGCTGCTCGACGTTCCAGGCACCGAAGGCCACCGCCGGCAGCCCGCGCGTACCCGCGCCGGGGACATCGCCGAGTCCAGTGGCGCCCGTCTACCCGTTGTACTACATCGAAAGCCTGCGTAGGCTGGCGCACCCCGGCGGCGCGATCTCGATCGGCGCCCAGATGTTTCGCCGGAGCGGCTACACGAAGTCACACATGACGTGGCCCAGCCAGGGCCAGACGATGACCGGGACAATCTCCGTGCCCGACGGTGCTGGGCCGTTCCCGGTTGTGATCGTCAACCACGGGTATATCCCCGCCAGTCGTTATTGGATCGGCCAGGACTCGGGCATCTTCGGTGACCCGATGGCAGGCCATGGCTTCATCTCGATCGCTCCCAACTACCCTGGCTACGCCGGCTCCGGCACGCTCGACCCAGCCTATCCCGCGATCATCGCCGAGGCCGTCGCCGACCTCGACCTGTTGAGCTCCGTGAGGAGCCTGCCCCAGACGGACACCTCGCGAGTGGCGATGATGGGCCATTCCAACGGCGGCGGGGTGAGCCTGCTGACAGCGGTTGTGGACCCGCGGGTGAAGGCGCTGGCGCTGTTCGCGCCGGTCTCCAGCGACATGGCCGACAACGCCAGGAAGTGGTGGGGCGCGGACGGGACACGTGGCGCCGCGCCGGAGCCCGACGCCGCGCCGGAGGCTTATGCGCACATCTCACCGCGGAACTACTTCTCCACGGCGACGCCATCGACAATCCTGCTGCAGGGGACCGCCGACCAGGACATCCCGGCGGCCTGGACCGACGCCACTGTCGCGGCCCTGCAGGCAGTGCGCGTCGACGCCTCGGTCGTCTGGTATCCCGGCGCGATGCACGACATGGTCGGCTCCGACCTCGCCGACGCCGACCGTCGCGCCGAGGTCTGGATTCGACAGCACCTCGGGTGACGCGCTGAGTTCGAAACCGGCTATCGGCCCGGCGGGCCACGATAATCGTCGACACAGCATGCGTCGCCTTTTGCTTCTTGCCGTCGTGCTGCTCCTCGCCGGCGCGGGTCTGGGGTACGCACTTCACGGAACGCCCCCGGGGGGCGCCACCACGGTTCTTCTCGACGGGGTGCCGCTGGATTCCGGGTCGCAGGAGGTGCCCCCGAAGCCGACGCTCACGGTGGCCGTGGCGGGCGGCGCCCGGGCCTCGGACTACCGAGCGTCGATCGACGGCAGGGCGGTCCCGGTGAGGGCGGGCAGCGGCGGCGCATCGCTCTCGCTGCCGGCCATGCCCCAGGCAAGCTGGCACCACCTATCGGTCTGGCGAGAGACGCTGGGCGGTGCGCGCGCCAATGCCAACCAGCTGGCCTTTCGGACCGCCGAGCCGCTGCGGCTGGCCGCCGCCTGGTTGGTGGCGCCCGCTTCGGCCAGAGTCGACGTCAGCTGGTCACGACCGCTGACCGATACCGGTACTGTGGAGTCCGCGCTTCGAGCTGCCGGCGCGTCGGTGCAGGTTGGTGAGAGCACCGTCTCCGGCCGGTGGCCGTCGGCCCCGGCCGGCGCCAGGCTTGGCTTCTCGCTACCCGCGGGCCTGGCGTCCAGCACCGGCTCGTACCTTGCTTCGACGTTCTCTCCGTCACTGGCACTGCCGGCCGATCGCCCGTATTCGGACGTGCAAGTCTCCGGCGCGGCGCCCAACGTCCCCTCCCACCTGAAGCTGCAGGCCTACTACGTCGGCACCGCCCTCGGCAGAGCCGACCTGGTCGCCCACGCGGGCCAGATCGACGTGCTGACCCCCGACTTCTACGGCCTCGGAGGCGACGGCCACCTCTACTCGCAGGTGGACGAGGCGGCCCTGTCGACCGCGGCCGCTGCTGGGATCGAGGTCCAGCCGCTGGTGACCAATCTCGACTTCGATGCAGGTAAGGCGCACGACCTGATCACAAGCCCGGGCGGCGCCGACCTTGCCGCCGCCAACCTGGTGGCGGAGGCAAAGCTGCGCAGCTATACCGGATACCAGCTCGACTTCGAGAACATGCGAGGCGACGATCGGGCAGCCTTCACCGCGTTCTCCTCGCGGTTGGCGCGGAAGATGACGTCAGCCGGCTTGAAGTATTCGATCGCGGTGGTGCCGCGAAAGGGCTCCGCCGGCGTCTTTGCGGTGTCGCGGTACTCCGCCGCCTACGACTATCCATCGCTCAGCAACGACAGCCGCTGGTTGACGATGATGGCCTACGACCAGCACACCGGCGGCACCGGCCCGGGCCCGGTGGCCGCGCTCGACTGGGTTCGCGACGTGCTCGCCGGCGGCAGCGCCGGGGTGGACCCCGCCCGCGTGTACCTGGGGGCGCCGCTCTACTACCGCGAGTGGACGATCGGCGGCGACACCACGGTGGGACCGTACAGCGAGGCGATCCAGAAGGCGGTCGACAACGACGCCGGCATCGGCTGGGACTTCAGCGCCGCCACCGCGTTCATCCGCTACAGCCAGGCGGGGGCGGAGCACATCGTCTGGATGGACAACCGAGCCTCACTGGCGGAGAAGATCGGCGTCGCCAAACAGATGGGATTTGCCGGCATCTCGGTGTGGCGGCTGGGTTTCGAGGATCCCGGTTTCTGGGACCTCTGGCCCAGCCACTGGCCTAGCTCTCGGCGGTCTTGACCCCCGCGATCACGGAGCGAAGCGCGGCGGCCGCGCCCAGGAAGGCGGCCCGCCTGGGCGCGGCCCTCGGCGTTGAGGATCTGGGCCTGCCGCTGGCCCTCCGCCTGGAGGATGGTCGCCTGCCGCACGCCCTCGGCGGTCTTGATCTGCGCCTGCTTCTGGCCCTCGGCGACGTTGATCTGCGATTGCTGCTGGCCCTCTGACTGGAGGATGGCGGCGCGCTTCTCCTGGTCGGCCTGCTTCTGCAGCGCCATGGCGTTGAGGATCTGCTGCGGCGGCAGAATGTCCACGATCTCGATGCGGTTGATGCGGATGCCCCACTTGTCGGTGACCGACTCCATCTGCGACTGCAGCTGGGCGTTGATGTGCTCCCGCTGGGACAGCGCCTCATCAAGGCTGATGCCACCGAACACGGCTCGGAGGGTGGTGCGGCTGAGCTGGTCGACGGCGATGCCGTAGTTGCTGACCGAGAACAGGGCCATCTGGGCGTCGACCACCTGGCTGAAGATGGTGGCGTTGACGGTCACCGAGACGTTGTCGCGGGTGATCACGTCCTGCCGGTCCCCGGTGCGCGGCGTCTCGCGCATGTCCACCAGCTCCATGCTGTCGACGAAGGGGATCAGGAACACCACTCCCGGGTTGCGGACGCTGTTGAACTGGCCCAGCCGCTTGACCGCTCCGACGTATCCCTGCTGGATGACTCGAACGGCGCGGACAACTACGATCAGCGCGAAAGCGACCAGCAGGATGACGACGATCAGTGCGGTCAGGTCCATGTGGCTATCCCTCAATGGTGGTGTCGGCGGTTGTTGGAGATGCTCCGGGGCCGGCCGGGGCGGGGGACTCGGAGATGGGGGAAGCAGTCGCGACGAGGCTGACGATCAGGGTCGCTTGGCGCAGCGCGTCGATATGAACGGTGCTGCCTGCCGCGATGGTGCTGCCATCGGCGCTGATCGCGGGCCAGCTTTCGCCGGCGACTCGCACATGGCCCGGCTCATGGGCGCCGCGGATCTCTTCGACCACCGGTGCCTCCATACCGACCATTGCCTGGGCTCCGGATTTGATCTCCCCGGGATGGCCGCGCTTGAGATACCGCATCAGCGGCGGCCGGGCCGCCACGACGCCCACCACTGAAACCCCGCAGAACACTACGATCTGGCCCGCCTCGGGCACGCCCAGCAGCGCGGCCGCTGTAGCGGCCAGCGCGGCGGCGACCAGGAACACGGCGTAGAAGGCCAGCGTGAGCATCTCCGCGACCCCGAACGCCAGGGCCACGGCCAACCAGACGAACGTCATGGCCGTATCGTACCCACCTTGGGCTGCTTGAACCGAACGAATCTGCCGGCGACGTCCGCCGGCGCCACCTCAATCCTTGCCGGGGTCGCGCCCGAAGATCTCGGGATTGTCCTCGGGGTTGCCCAGGTCAGGGAGCTCCATGCTGTTGACCAGCTCCCGAAAGATCGTCGGCTCGGTGTTGGGGAACTCCGAGCCCTCCTCACTCTCCGCCTCCGGCGTGACCCCGGCCTTGTCAAGGACGTCGTCTGAAACCAGGATCGGGACCTCGGCCCGGACCGCCAGGGCGATCGCGTCACTGGGCCGGGCGTCGACGTCGAGGTTGCGGCCGTCGACGGCCATGAAGATCCTGGCGTAGAACACGTCGCTGTCAAGGGAGCTGACCTCGAGTTGGCCTCGTAGATGCCGATCCAGATCGGCAGGTACCTCTCGGCGGTCTTGTCTTTGAGGATGACCACGTGCTGTCCACTGGGCATGTGGACACGAATGCTGTCCACCTGCATCTCGGTGAATCCCCGTTTCGTCACTCAGGACCTCCGATCTGATGATAGCCTGCGGCCCGTTCGCCGCGACCGGTGTGCGCCCGGGTGCACCACTAGAATCGAGCTCGTGACTCAGCGCCTGTTGCTGGTCGACAGCCACTCGCTGATCTACCGCGCCTTCTTCGCACTTCCCGCCCTCACCGACCGCAAGGGTCGCCTGACCAACGCCGCCTTCGGCTTCACCTCGATGCTGCTCAACGCCCTGCCCGGGCACGAGCTGGTGGCGGCGGCCTTCGATCATCCATCCAAGACCTTCCGCCACCGCGAGTACGCCGAATACAAGGCCCAGCGCGCGAAGGCGCCGGATGATCTCGTCAACCAGTTCCCCATGGTTCGCGAGATCGTAACCGCCCTCAACTTCGCCACCTACCAGGTCGAGGGCTTCGAGGCGGACGACCTCATCGGCACCCTTGCCACCCAGGCGGAGGCGCTCGGCCTCAAAGTCGACATCCTCACCGGCGACCTGGACGCGCTGCAGCTGGTCAGCCCCAACATCGACGCGCTGACCACCCGCCGCGGCATCTCGGACACCGTGCGGTACGACGTCGCCGCGGTGCGGGCGCGATACGACGGGCTGGGCCCCGAGAAGATGACCGACCTCAAAGCCCTCAAGGGTGACGTGACCGACAACATCCCCGGAGTACCCGGGGTGGGGGACAAGACCGCGATCAAGCTGATCAAGGAGTACGGCTCGGTCGAGGGCATCATCGCCGCGCTCGACCAGATGCCGCCAGGACGGGTGACCGAGGCGCTGCGGGCGGGCGCCGAGCAGCTGCCGCTGTCCAAGAGGCTGGCCACCATCGTGCGCGACGTCCCGGTGACGCTCGACCCCGAGGATTGCGTCCTCAAGGAGTACGACGACGCCGCGGTCAAGCATCTCTTCGAGGAGTACGACTTCAGGACCTTGCTGCCCCGGCTGCCGCGCCCGGTCGGCACCAACAAGAAGACGGTTCCTGACGTTGCGGGTTCCCTGGCGATATCGGGCAACGGCAAGGCCGCTGCGGGCGCGGCTTCCGGTGCCGGCTCTCGAGCCGTGGTTTCTGGCGCCGCCGGGGCCTCCCAGGTGACCTTCGACTTCGACCAGCCCGTGACCGTAGTGGGTGAGGCGGGCCCGCTCGAGGTTGCCACCGAGATCGTCGACGGGGCCAAGGGGGTCACCAGGCTGCTGGCCCAGTGGGGCACCGCGCCGGTTGCGGTGTCTCTGGTCCTGGACGATCCCCAGCCCCGGCACTCGTCGCTGGCCGGGATCGCGCTGGCGCCCGCGGCCGGCGACGCCGCCGCTTACCTGCCGCTGCGGGCCTCTGGGGCCGAGACCGCGGGCGCCCCGGAGATGCTGGCGGTGCTGCGCGACGCCTGGGGCGGCCTGGAGCTTGTCGCGTACTCGCTGAAACAGGTCGAGCTGGCTCTGGGACCGCGCGACTTTCCCCCGCCGATCGGGTTCGACGTCTCGCTGGCGTCCTACCTGTGCGACTCCCGCGCCAAGACCCCAACCCCGGCCGAGCTGTCCTACCAATGGCTGGGCCGGAGCCTGCAGCCGATCACCGAGGTGCTCGGCAGCGGCAAGAAGGCGATCGCCCCGGGCGAGGTTGAGCCCGACGTCGCCGCCCGGCTCTTCGGCCCCGAGGCTGCCGCCCTGGCCCGGCTCAGATCGCACCTCGAGCCAGAGCTCGAGCGCCAGAACCTGAAGTGGCTCTACGAGCATGCCGAGGTGCCACTGGCGCCGATCCTCGCCGAGATGGAGCTGGCCGGGATCGGCCTCGACCTGCCGCTGCTGGAGAAATTGTCCGCCGAGCTGGCGTCGCAGATCGAAAGGCTGGAGGCCGAGATCAACCAGATCGCCGGTTACCCGATCAACGTCAACTCGCCGATCCAGTTGCAGAAGCTGCTCTTCGACGAGCTCGGCCTGAGCAAGGGACGGCGCACCGCCACGGGCAAGGTGTCCACCGACTCGACCGTGCTGGAAACACTGCGAGACGCCCACCCGGTGGTCGCCAAGGTCCTCGAGTACCGCCAGGTGACCAAGCTCAAGTCGACCTACGTCGACGCGCTCCCCAGCCTGGTCGACGCCGACAGCCGCGTCCACACCAGCTTCAACCAGACGGTCGCCGCCACCGGCCGGCTCAGCAGCAGCGATCCCAACCTTCAGAACATCCCCATCCGGACCGACCTGGGCAGGCGCATCCGCCAGGCATTCATCCCGCGCCCCGGAAACGTCCTCATCAGCGCCGACTACAGCCAGATCGAGCTGCGGGTTCTGGCCCACCTCTCCCAGGACCCGGCGCTGGTCGAGGCGTTCGATGAAGGGCAGGACATCCACGCCGTCACCGCCTCGGTGGTCTTCAACGTGCCCCTCGAAGCCGTCACCCCCGACCAGAGACGCGCCGCCAAGGTGGCCAACTTCGGGGTCCTATACGGTCTCTCGGCCGGCGTCGCTACCTCCAGGACCTGCGGGCGGCCAACCCGGTGCTGCGCTCGGCGGCCGAGCGAATGGCCGTGAACATGCCCTTCCAGGGATCCAACGCCGACATCATGAAGCTGGCCATGGTCGCGATCCGCCGGCGGATGCGAGAGGAGGGCCTGCGCTCCCAGATGGTTCTCCAGGTCCACGACGAGCTGGTCTTCGACGTCTACCCTGACGAGCTCGAAACGCTCAAGCCGATCATCAAGCGCGAGATGCAGGACGCCTACCACCTCAGCGTTCCGCTTGGTGTCGACGTCAAGGTGGGCCCGAACTGGAACCAGGTCACCGCGGTAGAGGTCGAGCTTCCTGCCTGAGCTGCCCGAGGTGGAGACCATCGTTCGCGACCTGCGGCCGCAGCTCGAGGGAAGAACGGTGGAGGGAGCGTATGTGGCCCAACCAGGGGTGCTCCGCTATCCCGACCCCCGCAGCTTCCGGCGCCGGATCGTGGGCCGGCGGCTGGAACGGGTCGGCCGCCACGGCAAGTTCATGCTGGTGGAGCTGGACCCGCCCCCGACCCGGCGGCGGGTGGGCCAGGGCCCGCCCGAGCCCGAGTTCCCCACCTGCGGCTGCCGCTCTCCTCCGGCGCCGAGCTGCGGATGCAGGACTATCGCCGCTTCGGACGCGTGCTGCTGGGATCCGCAGCGGAGCTGGCCGCGAACCGAGCTCTGCCCCGGCTCGGTCCCGAGCCGGCAACCGGCTCGCTGCCCAACCCGGAGAGCTGGAGCGGCATCGGACGGCTTTTATCGCCCGGGGACTTCGCGAGCATCCTGGCCCGGAGCCGGCGCCCGATGAAGGCCCTGCTGCTGGACCAGGGGAGGGTCGCGGGGCTGGGCAACATCTACTGCGACGAAGCCTGCTTCCGGGCCGGCATCCGGCCGACGGCGCCAGCCAACAGCCTCAGCCCGCGGCGGCGACGCCGCCTCTTCCGGGGCATCGCGGAGGCTCTCGCGGGGGCGGTCGATCTACGGGGCAGCAGCATCGACGACTATCGCGACGGCTTCGGGGAGAAGGGCCAGAACCAGGAACGCCTGTTGGTTTACGGCCGCGCCGGGCTGCCGTGCGTCAGATGCGGAAGAGCGCTCAAAAAGACGATCGTGGCGGGCCGCACCACCGTCTACTGCTGGTCCTGTCAGAGGTGACCCTGGCGCCGACGCGTCGGGAGCTCCTGGTGCGACGTGCCGGCGCCGCCTGGGCGGTTGCCCTGGTTTGCTTGTTCGTCTTCTTCTCCATCGTGGTCAACGCCCGCGTCCTGGCCATCACCGACCAGCTGCTGCTGACCATCGCTCAGGGCCCGGCGTCAGCGTCGCTCGACGCGGTGATGGTCCCGATCACGCTGCTGGCGTCGATCGAGGTGACCTCCGTGGTCACCCTGCTACTGGTGCTTTGGACCTGGAGGCGCCGGCGCTGCCTGACGTCCCAGGGTCTGGCCCCGGTGGCCCTACTGCTGGCGTGTACGGGATGGTCACCCTCAGGCTGATTCTTCGAACGCGAAGGCTGTGGTGGGGATGGCTCTGTATCGCCCTGGTGTGGGCGATCGCGTTCAGCCGGGTCTACCTCGGCTACCACTGGCCCAGCGACGCCGCCGGCGGCATCCTGCTGGGTGGAGCGCTGCTGGCGCTGGGGCTGGCCTTGGCACCCCGCGGCACCCTCGGCGAGGAGATGATTGAGGGATGAGCACCAAGGCCTACGTCGTCCTGACCACGGTTGGCAGCGAGGATGACGCCAGGACACTCGCCCACTTGCTGGTGGAATCCGAGCGCGCCGCCTGCGTCACCGTCGTGGGCGGGACCCGGTCAACGTACCGCTGGGAGGGGAAGGTGGTTGAGCAGGGGGAGTGCCTGCTGGTGATCAAGGCTCCGCGACGGGCGGTCCCCGCCCTCCGCGAGGCGATCCTCGACCACCATCCGTATGAGTTGCCCGAACTGCTGGTGCTGGAGGCCGACGGCGTCACCGACGAGTACGCCGCCTGGCTGGAGGCGTCGACGCTCGAGCCCTGAGCCCGCGAGGGCCTTGAGTGTTTAGAACCGCAGAACGCCGCTGCCTCGCCCGGAAGGCGCCGCCGCTGCCTAAGCTTTCTCCATGCCCCCCTTCAACCTTCAGAGCGAGTTCCAGCCCACCGGTGACCAGCCCCAGGCGATCGAGAAGCTGGTCGACGGCGTCCAGAAGGGGATGTGGAGTACTTCGTCAGCTTCTACGACTACTACCAGCCGGAGGCTTACATCCCGCGTACCGACACCTACATCGAGAAGGACTCCACCCGCAACGACGAGATCGACAGGCTCCGCACCAGCGCGATGCGGGCGCTGCTGACCCGTCGGGACGTGATCGTGGTCGCCAGCGTCTCGTGCATCTACGGCATCGGCGCGCCCGAGGACTGGCTCGGCGAGTCGCTGGAGCTGAAGAAGGGCGACTCCATCCGCCGCGACATTCTCCAGCGCAAGCTGATCCAGCTCCAGTACGAGCGCCACGACATGGACTTCGGGAGGTCGCGTTTCCGCGTTCGCGGCGACATCGTGGACATCCACCCGGCCTACGAGGAGATCGCCACCCGCCTGGAGTTCTTCGGCGACGAGATCGAGCGGATCCTCGAGTTCGACCCGCTCACGGGGGAGATCCTGGGGGAGCGCGACCTCTTCCGGCTCTTCCCGGCGACCCAGTACATCACCACCGGCGAGAAGATGCGCGAGGCCTTCGGCGCCATCGAGTCGGAGATGGAGGAGCGCTGCGCCTACTTCGACGCGGAGGGCAAACTGCTGGAGTCCCAGCGGCTGCGCCAGCGGACCATGTTCGACCTCGAGATGATGCGGGAGACGGGCAGCTGCGCCGGGATCGAGAACTACTCGCGGCACCTGTCGGGGCGGCAGCCGGGGGAGGCGCCCTTCACGCTGATGGACTACCTGCCGGCGGACGCCCTGATCGTGGTCGACGAGAGCCACGTCTCGGTGCCCCAGATCGGCGGAATGTACGGCGGCGATCGCTCGCGCAAGATCCCGCTGGTGGAGTACGGCTTCCGGCTGCCCTCGGCGCTGGACAACCGCCCGCTCGATTTCAACGAGTGGGACCAGCGGGTGACCCAGCTGATCTACGCCTCGGCCACCCCCGGCGACTACGAGGAGCGACGCTCGGGGCAGGTCGTCGAGCAGATCGTGCGGCCGACCGGACTTGTCGATCCAAGGGTGGAGGTGAGGCCGACCAAGGACCAGATCGACGACCTGGTCGGCGAGCTGCGCAGGGAGATCGCCGCCGGCAATCGCACCCTGATCACGACGTTGACCAAGCGCATGGCCGAGGACCTCACCGAGTACCTCAAGGAGCTCGACTTCAAGGTCAACTACCTGCACTCCGACATCGACACCATGGAGCGCATCGAGATCCTTCGGGACCTGCGGCTCGGATCTTTCGACGTGCTGGTCGGGATCAACCTGCTGCGCGAGGGGCTGGACCTGCCGGAGGTGGCGTTCATCGCCATTCTCGACGCCGACAAGGAGGGCTATCTCCGCGGCTACCGCTCGCTGATCCAGACCATCGGCCGCGCCGCTCGGCACCTCGACGGCCGCGTGATCATGTACGCCGACAAGAACAGCGAGGCGATGGAGAAGGCGCTCTTCGAGACCGAGCGGCGGCGCTCGATGCAGGTCGCCTACAACCGCGAGCACGGCATCACGGCGGCGTCCATCCACAAGGCGATCTACAACATCGAGACCCACAAGCAGCAGGTGGCCGAGGAGGTCGCCGAGTACGAGGCGATCGCGGGGATGCCCGCCGACGAGGTCATCAAGCTGGGCAAGCGTCTCGAGCGTGAGATGGCCAAGGCCGCCCGGGACCTCCAGTTCGAGCGCGCCGCGCAGCTGCGCGACCGGTTGATCGACCTGCGCAAGGCGATGTCCGACAGCCGCGCCGCGGAGGCCGCGCCGGTGGGCGCGGGGGCTGGGCCGGACCGGGCACCAGGTCGCCGTGGCGGTGGTCGCTGGGGCCGCCGGGGCTAGCCGCGGCTGATCCAGTCGCTCGGGCGGGGGAGCCGTGATCAGGCGTGTCCTGGTCGACCGTCGCGTCGATCGGGCGCCACTGGTGCTCGCCCTCTTCGGGCTCATCCTGGTCGCTGTTTTCGACCTCGGAACCGCCCTGCCCTTCAACGACGAGTGGGACTACCAATGGGTGGTGCGGCGGCTGGCCCAGGGGCACGGCCTGCAGCTCTTCCCCGGGCAGGCGGCGATTGCCCTGGTGCAGACGGCGGCCGGCGCCGCGGTATCGCTCTGGCGGGTCGACCCGCACGTTATCCGGCTCACTGCCATCCCCTTCATCGCTGCGACGAGCTTCGCCCTGTACCGCATCTCGCGCGACCTCGGCGCCGACAGGTTCTTCTCTGCGGTCGCCGCTGCCGCACCGTTCGCCATTCCCGTCTACGCCGCCACCGTCACGGGTTTCATGTCAGAGCCCTACTACCTCGGACTTCTGATGCTGGCCGCCCTGGCCGGCTGCCGCTGGCTGGTCACCGGACGGGGTGCCCCGACCCTGCTCGCGCTGTGCGTCCTGGCGGCGCTCCAAAGGCAGCACGCTGCGGCCCTGCCGCCGGCGCTCACCGCCGGCCTGCTGCTGGCGTCTCGGAACGGGGTGGTGGGAAGGCAGCGCTGGGTCTGGCTGGCGGCCATTTGGCTGGCCGTTGGTGCGGCGCTGACCGTCCCTGCCACCATCGGGCTGCAGACTACCCAGATGAGCCAGAACTTTGCCCTTCTGACGCACCCAACCCTGGGGCCCCTGGCGGCGTCGGTCTTTTACACGCCGGGGATGGTGGGCCTGGGCTTGATCGCGTTCGTGGCCGGCCTGGCCTGGCCCACGGCGGCGGCGGAGGCACCTTGGTGGCGTGGCACTGTCATCCCGGTCGCGGCGGCGGTGGTTCTAGTGGTGGTGCTGGCGACGTTCGTCCTCCCCGGCAACTACCTGACCCCCACGGGCCTCAACCCCATCACGGTCGCAGGCCAGAAGCCAGAGCTTTTTGGCGGGCTTCTCGCGGCCGTCAAAGCGCTGAGCCTGCTCGGGGTTGCCCTGCTGGCCGCCCGCCCGTCAGGGCTTTGGTCGCGGTTGCGCGAGCCTCGCGCCGGCTTCCTGCTCGTGCTCGGTGGCGTCGCCCTGCTGCCGCTCCTCAGCGGCGACGTCTACGACAGGTATTACCTGGTTTGCCTGCTGCCCTGGCTGCCGCTTGCGGCGCTTCTCACCCTGGACTCGCGGTGGCCGGTCGCGGGTCGGGCCTGGGCGCTCGGGGCGCTGGTGTTGGGCCTTGCCGTCTACGCGGTTGGTGAGCAGGACTACCAGTCGTGGCAGCTGGCCCGGGCGGCCGCCGAGCGCGACGCTCTTCATCGTGTCCCCGCGTCCCAGGTCTTTTCCGGTTACGAACCCTACGCCGTCGACGTCGTACTCCCCGAATACGAGCGAACGGGTCGGTTGCCCAGCTTCGCGGACCGCCGCTCCGCCAGCCTCGAAATCCCGCCACATCCCCGCCTGGCGCTCGTGATCACGGACGCCGGCGACCCTAGGCCGGGGTTTCCGTACAGCTCCCTGGCGCCTGGAAAGGTGGTGATCGTTTGCGTCGATCAGCGCGGCTGCCCCTGAGTCGACGGCCACCCCGTCCGACCTTTGTGAGGGTCCTGTCGCGATCAAACCCAAGCGGCGGGTTGGGCGGAGTGGCGCGGCTTCTTCGAGGCGCGACGCCGCACGCGTCTGCGCCCTGGGTGATGGTGCTGTTCGGGGTGCTCCTGTCCGGATGGTTCGACCTGACCACCGCGACCCCGTTTCACGATGAATGGATGTACCGATGGACTCTGGATCACCTGGTTCGGACTGGGCATCTTCAACTGTGGCCGCAGCTCCAACCCCTATCTCTGGTTCAGCTGGCCACAGCCCTGCCGTTGGCCGCCGCTCGAGCCGATCCCCGGCTGCTTCGCCTGACGACGATCCCGTTATTCCTGCTCGGGCTCGTGGCAATCGAGCGCACGGCCAGGAGACTGGGGGCGAATGCGTTCTGGGCGGCGGTGGCGGCGGCATGCATCGGTTGCTCGCCTCTGGTCCTCCAGGTGCAAACCGGTTTCCTCAGTGATGGCACCTACGTCGGCCTCCTCGCGTTGGCGCTCTGGGCCGGCGTTCGATGGCTGCAGGACGGGCACGGTCTCGGACTGTTCACCGCGCTCTCTCTGGGCGCCGCCGCCCAGCGACAGGTCGGTTTATTGCTGATCGGCGCACTGCTAATCATTTCCATTCGCGGTGGGGTTGGCTCCCGGAAGGGCCTGCGCCAGATCGCGACGGCGCTGGCGGTCGGGTCTGTCTGCACGTTCTTTCTTCAGCAGGCGCTCGGGGTCAACGCCGGCAAGCTTGGCGTCGTGGCCAGCCGTATGCTGTCCCGGCCGGTGCTGGTCACGGCCCTGGGGATAGTGCTGGCGGGAGTGCCGCTTGTTGGTCTGGTCAGTTTTCCAATGCTGGGGGGCTGGTCTTCGGTCGACGTCCCGAAACTCGAGCCGGTCGGGGCCGCCGGATATGCATCGGACTCGGCATTTTCGCGGTCCTCGGTGCCATTGGTCTCGCCGTCAAATCGCATTCCGACGTGTTTCCGGGCGACACCCTGGGCGCGTGGGGTCTCGGTCCCATCGAACGGATGAACGCAGCTGGCAAGGCCAGCCCATTCACTCCTGCATTGTTTGTGATGATCCAGGCAGGCGCGATCGCCGGCGCGATCGCCGTATTCGTCTGGCGTGCGTGGGAGTGGCTCGGAGAGGGCGACGCGAAGACGGCGACGTTCCTCGCGCTATCGGCCGCCGGGCAGGCCCTGCCCATGCTGGCAGTTGGGGTGGGCGATCGCTATTTCATCCCGGTCGCTGTCGCACTGGTGCCGGCGGTGGCGGCGTCGGTAAGCAGGTCCCTGCAGCCGGCGGCGAGGACGCGGACCCACGAGGGCCTCGCCAGGTGGTGCGCGCTGGCTGGTCTCGCGGCGGGGCTGCTCGTCTACGCCGCGGGGGAGACCGACTACGTGGCGTGGCATGTCGCGCGGGACGCTGCCGCGCAGCTGGCTAGAACCGGCATCGACAGCAGCCGGGTTGATGGCGGCGACGAGGACTTCGCTACCCACATCCTCATCCCGTACTACGACAGGAACGGGGTGTTCCCGCCGTACGTAACACCGGACGGTCAGTCATTGCGCGACCCGAAGCGGGTCGTTGATTTCGGCGCCGCCACCGACCCGGCTCCGGGCGCCACCTACGGCGATTGGACGCGCGGCAAGATCATCGTGCGCTGCATTCGGATTCGGGCATGCGGTGCCGGCTTGAATTAGGCCCTCCTGCAACCGCGGGTTTCGGAGCGGCGCCTCTGGATAGACTCTGGAAGTGCCCAGCGAGTCCTCCAACAAGATAGTTATCAGGGGCGCCCGCGAGCACAACCTCAAGGACGTCACCCTGGAGCTTCCGCGTGACCGCCTGGTCGTGTTCACCGGCCTCTCCGGCTCAGGCAAGTCCTCGCTGGCTTTCGACACCATCTACGCCGAAGGGCAGCGCCGCTACGTCGAGTCGCTCTCGGCGTACGCCCGGCAGTTCCTGGGCCAGATGGAGAAGCCCGACGTCGACCAGATCGAGGGGCTCTCGCCCGCGATCTCCATCGACCAGAAGGGGTCCAGCAAGAACCCCAGGTCGACGGTGGCCACGGTCACCGAGATCTACGACTACCTCCGCCTGCTCTACGCCAGGGTGGGTCATCCGCACTGTCCCAAGTGCGGCCGCCCGATCGCCCGACAGACGGTCGACCAGGTCACCGACCAGGTGCTGGCCCTGCCCGAGGGTCAGCGGTTGATGATCCTGGCGCCGGTCGTGGTCGGGCGCAAGGGAGAGCACACCGAGGTCCTCGACGGCGCCCGCAAGGCCGGCTTCGTCCGCGCCCGGGTCGACGGCAGCCTTTTCGAGCTCGAGGAGAAGATCGACCTCGACAAGAACTACAAGCACGACATCGAGATCGTGGTCGACCGGTTGGTGGTCGACCCAACCTCGCGCTCCCGCCTGACGGAATCGATCGAGACCGCGACCAGGATGTCGCAGGGATCGGTGCTGGTGGTGCCGGTCACCGACATCGCGGTGGCGGGCGATCGCAAGAAGCAGCTCAAGGGCGCCCGCGACGCCGCCGAAACCCTCTTCTCGCTCTCGTACGCGTGCCCGGTACACGGCAGCACCGGCCTGGAGGAGCCG
>WNFI01014198.1_pt1 | contig 18669 bp, 10 predicted proteins | sample 5400471 | NCBI WGS metagenome assembly WNFI01 (sample SAMN13153348, study PRJNA577476) | soil metagenome | isolation source: 100 cm saprolite on Douglas fir-dominated hillslope | place: USA:California | collected 2013-09-17 | reverse complement strand
ATATTCCATGACCGATGAGTCGAGGGTGAACGCCCAGTTCGCTTTGCGGACGATGATGGAGCCAACACCGATCTTACCGTCCTCAACTTGACCGTTAAACCAGGCTTTGTCGCCGATTCCGCCGAGTTCGACCATGTGCCTGGAAACGGCTTGTTTGGAATTGCTGACGGTGGCCAATATCAGCCCCTGGCCGCCAGCCGCTTGCATCTGGTGTAGCGTCAGTGAAATCACGCCAGGTCCCATGGAGTTTGGTCTGGCGGTCACTTCCTCATACATACAAAAGTTCGTTGCTTCTCTCTCCCGAGAAAGCTGCATCGGTGCACCCATAAGGGCCTGCGCGTCAGCCGCAGTGAATAGTGTGCAAGGATTAGCAGCGGTGACTTGAGGTTGCGCCGCAGCATTGGATGGGGATGGCGCCAGAGTGACGCCAGTGCTTCCGGGAGCCGATGGGCCGGCATTCCCTCCGCTGCTCGCGCCGAACGAAGGTCCCAGCGTCACCCCGCCGCTCGGATTTGTTTTCGGCTTGGAATTCTTTTTATAGTGCAGAACAATCGTTTGCAAGTACTGTTGCAATGGTGTGTAACGAAGGCCACATTCCGTTTTGCTGCGCGCATTATCGAGCGCCGACATCCATGGATCGCTGAAAGGAGAACACGAAGGCAGCAACCCGGCTGACTCCAGTTTCGCTCGCGGAAGTCGAACGATCTTTAACTTGACTGACAGTATCTCCGCGACACAGGCCAGGAAATCTTCGAGCGAAACCGTCTCATCCTGCGAAAGATTCAATGCCTGACCTTTGCCTTGACCCGATTCGATCAGATCCACAACCGCTTGGGCTACATCTTCACCATAGACGTGGCGCAGAGGCAATCCATTCCCTTCAGGGATCAGAATGGGCCCGCCATCTTCAATCCGCCGGACATAGCCGAGAATGCGGCCAAAGTGGTCGCGTTCGCTGTTGACCATCGGAAGCCGCAATGCTGTTACGGGGAAACCACTCTGTTTCCATGCCTGAAAAAGCAGGTCTTATAGACCTGTCCAGTGCTGATGAAGATGTAATGACCGGCCTTATCTTCCAGCGCATCAATCGTCGGACGGGTGTCGGCTCCGGTGTAGAGCGTAGTATCAACTACCGCATCGAAGGTGCGATTGCGGAATGCATTTTGCAGGTCCCTGGGATTGCTGCGATCGCCAAACAAGCGCTCGACTTCGTTAGGGAGATCTGCCGCAGTAACGCCACGGTTGAATAGCGTGACCGAATGTCCGCGTTTCACCAGCAGTTCGACGATCGACAAACCCAGATTGCGTGTACCACCAATAATCAGTACGTGAATGGCAATTCCCTCCAGCGCCGATTATAAATTCCGTTCTGATTTTGCATTTGACTTGACGCTCCAGTTTCCTGAATAGTGAACAGCTTGAACTCTCCAGTCACACAGGCGCAGCCGGTCGCGTCGCGGCCATTGGCGAGGCGGCTCGGACTGTTCGACGCCGTCATGTTGGTCATGGGCGGAACCGTGGGCTCGGGGATCTTCATGAACCCTTACGTGGTCGCGCGCCAGGTCCACACGCCCATGCTCGTGCTGGGAGCGTGGATCGCAGGCGGCGTGATCGCGCTGACCGGCGCCTTCATTTACGCCGAACTTGCCGACCGCATGCCACACGTTGGCGGACAATATGCTTACCTGCGGGAGACCTACCATCCGCTGCTCGCGTTTCTTTACGGCTGGGTGCTGCTTCTAGTGATTCAGACCGGCGGGATGGCCGCGGTCACCGTGACATTCTCGCGCTACTTCCTGGAACTGAGCGGCGTCCATGCTGCCGATTGGCAGATTGCGCTGGTGACTCTGACTGTCCTCACCATCGTCAATTGTCTGGGCGTGCGCACTGGCGGTACGGTGCAGAGCATTCTCATGGTGATCAAGATCTTTGCCATCCTCATGCTGGTGGTCGCCGGAGGATTTTGGGTCAAGACTTCGCTCTTTCATGTTCGTCCCGTGCTCGACCAACCGGTCTCTGCGGGACTGATTTCCGCTTTCGGGGCGGCCATGGTCCCAGTGCTGTTCGCCTATGGCGGATGGCAGACTGCCTGCTTCGTCGCCGGAGAGCTCAAAGATCCACGACGCGATCTACCGCGCGCTCTGGTGCTGGGTGTATTGGGAGTTGCCGTGCTTTACACTGCCGTGAATTTCATCTGCGTGCGGGCATTGGGGGTGACGGCGCTGGCACAGACGGAGACTCCTGCATCCGCCGTGATGCGAATTGCCATGGGCCCGACCGGCGCCATGATCATTGCGCTGGGAATTGCCATTTCCACTCTGGGCTTCCTCAGCCAGAGCGTTCTCACGGCGCCACGCGTGTATTTTGCCATGGCGGAAGACGGTGTTTTCTTTCGCCAACTCGCGTGGGTGCATCCGCGCACGCGTGTTCCGGTAGTCGCGATTGTCTTGCAGAGCGTCTGGACGGTCGTGATCCTGCTCACCGGAAGCTACGGTCAGATTCTCAACTATGTCACCTCCATGGATTGGATTTTCTTTGGCCTTTCCGCCAGTTGTCTTTTCCTGCTACGCAGACGCGATCCGGCAGGTGCGACGATCAGAATGCCCGGACATCCTGTGACCACTGCATTATTTTGTCTTGCCTGCGCAGGAGTCGTTGGCAATACGATTTACCGCTATCCTGGAAACACGCTCGTGGGAATGGCGATACTGATCTCCGGCGTGCCGATATATTTCATTTGGAAATGGAAGAGGACCCCGAACGCATGATCTCAAGGACCGCAATGCACTCCGCCTACATGGAGTGGGCCAAGCTACAATCGTTCGCCAGGTTCAATCTGGCAACCAGCGGTATGACGTCGCTGCCAATGTCCGCGCTCGACGTGAAGCTCGAGCAGTTGGAAATTAACGGCCCAGATAGTTATGGCTACGAACCACTCTTGCGCGCGATTGCTGAGCGCTATCAAGTGCCACTGCAGTGCGTAGTCAGCGCCATGGGTACGTCACTGGCCAACTATCTTGCACTGGCGGCAACGACTGAACCTGGCGACGAGATTCTCATTGAGCAACCGACCTACGACCCGATACTAGGTGCGGCACGCTATCTGGGGCTGGAGATCAAACGCTTTCAGCGGCCCGCGGCAAAGAACTTCGACCTTAATCTGGATGATCTTGAGCGCAATCTGAGTCCGCGAACCCGGCTCATTGTTCTATGTAATCTGCACAATCCCACCGGGGCGATGGTTTCTGACTCGGTGTTGCGCGAAGTCGCGCGGCTGGCGCGGAAGAGTGGAGCCTATGTCATGGTTGACGAGGTCTACCGCGAGATGTTGTTCGAGCTGAAGCCGCAATCGGCCTTTCATATTGATCCGGAACGCTTCCTCATCACCAATAGCCTCACCAAAGCCTACGGCCTTAGCGGACTCCGCTGCGGATGGGTCCTCGCGCCGCCACAAATTGCCGAACGCATATGGCACATCAATGACGTCCATGGCTCGACCTACCCGCACATCCCCGAACTGCTCAGCACGGTCGCGTTTGCGAAATTATCGGACATTTCCGCCCAGATGAAGACACTACTTGATACCAACCGCGCACTGCTGCGCGAATTCCTGGCGTCACGCAACGATGTGGAATATTTCTGGCCAGAGTTTGGGACCGTGGTCTTCCCCAGACTCAAACGCGGGACCGCAAGTGACTTTTGCTCCCTGCTTCTTCATGAATTCAACACCACGGTTGTTCCCGGAGACTTTTTCGAATCTTCTGACCGCTTCAGGATCGGTGTGGGCATGCCGACGCAGTCAGTGCGCGAATCGTTGGAGCAATTAGGGCGAGGATTGGACGCATTTGCGGCTCGGAATCGATGACCACAAGGATGCGTTATACCAGCCGCATCTCCCGGGCCGGACTCAGACATGCGTCCTCTGCACCGTAGTCGAACTGTTTAGGATCAATCTCTCGCGGCGGATTGGCGCGCTGCCATGTAATAGTGGTCCTGAGAGCCTGCTCTAGCGGCACGGTTTCTGAATAGCCAAGTTCGGTGCGAATGCGGCTGGTGTCGGCAATCCAATGCTGCTTTGTGTTGCCCGGCAGTTTCAAGTGTGCAGGCGATCTCTCCGCCGGCACAACTTTAATTACACCACTCCAGCCAGCGGCTTGCGCGACTTTCTGCGTCCACTCCAGCTCGGTAAATGGCCGGGGCTCAGCCACGTTATATATGCGATTGGCTGCGCGGAGATCGACCACCGCGGCTGCAATCGCGACGGCCACATTCTCCACATATCCGCGAGGACCACGCCATTGTGCCGCCTCCTCATCGAGCAAAATCACTCTGCGTCCGTCATCAATTCTCTTGATAATCGGGAACAGGCGGTGCAGCGGGTCACGCGGTCCGTAGACAAACGGCAGGCGCAAAACCGTTCCCGGCAGTTCCGGTTCGCTCATGACGGCCTGCTCCACGGGAATTTTGTCATACTCGTCGTCGACCCACGTAAAGATGCTTTTGAGCCGCTGGATTGCCTGCGGCGGATAGGTCTGTAATCTGGTCCGCAGCGGCGCATCTTCCTTCAATGGCACAGGTTCAATCGGTCCAGGCTCCAGGCCGTGCAGAACGCCGCAGGCGCGATACACGTCCATGCTGCTGAGCGCCACGACGCGGTGCGCGATGCTCTTGAACGTGCGCATCAGATCCTGGGCCTGGCGGCCGTTGCTCAGAATCAGATCGAGCACAACATCCGGGGCCAGTTCGCGGAAGACATCGGCATAGCCGGCAAGCTGACGACGATCACCAATAATGTGGTTGAGTTCGGGAAAAACCTTCTTCGTGCCGCGATGGAACAGCGTTACGTCATGTCCTGAGCTAAGCAAGCGCTCCACGACTGCTGGCCCTATAAAACCGTTTCCGCCGATCATCAACACACGCATGCTGTTATCTTACGCTCCACGGCTTGGCTTGCCGAGTGGGACAATCTGTGGAAAGATTTGACCTCTCTACACATTTCTTGCTTGATGATCTGGCCGGACACACAGGACTTTTTTGACGCGTACTTCCAAAAGCTCATGAGCAAGACGGCCACACCCGGAGACACGAGATACGTGGCCTAAATCTGTTTAACCACAGTGTTCGGATAGTAGTGTCTCAGAATTTCCTGAAACGACGAGCCGTGACGCGCCATGTCAACGGCGCCGCGCTGACAAAGCCCAATTCCGTGTCCCGAACCCGTTCCTTCGACAATGAAGGAACCTTCGTCTTCATGCTCAGAGTGCGAGTTGCTGGGCACCGTTTTCCATCCCAGCCTGCGCGCAAGGGTGATTCGCGACGTCTCAGTGGAAGCAAGCGCCTGAGCGTCAGTACGGCTCATGTGCGTCACCCAGCGGTCCGGATTCCGGCGACAGTAAGGGCATTCCACAGGAAAGTATGGATAGTCACGCACTGGAAGTCCAAGCTCCTCCAGCGAGTGTGTTCGACCACCACAGCTCGCGCTGTACATCGCCGGAAACGGGTGATCGCCATAAGCCAACACTAATCCTCGCGTTGCCGTTGCAGCCAGTGCAGCGGGAGATCGATCGACAGGTGGCTGGCGCAGAAACTGGCAGTGCGTGGTGTCACAGAAATCAAAATCATGATGGCGCTTGCCGCCAGCCACCAGAAACGATCGCGCAGCGACCGCCTGCGCTTTCAGCGCTTCCATGGACGCATCCGGCGGACTCTCCGCAGCGACCACGGAAGCTACGGCAGTTTCCAGGTCCATGGTAACAACGATCAGTAGCTCCGATTTTTTCGGTGCGACTTTCAACCTGCCGTGGTAGAGCCGGGCGATTTTTCCTGGTATGGACACGCGAAACTCGGTCGGCCCGCCGTACCCATCATCGCAAGTAAATGAGCTGGAAGTCTCAGCGCTTGCGCCGGTGGTCACTCTCATCTCCGAGCGCAATAAGTGAAGCTGCCATGGTTGCCCGGCAATTCGCGTTTGCTGATCGTTGCCGCACTCCAGCGACTTACCAGGTACTGCCGATATCTCCACGTCCTTGGAATGAAAGAGTCCAAGCACGCCGATCTGCACCTCTTTGGCCTCGGTACAGATCGTCAGCAACAGAATGCAGATGCAGTGCTTGGTCATCGATGCGATCCGTTCTTCTCGACAGCAGCAATCATGCGTCCAGCGACGGCAGCAGCAACCGAACCCGGCTTGCCGTGAACGCGCACCAACAGCAACAACCGAGGCTGGTCGGCAGGAACCATGAGCACTGCGAGACCGTCACCCGGCGCCTTCTTCTGATGAACGCACGGCGCAGTTCCAGTCTTGGCGAGAGCACGAACTCCATGTAACTCACTGTCAGCCGCAGACGCAGTCCCGCTTCGCGCCGAGAGCGCCATCCCCTTCAAGACCGCCGCAACCGATTCATCTCCGGAGTCATTCAGCAGGTCCAGATAAGCATGCGCCAACGGCAACGGAGCCGCCTGCCAGCCCAAACCTTCTTCAAAGATCTCCGCTTTATCGCGTCCTGAGGAATCTTGCCATGTGAGCCCATAGCTCTTCAACGTTTCCATTGCAAATCCCGGCTCCGCTCCGGTCAGCAGCTGATGAAAATACGAGTTACAGGAAACCGCGATTGCTTGCGTCACTCCAAGCTCGCCGTGTCCACGTGGAAGCCAGCATGCCTTCTTGCCATGACAATGAAATATCGGAAACGAATCGTGCGTACGTCCGTAAGCAACGGCAAGGAACGGTTTGATCAGCGAGCCCACCGGCGTATCACGCTCTGGAGCCGGCCAACGCTGGGCAATAACTTCTCCTTTGTCATTCAGCAGCAGGAAAGACAGTCCGGGATCGGAAAAGTCCCGCCGCAGAACAATCGCGGCGGATTGCGAGTGCAGATCAGGAGCGCAAGCCCTCGCAGTACTTCCCCAGAGAAACAGCGCGAGCGCCGCTGCTCTTGCGATCCTGAACTGGGTTACTGCGACCAATGATAGGTTACCGTCTGCTGCATTCTATCCTTTGTCTGGCGTGTGACGATTTCTTCTGAAGCAACCCGGGCGAAGCTGCGGCTGAAGCTTCCCAGATTGTCAGAAAAGAACTGCGGTTCGCGTTGCTGGCTGCCACTGCTGCGAGCAGCAACGGCGCTTCGGTCGGCAACAGTCGTAAGATCGTAAAAGTTTTGCCGCTCACGCGCGTGGCTGAACCCGGACGCATAACTCACTTGTTGGACTGGAGCAGCAGCGGGCTTTGTCTGCAGGACCGACGACAGCATATCCGCCTGATTCGAAACATAGAGCAGTTTGCCGCGCACTGCGATCTGCACGGGATACAGTCCGTCAAATTCGAAGTAGCCGCCTGCGTCTTTTGTCTCGCGCCACTGCAGGCCAAGGCTCGACGCAGTCATGCCCGGAGAGATCACATCTTGGATCGCTTTTTGCACGCCGGCCAGGTCCCAATTTCCGGAAGCAGCCAGAACCATCACAGTCGGGATATTGAGCAGCACGCCGTCTTTGTTTTTCCGCGCGCCTTGCAGCACAAGCAACGCTTGCGGATTGGCGGCTTCAAGTTGTTTAAATAGACCGGTCGCCGAACTTTCGGTCGCTGTCCGCAGGGCCTGCTCCACGTCAATTCGCGTTTCCAGGTCTGATCCCGCGCCGGTTTCGCCGTTGCCGAGTTGCACCTGCGGCGCCAGCTTTTCCGAAGCTGCAGCGCCGAAGGTTGGCGCAAGAATTTTTTGCTGGAGCACCGCCAGACTGTCTTTAGCGTTAGTCGCGTGCGCCTGATAGAAGCCGTATTCCTTGGGGACGAGCGGCATTAACGCTGACACCGACTGGGCTGTCTGCGTAAGCGCAGCATCGTCTTCACTTGGTTTTTTCGCCAGCATCACGCGCTCCTCGCGATACGTGGCGCCTTCACGATACAGATCGGAGACCGCGCTCAGGTATCCCTGCATCTGCGTAATATTTTGCTGTATCCAGTAAGTGCGAAAGTGCGGCGTGCCCGCAACCTTTTCCATGTGCAGGACCATGCGCAGGTCTCCTGGAGTTTTCGGCGCGGCGGCAAGCGCTTGCGTGTACCAACCTTCCTGCGCCATGGTGCGGCCTTTGCTTCCGGAATAGAGCTCCAGCGCACCCGCCACCAGATCGTCACGAGTGCCCAGAACCAAATAGTCGCCGACCACGGAAAAAGCCACGGTGCGGCTTGATTCCTGATCAGAACGTGTGAAGAACTGAATGCCGCCCGCGCTTCGCGTTTGGAATTTATTGCGCGACTGCCATAAGGGGGACTGCAAGAGCGAGCTGCCAGCGGGTAAGCGAGTTACGTACAAGAACTGCAGCTCACCGATGTCATAGATTGCGATGGCGCTCTCCTGACCGGCGGCCTGGCCCAGAAAGTTCATGTCGGGCGAGATTCCGGCCGCAGCCGCAAATTCATCGGAAGCTTTGCTCAGCCGCAGGAACAAGCGTGAGTTTGAGAAGACGGCGTAGTTGTCGCTCTTGACCCACTGCGCTTTTTCCGGCGAGCTGCTCCAGTCGTGTAGCAGTCCGGCAAAATCTTTGGCTTCAATGCAGAGCAGCGCGCCTTCGGGCATGAGTTGCGCCGGAGGCCGCGTAGCCGCCGAGCCCGCGCGCTGATACAAGCTCCAGCCAACCACTGCGGTCATGCACATTAGAACAGCTAGTGCGAGTATTTTGATACGCGGATTCATCGGCTGACTCCTTTCCCCGTGGTGACAGCGGGTCTGGGCGGTGGCGCAAGCTGTGCGCGATCCGGCAGTCGCGGACGCACCGTCCGGTTCTGGTCCAAATCGCTGTGAACGATGGGACGACGCGCCTCATTCGCAGCCCGGCGGCTCAGTACGGTCCGAATCTGCTGCACTTGCTTGTTGATCTGCGTTTTCTGCGCCGGATCCGTTTCCAGTTTGTACGCGCTGCGCCAGTAACCCATCGCCTCTTCCAGAGAGCCTGTCTTTTCGAACGCCGTCGCAACGTCGCGGTAAATCTCTGCGCGCTCTTTGGCCGGCAGCTTGACCAGTGCGCGGACCGTGTCATCCGGCGTCTGATCGAGATCAAGCAACTCCTCTTCGCCCACAGTGTTAGCCTCGCTGAACGAGCCGGCAAAGCCGCCGCTGTCGAGGTAAGGCTTCATCACTGCCAGAGCAAGATAAGAATCGCCGGCAACTGTGGCCGCTTTCAGCAGTGGCATACGTGCCGCATCGCCGCTCGGATGGTCTTCAAGCGCGGCCCGGAGCAGGCTCACACTCGCTGCACCTTGCAGTCCTTCGGCCGCTTTCAGACGCGCGGCAAAGAAGTACGGCTGATTGGCGTCGGCAGCAGGGATGGGCTGGCCGCTGGCGATCAAGTTCAGCTCTTTGCTTCCGAGATCAGGAGTCTGTCCCGGACCAGCCAGCGCTTTTGCAGCAGTGATTCTGTTCTCGTAGGGTGCTGTCTTGTCCGAAGCCAGCGCAGACAGTTCTTTGCGCGCGGCTTCCGGATTTTGGTTGGCGGCAATGCGTGCCTGCGCCAGACGCATGCGGAAGTCTGAATTCCACGGCACGGCCTTGACTAGTTCTTCGAGGAAGTTGATGGCCTCAGCGGAATGTCCGGTCCGCATCAGCAGCGCAGCTGCCGCGTCTTGCGTTTCAAATGGATTGCCGACCACCAATGTCATCCGGCGCAAGAGAGCCAGCCCGCCTTGCAGGTCGCCTGCTTGAATTCGGATGTCCGCCAGGCCAAGCATGTTGGAAGCACTGAGATTGTGGCCCTCAATTTCGCGGCCAAAAACAAATTCCAAAATCTTACGCGCTGATTGCTTGTCACCGGCTTGCAGCAGTTGTATAGCCGCCTTGCGAAGAATGTCGGTTCCAGGAGCGTGCTCCATGTCGGCACGATATCCATCCAGAATTCCGTCCAGCGTATTCGACTGCGCTGCAAGTTGAAGCTGGATTGGCGCCAGCGCGGCTTTCTGCCGGTCCCACATCGACTGCGGGAGCGCGCTCATTTCCTCACGTAGGCGGTCATATTTTTTCGCCGCCAGCAGGTACTGCAACCAGCGAATCTGGAGAGACTCATAATCTTCCTGCGCGTATTCTTTGGCTACGCCCTCGGCTTTACGGACCGCATCCTGCGCCAGCTCCAGAATGCGACGATAGATCGGCTCCGGATCGTACTTCAACGGACTGTCGGCTTTCGTGAATGGACGAAGGAAATCGAGTTTTTCGTGCGCGTCCGCCGAGAGATCGAGGATGAGCGCCGAGGCTGCGGCCGGATCGCCGAGCCGTGGCAGCGTGCTCGCCAGCAGCGCCTGTATGCGATAGCTACCGTTGCGTTTGACATAGGCGTGCAGAACTTCATTGATAGACGGCATGAACTGCGCTGTCAGCTTGCGGCTCGCCAGATTGTTGAGGGTCGCGGCGTAGTCGCCCCAGAATGTGTCCTGGATCCTGCCGGTGGAGGTCTGGACCTTCAGCAACTCCAGCGCGCGCTTCCATTCCGCAAGCGCTTCGTCATTCCGTTTCTGCTTCCAGTAAATCCCGGCGAGCCGGTTGTGTACGTCAATGCGGTTCGCATCCAACTCCAGAACATGTCCGTAGTCGGCAATGGCGCGCTCGGTGTTGCCAGAGTCTTCGTAATAAAGCGCGGCGTTGAAGTATGCGCTCGCGCGCTGAGGCGTGTGCTCAATTTCTGCAGGAACGAAATCCTCAGGATCGCCCTTGTGCGTGAGGCCAAGATACTCGCCATAGCGCGAGCCATAGTAGAACCAGACATCGCCCGCCAATGACAGCTTGCGGTCTCCCGGTTTGGCCAGGCGTTCCGCAATGGTGCCATCGCCAAGTGCAGTGACGAACGCATTCTGTACCTGCGGCGTGTTCTCAGAGAAGTAAAGTCCGAGTAGCGATGTATAAGCATAATTCCATACCGGAGGCTCCGCCGCTCCGCGCGCAGTCACGGCGGCATGGGCGAGCCGCGCGTCACCATGTGCGACAACGAAATCAACAGCGGCGTCACCCCAGGGCTTGCTCTGTCCTGAGTACAACACCATTTCAATCCGCTAGGTGAAGTGCGGATTTTTTCCATGACACGCAGTTCGTCATCTGACCGGCCGGCCATCTTGTAAATGTTCTGGGCCCGATAAAGGTCCGCGCGCTCCAGTTGCTGCGCTAGTTCCGCCAGTTTCAATCGGCGTACCTGAAGATTCTGCAGAGTATCTGCGGCGCCATAGTATTTGTCTTTGACCAGAATCTCCTGGCCCAGCAGTTTGGCTTGCAGATCTGGAATCTCAGCCTTCTCGGCCGCGGGAAGCAGGTAAGTGAACGCGTCACCGCGCGTCATACCGATATCGCGGGCATTCAGCGCTTGCGCGAACACCAGCTTCTCCTCCGGAGTAAAGTAACGGCCCACCGCAGCGCCCATTTCGCGCATGCAATCGGCCATACCTCTGCTCGCCGTGTTCGTGCGAGTGAGCAACAGGTTCTTTCGCCACTCGGCATTGGTAGCGGCTTCCAGTCCGCCCTTCGCTACTTGCTCGGTTATCGGAGGAAGCTGGTTTGCCGCGGTAAGCGCTGCCTGCAATTTCTGATACGCAGTTTCCTGCTGCCGCATGCGGGTCATGATGCGCGTGTAAAGTTGCGCGCCGGAATGATTCTCGGAACTAGCCAGCAGATCATTGCCCGCAACGGCGAGCCCTTTCTCCGCAAACGTGCGCGCCTGCGCCAGCATTCCCCAGCCCTCAAGATGTGAGGCAACCGTAAAGTATTTTGTTGCCGTCTCCGGATGTCCCTCCACGAAGGCCGTCTGCAATGCCTGTATCGCAAGATCAGGTTTGTTCTGCCGGGCGCGGGTCTCGGCTACCTTTTCCATCCACTTGGAATCGTGATAAGCCAACTGATAAAGAGCGGTGTAGTCAGCCACGGCCTCGTCAAAACGCATGAGCCGCTCTTCCAGTTCAGCGCGCGCCATTACCAGATCAGCTCGGTCAGGACGAATCTTGATAGCCTGTGTATACGTGGCAATGGCCGCGTCAAAATCCTCATAGTTGGTTTCGAGGCGCGCCAGCACCACGGCCCAGCGCGGATCTTTGGGTGACGCCGCGACCGTCTTCGAATAAAAATTCAGCAGCTGATCTTTGCGCTGATAGCGCTGAGCATAGAATGCTGCCTCGGTCGTGAGCCCGGCATCGTCGGGATAAGAGTTGATGATCTCGATATACTGGTCCATTGCGCCCGCATAATCCTTCAACATCGTGAGCGCCGGAACAAGCCCGCGACGCAGAACGGCGATCCGAGACTTACGATCGTCGGCAGCAAGCTCCACCTTTTGGAAGAACTTGATTTTGTCCAGATAGAAATCGCGAAGTCCGGCCTGGTCTCCGGCGCGCGCGTACGTGTCCGCGACCGCCGCAAGATACTCGCCGTTGTAGGGAGACTCGCCCAGCATTCCCAGCAGCAGCTTGCGTGCGGGTTCGTACTGTCCCGCGTCCGTCATTTTGCGAGCGGCTTCGAACGTGAATTGCGTTTTCAGTCGCGGATATGAAGCTTGCGCGGCCTGCAGCAATACGTCAATCGCGCGCTGTTGCAGCTTATTGCGCCAATAAAAGTCCACGGTCGAGCGGACTACACCCAGAATCTTTGGGTTCTCCTGATACAGCGCGTCCACGTTGTGCTGAGCGGACACCAGGTCTTTCTTCTGCTCGTAAAAATGCACCAGAGCGTAACGTAACTCCATCTTTCGCACAGGATCGTTGCTTACCGCCGCCTGGCGCTCCAGCGCGTGCTGTCGTACAGATTCCAAAGATTTCTCTTTGGCCATGGCCTCAATGCTCTCCAGCGTTTCGACAGCGGTATTGTGGTCCAGCGCTGTGGTAAGCAATGTGACCACGTCTGGCTTTCTTGATTGCGCTTCCAGCACTGCAACCCGAAGCTGAACATTCGAGAGATCGTAATTGCTGGACGTGACAGCCTTCTCTGTAGCAGCGTCAACCAAAGTCTTCGTAGAAGCGCGACGCGCGAGCTGGAGCAAGCGGCCTTGCGACTGCGAATCAGGGCCATCGGCCAGCGCGCCTTTGACGTATTCCTGCACCGCGCGCGGATAGTCGCGCTTGTTTTCGTAAATTGCTCCGATCTCGTAACAGTAGAGAGCGTCGTCTTTGAGCTTGGTGCGTCCCTGATTCAACAAGCGCAGCGCATCGTCAAAGAAGTAATAGTCCCAGAACACGGTCGCGGCTTCCTGGTAGCTTTGCGAGTTTCCCGGCTCCGTCTCGGCCATCTGGTTCCAGTAGGGCGCGGCTTTGTCGAACAGCTCGCGGTCGGAGTAGATGTCACCGATACGGGCCATCGTGTCGCGGTTCGCGGGATCGGCTTTGAGAAGATTGCTCTCGATCTGCACCGCGATATCGGTATTCTTCGGCTCAACATACGCGAGCGAGCGGTAGATTGATGACGCGCGATGTCCCATGTCAACGTCGGCGGGATATTGCGCGGCTACGGCGGCAATGACCGGCGCTCCCGCTTCAAAGTGCGAGCGCCAAAGCTCGGCTTCAGCCACAAAGCGAACGGCGGCGGGATTGGCTTGTGCCTGCGCCGGCCAGTCTCCCTGCGGCGTGCCGTTCCTCAACGCTTGCAATTCTGTTTCAAGCTGGCCGGTGCGCGACAGGAATTCAAAGAACTGGCTGCGCAAACCGTCATCTTCAAACCAGTGCTGCCGCAGCAAGGCTTCCCACGCGGCTGGATTGGCAAAGTCCCTGGTTCGATAGAGCCACATCAGCTTGCGGACAAAATACAGATTGTGCGGAAAACGTTGGTGGGCAAACTGATTGAACTGCAAGTTCAATGCGGGCGGCATGCCGGACGCGTTAGTGAGGTACGCTTCCAGATCGCTTCCGGAAAATATCTTCTGCACTTGCTGGGTGAGCGCGGCGAAATCCTGATTGCGTTTGTGCGTCAGATACCAGCGGGCCAGCTTGTCATTCCAGTTTCTGCCCGGGAATTGCTGGATAGCGCGCTTGTATACCGCCTCTTCTTCCGTACCCAGCTTGTTGCTCTCGAGAAAACCGGCAAACTTCTCATACAATCCGGGATCATTGGGATTGCGGTCCAACTCCTGCCGCCACACCGTGAGAGCTGCGGGAATTTGTTTTTGCGAGACCAGACGAGAGATATAGCGGTCGAGCGCGTGCACGTATTCCGGCGAGCGCGGGCCGCCTTTGGCCTGTGATGGACCAGACTTCACCGCGAACGCGGGCTTGGATGGTTGCTGCTTCTTTCTCGCGGCCCCGCTTTCATCGCCATCGCCTTCACTGCTGTTGTTGTTTTCATTGGCGGCTGCTTCCGGCTCGGTTACGGCCTCGTTGAAATGTTCGCCCAGAGGAATGCCATCAGCCTTTCGCGCCAGTTCCTGCAACATGGAATCGTAGATCGCGAACTCTTCCTTTGTGTTGTTGGTGCGCGCGAAGGAGTCAGCCATCAGCAACGCGACCTGGTTGCGCTGCTCCGCTTTGGGAAAGGCAGCAAGAAACTCGCGGCCGGTGCGGACGACCGCTTCGTCTTGTCCGTAGCTGTCATACGCCTCGATCAACCGCGCATGAAGTTCGGGCCGCGATGCGGCGTTGGGAAACTTCTGGTCAAGGAAAGCAATCAGCTCCGCAGCGCGCGAGCGATGGAAATAGGGCACGGCACGCTGCTCTTCTTCAGAATAGTGCGAGGCAGGATCGGTGGTATTCAGCAGCAGAGATAAGATGCCGTTGAGATATCCCGGACCGGTATCCATGGCGCCGATATCTTTGTACATGGAGAGATCGCCCGAGCCAAAGCGCATCCCCTGCTCCGGCGCCTGGAGCAGGATGTTGGAGAGTCCCGCGAGCGCCCTTTCCTGCGCTGAAGGATCGGCGCCGGGAGCGTTGTAGAGCGCAAAGTAATAGCGCGCGGCCTCAGGGTAGAGATGCACAGCTTCCAGAAGCCGGGCAAAAGTGTAAAGCTCCTGCGAAGTCCACGGGGCCTTGCGCGCGTCTTTGTGCAATCGATACTCGGTGATGGCGTGCTGCGCCGCGTCGAGATTCCCCTGCTGCTGGTAGTAATAAAAGATACGAGATGCAGAGTTCAGATCGTCCGGGTTGCGGACGAGAGCAGCGCGTGTCTGGTCCAGAAACTTGCGCAGGCTGCGCGTCTCTTTCAGAAGATCGAAATAGTTTTTGACGAGCTCAGCCGGCCACAGCGGCTGGAAACCTTTGTCATAGACCGCCAGGCCCTGCTCCACTGATCCTTGTTTATAAGCAAGCAGCGCGCGAGCACGCGTAGGGAAAACTTCGTCATTAGGAAACCGGGAGTGATATTTCGCGATCAGGTCCGCCGCCGGCTTGAAGTCTTTTTGATCCAGCAGATATTGGAAGTAGCGGCCGTAAACCCCTTGCTCCTGCGGATAACGTTCGATCCAAATGTTGTACTGCTCAACGGCGACGCTCTTGCCGAGAGCCTGCGCGTCGGCCACCTCAAAGATCCGCTCAAAGGCCAGCCACGAACGCTGTTCGCCGACAGAGGTAAATCTCTCCGAAGCCGGGGACGGTTGACGCCCCGCGGCAGAAAGCGCTGCGACTTCATCCTGCGGACGATGACGCTGCTCATAAAAATCAGCCAACGCCAGCTGAGCCGCTCCTTTATCTGAACTGTTCTGGACGTAGAGTTTCCAGTCGGCTTCAGCGGCGGTGAAATCAAGCTTCTGCTCTTCCTCCAGCGCTTTCAGGGAATAAAGTTCGCTTTGCTGCGGCTGCTGCTTGATCAGATCGCCCAACGCCGGCACGGTCTCTGCCGGCGGACGGCGAATCGCGATCGGACCGCCGGGAAGATTCACGGTCTTAAAGATGGCGGCTTCGAGGAGCGAGCGTGCTTCGATGTTCTGTATCCACGCGGGCATGGCGCCAAGCGCGGCGACTACGCCGGCGGCGATCGCCATAAGAACGACGAAGGTTTTCGCAAGAGCTCTACGGGATAACTTCAATTTGCACCTCCTGCGCGCCGATGTTGTGCGCAACGTCCTCCGCGGTCACAGTGAGCCGGTAGCGTCCGGGTGGCAGTTCTTCAGGCACCATCACAGCGCCTGTGCTCGCGCCCGCGTCTGGATTCCAGCGCAGACTTACCGGCGCCACGCCTTCAAGCTGCGCGATCAGCGTTCGCGTGCTGGCGGAGGCCTGTATCTTCAACTTGATCTCGTCGCCATGGCGGTACTGCTTGCGGTCAAGCGCGATCTTGAGCGTGGGCGGCTTGCTGGCGATTACGAAGGTCTTGGCTTCGCGATAGACGCTACCGTTGCGGTCGCGCAGCACCAGCCGCACGCTGTGTGTGCCGTCTTCCATGTCGGTGGGCGCGAGGAAGCGCGTCTGCCAAATATCTTCTTTCGCGAGATAACGCAGCGGTTTGGTCAGCCCAAACGGAAAGAGCGCAACAACGGAAACGATTGCAGGATCAGTGCGCACACGCAGCACCGGATCACCGGGACGGATCACGCGCGGCCGCAGCAACGCACGCGGCACCGCGAGAAACGACGTATACGGTGTTACGAATTTGTATTTGCGCGCCAGCCGGATGATCTCGTCAATGCTGGCCTGGTCCTCGCCATCGCGTTCGATCTTTTCCAGCAGCGCGTCCACGCGCGCCTTGGCCCATAAACGCGGAAGCTGATCGTGATCCAGGGACTTCTGCGGAAGGTTCGCGGTCCCGTGAAGATTGAAAGCATCACCTTCGCGCACGCCACGAACGTCAAAGCTGACATTGCTCTGCGCGGCTTTATATTGTCCGACCCAGGAAGCCATGGAACCGGCAAAAGAAGTGTCCTGCAGCGGATACACCAGATCAAGAGCAGACTTGGGCGAGACGTCCATGCCAAGCTGGCCGATTGGGTTCAAGTTCATCTTGGAGACAAAAGAATTCAGCTTGAATTCCGCCGGCTCGGTCGAGAGTACGCTTTCCAGCACGCCATCGGTATGCGTGAGCATGCGCAGCAGTCGAAGATTTGCGTCATCTCCGACCGTATACACGAACAGCTTGGGACGCTTCACGTCAGGCAGAGCTTTCCATTTGTCGGTGTACCACGCGGAGAGCTTACCGCTCTGGATCACTCCGCGCGTGGCCGATCCGTCGGTCAGCAGGACCACGTAGTTGTTGCCTGATGTCTGCGAGCACTGCACCAGTCCGGCCTCAAGCGCGTGCTGCAAGTCAGTTCCGCCGCGCAAACGGCTGTTGCGAATAAAGTCGGTTGCCTGCTGCAAACTCACAGGAGTCACGCTGCTCACAGCCGGTTGGAATGCCGCGATCTTGCTGTTGAACAACAACAGATTAAAATGATCTTGCGGCGTGAGGGAATGCAAGACTTTCTCCATGGCTTCGTAGCTGCGCTCCAGCTTGTCCCACTGCATGGAGAGCGAGTTATCGAAAAGCACGATCACGTTGTGCGGCGGACGACTCGCCATCTGTCCGGCAGCAGGTTTTTTGTTGGCGATCAGTGCCTCGACTTCCACAAAGCCCGGTTCGTTGTTGCTGCGCACCGGCGCCATCTCCGTGGGGTTCGGCTGGCCTGAATCCGGATTGCGATACGCCAGCACCTTCACCGTATCTCCACCAGCCTGATCGAGCTCATATTGCAGGGCAAAGTCTTCGGTGAGACTGACGTTCTCACCTTCAAAGCTGCCGCTGACACTGTTGGCGGTCTGTTGCGTGATTTTGAGTGGATAGATCTTGCTGGCGAGTTTGAAATCGCGGACCGCATGTTCCGACCGAAGCTCAAAGCGAATCGTCAAATGCCGCGCAGACTGCGAGTGATAAGCTTCCGGCCGCAGGGGAACCCCGAAGTACGACTTGAAACTGTCAATGGGAATGCTCTCATGATGCTTACGCTCCAGGATCACTGCGGGAAGACGCACTGGACCGTCCCACGTGGCGAAGTCGGAAACAGTGGCGCGGCTGTTCAGCGCGAAGACGTAGTTCCCTTCTTCAATTCGCGCCGTGTGGTTGGCGAAGATCTGTTTGACGAAAATGCGCGCATCCGAATTATCAATTCGAATGACAATCTCCATCTCCTCCAGCGAGAGTATTGCCGGATCCGGCTGGTTCTTGTCGCGAGGAATGAGCACGCCCGCATCGCCCCACAACGTTGGGACAAGCGCGCAGAGAACAACCAGCAATTTGAGCGGCCATTTCATGGAAGAGTTTGCTCCGGAATGCGGACCAGACCGTTGTCTGTGCCCACGTATATGTAACCGTTGCCCGCAGCCAGTGCCGTGACCGTGAGTGACGGCAGACCTTCGCTGATCACGCTCCAGCGATTGGTCTCGCGGTTGTAACTGTAAAGGCCTCGGCCCAGAGTTCCGGCAAGAACATGGCGATCAGTGGCGACCATGGCGTTGGGATAAACCTCAAACTTGGCGGTCGCGACGTCGTAAGCTTCAAAGCGTCCGTTCGCCAGTAGACGGACGATTCCGCCGCCGTAAGTTCCGACAACCCAGTCGTTGCCGGCGCGCACAATGCCGGAAATCCAGTTGTGCGTGAGCCCGCGCGTTGCGACAGTGTAATTTGCAGCAACGTTCTCATTTTCCAGAACAGAAATTCCGCCGAGCGTGCCGGCAACAACTTCTTTCCCAGACGCAGCGACTGTGTAGACGTGATTATTGACCAGCCCGTGAAACGCGTAGAGGCTGTGCGGGCCGGA
>WNFI01654127.1_pt1 | contig 18670 bp, 16 predicted proteins | sample 5400471 | NCBI WGS metagenome assembly WNFI01 (sample SAMN13153348, study PRJNA577476) | soil metagenome | isolation source: 100 cm saprolite on Douglas fir-dominated hillslope | place: USA:California | collected 2013-09-17 | reverse complement strand
TTCAGAGTGCTCTGAGAGCCCGAGATCGAGCTGCTCTCCGAGGGATACCTTGGTCTGAATGGTCAGAAGCTCAGATTGCTCTCAGAGCTTCCAGACCACAGAATTAGTTTCCTGATGCATCGGGCCAAGGAGACCGCGAGCCACTGTTATCCCTCATTGACGCGGCGCCGTTATCCCTGAAGTTGTCGGGCAGCCATTCCAATTAGCCTCCTTTACTCTGGCTTTGCTTCCAGCTTACATTTGTCATTTTGGATACTGCACCCTCCTCTGTGTCATGAATTTTTATACTATTCTGCCTCACTGCTTCTACCAAATGTACTTACACATAGTCGCTGGGCGCTATCTCGCAAGCGTCTCGCGAAAGCACATCATTCGCCAATGGGAGTTGTCGTCCGATTAGTAATGTGTAAATTCCATAGAGGTGTATAGGCTTGAACTTCTCTCGGAATTTTCCGACACCGAGGGTGCAGTGGTACCCACTACCAGTGCAAGCTGTGGCGGCTCTTGCCCTCGAAATCTAAGGAGTGCAGGGACCTCTTGGTCTCGGGGTAGCATATTGATCAGCCTATGATTTCGGACGACTACTACCGCTACGCTTTTGATGGATTAGGCCCAGGAGCCTATCTACCCTCCCTCGGCTATCGGTCGATGGCCCATAACGCTGCTCGCACACATGGACGATCGGCTTCCGGCTTCCCGTGCTCCACTCTACTCTACTGTTCCATGCGAGACGGAAACGGTTCTGGAGTTGGCCATTAAATAAGTTGTGTCGATTGTATCTCCGAGTTGCGACCTGAGCTAGTATGGGACATGAACGATCTGCAGGTTGGAATAGCCTAGTGGCGATAGCCGGTTGCGGGCATGGAAAGGCTAGATGCATCAGGAGAAAATCTTATTTTGCAGATATTCCGCAACCCTGGCCCAACTTCCGTGGCGTCTATGCTTACATGAATTATACAATCACCGCATGCCGGACATCCGGCGCCAGTAGTGCTGTTTCTTCGGCCTTTCCACCCACCGTCCCCGAAGTCGCCGACTTTGGCCATACTTCCAGAATCATAATATCATGCGAGCAAGACTTCGCTTTTAAAACCTGTTTGGGATGCCGCTATCAAGCACCCATCCACTTTCCTGCTTCCATGGCACCACTTTTTCCTGTATAAGAATCCTCTATCTTCAGCAGTTTTCGCCGCCGCCCAGCAGAAGATGTTAGAACAATCATTCCTTATGCAAGAGCCTCATATTACGAGCTGCCTAACATGTCGCAGGCTCCGAAAAACAGTAAGCAACTCAGTTCACTATGTTATCTCCTCGCGTAACTTAAAACCCCCTTGCACCACCCAGAAATGCCCAGGGAGGCTCAACAACGGAAGCCCTTGTACGATGTGTGTTAGGTTAGGCATTGAGTGCCTTGCCACTGAAGTCGAACGTCCTCCTTGGTACAATGTAAGTTACATTCATGTCATCTCCCTTTCGCATATGACTGACTCAAGCTACTACAGGATAATGACATATTGAAGAAGTGTAGAGCAGAGATCAAGACTTTCATAGCGTCAACATGAAGGCTAGGTACTCATGGTATGCTTACACTCAGTTCCGCAGCCTCGTAGAATGTTCAACAATGACCCAATAGGGGTCCTAAATATTTCCCCTTTATTGGCCGCTCACAGCATGCCACCAAGTACCAATTTGGCGGGTCCTCACAGTCAGGAGTCTCCCCTACGTCCCCCCGATTGCGAGCTTTATTTCCACAACAATTCGTTCGCCGAAGGCAACCATATTGAGAAACCCACGAGGCTGAACATGGTGCATCCTGCTACCTCTCAACAAAATGCCCCTCATATGCTACTATCGGACACCCATATGAGCTCCATAATCGATACCCAATCTCCCCTGGGCAATCCGTCCATTTCCCTCAGGGACAACGCCCTTTTCGAAAGCATGGATCATCTGCTTCCACTGTGGTATGGGGAAAGCTGGAGCCCTGACGATGGAATCGGCCAGCGCCCACACTTCCCCGCGGTGATGACACAGATGCTGCTTCTTGGATCAACGAAGCCATCCAAGAGCTGCATCATCCTGCTGGTGTTTCGGAACCATCGGGAAGAGCTGGCGATATTATGCTTATCGCAGGTCTTCAGTGAGATAGAGAGAGTTCAAGGATACGACTAGCATTGTATTTTCGATGTATTGTATTTCAACATCTCAACCCGCGATGTATGGAAGCCTGGGATCCATACATCTTCGGGAGCCTGAGATAAATTCATAATAATTGGTATTTGACCTTCCAATCAGACTTTGAATTACACCGTGTCAAGGTGGGTGCCGAAAGAGATTGCATTCACACATATTCAGCTCGCCCATGTTATCACGAGAATGTCGTCTCAGAGCTTGTATCTCACTGGTATACAGTCAGGTCTGAGGTCCTCTGGTTCGGCTTGGTGTTGAAAATGCTCTTTCAGCTGCTACCAGTACTATAATTGTTTCAGACCTGGTTCTCAAACCACTGCGCCTGCGAAATCAGCTATTAACTCCTTCCTGGATCTGCTTTCTTTTGGCCCTTCCTCTAGTCCTCTATTCTACTGCTATCCTGCTATCTTGTCACCTTTACGAGATCAGGAGGTTTCACCAAAGCGTTCTGGTGGACACTTGGTCCAGTTGAAAGTTCCTTGTCAGAAATGCTATATTCAGTAGTGACGGTACTAAGGCCTAGATGTAAAATTTGACAAACCTCCGAAATGTAGATGGAGTCGACAGCCCTAGTTGATGTACTGGCCAGCTGGACATCATCACAGAAAATAAAAACTTGTTATACTGAGATCTACATTCTACATTGGTGACCCATTCTGACCATTGGCGCAAAACTGCCCAAGCTATTTGTAGAAGTGTTCTTAACGGGGAGAAGAACACGCAAGTTACGTGAACGCAAGCGAGCAGCTCTAATTTCAATAACCCTCCCGGGAACCGACTACCGATCTCCCACAATCGAACTGAGCTATCAAGGACACCGCCATATTCACACGGCACTCGGCCCGATATCGCGAACCCCGAACTGCATCGGCGGATTGCAAACAAGGCGACCGGTGTCAGGGCCGAGGTTGAGATACCTCGGTAGCCAAATCCGACAGGGGCCTCGGCAATTTTCATTTCTGATTTGACTTGACCCTGATCTCCCCCAGATATAATGAATACGTACAATTTGCTCTAGCATATCCCGGTCCACATGACTAGGCTGGACATGACTACTGCAAGGCTGCAGTACAACCAACCGACAATTAGTTATCGGATCCACTGGGCATTCAATGAATTGATACTGATTTGATTTAGGTTAGGATTTGTCAAATATTTGATTTCCTGCGGTAATGAAACCACCGCCGATTGGCTCGGTAACTGTATTTTATTGGCGGCAGTTAGTCATTGGACGGCGATGAGATCTAGGCCATCTCATAATGACTTCCATACAAGGCACAAGCGACGTTCTCTATGTATAGCCTCGCTTTTTTCATTTACGGTTACATGTCCTGGACACGTGTTATGAGAGTTCCGAATGCTCCCGAAGCACGGTTATTGTGAGCCTAGTCAGAAGAGCACAGGATGTGCGGAGTATATGGAGGCATTGCTTGTCCGGACCTCGGTACGGAATAGAATGGTTCACTAGTGCAGCCTTGTGCGCCTCCTCTGGATCAAGACGCTGCTCCTGATGTTTAGTACCAACTGGGAGTGCCATTTATCTTCATTATATGTTGCCGTTCCTGTATAAAACGTCCTATAATCTGTGGAGGCTTTCGAATCCAACCCCAACTGCCTCACCCCCCCCGCGACAAAGGGCATTAGAAACATCATCATTCATGCACGAGCATCGTATGACGAGCTGCTTAACCTGTTGCAAGCTTCGCAAAAAGGTGAGCTACTCCGCTCGCTATGTTACACCCTTGTGTTGCTGAAAACTCCTTATGCCAATCAGAGATGTCCAGGAAGGCTCAACAACTTGAGCCCTTGTACGGAGTGTGTCAGGCTAGGTATTGAGTGCCTTGCCGCCCAAGTCAGACATCCTCCTTGGTACAAGGTAGGCCATATACACATTGCCAGACTCCTGCCTTTTATCCGCCTATGACTGACTCAAGCCACTACAGGATGATCACATATTGCAGAAGTGTAGAGCGAAGATTAAGAGGTTCATAGTATCAAGACGAAGGCTAGCGACTCAAGGTAATGTTTAGCCACTCAGGTTCTGTGGCTTTCGTAGAAATGTTTCAATAATTCTGCCCTTGATTCAACCCATCAGAAGTTCTGAAAATTTCACCTTTATTGACCACTCATAGCATGTCACCGAGTACTAATTTGGCGAGTTCTTATCGTCAAGAGTCTCTGTTGCCTCCCACCGATCGCGAGCTTGATTTCCGTAACAATTCCTCCGCACACGACAATTCCTTTGCTCACGGCAATTCCTTTGCTCATGACAATTCCTTTCCTCACAACGGTTCCTTTGCTCATGTCAATTCTTTCACTCACGACAATTCCTTTCCTCACAACAATTCCTCCGCTCACCACTTGAACTCCTTCATTCATGACAATTCCTTCGCTCACGACATTTCCTTGGCTCAAAACGATTCCTTTCCTCCTATCACCTCCCAACAATATACCCCTCATATGCTACTGTCGGATACACATATGGGCCCAACAATCCGTACCTCAACCCCCTTGGACAATCCATCCATTTTTCATCTTCCTCCATCTACTGACTATGACACACAATATGGGGGAGATTCTTCACTGACGCTTTCTGGTACCAGTAATCAACACGCCGGCGGCGGGAACCTTGACGATGGGACCGATCAGTCCCCACATTTCCCCGCAGAACAAGTGGTCCCCGCAGGAGAACCCAGTTCGCCGCATTTCCCAAGGCTCGATGTCTCTCTGCTTGAATTTGCATCTCTATTGAACTCCTTGCACCTACCGGCGCAAGCCCACTCTCTTCGAGTCTTTCTTATTGATGATGCAGATGTTGCTTCTCAAATCAATAAAGCCATCCAAGAGCTGCGTCGTCCATTTCGAGAGTTCGCTGGTGTTTCAAACCTATCAGTGAGAGTCGGCGATATTCCGTCGATCGCAGGCCTTGGTGAAATCAGATAGAGATGATTAGTTATACCTCTTGTGAGTACGAGCCCACGTTTAGTACGGATCGCATCACATATATCCATCCATCTCGTCCACAGAAAGTTGGGACTCTTTCGAAAGTTCGGCTGGTACCAGGATATTTGTCTGTCACATTGACATTATTTTTTTTTACGCCTTCTCATTTGATCGATGTTTCTGTGCTCGCTTTCCGGTTATTTATCATAGGGATTGGCAGTTCTGTAGTAAGAATTAGATTATACGCAGAATAGTTCCCCCCACCAATCCTCGATCCGACTTGGACTCTTCCAATGCGCCGCATCGTGTTTTACTACAACTACTTCTATATCCGGGACATAATAACACACGCTGTTGAACATGAATAATCGCGTCATTGGGAGTCTTCTGCTGTTAATTTGTCTCCACCTTTTATATTATGGTGCAGGGGACATAATGATAACAACACTTTCGAATTGTTATGCACCTGCAGGGTACGTGAACTTGCAAAGAAGATCAACAATTGGTGGTATACGTTTCCTTGAACCTTGGCTTGCTGTTTTCGTCTCACAATCGTTTCACATGTAGGCATGCGTAAGGCTCAAAAGGGCTCAATTACATGGATGTGGAGGGCGGGTGCTACGGACTCATGGGAGGCTTAGATTCCTTCCTCTAGGCCAGCTGAGCTTGCGAGGTTTCTGTTTACAAAAGGCCAACTCTGCTATATACAAGCTACCCCAAAAGACCATGCCACCATCGAAACAGTCTTCGATAATCCTCTCGCACCACTCAAGAAGTGTGAGGAGATATCGTCCACTACTTCAATATCAATCCCTTAAATGGTCTATGCGAGCTCGAGGATCTGTTTGCGTGATCGGTGGTAGGGGAAGAATGCTGGAAGGGTGAATGGTAATAGTTCCTTGGCGAGGTCCATTGATCGGCGGAGAACTGCAGGAACAATCGTAAGGGTGCAAAGCTTTCGAACTGACGTCCTTGGCCTGCGAAGCTTCCGTCAACGCGGACAACAGGGGAGTACAGAATGACTGGGATCTCGAAGTCAATTGGATAGTGCTGGGACATTATATTGCACGAATCAGGGATCTCTTCCCTGCTCTGGGTTCAGGGCACCAAATTGCCAATAACTGAATATTATCTGACGAGCATGCTTCCGATGGGCAAGTGACGGAAGAGATCAATTCACTGAGTGAAATTCATAGAATATCCACCTTGTCCGTTTGGTGTGAATTGGAAATTATTCGTCGAAAGCCCAAAACGCCCTAATTGACAAGTGATGTCAGCGCCATTGTGTATAGCAGAAAGCGCATATATACCAAGAATATTATCTCCGACCTCTCGTAACTTCCCAAGCATTTCATCCGTTTCTTTCTTTTGTTGCTGCTCAAGCCGAGGACCTAGCTTCTGTGATGCAGTGCGGACGGATCGTAGAAGTGGCGAGTTAGCAGGCAGAGTTTCGAGTAGAGTTTTGTAGTCTAGAAAGTCGTGTTCAGCCAATGAATAGGCCAGGATGGAGTTGGGAAGGACCTTTATCGGCTTGTGATAGAGATGTCCAGGTTCCTATCACCTCGCTAGATGTCGCCCGCCGATGAAGGGCCTTACTATACGTGGGCACGTCAAGCAATGCTATGTAGACGCCGTCAACATTAACCTGTGACATATAGAGTGGATACCGACATTCTGTACATGACGCGACAGCCTTCTCATGGTCTCCCTGAAAGAGGAAATAAAATGATGGTGTGCGAAATCATACGAAACTGGACTAACCATCTTGACATGGCACGCGGAAATGTTGGCATGTAATATGGACCGTACAACACCACATTGATTCCCTGCTAGCTTCAGCGGATCGTTCTCCGATGCTACTTCTCGCGTGCCGCCACCCAGCTTGGAAATAACCTCATCTGGAGGCTCCGATAATGGTACAGGAGTTGGGTCTGTTTCATTTGAGTCACTTTGAGCCCTCTCTTTGCCTTTCGGCGTCGGTGCAGGAGAGCGAGGAGGCAATATCCGAATACCCTCTTCATAGTGCAGTAGGGCTCTTTGCCAGTTGGACTCGCGGAAGGAATTGTTCCCTTCTTCCTTCAGTCTATTAGCTTCTTCTAGTAGTGCCTGTAATACAAATTCTCAGAAATGACCCATCATATGAACCTCAGTAAATATGCTCGGCATGCACCTGGAGCTCAGCTAGCTGTGCTTTGGGGTCAATGGTGGGTGACGTGGCGACATTGTCATTATCCACGAATGTATCCTGTGCATCCTCCCACTTCTCATCATCAGTTCCATCTTCGTCGCCCTGAATCCCGCTACCTGACGCGATACCATTCGTATGGCACTTGTGCGAATCCGACGTGGATAGGGCGTCTGACTCCCCAGTGATATCAGGAGTAATGGTGACCTTGTTCAGCCTTTCTAATAGGGAATCTCGAGACGCTGGATGCATCCCGGAATCCTGGAGGGAGATGTTAAGAGTCGGTCGCAAGATTGCCGGTATCTCGACGTCAACAACTGTCTACAAGATCTCCTAACCATGTCAGAAATTGGATCCTCAACGAGCAAGCTTGAAACGGATTTACATGTATCGTATATTCAATCTTTAGGAAAAGTGAGCAGGCTTGCCATGTAAAGATCGCCATGGTGCTCAGTGGTCACTTGTATCGCAATAGTCAACCGACTCTTTAACATACCACCTTACTGCTCATCTTCGACTGAACGCTGTTTATTGGGGTCTTACGGCACTCTGTATTATGGGCAATAAGGACGCTCTCGATCGCGACGAAATGATCGGATTCGTTATGTCCTGCTGGGACGACGAGATAGGTGTGTATATTCACTTCCAAAGGACAAATAAAGATGGTGAGCCTTCAATGTTGCCAAGGTGCTTTCGGAGCACATCCCGGCCACGATGCGCACCTCTTGACAACACTTAGTGCGATCCAAATTCTACACATTCACGACGCGATCGACAGAGTTAATGTTTCACGAGTAGTATCATGTACGGATTTCACATATCCAATTATCCTTCTAATTATCTCAATAAACTACTTAATGGTGATCAGTCATACAGTCCCTTCAAAACCCATCTGGATCGTTCTCGGGTGACCAATGGGGTGAAGTTGATACGCGATTCACCTACTGCGCTGTTGCTGCTCTGTCATTACTAGGCCAACTGCACGTTATAGACGTCGATAAGGTCGTCTCTTATATAAGGAAGTGTCGTAATTTTGATGGGGGCTTTGGTAGCAGCGAAGGGGCCGAAAGTCATGCTGCCCAAGGTATATCAAGCTCAAGGCGTCCCCTAATTGTCACGCTCACCGTGATCATCCCACTAAAGTATGGACTTGCGTGGCAGCGCTGGCTATGCTAGATCGGTTGGATAGGGAAGTGGATCAACAGATGTTGGGATGGTGGCTTGCCGAACGTCAACTACCGAACGGAGGATTGAATGGTCGGCCAGAGAAACTTGAAGACGTGAGCGATATACTGGTCTGGGGTATGTCTTGGTGCTGACTGCACATAGGTCTGCTATAGTCACTGGGTACTCTCCTCACTGGCCATTCTCAAAAAAGTGCACTGGATTGATGCCCATGCGCTAACAAATTTCATCCTCTCTGCACAAGTATGTGACGTGGCCATATTTGGGAGGATTATTTATCCATTGTGTATAGGATCTCGAAGGTGGTGGAATCGCTGATCGACCAGGGGATATGGTTGACGTTTTCCACACCGTATTCGGTGTCGCCGGTCAGTAAGTTCACGTAGCGGCACGTTCATACGTTAACTCTTTGTTCTCAGGCCTTTCGCTCCTAGGATATCCTGGCCTTCAAGACCTCGACCCTGTCTACTGCATGCCGGCTGAGCTGATTAGGAGATTAGGGCTAGCGAAGGACTGGAAGGCCCTCGATAGAAAGACGCCTTGAGGCCGTGCTTCCACTGCATATCATTACAACACTGCTAACTCAGTATGCTCAAGACTGACAGATCATCAGGAGTCAGAACACGTGAAATCATGCAGACTTTCTTCACCCCTGGTCTCTACTAGCACTATTCTCCTGTGAACTACTGCAGTATTCAAAATCATGTAAAGTACTCGTTCATATCTTTCGATCTCTCTCGGATCCCAGTATTACAGAACGCTACAGACACGACCAATTCACGGCTTGCGTCGCATCTAGCGGTTCAACAATAAGGTCATGATTCAGCGGCAGAATATCTCTCGGCCAGTGATGTTATTGACCGAGTCATGACTCGGTCAGTAACATCACTGCTCTCGGCAGCCATCGATCATCGTATCATGAGATTGTTTACCATATTGTAAGAATGCATTTATCTCCCAGATTAGGTTACGAGTGAGGTAGTCAAAGGGTGCTTTGAAATGCAGGCTCGAGAACTATGCGCCAGCTGAGGGATTGATTGCTCGGATTATCCAAGCCCTGAGATAACACTGGGTATCCGCCTTAACATTCTGCCGGTGCGACATGGGGGGCCTCAGGCTGTCCGAAATGTGTAGTGAGTAAAGTAACATTTCTGCTCCTTCAGACGGAAGGAGCAGGACGGTATAAGGGAAGAAGTTCATATCCAAACGTTATCTCTTGGAGACGTTAATTCAGACGGCTGCCAGCCTGAGTGCGTTTCGATTTCAAGGAAATCCGGAGCTTCCCTATCAATCCTGACATCGGGTAGACCAATCTTATATCTCGAGACGCGAGAGCCCGAACGGGACTGCCTCTGACTGTTTGTGGAGGCGTTGGACATTCGATGGAAGACCATTATGTAAATGTCCTTCCTGGTTCATCAGCCACTATGTCTCGCTTATGCTCAGGGCCTAACTCGGCATCGAAACCGATGCGAGCCCATTGAAAGATATGCTTTCAGAGCAGTCATCCTGTGGTTTCGTGAATATAACCGGTGATTCCAGATACTCGTATTGGGGGACCGACTTGGCCGGATAGCTCCGTGTTCAGCCGAAGAGTGAATAATATCCAGCCGAACCCCTAGACGCGCATGTCAAGGCTCCGTTATCGAGATGCTTTCGGGAGTTGGCGCGGGAGTTGGTCGATAGGGAAAGACAACTATGACTCAATGGAAGCGCTCTGATTCGTTCGATGTGTCTTGTTAGGCAGGTGACCTGCCTCTATTGTCTTGTCTTGTCAGATGTCAACCTCAGTGTTCCGTAATCAATTCCCCCATCAGAGTCATCAAAAACCGGAATTAGTAGGCAAGATCGGAAGCCAAGGGATCGACTCAATACCTCGCCGCGTGCCACAAGCTTGGTTTCGACTCTCTAGGCGCCGCACTTTTGTTTGTCACTAGCGCATGCTGTTGTGTACTTACGCACCGCTTTCGATCTATTCAAGGCCTTTTATCCCACAAAACTCCTCACCTCGCCGTTCGATCTATTGCCACGGGTCATCCCAATAGATGTTCGAATTTGGCGATGTATTGGGTCCAGATAAGCGTTACAAAGTTGTGCGAAAGCTCGGGTGGGGCATGAATTCGAGCATCTGGATGGCGATTGATGAAAAGTATGCTCTATCGAGAATCACACACATATTCTTCAATCGTGGTATAACGTGGGAGCTCACCACCTTACAGCACATAGCTTCTCTCCCCCCACTCCCTGGCTTCAAAATGAGCCACCTCCCTCAACTTCTTAGCCACTTTGTACATCCTGGACGTGAACAGGACGGGGATCATCTATGCCTCGTTACTACCCTTTTGAGGGGGGGACGTGAAGCGTCTCCAGAGGGAGGCCGCTGGCAAACAGGGTTTTCCTTTGCCTCTGGCTAAACGTATTCTGTTGCATACCTCACGCGGTCTGGCGCATATGCACCACTAGAGAATGGTGCACACAGACCTTAAGCACGACAACATAATGTTCGATGTAGGCTCGCTTACACAGGCCGATGTCGAAGCGATCATCGATGGGGACCCGCCTCGACGCCACCCTCCTGAGGAGAGCTAGGAATGCACGATCCAAGCGGCCGTATCCCAACCGCTCCCTCTTCCTTCGCTCTCTGACGCTATGACCCGCTCTTACATAGTTTCGGATCTTGGCAGTGGTGAGCGATGACTGGATTTCGCTAGTATGTCATGGTATTGACATGTGACATTCCATAGCGCAGCCTTCGCAACTCCACACTTACGACGAAATCACCCCTCTCACCCTTCGTGCGCCAGAAATCATTCTCCTTGGCCCACGGAATGAGAAGGTCGACATCTGGGCATTCGGATGCCTGGTGCGCGTTTCTCATTATTCAGTTTTTGTCCACTCACTGACTGACTTTCAGATACTCGAGTTTATAACTGGAAGCTCTCTATTTGAACACAAACCCTATCCGAAATACAATCTTGATGAAACGACGGCGCTTCTATGGCAGATGCTTTGCTTCACGCGAGCGCATCACACGCCGGCAGGTCGGGGCGTGTAAGCTCGGAGCTCAATACTTCGACCTTGCCATCAACCCTGGCGACGTCGACAATCCTTTCTGTTTGTATTCTCCCTATGTAGCCTTTATGTTGATGACTTATCAGGCGTATCTATAATAGCCCATTTACTGCTTTACTCGAGAGGCACAATATAATCGAGGGGCAGGGGCAAGATGTACTCGCAACAGCAAAGATCATGCAGAGGTGTTTGGGGTTGGATTCGGAAGACCGAGCGACGGCGCAGGAATTGCTGCAGGATGATTGGTGGCAAGGCGTGGAATGATCGTGGTACAGACACCCAGTCGTCGTCGCTTCGTGGACGCGGCGTGGCCATGGTGCGCTACAAGTACTAGCCAATGAACTCGTACATCAGTTTGTAACACCCTTCGTCTTAACCTTGTAACGCGCAATAGTGTCAACTCGTAACAGCTTGCACGCTTTTCCAATGATGTTATGACACGTGAAATTTAGTGCTGCTATTCAAGAGTTTCTATTTTTGGTCGCTGGATCGTCTTCCTTGTTAATCGCCATGACGCTGGCCATGAAAGAACCCGTTTATGTCTTCTCGATCCCTCCTAGTGTCTCAGAAACGATACAGATACGACCAACCCCGCGACTGGCATCACGTCCAGCGGCTAATACTAGTCATCCGCCAACCATCGAACAAGGTATAACCCAATCTACACCTCAACCAGAACAGAGCACATCTTCGTCGAGCTCTCTATCATGTCTTAGTTGTCCCGGGACCCTATTCCATGGTGTAAGCGAGCAGAGGGAACATTACAGATCCGATTGGCATCGATATAACGTCAAGAGTCGCAGTTCAAATCCAAGTGCTGTGTCTGTGACTGAAGCCGAGTTCAACATTTTATTAGAAAGCAAGTATGATCTCCTAGGCACCTCATACCACCGATCTCACGCTGCACCACTAGGACTAGACGAATCACTCTCCGGATCCGCGTCCAGCTCAGAAGAAGAGTCCGATGATGACGCAGTTGATGCCCTCGTTAGCAAAATGAAGCGTGCAGGCACTCATGAAACATCCGACTCCGATACCGAGCCTACTAAAACCCGATCACCGATTGTTTGGCTCCATTCACCACGAATTGCTGATACTCAATTTGGCATATACACCGCTATATTGGATTCTCCTAATAATCCCGAAATTTATGCAAATCCCATACATCTAATGCAAGACGGTGGTGATTCTGGGAGATTCTGGGCACTTTTCATGACAGCAGGTGGACATTTTGCTGGAATGATTGTCCGCGTGTCGAATCCAGGTTTTCCAAGGGAAGTTGCGGATGACTCTAACGCGTCACTTTCTGGAAAGAAGAAACCTTCCAAGAAAGGACATCATCGACAGGCGGACTTTGAAATCATTGCTCACAAGACCTTCCATCGTTACACGAGTAAGACACACTCTAGCCTCGCGCCATCGATTTCCCAATCGAATCTGACATTCACTGTTCAGCACGAAGGAAGCAGGGGGGTTCTCAATCTGTAAATGACAATGCGAAGGGACCTGCCAAGAGCGCGGGAGCCCAGCTTCGTCGATATGGGGAGCAATCACTACGCGATGTATGTTGTAAGGTCAATGAGATGCCTGCCTTCAGGACTTATACGTTCGACTCCAGGATATACGAGCACTCCTACAGGATTGGACAGATGAACTAGACATATGTGACAGGATCTTCATAAGAGCAAGCGTTTCGAACCGACGTATCTTCCTCGACGGCGAGAACTCTCCGATACAGAAAGGTGTGGATTGGCTCGTGCTCGACGGGACACCGCTAACTCACTAGGTGGTCCACAGGGGATAATCGCCTTAGGACGTTCCCTTTCCCGACCAGACGACCAGTGAGTTCCACAGCATGATTTTATGCTATAACTGTTGATGATGTGTGCTCAAGACTCAATCCGAACTTGTTCGCTGCCTAACTGAGCTAACCCGCGCCAAGATAACTCATTTGACCGAGGAAGAACTCCGGCGGGCGGATGAGGAATATCTTGCTTCTGTCAGGGCAAAGCAGAGGCCAAAGGTCGTTCCAGCATCTCAGCAGGAGTCATTACAGAAACAAAAACCTCAAAAAGAAGTACTGTCACCCGAGGAGCTGGCGGTACGGGAGAAATGGCGTCGATTACTCGATATGGTGCAAAAAGGACGGATGGAGCCACTTCAGAAATTCTGGAATACGCTTGTATCCATAGGTGGCGCCGGAGTGCTGGAGACTGAAGACTCAGCTGTGAACACACGAATACCCAAATGGTTACGAGAAGAGGAAGGAAAGCGATGTGGTTCGACATTGTTACAAGTCGCTGCTGCCTCGGGTCAGGACGAAGTCGTCCAATGGCTGCTTCTCGATCTCCGTGCCGACCCAACCATAGACGTTCCCTCCACGGTAGTCAAAGATGCAGATGCGGAGTCGGACTCGGGTTCGGACGGAGAACGCACTACCACGGCGTCTCACAAAGCATACAACATAGCTCGCTCAAGAGCCGTCCGCAATGTATTTCGGCGCACAGCATATATACATCCTGACTGGTGGGATTGGCTCAGTAATGGTCCTCACGGTGCTGGATTACCTAGTGCGCTCGATCCTGAGAAGGAGGCTGCCGATCATCGAAAGAAGGCCGTTCGGAAGAAAGGTCTCAAGGAACGCATGAAGGAGCGAGAGCAGGTTGCTGCTGCAAAGGCTGCCGAAGAGAAGGAGAGATTAGAGAGGGAAGAAGTCGAGAGGCTGAGAAAGGAGGCGGAAGCCGCTGCGGTAAAGGCTGCGAACCGAACGGGGCCACAGAGATTGGGAGGAGGTCCGATTGGTGGGGGAAACACCGGGAATACCGGTCTGGCCAGTATGACTCCGGAGCTGAGAGCACGGATTGAGCGTGAGAGAAGAGCAAGGGCAGCAGAGGCACGTCTTCGTACTACGAACGGTTCATGATTCAGATGCTACATTACTGGAGGGCGACCAGCAGTAAATGGTATCGGATAATGCTCTAAGTCGAGGTCTTGACATGATTCGGCTGCACCATGATTTTTCCGCCTCTTTGAATTTCGTCTCCATGGATGTTATGAGGGGAAAGTACGTGCGGCGCACACGGCCATTCCTCGTGCGGTGACAGTCCGCCAGCGATTGTCCCACAGAAAAAGAAACCCGACCCCTTTTGTATACAGAAGCATCGCGCAAGCTCGGCCAATGTTCTCCGTTGAAAGTCACGTATGCTTCGAAAGTGTTATCATTATATCCCCGCTGGGCTGGTTCCATCTCCACCACAAAAGGTGGAGATCAACAGCACAAACTCGAGACGACTCCCAATTACGCGATTATTCATGTTCAACATGTGTATTATATTTGGGATGTAGAAGAAGCCCTGGGAGAGCAGGATGTAGCGCAATTAGAGGGGATGGCCGGATACTTGGTACCGTGGGGCGTATACTAATCCAATTTTCACTACAAACTGCCGATATATTTATGGATCGAGGAAGACCAAAAGTGAGCGCAGAAACGTCGTATTGAATGAGAAAGTGAAAAAAAAGTAATTTGCTAATGCGATAAAAAACAACTATTCTCGTACCAGTTGAATGGATGCTTTCATGGATGAGCAGGATATATGCGATGCGATCTGAGTGTGCTCGTTTCGTAGCGGGCGGTCTAGCGGTAGCTCGGTCTTGCGCACATAGAGAACTCTATAAATCTAGCTAACCTAGTGGTAGCTAGATGTAATGTAGCGTAATTAAGTAAGGATAGAAAAAAAAAATTAAAGTTGCCCCCAGTCTCAGAACCGAGGAAAAGAAAAAAAGAACGGATATATACATAATCTAAGTCGTTGTACGCGAATATGAATATGAAATAATGGTTCGGAAGATAAATGTAAACGAGGGTATGTAAAGTCCGCTTACGCGTTGCTCTTCAACCGCTCATACTCACAGGCAATATATGCTCGATAGGTTCGAAACACCAGCGGACTCTCGAAATGGACACAGATGTTGCTTCTCGGATCCACGAAGCCATCCGAGAGTTGCTCATAGACATAGGTCCCATAGAGACGTAAATGAAGGCAGAACGATGTCGGGCGGGACATGTGGATTGCTTTCTCCTGCGGGGGGCGCACGTTCTGCAGGGAAATGTGGGGGCTGACCAGTCCCATCGTCAAGGCTCCTGGCCGTGTTGGTTGCCGGTACCGGAAAGTGTCAGCGAAGAATCTCCATATGATTGTATACCATGGTCGGTGGATGGAGGCAGATGGAAAACGGGTGGATTGTCCGGGGGTGATAGGGTACTGATTATTTGGCCCATATGTGTATCCGACAGTAGCATATGGGGGGTATATTGTTGAGAGGTGATAGGATGGGCCATATTCAGACTTGTGGGGATGCCAATATGGTTAGCTTGAGGACTCGCCAAATTGGTACTCGGTAGCTTGCTGTGAGTAGTCAATAAAGGGGAGATCTCTAGGACTTCTAATGGGTCGAAGGCGATTGTTGAACATTCTATAAAGCTGCAGAATTGAGTGTAAGCATACCTTCGATGCCCAGCCTTCGTCTTGACGCTATGAAATTCTTAATCTCCGCTCTACACTTCTTCAATATGTGATCATTCTATAGTTGCTTGAGTCAGTCATAGGCGAAAAGGGCAGGACTCCAGAGGGTAACCTACATTGTACCAAGGAGGACGTTTGACTTTGGTAGCAAGGCACTCAAAACCTAGCCTAACACACTCTGTACAAGGGTCCCTGTTGTTGAGCCTCCCTGGGCATTTCTGATTGGCACAAGGGGCTTTCAGCAACGGGAGGGAATATAGCATAGTGAGCTGAGTTGCTCGCCTTTTTTCGAAGCCTGGAACAAGTTAAGCAGCTCGTCATACGGTGCTCGTGCATAAAGGAATGCGGTTGAGGTTGGAGAAAGCCTCTGAAGATAGAGGACTTTTATACAGGGACAGAAAAATAGACGGGAAAATTCAGAAGATCCAGAAAAATAAACAAACACCTGGAGCGTCCTGATCAAGGAAGGAAGAAGCATGCCCGAGGACCGCTGGGAGCGCGCAAGGTTGTGATTTTATTCCGTACCGGGAGTCGTGTACATCAGGACACAAACAATGATTCTAGGTACGGAATAGCGGAATGGGTTGGCAACTCGTTAAGGATTCCGATTTCACACATCCTGTGCTCTTGATGGGACCTACTAGGCTGAGACACAGCACACAAGAGCATTTCCACATATTTCTGCACGGCGGATTCTCTGATGAGAAATGGCTTAGTGATCCAAACAACACCCCGCCGCCAATCAACTGACCTTGCACACCTATCCCCTTGCTCATTCCGGGTGCCATACCATTCCTTCGTGAACCATGTACTTGGGGAAACCCTCATAGCATGGACGGCCCTGGGTGGAACAGAGAAAAGCAAAGCTACAGGCGCCAGTTTCCATCAATACCCAGGGCAACTGCAGGGATGGGGCGGCGATCGCCGGTGATTCAGTCTGATCATATTCTGTGTATCCAACTGGCCTTGTATGGAACGCATTAGTAGGTCCAAGAGAACTTTTAGTCGTGTTTTGCAACAGGGGACCGTCACAGTAATGGAAATGTCTTCAGATCAAGGCACAACAGAGTGCAGTTTGAGCAGGGTAATGTGACTCAATACCACTTGCCACAATGCAGACAAACCCAATCATTATTTAGCCCAAATGCAGAACAATGGCCCCATGATATGATTGTGCAACGCAAATTGACCTCGGGGAATGTATTCATGATGTCAGGGGGTATTGCATTCTGTAATCGGCCTGAGCCTCGACCCTCAGGATCCGAAGCGGACGGCCTGATGATCATCCTATTGAATTGAAACCGATGCAGCTCAGCCTTCAGGTCCAAAATGTGATAGGCCAGAGTGCAGCCCGTGTGAGTGATATGGCAATGAGGGACTTCCGGTGTACGCAGTCCTTGACTCAGCAGCTCACTTGTAGTGATAGACTCAATTCTCTACTATGGTAGTGCGTGTTGAATGGCGCTTATCCACATGTTCGAATATATGGAAATGTATTTCGTAAACATAGTCTTCTGTGTGTGAATTGGGGATGATCTTGATCTTGATGGTGATGATGATATCTCTCATTTGTTACCCTACGTAGCTACGGCCGCGTGAGTGCAAGGTCCCTGTGCTACATGGCAACAGGGACCACCACGCTCGCAGTGGTACAGTTTGGGACGGAAGTCCCTTGCACTTTCTGCGTAGTTTCGAAAAAATGGGGGGCCACACTATTGTCAGTGACTCGGAGGATGGGTGGGGAACTATTCTGCGAATAATACAATTTCATTAATGACTGCCGACCTCTACAATATTATGGCTCGGGGAAAACTAACGAAAGCGAGCGCAGAAATGTCGTATCAAATAAGGTAATTGATTGCTAATGTGACAAACAGATATTCTCATACCAGCCGAATGGAAAGCCCTAGTTTTCATGGATGAGCTGGATATATGCGATGTGATCTTGTTGGAGAACAACGCATGAAGGGACATATTGTCCCGTTTTCTTCATTCAATCTTTGATTGTTTACATTCATTTGTTCTGGATGTTTTTTCTCCTTTTCCTCAGCTCTCTACCAGAGCAACTGAGGTTTGTCGTTCTTTGTCTCTGTCTCTATTTCTTTCCACTCATTTACCATTGTACCTAGCCCTGTCTAGGTTAGCTACACTCGTTCAATACAGTTCTCTACCAGAGCAACTGAGCCCTGTCTAGCGCGCGTTCTAACAGATCTGAGTGTGCTTGTACTCACAAGCAGTTATACCTAATAATCCCCATCTGATCTCACTGAAGGCCTGCGATCGACGCATTATTATCAACTCTCACCGATAGGTTCGAAACACCAGCGAACTCTTGAAATGGATAGTACCATTGATCAAAATCAGATCAAACTAGCACAGTATGCCTCAGCGCCAGCCTCATGAAATGGTCCACCATTAGATGTTGTGACGGTGGACTCTCCATGATCTCTGTGCTCGGACTGTCCACACATCGTAATCATCTGCACCTCAGAAGTGAATTGAGAACCCTGAATGTGGGTCCACATGGGTTGCCAAGACCGTGTGGCGATGCATCACCTTGCTTGGCAAGGTC
>WNFI01027514.1_pt1 | contig 18671 bp, 18 predicted proteins | sample 5400471 | NCBI WGS metagenome assembly WNFI01 (sample SAMN13153348, study PRJNA577476) | soil metagenome | isolation source: 100 cm saprolite on Douglas fir-dominated hillslope | place: USA:California | collected 2013-09-17 | reverse complement strand
CGCGGTCGGGCGGCGTTGACGGCGTCGACGTTGACCGCGCGCCGACGGCTGCGGATGCTGGAGGGCGGTCTAGCGGTTGTTGTTCACCGCGGGGTTGAGTAGTCCGCGTTCGCGCAGGTATTCGCGCAGGGGGTAGGTGTCGCCGATGCCCCAGTAAGACAGGGAGTCTTTGCCGGCGCCGAGCAGCTGTTGCTGGATTGCTGTCAGGTCGTTCCACCAGGGGTGGGCAGGGGTGAGGATGCGCTCCTCGTGGGGAGCGATCCAGCGATAGGTCCAGCCGATGAATAGGCAGCGGCGGGTGATGTGGGAGTAGTTGTCGGAGCGGCCGTGGTAGAGGCGGCGGTCGAAGAGGACGACGTCGCCTTTGCTGGCGCAGACCTCGGTCGCGACGTGGGGGTGGTCGAAGCCGGCGGTGAGGTCCGCGGGCCGGTGCAGCCGGCTGGTTTTGTGTGAGCCGGGGATGCACATGAAGTTGCCGCGGCCGGGTTCGGACAGGTCGGAGAGGTAGAAGGCGGTGCGGATGGACAGCAGCGGGCGGACTGGCTCGGTTTCGATCTCGAGGTTTTGCCGTCCGCCGTCTTGGTGCCAGCGCCAGGTCTTGGGCACGTCGCGGGGAATGCCGGGGTGGAGGTCGATGTGGTGGTGGTAGGCGTGGATGTTCCAGCCGAGGATGCCCCAGACCAGGGGGAAGACGGCGGGCAGTTCGAGTAGTTCGAGGAAGGTCTTGTCCCGGTGCAAAAAGCCCATCAGGTGCATGCTGTGGTCGACGGGGTTGAGCAGTCCGGCGTCCTTTTGCTTGGCGTAGACCCGGTCCTGGGCCTCGATGAGCCGTTCCAGCAACCCGGGACTGATCGCGTCGCGGATGATGAAGTAGCCGTCCCGGTCGAAATCGGCGCGCTGTTGTTCGGTGATTTCAATGCCGTCGTAGGGAAACAGCGGGTTCTCGCCTGCCGGAGTCTCACAGATCGTCATGGACATGGAACGCAACCCCTTCTCCAGGAACCTCACGGCCACGCCCGCCGGGGGCAGTACTTTCACAAAGATGACGAGCGGGTCGTTCGGTCGGCGCGCGCTACCGCGGACGCCATTGCCGCCAGCACGGCTCCCTCATGCGCCCAGGCCGCCTTCGGCTCCTCCACGGCGATCGCGTCGATGCCGGAGAGATGACAAGCACCGTGGACAGTGCAACCGCTCGCATGGCCGCAGATCCGAAGCTGCCCACAGCTACCCTCCTGTTCGTCACCGCTGCCAAGGCGGGAGGCTGACGTGTCGTCATGCCTATATGACGTCGCAGACCACCGTTAAGTCGCGGCCTGGAGATGACAAGCACCGTGAACAGTGCTACCGCTCGCATGGCCGCAGATCCGAAGCTGCCCGTAGCTACCCTCCTGTTCGTCACCGCTGCCAAGGCGGGAGGCTGACGTGTCGTCATACCTATAAGACGTCGCGGACCCCCCGTTGCTGAGCCAGCGTGGGGACGAGAATCATCCCGCCGGTGGTCCGCTGCGCTGCCGCAGCTCAAGAACTCGGCTTCCCCGCTTCGCGGTCACCACGCATCAGGGCGGTCTGGTGCTCTGCGCGTCGACGGTGGCCTGGCAGCCCTTGGCTACCCGGGCACGTCCCCCGGCGCGGCCCGGTCGTCGACGACGATCGTCACCCCGGGCGGCACGCCGAGCGTGGGCAGGGTCTGGCGCGCTGCGTCGTCGACGTGGATGCGAGGCTGCTGCGGCGGGGTCGTCTCATAGAAGGTGCCCGCTGATGAAAGACGATGTCGGGACCGAACGCGGTCATGGCCCGCGTGAGCGCATCGGCGTCGAACACGTCGCAGACCACGGGCTCGGCGCCCAGCTCGCGCACCAGGTCGGCCTTCTGCGGGGGAGCGCGTCATAACGCACCGGGCGCGGGCCCGGCCCGCGTCAGCGGACGCTGCCGAGGTGCGACAGGATCGAGCTCTCCAGTACGTTCAGGTCAACCTGGCCGCCCGGCACCGACACATTGGCCTGGTACTGCTTGCCGACTGCGCCCGGATGCGGGTACAGCGACGGCCGGCCGTCGTAAAACGCGACGATGTACCCGAGCCGCGCAGGCACAGAGAATATCTGCGACCCGCCTGGCGACCCGTACACCAGGTTGTCGTAGCCCTGGCTGGCGAGCGTGTTCGCCGCGATGGTCAGCCATTGCGTGGCGGGTTCGATGCCGGTCTCAAGGTCCCACATCAGCGCCCGGAAGGGCGTGGCGTGCGAAGGGATGCCCGCGGCTTTCAGCGCCGCGGCGGCTTGCAGCGCGACCTGGCGCGGGTTGTCAGATCCGGGTGTGGGAACCCAGATGGGCATGGCCCTGAGCCTGGATGCGGCCAGTCGCTTCCGCTCGTCGTCGGGCCAGGTGCGGAATGCGGATGAGCCGCCGAGGTAGAACCCGCCGTAGCCCGAAGGTTCTTCCCCGCCATTCCCGTTCATGCTGGACTTGCGCCAGCTGATCGTTACCGGCCCGATCCTCATGACGCCATTGTTGCCTGCTCAGTTCGCCAGGGTGGCCGGGAGTCCGAATTCCGGCAGGGTGCTGCCGTCGAAACGGGTCATGGCTGAGATCTGCGCGCCGGAATGGGCGGTCTCGGCGATCAGGTGCATCAGGACCCGCCGCGCCGACCAGGACCGCCCCGGCCGGGATCGGCGACCCGCCCCGCGAACGACTGTCAGAGCCGCCTGCCAGGCTGGTCGCATGCCCGCCTTGACCGAGAGGAGACCCGATGGCCGCCCGATTCCAGCTGGTGATCGACTGCGCCGACCCCGAGCCGCTGGCCCGGTTCTGGGCCGCAGCCCTGGGATACCAGTTCGAGCCGCCGCCGTCCGGCTTCGACAGCTGGGATGACTACTGGCGCGACTTCGGACTGCCCGACGAGGACCTGGGCCTCGGCGAGGACCGGATCACCGATCCGGCCGGCCGCGGTCCGGGCATCTGGTTCCAGGTGGTGCCCGAGCGCAAGGCGGTCAAGAACCGGCTGCACCTGGACATAACCGTCACCGGCGGGCGCGACGTCGGCGGGCGCGACGTCCCGATCGAGACCCGCAAGCGGCTCGTCGACGCCGAGGCCGAGCGGCTCGCAGCTCTGGGCGCCACGATCGTCGGCAGCCTCCAGGAGGAGGGCCTCGACCATTACGCGGTCGCGATGAAAGACCCCGAGGGCAACGAGTTCGATATCAACTGATAGCCGCGCTCATTGGAGTGATGGACGTGATCACGGAACTGGGGGCGGGATGGGCTTAGGGGAGGCCAGCGCGGGGCGGGTCCGGTAGCTGTCGGCGACGGTGAAGGCCAGGTCTAGCGCCTGGCTGCGGTTGAGGCGGGGGTCGCAGGCGGTCTCGTAACGCTGGTGCAGGTCGCCGGCGACGATCTCGTGGCTGCCGCCCACGCACTCGGTGACGTTGTCACCGGTGAACTCGATGTGGATTCCGCCGGGGTGGGTGCCGAGGTCCCGGTGCACCTCGAAGAACCCTTGAAGCTCGTCGAGAACGTCATCGAGCCGGCGGGTCTTGTGGCCGCTCGGGGCCTCGAAGGTGTTGCCGTGCATCGGGTCGCACACCCACGGGACCTCGATGCCCTCCGCGATGACCGCCTTGATCAGCGGCGGCAGCACTTCCCTGACCCGGGCGGCGCCCATCCGGGTGATCAGCGTGAGCCGCCCCGGCTCGTTGTCCGGGTTCAGCCTGCCGATGAGCGCGAGGACCTCGGAGGGCGTCGCCCCTGGGCCGACCTTGAGGCCAACCGGATTGTGGATGCTGCGGGCGAACTCGATGTGTGCCCCGTCGAGGGCCCGGGTCCGCTCGCCGACCCAGACGAAGTGCGCCGAAGTGTCATAGGGCAGGCCGGTCCGCGAGTCGGTCCTGGTCAGAGCCTGCTCGTAGTCAAGAAGCAGCGCCTCGTGGCTGGAGTAGAACTCGACCGCATGCAATTCTTCCGGGTCGGCCCCGCAGGCGCGCATGAACGCCAGCGCCCGGTCGATCTCCCCGGCCAGCCGCTCGTACCGCTGACCGGACGGGCTTTCTGCGACGAAGTCCTGGTTCCAGGCGTGGACCTGGTGCAGGTCCGCGTACCCTCCGGTGGCGAAGGCCCGGCACAGGTTCAGCGTCACTGCCGAGCAGTGATAGGCGCGCAGCAGCCGGCCGGGGTCCGGCGTGCGCGCCAGCGCGGTGAACTCGAATCCGTTGATCGCGTCTCCCCGGTAGGCGGGAAGCTCGGTGCTGTCCCGCAGCTCGGCAGGACGCGAGCGTGGCTTCGCGAACTGACCTGCCATCCGCCCGATCTTGATGATCGGCACGCTCGCGCCGTAGGTCAGCACCACAGCCATCTGCAGCAGCGTCTGCAGCTTGGCCCGGACGGAGTCGGCCGTGGCGCCCGCGAACGTCTCCGCACAGTCGCCGCCCTGGAGCACGAACGCCTCGCCCCGGGCCACGGCCGCCAGGCGCTCCCGCAGCATGTCGCACTCCCCGGCGAAGACTAGCGGGGGCAGCCCGGCCAGTTCTTCGGTCACCGCGGCCAGGCGGGCGGGATCCGGCCAGTCCGGCTGCTGCGCCGCGGGCAGGCCGCGCCAGCTTCCGTGAGTGGGGCCGGGGGCGGGGATTGACCCGGACGCCGGGGCCGCCGTCGTGGTCATCGCCGCGCCTGCCCGAGCGAAGAGGAGGGAGGGACGGGTGGGGCGGGCGCGACGGATGGGGGAGCGCGGAAGGAGGCAACACGGTCACCGGTCACGGTGCCACGCTATGCCCCCGATCTATGGGTGCGCCGGGACGCGGCAGTTCGGCAGCGTTCCCTGACACGCGTGTCACGGGTGCGCGGGCGCGACGCGGGGGCGCGGAGGAGAATGACGGCATGGAGCCAGCGAGCGCGCGCCGGGAGATCGTCCTGCTCGGGTCCACGGGATCGATCGGCGTCCAGGCGGCCGACATCATCCGCCGTAATCCGGGCCGGTTCCGGGTCGTCGGGATCGCGGCCGGGGGCGGGAACCCTGACCTGCTGGCCAGCCAGGCGCTGGAGTTCGGGGCCGAGGTCGTCGCGGTGGCCAGCGAGGCGCGGGTCGATGACCTGCGCCGGGCCCTGCAGGCCGCGGCGGCGCGGGAGGCCGCGGGACGGGCGCGGCAGTCGCCGAAGATTCTGGCCGGGCCCGACGCGGTCGCCGAGGTTGCGGCCTGGCCCTGCGACGTTGTCCTGAACGGGGTCACCGGGGCGGTCGGACTGGCCGCTACGCTCGCCGCGATCGATGCCGGCCGCGTGCTCGCCCTGGCCAACAAGGAATCGCTGATCACGGGCGGCCCGCTGGTGGCGGGCCGGGCGGGGCCTGGCCAGATCGTGCCCGTCGACTCCGAGCACTCGGCGCTGGCCCAGTGCCTGCGGGGCGGCCGGGCCGAGGAAGTGCGGCGGCTGGTGGTGACCGCGAGCGGCGGGCCGTTCCTGCACCGCAGCCGCGACGAGCTCGCCGATGTCACGCCGGAGCCGGCTCGACGATCGCCCAGGCCAGCCCGCCGGACATGCGGATCCCGATCGCGCTGGCCCTGGCCTGGCCGGACCGGGTTCCCGGCGCCGCCAGCCCGGTCGACTGGACCAAGGCGCACACCTGGACCTTTGAGCCGCTGGACGAGGCCGCGTTCCCCGCGGTAGCGCTCGCCCGCAAGGTGGGGACCGAGGGCGGGACGGCCCCGGCCGTCTACAACGCCGCCAACGAGGTGTGCGTCGAGGCGTTCCTGGCGGGCCGGCTCCGCTTTCCGGGGATCATCGATACCGTCGCGCAGGTAGTCTCTGAGCATGATGGGTCCGGTCGGGCCGCCGTAACGCTCGACGACGTGCTGGCCGCGGATGGCTGGGCCCGAGGCCGGGCGCGTGAGCTGACCGGACTGCCGGGTCAGGGCGGGGCAGGCGGGGAGGGAGAGACGGGAGCATGAGCTTCCTGCTCGGCGTTGTCATCTTCGTCGTGGCCGTACTCATCTCGGTAGCCCTGCACGAGGCCGGGCACTTCCTGACCGCCAAGAAGTTCGGCATGAAGGTCACCCAGTTCTTCGTGGGCTTCGGGAACACCGTGTGGTCGACAAAGCGGGGTGAGACCGAGTACGGGATCAAGTCCCTGCCGTTCGGCGCCTTCGTGAGGATCACCGGGATGACCACGTTCGACGAGGTCGCCCCGGAGGACGAGCCCCGCGCGATGCGCAACAAGCCGCGCTGGCAGCGGGCGATCGTCATGGTGGCGGGCTCGTTCATGCACTTCGCGCTCGCGTTCGTGCTGCTGATCAGCCTCGCGCTGATCGTCGGGCATGCGAACGACAACACCACCACGATCGGCTCGGTGAGCTCCTGCGTACCGGCCAACGAGACGGCCCTGAATCAGGGGTCGTGCCAGCACAGCCAGGGCACTGCTCCGGCCCGGCAGGCCGGGATCAGAGCCGGCGACAAGATCATCGAGATTGCCGGGAAGCCCGTGCACACCTGGACGCAGCTGGGCTCGGTCATCCGCGCCCAGCCCGCGGGCAGGCCGGTGTCCGTGATCGTGCAGCGCGGCAGCACTCGACTGACGCTGAGCCTCACTCCGGCGACGATCCCGGGTCGGCGCGGCTCCTACCTCGGCATCGGGGACGCCCTGATCTTCCAGCGGGCCAGCCCGGTGGGCGCCTTGTCGTTCTCGGGCTCGGCCTTCGGCCAGGTCCTGACCGGCTCGGCCGCCGCGGTCGCCAAGCTTCCGGCGGCGCTTCCCGCCCTGTTCGCGAAGAACCGGTCTCACACCCCGGCGGGCAACGTGAGCAGCGTCGTCGGCGTCGCGAACATCGCGGGCCAGGCGGTCGCGGCGGGCGGCGGGTGGCGGGTCACGGTCGCCGACCTGCTGCTGATCATCATTTCGCTCAACATCTTCATCGGTGCGTTCAACCTGCTGCCGCTGCTTCCGCTGGACGGCGGCCACCTCGCGGTCATTTTCTACGAGCAGGTCAGGGCCTGGCTCGCCCGGCTGCGCCGTAGGCCAGATCCTGGCCTGGTCGACCTGCAGCGGCTGGTCCCGGTCAGCGTCGGCGTGTTCGCGCTGCTGATCGGGCTCGGCGTGCTGCTCATGGCTGCGGACATCTTCAACCCGGTTCATCTCGTCCAGTAAAGGGATTCCCTTATGACTGTCGATCTAGGCCTGCCCGCGATGCCGCCCGAGCCCCTGGCCCCGCGGCGGAAGTCGCGCCAGGTGATGGTAGGCAAGGGCAAGCATGCGGTGCCAGTGGGCGGCGATGCGCCGGTCTCCGTCCAGTCGATGACGACGACCGTGACCGCCGACGTGAACGGCACCCTGCAGCAGATCGCGGAGCTCACGGCCGCGGGCTGCCAGATCGTCCGGGTCGCGGTCCCGTCCCAGGACGACGCCGATGCGCTGCCGGAGATCGCGCGCAAATCGCAGATCCCGGTGATCGCCGACATCCATTTCCAGCCGAAGTACGTGTTCGCCGCGATCGACGCGGGCTGCGCGGCGGTGCGGGTGAACCCGGGCAACATCAAGGCGTTCGATGACAAGGTCGCCGAGATCGCGCGGGCCGCGTCGGCAGCAGGCATCCCGATCAGGATCGGCGTCAACGCGGGCTCGCTGGACAAGCGACTGCTCGCCAAGTACGGCAAGGCCACGGCCGAGGCGCTGACCGAGTCCGCGCTGTGGGAGTGCTCGCTGTTCGAGGAGCACGGCTTCACCGACATCAAGATCTCCGTGAAGCATCACGACCCGGTCGTGATGGTCAACGCCTACCGGCTGCTGCAAGGTCGGGATCGCGATCCTGGAGTCACTCGGCATGCGCGAGCGGGGCCTGGAGATCGTGTCCTGCCCGTCCTGCGGCCGGGCCCAGGTGGACGTGTATACCCTGGCCGACCAGGTGACCGCGGCCCTCGACGGGCTGGACGTACCGCTGCGTGTCGCGGTAATGGGCTGTGTGGTCAACGGGCCCGGCGAGGCGCGCGAGGCCGACCTGGGCGTGGCGTCGGGCAACGGGAAGGGGCAGATCTTCGTGCGCGGCGAGGTCATCAAGACCGTGCCCGAGTCGCAGATCGTGGAGACCCTGATCGAGGAGGCGATGAAACTCGCCGCCGTCACCGAGCCCGAGCCCGCGGAGACCTGACCTGGGTCCAGGTGAGCCGACCGGGGTCCAGGGGAGCCGGTTGGACAGCACGCGGTGTCGGGCAGGATGGCTACATGAGACATGTCCTGACTGTCGCCGCCGCTGCGGCAGCCATCGTGATCGCCGGGTGCACCAGTGGGTCGTCCCCGGGCCCGGGGGCGTCGCCCGGGTCCGCCGCCGGATCCCCGTCGGCCGCACCCGCGCTGAGCTGGCATCCCTGTAGCGAACAGGGCTTCCTGCTGAAGTGCGCGAGCCTGCAGGTCCCGCTCGACTACCGCCATCCGGGCGGCAGGAAGATCACTCTGGCGCTGTCCGAGGTGCCGGCCACGGCGCCGGTGAGCCAGCGCCAGGGCGTGCTGCTGGTCAACCCGGGCGGGCCGGGCGGCTCCGGCCTCAGCCTGGCGGCGTTCGTGGCCCAGGGCCTGAAGCACAGTGTCGCGTCCGAGTACGACATCGTCGGCTTCGATACCAGGGGAGTCGGTTCCTCGGTGCCGTCGATGCACTGTGACCCGTCGTTCTTCTCCCGGCCCCGGCCCAACTACATCCCCGCTACCACGGCGGACGAGCAGGTTCTCGAGAACCGGGCGAAGGCCTATGCCGCTGACTGCGCGAGCAAATACGGCTGGCTGCTGCCTTACATGACCACCCAGAACATCGCCAGGGACATGGATTCCATCCGGGCGGCCATGAGGCAGCAGCAGCTCAGCTACTTCGGGTACTCCTACGGGACCTACATCGGGCAGGTGTACGCGACGCTGTTCCCGCACCGGGTGCACCGCATGGTGCTGGACAGCATCGTTGACCCAACCGGCGCGTGGTGGACCGACAACATCGAGCAGGACTACGCGTTCCAGGGCCGGATACAGGCGTTCTACGCGTGGGTGGCGAGGTACCAGAGCGTCTACCACCTCGGGTCCACCGCGGCGCGGGTGCGCCAGAACTGGTACACCGCGCGCGCCGACCTGGCGGCGCATCCCATCTCCGGCCCGTCGGGACCGCTGATCGGCCCGGACGAGTATGACGACACGTTCCTGGTCGGCGGCTACGACAACGGATACTGGCAGGGCCTGGCCGCCGCGCTCGCCGCCTACCTGCACAGCGGCTCGACCACCCAGCTGACCTCGCAGTATGACCAGGAGGGTACTCAGAACGAGAACGAATTCGCCGTCTATAACGCCGTGGAGTGCGCCGACGTGGCCTGGCCCCGGAGCTGGGCGGCGTGGGACTCCGCCACCAGGAAGGTCTACCCCGCCGCGGCGTTCGAGGCCTGGGACAACACGTGGTTCAACGCAGCGTGCGCGTTCTGGCCGGTCAACGGGCCGGCGAAGCCGCTCCATATCAAGGGTGCCGGGCTGCCCGGGATCCTGATGCTGCAGGGCACACTGGACGCCGCGACCCCCTATGCCGGGGCGCAGGTGGCGCACCGGCTGCTGCCGAGCGCCCGGATGGTCGTGGTCGAGGGCGGCGGCAACCACGGCCAGTCGCTCGCGAACCCGCCCAACTCCTGCGTGGACCGATACCTGAACCGGTACCTGGCCACGGGCGCGCTGCCGTCGGGCCCGGGCCTGGTGAACGCGACCTGCCCGGCGCTGCCCGATCCGACACCGGTCGGCTGAGCGGGGGCGCTGTCCCGCCGGTGCCCCTGGATGCCGATACGCTGGGGGTGTGCTGCGCACCAGGGCATGGCGGTCCTCATCGTTGCGTCTGCTGAATGATCGCGATCGGGACGAGGTGCTCGACATCTGCGACCGCGATGCCGTCACGAACGTCTTCGTCAGCTCGCGGGTGCACGCGGCCGGGCTCGACCCGGGCCGGCTCGGGGCCCAGATGTGGGGATACCTGGAGTCGGGGCGTATGACGTCGCTGTGCTACTCCGGCGCCAACCTGGTGCCGGTGGCCGCGACGCCGGGCGCCGTGGCGGCGTTCGGGGAGCGCGCCCGGCTGCAGGGCCGCCGCTGCTCGTCGATAGTCGGGCCCGCGGAGGCCGTTCAGGAACTCTGGGGACTGCTCGCGCCGTACTGGGGCCGTCCCCGCGAGGTCAGGGCGGTGCAGCCGGTCATGGCGATCTCCACGGAGCCGCTGGTGCCGCCCGACCCGCTGGTGCGGCTGGTCCGGCCGGAGGAGATCGACACGCTGCTGCCCGCGTCCGTGGCCATGTTCACCGAGGAGGTGGGGGTGTCGCCGGTCGGGCCGGACGGGGGAGCGGCGTACCGGGCGCGCGTGGCCGAACTGATCCGGGCCGGGCGCTCGTTCGCCAGGATCGAGGACGGCCAGGTGATCTTCAAGGCCGAGATCGGCGCGGTGACTCCGCTGGCCTGCCAGGTTCAGGGCGTCTGGGTACCGCCGGAGCTGCGCGGGCGCGGGCACGCCTCCCGGGGGATGGCGGCGGTCGCGGCCGAGGCCATGCGGTCGGTGGCACCGGTGGTGTCGCTGTACGTCAACGACTTCAACGCCCCGGCGCGGGGCGCCTACCGGCGGGTTGGATTCACCGAGGCCGGCACGTTCATGTCGGTGCTGTTCTGACGGCGGCACGCTGACGGGCTGCGGCCTGGTCCAGCTAGGGCCTGGGGCTTGATACCTGTCGGGCCCGCCGCAATGCGGCGGGCCCGCCCCCCTTATTACCAGCTAGCCACCTTCGTTCGGAGGCATGCCCCGTAAGATAGCCGGTAAATGTCGCAGTAAGTTCGCACAATCCAGGACTCGAGATCTCGTGAGCCAAGCCCCATCGGCAGCCGGCCGCCGCGCCGCAGCAAGCTACCTGCGTGAGCTGCTGCAACGGCCGGGAGGATACCGGCGGCAATGGGAGCAGCACGTGGTCAGGGCCAGGCCGGGCGAGATCACCCAGCTGGCCGTGGCGGAGGTGCTGGCCCGCTACCTCTGGAGCTATCCGCGCGTTCCCGGCGACGCCGATGTGCTGCCGCACCAGCTCAAGGACACCGTTTCCCGGGCGCTGTCCGGGAGGCTGCTCAGCCGCCCGGCGCTGTCGCTGTTCATCGAGGCCTTCGGGCTCTCCGATCAGGAGGCCGATCGCCTCTGGCGCCTGTGGCAGGGCTCGGGCACGATCAGCGTCCTGTCCGGCCCTCGGGCGGTGGCGCCCCGGACCGAGCAGGAACTGCACGCCGTCTTCGGCCCGCGCCGCCATCAGACGCTGTCCCTGCACGATCACGTCCACGTGGGAGCCGACGGCCGTCCTGCTCGCACCCGCACCCTCCAGGTCATCGAGGCGATAGCGGACGGCCTGGACCGTATCCCGTACCTTTATGACACCAAGGCCCTGACACTGGAGGTCCGGCAGGGCTGCACGGAGCTGACCGGAGAGCTCTTTCAGGTCAGCGACGAGCTTTTCGGCACGTACATCTTGCTCGCCCGGGCCCTGGACGTGGGCGAGACCGCGACGCTGGAGTACTGGACGACGTATCAGTACCCGGGGGATCCGCTTGACGCGCATGAGCGCGAGTACCGGCGGGCCGTCATGAGACGGCTGGAGAACGTCGACATCCGGGTCGAGTTCCACCCCGATAAGCTGCCCGTCGGCGTCTGGTGGGCCACCTGGGACGGGGTCGAGGGAAAGATCCTCGAGCAGGAGCCGGCCGACCTGGACCGCCAGCACTCGGTCCATCGGTACCTGAAGTTCATCGAGAAGGCGGTGGCTGGCTTCCACTGGTCCTGGTAGCGGCTCATGGCCGCCGGCCGCACCACTGCGGCCACACGACCTCGCGCACCACCGCGCCGCATTGCCTTACTGACGATGCCGCGGCCTCTCCCCGCCACCCACCTGGCTCCAGTAACCCGCGCCTTCCAGCAAGCTGCTCCAGCAACCACGGCTGCCAGCAACCACGGCTGCCAGCAACCACCGGCTCCAGCGAAGCAAGCAAGGAGGAGGCCAGCCATGCCCTCGGCCGCCTACCCGGACAGCCAGGCACAGTCTGCCGGGTCGCCCCGGACCGGAGAGCCCGGCAGGGGCCGCGACCAAGGAGCGGAGAGTGGCCAGATCCCAGCCCGTGCTCCGGGCGCGGCGCATGGCCGGGGTACGCGTGCCCAGGGCGCCGGGCATGGCCAGGGCGCAGGCACAGGGCGTGATCCGGGTGCGGGCGATCCCGTCCTGGCGGCGGAGCGGGCCCACCTGCGCAGCTCGCGCGAGTTCCTGCGGCGCATGCGCGACGACGTGCTCTCGCTGCGCGCGCTGGGGGGCGATCCGGTCTCGGAGGAGTACCTGAAGGCCGACCTGTACCGCCGCGCCGAGGCGCTGGTCGACCTGCCGGACACGCCGCTGTTCTTCGGCCGGCTTGACTACGCCGAGTCGCCCGGTCACCGGGATGATGCCGCCGATCCCGGCGTCCTGGCTGGCGAGCGGTTCCACATCGGCCGGCGGCACGTCCACGACCCCGATGGCCGGCCCGTCGTGATCGACTGGCGCGCTCCGGTCTCCCGGCCGTTCTACCGGGCCAGCCCGGCCGAGCCTATGGGACTGGCCCGCCGGCGGAGGTTCGGGTTCTCCGGCGGTGAGCTGACCGCCTACGAGGACGAGGCCTTCGCCACGGCTCGCGGGCCTGCCGCCGCTGGGCCTGCCGCCGCTGGGCCTGCCGCCGCTGGGCCTGCCGCCAGCCGGATCCTGATCGAGGAGATCGAGCGGCCGAGATCCGGCCCGATGCGTGACATCGTGGCGACGATCCAGCCGGACCAGGATGACATCGTGCGCGCGGACGCGGACCAGACGGTGTGCGTTCAGGGTGCTCCTGGCACCGGCAAGACGGCCGTCGGCCTGCACCGTGTCGCCTACCTGCTGTACGCGTACTCCGAGCGGATGAGCCGCGGCGGCATGGTGGTGGTCGGGCCGAACCGGGCCTTCCTCGCCTATATCCGTAACGTCCTGCCGGCCCTCGGCGAGCTGGACGTGACCCAGCTGTCGGTGACCGATCTGCTGACCACGGTTCCGGTCCGCGCCGTCGATCCTGAGCGCGTGGCGAGGATCAAGGGCGACGCGCGGATGGCCGAGGTACTGCGGCGCGCCCTGTGGCAGCAGCTGGCCGAGCCCGCCGAGGCGATCATGCTGCCCCGCGGCTCGAGACGCTGGCGCGTCCCGGCTCATGAGCTCGCCGCGCTGGTCGACGGGCTGCGGCGACGCGGGGTACGTTACGGAACGGGCCGGGAGATGCTCTCGCACCGCATCGCGCACGTGATCCTGACCAGGATGGAGGCGGCCGGCGAGACCTGCGATGACCGGACTCATGACGCGGTGCGCCGGACCCGGCCCGTGCGGGCGGCGGTGGACGCCATCTGGCCGAAGGCCGAACCGGTACGGCTGGTGTTCCGGCTGCTCTCCGACCCGGGCCTGCTCTCCAGCGCGGGTTCCGGCCTGCTGGGACCCGACGAGCAGGCCGCGATCAGCTGGAGCACGCCGCCACGGGGACCGGGGTCGGCGCGCTGGTCGGCGGCGGACGCGGTGCTCATCGACGAGGCGCGCGACCTGATCGAGCGGACGCCGAGCCTGGCTCACATGGTGGTGGACGAGGCTCAGGACCTGTCGCCGATGGAGTGCCGCGCGATCGGCCGCCGCTGTGCGACCGGATCGGCCACCGTGCTCGGCGACATAGCGCAGGGCACCACGCCGTGGGCCACCGCCAGCTGGCCGCAGCTGCTGGCGCACCTCGGCAAGGAGGATGCCGGGCTAAGGATCCTGGACACCGGCTACCGGGTGCCGCGCCAGATTCTCGACTTCGCCAGCAGGCTGCTCGGCCACATCGCCCCGGGCCTGGCCCCGGCCAGCTCCGTTCGCCAGGACGCAGGGTCGCTCGTGATCACCGCGGCGACCGGGGCAGCGCTACCCGGCGCCCTGGCGGCCGCGTGCGCGGACGCGCTGACGCGGCCGGGCTCGGCCGCAGTGATCGCGGCCGATGATCAGGTGCCCGGGCTGTCCGACATCCTGCGCCAGGCTGGCCTGGCGCACGCGGTGCTCGACGGCGACAGCGAGAGCCAGCAGCTCACCCTGGTGCCGGTCACGCTGGCCAAGGGCCTGGAATTCGACCAGGTCATCGTCGTCGAGCCGGGCCGGATCGCCGCAGCCGAGTCGCGCGGCCTGCACCGGCTCTACGTCGCGCTGACCCGCGCGGTATCCCGGCTGACGGTTCTGCACGCCGAGCCTCTCCCGGCGCCGCTGCGCTGACACTGGCCGCGGAGCTGGCCCCCGGCTCGCTCAAGTGCCTCCCGCTCGCCTGCGGGGCGCCCACAGGCCTGGCTACATCTCCTTCAGCACCGACGCGATCAGGGCCGAGGAGTCCCCGAACGACAGCGCCGTGGCGCGCAGGTGGTTGAAGAACACGTTGTAGCGATCTACCTCGGCGACGTCCTCCACGTACAGGGCGCTGGTCAGGTCTTCGAGGTAGACCACGTCGGTGTCGACCCGCTCCGGGAAAACCAGGATGATGAACGGCCGCCCCATGGCGGGATGCGCGCCGCCGGCGAACGGGATCACCTGGACCGCCACGTTCGGCAGCGCAGCCTGGGCCAGCAGGTGCTCCAGCTGCAGCCGCATCAGGCCTGCGCCGCCGACCCGGCGCCGCAGCGCGGCCTCGTCCAGGACGGCCCAGATCTTCGGCGGGTCGTCCCGGGTGACGGCGGGCTGGCGGGCCATCCGCAGGGCGACCCTGCGCTCTACGTCCTCGCCGGGACTGTTCATCATCCCGGCCCGGATGACGGCCCGGGCGTAGTCTTCGGTCTGCAGCAGGCCGGGGATCAGGCTGACCTCGTAGATCCGGATCTCCGAGGCCGCGCTCTCCAGGCCGACATAGGTGACGAACTGAGGCTGCTCGCCTTCGCTGAACGCATGCCACCAGCCCTTCTGGCGCGAGTCGCGGGCCAGCTGGACCAGGCTCTCCCGCTGCTCGGAGAGCACGCCGTATAGCTCGAGCATGTCGCGGACGTCGCGGGGCGAGACCGACACCCGCCCGGTCTCGACACGGCTGATCTTCGAAGCGGAGCATTCCAGGTGATCCGCCACTTCGTCGCAGGTGAGCCTGGCCGCCTCGCGGAGTCTCCTGAGTTCCAGCGCGAGCCGGCGCCGCCGGACCGTCGGGCTGTGCTCGCTCGCCATCTGCCACCTCCGCCCAAGCGCCTAACGTCCCGGGGGGAATCAAGTTTGGCCGCCGGAGCGGCGTGGCGTCCAGTCTCTCGCCGCTATCAGGCGCCGTAAGGATCTCAGCACGAGAGGCGAATTTCGGCATTTATGTTGCACCGGGCAGGCCGGAGACGCATCATTGACAATGTCATTACTCTATGCTGTGTGTCAGCTACCAGGGGTGACTAATGATCACGGAAGCACAGCAGGCCCGCGGGTCGGCGCAGGCGCTGCATGCCTATCTGAGTCGGCTCGAGGGCCTCGCGGAGGTGCTTGCTCACCATGGGCTGCGGGCCAGCCTGATGGCGCCGCCCGGGCGCGTACCCAGCCTCCACGTAGTGAACCCGGCGGCGTCGGTGCTCGCCGAGGACGTCTACACCGGGCGTGGCCAGGACGGCACCTGGTGGTTCTGGTGGTCGTGGGCGGAGCGGATCGCCGCGGGGGAGGACCTTGAGGGCGCCGCAGCCATGATCAAGCGGGTCCTGGCAGCGCGTGATTAGTTCACGGAGCCTGCTCCGCGACTCTGCCTCCCGCTCGCCCGCGGGGCGCCCCTCCGGCTCGCTCACGGGGTCGAAGGGGGGTTGTCCCCCTAGGGGCTAGCACTGGCTTCGCGGTCGGGAGCCGGCCGCTGCGGGATGGCCAGCGCGGCAGCGGTCAGGCCGGGGAAGGCGACGGTGCTCCCGCGCCAGAACGCCGCGCGCAGCGCGGACGCCCGCACCTGCAGCGCGCCCAGCTCCCTGACCGCCGGAGTGGTCAGCGCCACCAGGCCGAGATAGGCCGTCGCGATCCGGTCCTCGAGGATGACGGCGAGCGAGACGGCCTCGCCGGGGGTCCGCACCGGGATCGGCAGCCGGTAGGCGACGGCGGCCGGTCCCGGCTGCGATCCGCTCGACCGCAGCACGGCCTCGAGCTCGTCCCTCGCCTCCTGATGCGCCACCCAGTCGGCCGTGGCCGCCGCCCGGCTGCTCCCGGTCAGATAGGCGCCGACTACCCCGTAGCCGTAGACCGCGGCGTGCTCGGCGGCCAGCGCCGCCTGCAGGGCATGAATCGTGCCTGGCGCGGCGGCCCGCGGCGCCCGGCTGCTCACCCGGTGTCCCCCGCTCGCTTCCCGGGGCTCCTCCAGCTTGCTCATGCACCCGCCCGCGCCGCAATGCCACGAACGGCATCGTCCAGGACCGGCACGTGCGTGGCCTCCGATGCCGAGATGCTGGCGAAGAGCTGGGCGAGGGAGGCGGCAGCGCCCAGCATCCGGTCCAGCATGGCGGTGGCGGCGGCCTGCTCGGCGGCTCGCAGGAACGCGATGGCCGCAGTGGGAGCCGTCGGCACCGGGGGCGCGCTGCCGGCCCGGCGAGACGGCGACGGCGACGGCGACGTGCTGCCGGCCGGCACGTTCAGGCGTGACCGAAGCTGGGCGAGGTGCGCGCGGTGCTCGGCCAGCAGTGGCTCCAGGGCCGCGGTCAGGGAGGCGGATGTGCCGCCGCCCGCCGCTCCCTGACCGGGGTTCTGCACGTCGCCCAGCACGGCGGCATACCGCATGATCATCAGCTGCTCGGCGGCGATAGCCGCCCGCAGCAGGCCGACGTCCCGGGCCGGCGCCGGCGGGCTGGCGAGCACGTCCACGCCGCCGCAGCCCGATACCGCGACTAGCGGCAGTACCGCCGCGGCCGCGATAATTACTCGGCGCGTCGGATCTGCCGCCAAAGAACCTCCAGCCGGGAATAGGCAGGGTGCCGGGCCTCGTTACCCGCGCGGGTTCCCAGCATGTCATGGGTCGGACGGCCGTGGTTGGACCGACACCGGTGCAACGGGCAACCGCCCAGGTACTGGCCGTCCCGGTTAGGCTAGAGGCTGAGCGGACAACAGCACAGGTCGCGGGCGAGGAGGTCGTGATGCACGGTACCTCGCGTCACGGGTCGCCGCGGTCGGCACCGCCGGGCGGGTCCGCCGACGCTGAGCGGATCGTCGGCCTGCTTGAGCCAGCGGTCGCGGCCCTGGGGATGGACCTCGAGAATGTCCGGATCACCTCGGCCGGGCGGCGGCGCCTGCTGCGCGTCGTCGTCGACGCCGACGGGGGAGTCACCCTTGACGATATTGCGCTGGTCAGCCAGGAGCTCTCGGCCACGCTCGACCGCGCGGCCGCGATGGGCGAGATGTCCTACACCCTGGAGGTGTCCTCGCCGGGCGTTGACCGCCCGCTGACCGAGCCGAAGCACTGGCGGCGCGCGGCCGGCCGCCTGGTGACCGTGCCGCTCAGGTCACGAACCCATTCCGCGCCGGACGCCCGCGCTGACGCGCAGGTGGTCACGGGACGGATCACCGGGACAGACGCCTCCGGGGTCCGGCTCGACGTTGAGGGAGAGAGCCGCGAGTTCGGCTACTCCGAACTCGGCCCGGGAAGAATACAGATCGAGTTCGCCCCGCTGGACGCCCAGCTAGACGACGGCGAGGGCGGACCGGGCGGGTCTGGCCGGGCGGACCTGGGCGCAGAGGAGGAGGGGCCCGATGGACATTGATCTGAGTGCCCTGCGCGGCCTGGAAGCCGAGAAGGATATCACGATGGACCTGGCCATCAAGGCCATCGAGGACGCGCTGCTCGTCGCCTATCACCGGACCGACGGGGCCGCGGCCACGGCACGGGTCGAGATCAACAAGGGCAGCGGTCACGTGACCGTCTGGGCGGCGGAGACCGCCGACGACGGCGCCGTGACGCGGGAATACGACGACACCCCGGTGGGGTTTGGACGGATCGCCGCGACCACGGCCCGCCAGGTCATCCTGCAGCGGCTGCGCGACGCCGAGGACGAGCTCACGTTCGGCGAGTACGCGGGCCGCGAAGGTGACATCGTGGCCGGCGTGATCCAGCAGGGCAAGGATCCGCGGGCCGTCCTGGTGGACCTGGGCAAGCTGGAGGCGATACTGCCGCCGACCGAGCAGGTGCCCGGCGAGCGTTACGTGCACGGGGAGCGGCTGCGCTGCTACGTGCTGCACGTCCGCAAGGGCTACCGCGGGCCGTCCGTGACCCTGTCGCGCACGCATCCGAACCTGGTGAAGAAGCTCTTCGCGCTGGAGGTGCCCGAGATCGCCTCAGGGGCCGTCGAGATCGCGGCCATCGCCCGGGAGGCCGGGCACCGCAGCAAGATCGCGGTAGCCTCGCGGCAGCAGGGCGTGAACGCCAAGGGCGCCTGCATCGGCCCGATGGGCAGCCGGGTCCGCAACGTGATGACCGAGCTGCACGGGGAGAAGATCGACATCGTCGACTTCTCGCCGGACCCCGCCGAGTTCGTGGCCCACGCGCTGTCTCCGGCCAGGGTCTCCCGGGTCATCATCGTGGATGCCCAGGCGCGGGTCGCGCAGGTGATCGTCCCCGATTACCAGCTGTCGCTGGCGATCGGCAAGGAGGGCCAGAACGCGCGGCTTGCGGCCCGCCTGACCGG
>WNFI01293983.1_pt1 | contig 18672 bp, 26 predicted proteins | sample 5400471 | NCBI WGS metagenome assembly WNFI01 (sample SAMN13153348, study PRJNA577476) | soil metagenome | isolation source: 100 cm saprolite on Douglas fir-dominated hillslope | place: USA:California | collected 2013-09-17 | reverse complement strand
CCTCGGCGATGGCGCAAGCTGTCGCAGAGGAGAACCCTCGGGTAGGCTGCTGGAGTCACGCCGCGAGGCGCGACCTAGAGGAATGATCGCCGCAGCGTGTAGACGTTTACGTTTGCACGCCGCACAGAATCCGGCTTACAGGCCCGTCTGCCATTTCTTCAATGTTTTTGATGGTTTTTGACGTTCGGTGGGTTTGTCTAACGTAGTTGTCTAACAGTTTTTCGCACGAGTTTAATCACCTTCACGGTGCCCGTTCTGGTTCAGGCCGCTATCAAGGATTTCAGATAACTGTTAATTCCGTAGGCCAGGGAAAAGCGTTGACCCTCACGCTTCATCGCGACCACAGCCGAGTGTCACCACTCTTGACGCCGGGTCCGAATATCAATATCTAATTCTCCGGCTGCATCTGCTCATCAACAACTTCATCAATTGAACGCGGCGGCGTGCAGTCTCGGCTTTGTGCCATGCCCTGAACTTAACTGCGGAGGGTGCCCCACCCGCCGAGGGTCGCACGGATTTCCTTGCAAAGCAGCACAACGGAGGAGCATCATATCTTTAACCGCGTTCGAGCGCCGCACGGCCCGCTCCCCAAAACTAGGCCAGAGAGCCTCAGACTCGTTAAACCTCTGAAACACGGAAAAAATCAAACTAGAGAGGTTTAACATGCCTAAAATCAATGGCCAGTACGGAGATGGGCCAGACTGCAAGCCCAATCCGTGTGCCACCCGCCCACGCGAACCTGTAATTTGCCGACGATGCGGATTGCGTATTCCAGATGAGGGAGAATGCGAGGATGCACACGAAGTGTTCGAACATGCATTGCGGTACGCTGAGGAATTGGCTGGGAATGAGCGCGAGGACTTTCTGAGTTTTCATAGAAGCCGCGTCGAGGCGCATAAAGCTCGTCTGTGTCATTGTCCTGACCGTCCTTGGACTCTTTTTTCGTCTACTCCGCAACCAGCGGATTTGGAATGGCACAACAAGCATGACCGTTAACTTCAAACCGGCAAATTGTCCGTGGCGGGCGGGTACCTTCCATAGTTAAGTCGCGACCACTTTATTCTGGTGCTGGTGACGTTGCTCGCAGGATTCGGCACTGTGCGCCGGACGCAGGGTGAATGACGTGCGACTTCGAAACCAAGGGCTATGAGATGTGGAGCGACTCGTAATTCTGCCAACGCACCTTTGGTGCCGGATGAAAGTTCACTCATTACCTCGATTCCTTTGCCACGTTGGGCAAAATCAATTTGGTCTGGTCAATTCCACTTCGTTATATTCATCCGTCACAGGGCACACGAGTTTCACGGTATCTGTTTTATGGTCTCCGGTCGGCCATACATTCAACGCCTGCGAATCATGCTTCTCTCCGCAGGGACAAAGATAACGGAACATCACGCGATAGCCGTCGAACTGACGCTTGAAACTCTCACTTATACCTGAATCGCTACGGGAACTACTCGACCTGGTCAATCCGTAACTGATAACTTCGCCTTGAATCTTCATAAAATCTCCGAAAAAAAAATGGCGGCACCCGTGAGAGCACCGCCTTGGTTTTGTAAAATTTGACCGGAGCCATGTGGATGGATAGTTTGATGGCTCCGGCAATTGATACCGGGGAGTTGTCTCACCACGGTTTCAAAATTTACTTACACTTTGTGGTCGAAGAACCGTCCTGATAATACTTACCCTTCGGTTTCGGCTCGTGTTTTGGTCGTGCGCGGCCTTGTCTGGATGGGCAACCAAACCACTTGATGGATGGGATGCATTGCCCTTCTCGTCATGGACCTGTACGGGTCCGGCGCTCGGCTTGTTCGGCGTGTCGTCTATGAATTTATCTTTTGACATACTTTTACTGCTCCTAAATTGCGTTCGCTGATGTTTAGGACACCTTCGAACGCTTTCATGACGGTTAATCCGTCACAAACTCTTTGGACTCTCAGGTGGCCAGGACCAACTGTGACCTTTTAACATTCCTTCCATTCCTTCTTGAACGGACGTTGCCCAAAAGCAATCGTTGCCATCGAGAAAGACTTGTCCATTAACGTAGCCCGGCGACCAAACTTTTGTGACCATCATCGGGAACTGTTCGCCAGCTTTAACTTGATTGCCGATATGGGCTTGTGCGCCAAGCGGCCACTTCTCTACTGCGATACGGTCAGCAATGCTGTGACCGTTCGTTCGTCTTCTGTTAATTTGTTCGGCATCTTGCTCATCTAAGGTGTACAGCACGATGCATCCAACTGTAATTTCCATTTGTATCTCCAATGAAAAAGAAAGGGCGTAAAGGAAGTTTCGAACCTTCCCTACGCCCCTGGGCTGTACTCACAGTCGCGGCTGGTTCGAATCCATCAGCCCACGCAACCGCCCGGCACAATGATTCAGCGACAGAATTTTCGGGATTGCCGAGTCTGCGCTGGCCGGATGTTCTGCTTCACTTATGGTTGCTGCGCCCCGGATTGGCCTAGTCCGTCTAAAAACTCTGGGAGGGTGCGAACGGAAAAGGGCCGGGAGCACAGCAAGTTTTCAGTGAAGTAAAATTCGTTAGATAGCGGCGTCTTTGCGCCAATCAGCTACACTCTGTTCGTTCTCCAAGAACTTCGATGGCTTCATTCGCGTCTCTTCTTGCTTACGGGCTTCTCTCGCCAGCGAATAGCTGGCTTTTTGTTCCGGCTGGCTTATGCCCATCGAATGCGGCAATGGTGGTAGTAATTCCATGATGATTTGCTCCTCGCGGCTACGCCGCTTGCTTCATGACAGTGTAGTTGTATCTATCTCGCACCAATTCGGTGAACTTCTCACCAGGGCTCTTCGCAAATACGACGGCCCGATAGGTTCTCGGTGAAACTTTGTAGTAATGGATGACCGCCCCATCCGTGAAGCGCACGACCATCGTTGAAGTCTTCTCGTCGTAACCTACGGATGCGAGATAGGTGCTCTCGACCGAGCCCATTTTGATTTTCATTAGTGAATGCTTCTGTTGCTGTTGTATCTGTTCTGCAATTGCGCACGGGCGTCATCTGTGGCGACCCAATCTATTTCTGACGAGCCCTGCCTAGTAACAAACAGTCTTTGTATCGTTGCCGTCTGAGGGTGTGAATTGCCGCGTCTTCCTTCCGCTCGCTCTCGTGCTTGAGACTGAATCGATGCCGCAGTCGGTGCTACTGAAGGAGTGCTTCTGGCCACAGCTTCCCTGGCGTAATCCGCAGGGCTCTTACCCAACGAACCGTCAGATTGCTTGCGCAAGCCATCGATGAATACGCCCGGCTTACGGTTAGGATTGTCGGCTTGTGCGGCGGGGCTTAGAGAACGCTGCGTCGGAACAACATGAAGTTGGCGACGACCGTTGTAAGCAACTCTTCCAATGGCCTGCTGAATCGTCGTCTGATTTATTTCACGTCCACGCAGTTCCAAAATAAGGATTGCTAAATTTGTGAAGAGCCCATCACCAGCGTTAACAAGGGTGCCCGGTTGACCTTGGGTTGCGGCGAACCAGGCAGCAAGCTTGTTTGCCTGGTCAGGACTCTTCACTGCTTCCTTGTAGTATTCAACGGCTGACGGGCTTACCCATCGGAATTCTGTTTTTCGCGCTTCCACGGCCTTAAAAATATTTGCAGCCGTCACAGGGACGTTTCCGTTGGTTTGAAAGTATTCATTCAAAAGCGCCATGTTGTGTTCTTTACCATCGGTCCAAACATCGAATCCGTTTTCACTCAATTGTTTACCTGCCGCACCAAATGCCTGAAGTTCTTGGGCGGTGTATTCTCGTGTTTCTGTAGTCATTTCAAATCTCTCCCTGTCGGCTGCGCCGATTTATGCGAATTCGTATGAAACTTCGACCGGGCCCTTTCCGTTACCCCTATCGATGACAGCAGTAGCTTTTTTAATCCCACGCAATCTAGCCGTAACCTGACTTGAGCCATAACGGTGAATCATCGTTTTCAAAATGTTTTTGTCACACTTTCTAATGAATTCTGATGTGAGAGGCTGGCCACCCCATTCCTGCGGTAGCGGTGATGCCTTTCCACCGTAGACAACATCTCTTTCGAATCCGGTCACAAGTTCGAATTCAATTTGAGTATGGACAGCGGTTCGGTGTTCATCGACGGTACGCTGATAGGCAATCTGTCGTTTTTCTCTTGGTGACGCTTCGTCACTAGCGAGCCTTGCATTTTCCTGCTCGATTCGCTCCTCCTTCCATTGCTGTTGGTCTTCCGCAGTCGCGGCAGATAACCCGCGCATGGTCAATGCATGGGCAAGGCGGCTACGGTCGAAACCTGAACCAATCAGAGAACGAACCAACAAGAAGTTAGCTTCGGTATCGGCAACATTGTTCTGACGAGCCATCTCAGAAAATAGAACGCGGTCGTCCTCGGCTTGAACGGCTGCGGCCTGGCGCTGCTTCACCGGATTTAAGACATCAGCCGATTGCCACGTAAGCTGCCGAGCCAATTGTGGCTGCTCCCGTAGTACGAGAGAGAACCACTCTGGGCTGATTTGTTCGCCCTGGTGCTCGTTTACCCACGACAAAATAATCTGGCGGTTCGCGGAGTTATCGACCGGGACTTGGTCGAGTCGACCGATGTTCACAGCATTGCGAAAGATATAAAAGAATGCAGACTCTTGTTGACGTTCCGCTTGGGTCTGACGAAGTTGTTTCTGGGATTCTTGGACGGCAGGGTCTTTTTCAACTACCGTGCGAAGTATCTTTTTCAGTTCTTCAATGTCCAAGGCTTGCAGCATCGCATTCGCTTCAGCGAGTGTCTTGCCCGTTCTTTGTACAACGATAGGGCGGAGCAGTGGCACTAACTCTGCTTTTGTGTAATTCATTTCTTCTTTCTCCTAAATTGGTGAATCGGCACCCTGGACGGGCGCACACTTATTTCAATCTGCGGAATGCCGCTTCCATTGCGGTCATCGAAACTAGTTCGACTTCAGCGGCGACTGGAACGGCAACAGGCTCCGTTTGCTCCACTACGGTTGGCGGAATCTCCGGTTGTAATTCCGACAGAATTTCCGGTACTGGTGGAAAACACAACTCACATCCCGGACGTGGGTTTGTCTTATGCCATCTAGCGTGTGCCGTGTGTGAACCTAAACGGCGCAAATCATGGACGATGCCGTCAGCAAAGCGGAACACGTGACTCTGGCCCCGAGAATATAGTTCGACTGCACCGCGAGGAATTGAATCGAATTCTGTTTCACAAATCTGGCAACGGTATGTCATGCGACCTTCTTGAACCCAGGAACTCCGGCACGGGCAAACGGATTCGTGTTGTCATCTGGTGGCGGCGTGAAGACCGGACCAGAAAGCATCGCCTGTTCTGGATTTCCAAATATTCGGTTGTAATTTCCACGAATTAGAGTCTGTACATACATCTGCCGCTCAAATTCAGCTTGCTCGGGGGTAAGTTCAGTCGGTTCACCTGTATCTTTCACAAGATACGTAGCGACAAGCTGGCCCAGGCTATCCACCATGTCATCATGCGAACGTTCGCTTGTACCCGAGCGTTGACCTTTGAAACGCACCATCTCGTGGAACAGGCTCTCCGTGTAAGGACCGTATGCGAAGAAAAGCTGCTCGTTATCAAACAGAATCTCCGTACCCTTTGCTCTTTTCAATTTCGCAGAAATAGAAATTCCGGCGCGAGTGTGTATCCCTGTCGGTGCCGATAAATTCCACTGAATCTGTGGGAGAAGGTATCCACGCAACACTGCATTGCGCTGAATTGCGGCCTGCAAGTCCTGCCACGGAACATTGTTGCGCTCAAGAACTGCGCTTTGAACACCGTACTTCTGAAAAGCCTCTACAATTCTTACGGCAAGGTCCGAATACTTCCAACGTCCGGTTATAACGTCCAAAACAAAAGCGGTATTCTTTCCTTCGTGTTGAACTATACGAGCGATGCAAATGCTGGATTTGTCAGCCTTGAGTGATTCAGAATTTGCGCAATCGACCGAAGCGGCAGTGAAGACAACAGGCTTACTGTCGAAGAAACTCAACGGTCGAACTCGTGCCTGCAACTCCTCCAGCGTAAACGTCGGAGTCCACTTGTTCTCCTCTGTTTCAACGTATTCGACAAGGTATTGCGTTCGAAAATCGGTAACGTCGAATCGCGCTTCTTTCATCAATTCGCGGAAACTCAAACGCGAACCAGAAGGAAACAAAAATTCTTCTACATCGTCTTCTGTAAGTAGGTTCAAATTGTCCGGGAATAGATGGGTCGATTCCGGCTTCAGAATCCATGCAGACTGTCTCAACACAGCCATCGGATGAGTTGGGTCCTGGTCATTACGCTTCATCAGTTCCCAATACATGTCGCCGCTTTCACCTGGCGGCGGCTGAACCCAAGGGGTTCCGATACATACGACTGCTCCCGCTCCTCCGGCTTCACGCAACTTCAATAACGCCCCGTAAGTTTCCAGAGATTTTTCACGCTGCTCGTTGTTGGCTGTATTGCTTTTTCCGATGCAATCATCGAACCATCCAAGGTCGAATCTACGCCCCTGGGCACCCTGCATTTCCATACTCACTGCTTCCAAAGTTTCATCCTGAACCGCGATAGAGCGCATGGGCGACGTAAACACCTTGACGCTGCCGTCCCCTGGCTCTATGCAAAACTCAGGAAAGAAATAGTGAAATCTTTCGTAGATTGGGTCGGAGCCGAATTCGAATTGAGCGCGGAACTGTTTGACAAACTTGTTGCTGAACTTCGTAGTTTCCGAGCAAACCAACAAACGCAAACTCGGGGCGCACAGTAACGCTTGCGCTAGAAAAATGTGTCCTGCCGAACTCTTCATTGCGCCACGGGGCGCTTGAAGAAGGAAATCCCTGGTCGTTACCGGATAGCTCAGGCTTTTCTGTTTTGAAAGCCATCCACGCATTTCTCCGAGCGTGTATCCTGGGCGAAGGCCATTAGGCTCGAAAGCCGGAAGAAAGTTTTGCCAAGAACGATGCGGCTTCTCTTCCAGGGGAACGCCCATGAAAAGGCCCAACTCGAACCAATCCGACTTCAGGATTCGTTGCAAAGCATGCTTTTGTTGCTCACGCGGCTATTGCGGGACTCAAAGGCCAGAAGATTTTAGGATGTCAGACCCGTACTGAGTACTGCGAAAAGATTTTGCATCGCTCTATCCGCAGCGTGCAATACACCCTGCGTGGTCCACGTAAACGGCAAATAGCTCAAAAAGAAGTTGATTTCGAACAGCCGCTTCGACCGTCCGACACGAGAGAAGTTTCTGATTTTGTACCGAATGAGATTGTTGAAGCAGATGAAGAACGCGAAGAACGGGAAGCTGAAGAAACAGCAAGACGCCAAGACGCGAAAGACAAACAGAAATACGAACAACTCAAAACAAAGAAAGCCTTGAGCAAAGAAGAGTTGGAATTCGTTAACGACTACGAATCTGGGCGATACGACGACTTAACGGAAATCGAATTCACCCCGAATCCACCCTATCGCCTTTGCAAACCTAAAAAGAATTTGACGGCTGAAGAACTGAAGTTCGTTCAGGACTACGAAACGAGGGCCGCAGAAAGACGAACAGAACGAGCAGAAGAACAATTACAAGAGGATATAAAGAGGATACGAGAACAAGCCGAACGTGAGGAGCGAGAAGGCTTCGAGTTCGACCCGACAGGTACCTTCGAAGACTTCTTATCATCACTCCGCAGAAAACCCGTGTCGCCTATTGCCCATGCCTTCGAAGTGAGCATGCGGTTTGCGGGTTCGCAGCAAAATCAGAGGAAGAGGCCGTTGAACATCTCTGGTCTGAATATTATGCCGGAGAAAAATTGTGGGACAAGGTTGACCAGCTATCGGACCCTGATATTGCGGACATGGTTGGACCATTACTAATTGAGGCTCGAAGGAACGCCGTCAAGAATGCAAATCATCATTTGATGATATGCGGATGGCTCAACTCCCGGAGATGAATTTCGTCCGGTTGTAGATAGTTCCCTGGGATGAGCGGCGAGTTGCTTGATTCCAGTTTGTATAAGGGCGAGGAGATTCGGGATTCGCCAGGAATAAAATATGTGCCCGACCGCTGACGTGACGGATTCGCGTCTAGGCTAAACTTCGCGCTGCTAGGTAAAATGCGGCGGAATCCCAAATCGAAGGATAGCGAATAGTAGTTCCTTAGTCGGTGGCTCGGAGACGACTTTGTCATTGCCTGCGACTTGAAACACCCCTCCCAATAACCGTATTGGCTATGTTAGGTCCACGACGGTTAGGGCGATAAAGCCCACTTGGGCGAACCTCCGTGATGCGTTTGAACTGGAGATGGACCGCCTGATAGAAAACAAGCGTCGAGGGGCGACGAAGCAAACCCTGTCAGAGGGCTCACGTAAACGCTACCTTCAAGCCATGAAGCAGTTCGGCACATTTCTGATAGATGGGAATACTCTTCTGAGCACAATCAACAAGTCCACGATTGAGATGTTCAAAGTTGCTCGGCAAAAAGCCATTCAGGGACTGAAGCAATCTCGTGGCGGGTCGAGCATTGCTCTTGAAATTGCAATCCTGCATCGTGTGTTCAAATTCGCTGTCGATAAGCAATTGATGGCGCACAAGCCTATAGACCTGAAGGACGAATCCAAACCAGGGGCGAATCCTCAGAACGGTGCTCGGGATTTCGACGCTGGCGAACTTGGGAAACTGCGCGAAGCCGCTGAACTGGTCAACGACGGTGGGAAAATTAGACAACGAAAAACGGAATGGGAGAAGAAGCTTCAAGACGCAACTGGTGGAGACCCGTTTATATTTCTGGTCCTGCGCTGGACGGGATTGCGAAGTGGTGATGCAGTTGGCTTACGCTGGAAGAACGTTCATTTCGACCGGGGAGTCAACGGCGAGATTGAAGTGCTGACTCAGAAGCGTAACAAGACCGCGATTATCCCGCTCTCAACCGAGTTGAAGACCGCCCTTGAAGAGGCGTATTTGAAACGAAAGCCTGGACCAGAAGACGCGGTTCTATTGAATCCAGAAAATGGTGAGCCGTTTGTGAGCCGCAAGCGGTTGTATGAACGCTGCAAGGCTTTGGGGGTTCGAGCCGGAGTCAAGCGCGTCACTCCGCACTGCTTCAGAGACACATTCGCCTGCGACATGTTGGCTCGCGGCGTGGACATCTACGATGTGGCCAAGATGCTGAGCAAACCTCACAGGAGCGTTTGCTCAGCTACCTAGATTTCGATTTGCAATTCCAGCGTGATGGCGCAAGTTATCGGGCGAGAGTTCTCCGTGCGCCCGGAGGCGAGGGTCAACATCCGTTTCAGCTTCCATTCGAGAAACACGAACTTGAAAATTTCTTATTGAAAATAGGTCAACCTCGACGTGGCGTCCGACGTGCGGACTCTCCTCAGACGGAATTAACCAAGCAGTTCGGCGGAAAATTGTTTCGAGCCTTGTTTGACGGCGAAGTGCGAGATTCATTTGTCGCCAGCCAACAGGAAGCCGAACGCCAAGGAAAAGGGCTACGGCTGCGGCTCCATACAAATGAGACACCGGAGTTGGCCGACTTGCCCTGGGAATATCTGTACAGCCAATCTCTAAAACAACATTTGGCATTACTGCGTGAAATACCTCTCGTTCGATACCTTGAATTACCGCTTCTCGTTCCGTCTCTTCTTGTGAAGGGACCGCTCAGAATTCTGGTCATTATTTCGAATCCAAATGATGTGGCGAATCTAAACACGCAGGATGAATGGGACCGCGTGAATCAAGCCCTTCATGGACTTCAGACTGCTGGAAGGGTTGTTGTTGAACGGCTTGATATTCCCTCGGTTGAAGCATTGCAGCGGCGTCTCCAGAAAACGCAGGTCCATGTCGTACATTTCATCGGCCACGGAGGATTTGACTCCAGTTCGCAAGATGGACAGCTGCTTTTCGAGGACGAATACAAAAATCGTCGTCCTGTCAGCGGCGGAGACTTGGGTAGGATATTGGGGGTAACTATTATCAGAATTGCGCGAATCCGACAACTAAAACTTATTTTCTGGCCTCGTAGGGTCGTAGGCCCGACCGCTACGGCTAAGGGCCTTCAGATGTAAAACTTGAATCTTGGGTTTCGTTTGGTCACTGTTGGATTGGAGACCAAAATTTCTCCCACCGCATCAGAGAAGCCGATTGTCACAGGTTCGGAATCTCCAAACCTGCACGCGTTATAGTTCAGCTTCGTCAACGCAAAGATGTCGCGAGCAACCTGCTCGATATCAGCCTCGCCATGCTGGATGTCAATCCTTAATGGAACTGGCGCTTCCCATCCGGGATAGGTTCGCAGGCGCGGGACGAACCCTGATGCCCACAGGTAGGCGAGTTTTGGCCCGGCTTTCAGCAACGTCCCTCGGAGTACCGGACGCGTGCCTTCACGAAACAACCGCACTCCGCGAAAATCCTTCTGAACTCGAATTCCAACTAGCTTCACATCGGGAGGGCAGGCTGCTTTATATCCTTCAAATTCTTCGGGGCTAATAGATGAGCGACTATGAAGAAAGATTTCTTTCAGCGGTTTGCCTTCAAGTTCTTCATATGTCTTCAGCGTTCCAGCCAGGAGTTTTCCTGCCGCGTCCTGCGATAAATGATACTGATTGTTTTTAGGGGAGTACCAAGGGCCGTAATCTCCTAGGAAAACCACACCGTCGCCAGAATCTAAGAACATCAGACCCGCACAGCAAGCGGTTTGATTTGCGAGCGTCGGGTCCGTCCTGCGAAAAACGATGCCGATATAACAGACACCTTCCCGCGCTCCGGCCAGCCTCCAGGGCTTGCCTCCGCACTTGTAATACGTTGTTGTTAACAAATTCCATGCCACATCTGACGGAGGAGTTTGGTGTCGTGGCCAATTGTTCGGGTCAACTTCCAACCGCCGCTCTCTGACGATTTGAATGGGTATTTTGTGCTCCATCGAACGAGCCTTCAATTGGCGACGGAAATCCACGGAGTACGCATATATCTCTGGGTCGTATTCCTCAAAGAAACCTGTCTGACCGCCTGCTCTCAGTCCTCTTTCTTTCTTCGATACTCCCTCGCCAGTCGCGCCTGGTACGAAGGATTCAGGCCGACAATTCTTCCAAACAAACTCCGGCACCACGCAGACCAGAACGCCAAACGGTTCTTCTCTCTTTTCTGTCTTCTTGATTGCGTCTAAATATTGTTCGACCACGTCCGTGGCTCGTTTGCTCGGGTCTTTCAACATCGATGCCTCTTGGAGTTTTACTAGGTCCAATTCACAGGACCACGCAGGTTCCCAAGGTAAGTCAGAGCAAAACGCCGCTTCAAATCCAGGAAACACAGGCCACAAATGTGGATTAGGATGTGCTTCGCCTGCGTACACAGGTCCTCTGACCCACTTGCACCATCGAGTGAAGGCCGCAACACCTTCAGGTGCTCCGATTACACCGATGGTCAAATTCTTTGGGTGCGAGGAAGCTTCAATACCGTAAGGCCCAAAAAGTGACAGACCATCGTGAGGGTCTTCAAGATATTGGTTGTAACGAAATTGTAGGCGGGGCTCGTCTAGCAGAATCGCCGGGTTACTCATCTTCTTGTTCGCCTTCCTTTTTGCCGGGTTCTTCGTCCAGGTCCAACGTGATGTCGTCCGCGTCCTCTGACTCAGGTTTGGCTAACCCAATTTGTGACTCGTCAAGACCAAAAGGTATGTGCGCGGTGAGTGGGTATTTGGAAATAATCAGCCGTTGCGAACTTTCTTCCCCGATTTGAATAGAAGAATTCTCGCCTGCCAGAAATTGAAGCATTGCAAACGTGCGTGCGAGCCAGTGATGGTTCCACCAAGAGCGGCAAATCCGCTTCCTTCGCCGCAGCGCAGCTTTTCCTTCAATCACCTGGCCGTCCAAATTCGTTAGGAACAGATGCACTCGAACCAGGATGACGCACCCTAGCTCATGGTCGAGCCACACCTTCATGTGTGGTACAAGGTGGTATCGGACGGATTCCTTCCCGGTAAGTGTGTTGAATTTTCGAACGCCCACAGGACTGACCCAAGTCCGCTTTCGGTCGTATCCCTCAAAGTTGAGGCGATTATTGACCAGCAGCCCGTCTGGGAAATAGCACACTTTCCCATCAGGACTGCGCTTCAGACCTCGCGCAAGCGCGATTGATTTCAATGATTCGTTAAGAAGACGCACGGCTAAATGCCGAAGCCCCGCGTCGTTAGTTCTCATCACATTCCAATTGTCTCTTCGACCCTGGTCGTTGAACTTATACTTTTCATCGAATTCCTTTGGCGGAGGTTCAAACGCCCAAAATATCTGACCTTCGTTTATGTGAGGCCATTTTTTCAAGAGTTCCAGTCGGTCGTCCTCAGGAACGAAAACAGTAGGCTCGTAGCGATAGATGTCTTTCGGTAGTTGTTTTACTTCCGCGAGATTTAGCCAGAGTCGCTCCTGTTTTCGTATTACGAACTGTTTCGCTTCAAACCAACCAGCAGCGGCTGCTCGTCCGTCAGGAAATTCGCGAGGCGCACTCGCCTCATTCAACAACTTCAATAGCTGCTTGAGACCGTCCGCCCAACCGAGATAGAACGGAATGAAGGTCAGGTCTGAGACCATCCAACCTATATCAGTCACGCTTATCCCGTCGAGATTGATGGGAACCACAAAATTCTCATTTCGCTCCCTGGCCAAATTCAACGCTAACGTGCGTTCCTTCAGTGGATTCGGCTTGTTGATAGAATGCTGCGTTAGAACAGTTAAGAAACGAAATGTGCGCCATTTGATGGCAGCATCAATGTCCTTCGGATAGGATTCACCGCCGAGGAGTTTTATCCGGTCGGTCCACACTTTGTAACCCTCAGCCGTAAGCCGCAAGGTTAGCCATTCAACAAACAGCCAATCCTCTGTCGCATAACTGATGAACAGATGGTCCCGACGTGATTTGGTAGGTTCCTGTGTTTTCAAGCGTCCCGGCCCAATGTGCTTTATTGTTTTTATCAGGAAAAGAAGTAACTATGCTAGAACTCGTGCGGAATTTGATTGTGGATTGTTCTCTACCCTGTGGAACGTTTCCGAGCGGAGTCTTTGGTGATGGCTGATGCGGTCAAGAAAAAGAAAGTGCTGGTCATTGGAACTGACCATGCATATCAACGACACCAAGACACAGTTCCAGACCGAAAGCCGATACGAGACCACTTCGAGGAACGCCTTCGCGACATCATCGAGGAACACGATGTCGAAATCATCGCGGAGGAGGCGGGTGACGACGCAGCGGTTTGGGAGCATTTGAAACAAATAGATGAAGCGGGCGGTGAGTTCGCGGAATTATTTGGAGGCGGCAAAACTGTGGATGCCCCTGTGCCAACAATTGGAAAGCAGATTGCGGATGAACGACCTAGCGAATTGGAGCATGTCGATATTCGAGCGCCGAACGCAGGAAATATGTCGATTCAGGAGCGTGACGCAGCGATGGCCGCGAAAGTTATGGAAGCCTTAGAAGACGCCGACAGGATTGTTGTAATTGTTGGAGAAGACCATCGCCAAGGCGTGGCGCAACGCCTCAGTGAAAACGACCTGGACGTAACATCTTTTCACTTCCCCGAATGAGGCTCGCCACAAGTCCGTTGTAGACTAGCGCTCCCGTTCCTCTGCACTCAACCGCTGGGAGCGTTCCGTGAAGAAGTCTGAGTTGCTTCGCGCACTACAGCAGGAAATCCGCCGACACGACTTCAACTATTTCATTCATGAGCCACCATCAATTGCGCAGGGCGGCAAAGGCGTGGTCGTGCCTGGATGTCCAGCGTGCCTGAAGAGAATTAATACGATGAGCCAGTTCTTGGACCATCTGGCGGATGATGTGATGCCTGCGTTAGTTGAAACACTGTCACCGTGAGAGGATAGCGCTCGGAGGATTCATGGATATCTTGGCGGCATTGAGGCAAGAAGAAGCGAAGTGGGAGAAGGAGGTGAGTGCGGCGAAGCAACAATTGGACAACGTGCGAGCCGCAATGAAGCTGTTAGGCGGTATGGGTAGCAGTGGTAAAGCGACTGCCAGTAGCGGCAGTAAAACGACTGGCGCTATGAGTAGCAGTGGTAAAACGACTGGCGGGAAGAAACGGGTGATGTCTGCCGCTGCGAAAGCGAGGATTTCGAAGGCATCAAAAGACCGTTGGGCAAAGTTTAGAGCAGCGAAAGCGAAGGGGAAACAATAAAACCGTTAATTTTGCATACCCGTCCACAGATGTTCAGAGGGATTCAGCGAGAATTAAATTGACGACGCAAACGAGAGCGATTATCTTTCGCGCCAGATTGAACCGGGAAGCTTAAAAACTTTACGGCTCAGTTTAAGAGGGCGCATTGGCTTAGCGGCTGATGCGCCTTCAATCTTTTGCGGCCTGCTCATTTGCACCCTTCGTCGCGGTCCACCAATTGCCTGAAGTCGGCCTCCGCTTCAACGTCGTTCTTGTATTTGCCGTCTTCAAAGTTTTTCTTCACGACGGCGAGAATTCGCTGAATTGCTCGGCGGCAAGAAGCGCTCTTGTTGGCTCTAAGTTGACTAGCGAGGCGGTCCAAGAAGTCGGTACTCACACAAAGATTATAGCTGTCCCGGTACTGCGCTGCCCGAATTGCGATGCGGTATTTGAGCGCGGCAGGTTCGTTTGTTATGGGGCGAAGTCCGAACAAAGCAGTTGACGCCCAACAGTGAAACGACTGCGAAAGAAACTTGTCAGGCTCTATTTCAGGACGGCTTCCTTGAACGCCCTGGCAGCACGCAGCCGCACGATGGTCTTGGCCTTGATTTTGATGGCCTCGCCGGTTTGCGGATTGCGGCCCATGCGTGCCTTGCGATGCGCTTTCACGGCGCGGCCCAGGTTCGGAATCACGAATTTACCCGCCGCACCCTTGCATTCCCGGACTGCCAATCTAAATAGCTCTTCAAAAAATGTCGCGGAAACTCTCTTGGGGATATGAACTTTCTCCGCCAAATACGAGATGACTTGACCCTTGGAAAGGGGAGAAGCCGCACTGCGCTCCCGAACTCGTCCTAACGTTATTGGCGACCCAGGCAAACCGAATTCTTGGTCAATCCGAGACTTGGCCTGCCGCAAAACTTTAGAACGTTCTTGAGGGTCAGCCTCCAGCCAATCGGTGGACATATTGTAGAGGCTATCCGCAAATCTGTTTTTGACCTGGCGTGGAGCAGAAACGTTGAGGTCATTGATGAAGTTGCGGAACTTTCTTTGCAAACTTGAAGTCAACTTTTTGGTCCGTATTTGGCTCGGAATTTGGCAACTTTTTCGATGATAGCACGGTCGATTTCCTTTTTAACTTCGGGCAGGTTCATTGGTATATCCTTCTGTATTGCATCGTGGACCAGTGCTTCATCGATGCCCCATTTTTCTTTCAATTCCTCTGCATCTTCTTCTTCGTAACCGTTATTACCCACGAATAATTTCATCCTTTCTCTTCATCATCTCCTCTACAAACTCATTCAGCGCTGGCCCCGATAACTTCGCTGAGATGCCGACCTGGCGGAAAATAAAACGAAATTTTGATTCTGAATGTATGCTTTCGAAACCCACGTCGAGCATAGCGCCAACCAGCAGCGGCAATAAGAGCCATCCAGATATGCAGACGAACCATGCGAAAACCCGCATGTACGAAGGGTATTCAGCCAGCGAGGTCGAGGTCTCAGGCGACTCCATCGCCATCAAAAATCCCAACGCTACTTGAGTGCTGTGAGAGACAGACTTAAGGGCAAAACCACATGGATTTTCAATGGCATGCAGCGCAATGAACAAAACACAAACCACAAAAATCGCGGCAAGAATGAGTCGCCATCGACGGACTACATAAAGCATTTACTCTCGTCTCCTGAACAAGAGCTACTGACTTGTGAAAGTGCCTACAAAAGAACACACGAATCTAATCTTGTCAATCGCTGGCTGCTGTGAAAGTCCCTTACGCTTCCTTAATCACCTCTCGCGGATTCTTGTCATCACGCAGCGCCACAAACTTCGAATGCCGCAGCCTGTCGCCTTCGGTCCACTCCAAGAATTCGATAACAGCCACCAGTTTAGGACGCACCCAGATACATTTCTTCATCTTCTCAGCATCCAGAATTTCGCCCCATCTGGCGCGTCCGGTCTCCGGCAGATTCACGAACGGACATTTATCAGTGATGAGCGGCTTCAGCTTCTCGTAAACCATCTTGCGGGTTGCTGGCACAAATCCATTTCGCACTCTGGCGACATAGACAAAGTCCTTTCCGCGATAGTAGCCAACAATGATGGAATCAGCTCCGTGCGGTCCCGGCATGTATCCGCCGACAACGAATTCCTGCCCAAGATTGATGCGCAGCTTCGCCCAGGAGTCTGTGCGCTTTCCCGGTTCATACAGGCTGTCTTTGCGTTTCGCAACAACGCCTTCGAGTCCCTGTTGGCGCACAGCAGCAAGCATCTGGTCGGCGGAAATATCAAATTGTTCCGAGACCCGAATGCGGGGTGAGCGCAGCTTGACCGACTTCAAAAGCTTTCGGCGTTCACTCAGCGGCATGTCCGTCAGGTCACGACCATTCCAAATGATTAGGTCGAAGACAAAGTATTGAATACGTGAGACCGATGCCTGGAAGTGTTGGAGTGCATGAAAGTCCGGGCGTCCAGAATCGTCCAGGGCCACGACCTCCCCGTCGATAACGGTGTCGGCTGGAAGTTCGGCGAGGGCTTCCGCGATGAACGGGTATCGCTTGTTAAAGTTCTTGCCGTTCCGGGAATACAGAATCGCTTCGGTGCTTGTTTTGACGCCTATGGAGCGGTAGCCGTCCAGCTTAACTTCGTACGTCCAATCAGAGCCTTCGGGAAGTTTGGGGACCAGGGCGCATTCCGTTGGCTCAATGAATTCAGCTTTTCTTTTCGGAAAATATTCCAACTCACTTGTATCGATTCGGCGCATCTCATGAGCCGCCGATTATCGGGCCGTCACAACGGAATCCGGGCTCTTCGAACTCGGCTCTTTTACAGTTAGCGTAAAGGTAGTACCGTAGAGCAACTCACGTGAGTCAGCATGCATATCCTCTTCTATTCATCCTGCTGGTTGGGGTTATTCCTATGTGTTCTTATTGTGATTTTGTTTATCTTGGCACGTAAAGGGTATTTATCGCTGCCAGAAACACTATCACTCGGAGATTTGACAAACCTGGTCGCTGTATTATTCGCAGTCTTTTCTCTGGCTTTTGCCATTGCATCATTCCAAGACTCGGCGGCATCCGCAAACGCTCAAGAACAAACATTGCGCGAGACCAAGAAGGCGCTAGACGATTCAGTGGCCCTCGCCAATGAACAAATAAAGAATTCGGACTCGCAGGTAAAGCTACTGTCCGCTGCCAAAGATGCGTTGAAGTCCCAACTCGACCTGGCAATCCAGCGCCGCAAGGAAGAAGCGGTTCAGGCTGCGATGAAACCGGACCTAAAATTGATGACTGAAATTGAGGGGGATGGATATTGGGAGGGTAGTACTCCCGTCCGTGCTGATAATCCGCTCACCGTGAACATCTATATCACAAACGTGGGGATTGCTGCTGTCTTAGACCCCGTCGTGGAGCTTTCCGCGACAACCTCAACACAAAGATACTCTGGTGGACAACAGCGTGGTCCTGTGCACATTTCCCTAGTACGCCAGAATTCGGTAAATGAACAGTTAGAAAGCATGTCCGTTCGAGACCAGAATGCATTTCTGCCCGCAAAGCAGTACCACGGCCCGTATCTGTATCGCTTTAATGTCAAATACGAACCACCTGAGGCGGCTAATTGGCTCTACGTGAACCTTGCAGTGAGCGGACGAAATATAGAAACAGTCGAAGACCGTCGTGAGGTTATTGTTGTTCGAAACCTAGATGCTGACAAACTGAAACAGGAACAAGACTTGGTCTTCCAAAATTTACCCATCTCGGGAAATAACTGAATAACTTCTCAACCCAAAAAACGTCCAAAGAAGCATTGAATTGTCGTAACAAAGTCAGTGGCGTCTTAATAGGTCCGAATCGATTGTCAAACTTTTGAGGACTATTGGCCCGACCCTGACCTGCTTGCTGCATCTTGGAAACGCTGTCTCGGTTCATGATTTAGTGTTACGGAAGCGGCACTGGAGGGTGCAAATCATAGCCGCGAGGAAGCCAGTTAGAAATCCAGTTTGTCTAACAGTCGTCTAACAGAAAATCCTGACATCCGTGACAAAAATGGCTGTCACCGATGTTAGAATCACGAGGGTTTTCAATAAGTTAAGCGGCGTCAACGGGAAATTACAGAATCCGGCTTACATGGCCCGCCCGCCATTTTTCAACGACTTACGGACATTTTGTAGGCCTCGGCCGAGTTCTCTCCATCAATGCGAAGCTGCGGGCCCGGGCTTCCAGATCATAAGAAATTCTTCATGCGAGCTTTTCGGCAACGCCGGGGTGTAGCTAGCTCCTGGTACATGCAGATAAGTACCGAGCGCATGTAACACGGACTCCGCGTAATCCGTCCAGGATCGATGCGAAGCGCGGGGCCACTTCCTACAAGCCGACTTCCCGGTACCGATCCGCCGGCGCCTACCTGGCTTACTTCCGAATTGCCGACGATACGTCGGGAAGCCTCGCGCCTCTCTGGAAAGAGCTGCGTAGCCTATAATTGCTCACAGCACGGAACTTACCTCCGGCTGATCGAGAATCTGCGTGAGAATTTAAG
>WNFI01019480.1_pt2 | contig 18672 bp, 19 predicted proteins | sample 5400471 | NCBI WGS metagenome assembly WNFI01 (sample SAMN13153348, study PRJNA577476) | soil metagenome | isolation source: 100 cm saprolite on Douglas fir-dominated hillslope | place: USA:California | collected 2013-09-17 | reverse complement strand
TGGAACTGGCGCCCAATGGTGACCACACCAGCGAAGTCCGGGTCATGCTGCAGGTCTCCGGCAAACCGCCGTCTTCGAATCAATAACTGAATTCGGCGCCGCGCGCGATCTACTAGAATAGCTGCGCTATGGGCAAGCCGAATCAAGCCGGTGTGGTCCCGTTCGAGCAAGCGCGCGCAATTGTCGAGCAGTATTGCGACCGCGTGACGCCCTGCGGACCCGAGGCAGCGCCTCTGCTTTCCGCTTCAGGCCGCGTGCTGGCCGAAGCTATTCTGGCTGACCGGGATTTCCCTCCTTTTCCCCGGGCCACCCGCGATGGATACGCGCTGCGCGCTGAAGATGTCAGCGTTGTTCCCGCGACGCTCCGAATTACCGGACAAATAAAGGCAGGCAGCAGCTTTTCAAGTGCTGTCGAAAGCGGTCACGCGGTTGAGATCATGACCGGCGCAGCTGTTCCTCAAGGCGCTGATGCGGTAGTGATGGTCGAGTACACATCGCGCAGTGAAGACCACGTCACCGTGCAACGAACCTGCGCGCGAGGCGAAAACGTTGTCCCTGCGGGCAGTGAAGCCAGCTCTGGAGACGAAATGCTGCCGCGAGGCGCTCGTCTCGGTTTTGCCCAGATAGCCGTGGCCGCGGCCGTGGGCAAGACAACCGTCCAGGTCTGCAAAAAGCCGCGCGTCGCAATTCTCTCAACCGGCGATGAAATCGTGGACTCCGCGCAGTCTCCTGGTCCTTTTCAGATCCGCAACAGCAATAGCTATTCATTAGCGGCACAGGTGACTGCCGCCGGCGGGGATCCTGTAGTGTTACCGATTGCCCCGGACGAGGAGGTTGCGCTTCGGCGCTTGATTGAAGAGGGTCTTAAGTCGGACCTGCTGCTGCTTTCCGGGGGCGTGTCCATGGGCAAATTCGATCTCGTGGAGCCGGCGCTGGTGGCTCTGGGCGCGGAATTTTTCTTTACCGGTGCGCTGATTCAGCCGGGACGCCCGGTTGTTTTTGGTCAAATCATCATTGATCAGAGACGCGTACCGGTCTTCGGTTTGCCGGGAAATCCGATCTCCACCATGGTCACATTCGAACTCTTCGCAAAACCGGTGATCGAAGCCTTGAGCGGCGCCGTTCCCGCCAGGCCGCCTGTCGCCCAGGCGCGTCTCACACGGGAAATCAAGACCAAGCCCGGTCTGACCAGATTTCTTCCCGGCTTCCTGCGCGGAGATATTCACGCTCCCCAGGTTGCAATCATTCCATGGCAGGGCTCGGGCGATCTGATGGCTTCTGCGCAGGCAAACTGCTATGTTGTAGTTCCGTCCGACCGCGATCTGCTGCCAGCGGGCGAAATGGTTTCAGTGCTGATGCGATGATGGACTGAATGGCAAAGACCAATTCCAGGAAGTTGTCCCACTATGACGCCGCGGGACGCGCGACCATGGTGGACGTCTCCAACAAATCGTCCAGCTCGCGGGAGGCCGAGGCCTCGGCCTTCGTTGACATGAAGCCGGCGGTTTTGAAAGCGCTGCCCAGGAATCCCAAAGGCAATCCGCTCGAAGTGGCGCGCTTTGCCGGCATTGCGGCGGCCAAGCGCACGGCAGAATTGATACCTATGTGCCATCAGCTTCCGCTCTCTTTCGTTGATGTGACCGCTGAGGTGTGCGAGAATGGCGTCCAGATTCGATCCCGAGCCGTTACAACCGCCCAGACCGGAGTGGAAATGGAAGCGCTGGTGGCCGCCAGCGTGGCTGCTCTTACGGTTTACGATATGTGCAAGGCCCTGGACAAAGGCATTGTTATTCGGGAGATTGTCCTGGAGAGAAAGTCCGGGGGCAAAAGCGGGGAGTACGTTCGCAAACGCTCGAAAATCCAGCTAAAGAAATAGCTTCCATGCCCAGCAACATCAAGGTCCTGCTCGTTGACGACAATCCCATGGTTCTGGAGATGTTGCGTCAGGCACTCAGCCAGTTCTCCACCGTGAACACCATGACCGATGGCGCCGACGCCCTGCTTAAGGCCGTGGAAGAGCAGCCCGATCTCATCGTTGCCGACTACGCCATGGAGACCATGGATGGGAAGCAGCTTCTGCAGAAAATCAAGGGCCGTCGCGCTACCGCCAGTATTCCGGTCATCCTGATGGCCAGCAAAGTGGACATCACGGAAAAACTCAAGATGCTGCAAGACACCGTGGAAGACTTCATTGAAAAACCCTTCTTTCTGAAAGAAGCCGCCGCGCGGATCAAGAAAGTTGTAGACAAGATCTCGCTGGAAAAGATGACCCGCGAAGCCCCTGGAGAGTCCGTGTTGCGTGGAAGCCTGGCGCAGATGAACGTGATGGACCTGCTGCAATCTCTCGACATGGGGCGCAAGACGTGCACGCTTACCCTCCGCAATGAGGACCAGAAGTGCAAGCTATTCTTCGCCGACGGACAGATCAATCACGCCCTGTACGGCGATTTGAAAGGCGACCCCGCGGTCTACAAAGTGCTTACCTGGACCGGCGGCAGCTTCGAAATTGATTTCAGCGGTGGCAGCAGCGAGCAAACCGTAACCCAATCCACGCAAGGCCTGCTGCTGGAAGGCCTTAGATTGCTGGATGAGTCGAATCGCGATACGGAAGAAAACGTGCTTGAAGCTTGATCTCTTGAAAACCGCCGCAGTTCTCACCATCAGCGACTCGTCCTCCCAAGGCAAGCGCGAAGACCTCTCGGGTCCGGCTGTGGTGCGCCAGCTTGAAGGAGCGGGATTTCAGGTTGTGCGGACTGCAATCATTCCTGATGAGCTTGAGCAAATTGGCGCGCAATTAATCGCGTGTTGCGAGCAGGCGAGATTGGTCGTGACTGTGGGCGGGACCGGGCTCGCGCTGAGAGATGTAACCCCGGAGGCGACACTGGCGGTCGTCGAGCGCACGGTACCTGGGATCGCCGAGCGGATACGCGGTGAGGGCGCGAAGAAGACGCCGTTCGCCGTCCTGAGCCGCGGAGTTTGCGGCGTCCGGGGAAAGTCGCTGATTCTGAATCTCCCCGGCAGCCCTGCTGCCGCCCGCGAGTCGTTGCAGGCCGTAGTCGAACTTCTTCCCCACGCGCTAGACCTGCTGTCGGGTCATACGGAGCACAAGTAGCTCACTACTCGTATCGCAGCACCACCATTGGATCCACCTTGGTCGCCCGCCGTGCGGGAATAAAGCAAGCGAGCAGCGCCACTGCTCCCAGCAGAAATGCGACCGTGACGAACGTAAGAGGATCGTTTGGCGCAACATTGACCAGGAAACTTCCCATCAGGCGGCCGATGCCTATAGCTGCCAGCAGCCCGATTAAGATCCCAACGCCGACAATGATCAACCCGCGCCGCAGAATTACTTTGAGGATCTGTCCCGGCTGAGCTCCCAGCGCCAGGCGGATTCCAATCTCGTGCGTGCGTTGCGCCGCGGAGTAGGACATGACGCCATACACCCCGATAATTGCCAGTACGAAACCCATCAAACCGAGCAAGCCTGCCAGCACTGCACCCAGTCTGGGAAGCAGGTATCCATCGGGACCCGCAAGGCTGTCGTTCATGCCACGGACATCAACCACAGGCATGTTCGGTTCCATCGAATGCAGCATCTCAACCACGCTGCGGGTAATGGTTGAGGAATTGACAGTCGTGCGTACTTGCAAGGTCACTGCTGTCTGGTGGTACTGGTCCAGGGCCACGAAATAGAAGGGGCCGGTCTTCTCAAGCAGGCTGGTGCGGCTGTTGTTCATCACTCCCACAATCTGGATCGCGTGAGTGGGATCGTCTTCGCGGGTGAATACGCGGCCGATCGGGTCCTGATTGGGCCAGTAACGCTCGGCCATGGCTTCAGTGATCACGGCTACATGTTGTGAAGTTTGAGTATCGGTTTCCTGTATCTCCCGTCCTCGCAGCAGGGGTATCCGCATGGTTTTGAGATAACCGGGAGTGACCACATTCATGTTGGCAGAAGGCTTTTCTCTTTCGGAGGCTTCGGGCCTTCCCTCGATCTTTATGGGGCCGCCCAGTGCAATTGGACCCATGGGCACGGTGGCCGCGAGGCTGGCGGATTCAACGCCAGGCATCGCGCGCACCCGCTCCACGACTTCGTGGTGAAACGCGCGTGCACGCGGCTCATCGTAGCCCGCCTGGTGGGCATTGAGCCCAAAGTTGTACACATGATTCGGATCAAATCCGAGTTCGACCTGCTGCACATTCAGAAGACTGCGCACAAAGAGTCCCGCTACGACCAGCAACATGAGCGAGCCGCTGACCTGTGCGACGACCAGTACCGTGCGTAAACGCTGCCGTCCTCCGGTGGAAGTGCGTCCGGATTCCCGTAAGACATCGTTGAGGTCCACGCGCGAGGCACGCACGGCTGGCGCCACTCCGGCAATGAGCGCTACAAAGATCGCTGCCGACAGCGCAAAAGCGAACACTCGCCAGTCAAACGAGAAATCGAGCACCAATGGGAAATCAGACCCGAAGTTCAGGCCTGAGAGCAGCCTGCTGCCGATGAAGCCCAGAACGGCCCCGCCCGCGCAGCCCAAAAGGGAAAGCAGTAACGTCTCTGTTAGCACCTGGCGCAGTAAGCGAAAACGCGCAGCGCCCAATGCGGAGCGCACCGCCATCTCGCGAGTCCGAGCAATCGCACGAACCAGCAGAAGGTTGGCAACATTGGCCGCAGCCAGCATCAGAACCATGCTGGCAAGAAATAAAAACAACGTGGCTATGATGGGTACTGGATTGGATCCATCGCCACCGATCATGCCCGCGCCCAGCATGGCGGCGTGAATGCTGAAGGTCTTCTCCAGCTTGGAATCCTGTCCGGCGATGCGACCGGCGATCACCTCCAGCGCAGCTTGCGCCCGCGTCAAGTCAACGCCTGGCCGCAGCCGAGCGAAGACCAGCATTTCGCGAAAATCTTGGTCCGTCACAATATCTTTCTTGGTGTCTTCCAGGAGTCCGTAGGCCCCGAGAGGGAGATACCCCTGGATGTCAAGGAGCGGCGCGTCCTTGCCGGCGAGCGTGTTGCTATCCGGCAGGATGAAACTTCCCAACGCGGGCTTCACACCCAACATGCTAAAAAAGTTTGTGCTGACGTAGGCCGTCCAAATGGTCTGGCTTTTCCCACCGAGACTCAGGCCGTCTGCCTGAAGCGGGTGGTCCGCAATGACATCAGTAAAGATGTCCCCGGATTGCCGCCGAATCTCTTCCATCATCGAAAACGAAAAGCTGTTGCTCCAATGGTCGCGACGCTGGACAAGATAGGTGAGCTGACCGGGATGGTCCGCCGGAACCGGCCTCAGGATCAATCCGTTCACCATGCTGAAGATCGCGGTATTGGCGCCAATACCGATCGCAAAAGTCAGCACGGCAACAATGGTGAATGTAGGCGACCTGAAGAGAATCCGGGCGGCATAACGCAAGTCTTGCCAAATCGTATGAAGCCATGTGCCGATGCGGAGGCGGCGCACCTCTTCTTCCACTTGCGTTGCTCCGCCGACCTCGATTCGCGCCGCGCGCTCGGCATCTTCGCGCGTCATGCCCTCTTTTATCCTTTGCGCGGACAGAAGTTCCGTGTAGGCTCTGACCTCCTCGTTGAGCTCGCTATCCACGCGCTCCCGCCGGAACAGATTTTGGATCACGCTGCGACAACGGCTAAACAACTGCATATCGTCTCCTTAGCTCACTTCCAGAGCGCGTTCCACTGCGAGCGAGATCATTTTCCAGCGTTCTGTCTCAGTTTCCAGCTGCCGCCTGCCGGCTTTGGTCAGCTCGTAGTACTTGGCGCGGCGTCGCGCCTCGGATGCACCCCACGCGGAAACGAGCCATCCCTTTTCCTCCATGCGGTGCAGCGCGGGAAACAATGATCCAGGCTTCACCTGGAAAGTCCCGCGCGTGACCTGCTCAATCCTCTGAGCGATTCCCAGCCCGTGCAGCGGCCCAAGGGCAAGAGTCTTCAGGATCAGCATGTCGAGCGTGCCTTGAAGAAGATCAACCTGTTTCAACGGCAAAAAGTTCTCCTATAGAGTGTCTATAAAACAATAACCGCCGACCTATAGAATGTCAATAACATCTACGTATAGAGTGACGATAAAAGTTCCCTGAAATTTCACGAAAGGCATATCTTTCTTGGGCCGACCGGTGGGCTGCCGTCAGGATGCTGCCTTTTGATATCCTCACTTGTCGGTTTTTCTCATGAGAATCCTGGTCATTGGCGGTGGTGGACGAGAGCACGCACTGGTGTGGAAGCTGCGGCAGTCGCAACGCGTGTCCGAGGTGTTCTGCCTGCCGGGCAATGGCGGAATCTGTGAAGAAGCCACATGCGTGCCGGGGGACACTAGGTCCATTGACACGCTGGTGGCCGCCGCCCACCAGATCGACGCTGACCTTACGGTCGTGGGACCCGAGATGCCGCTATCGCTTGGGGTTGTCGATGAATTTACGCGTCGCGGGATGAAGATTTTTGGCCCTACGCAGGCAGCGGCGCAATTGGAGTCAAGCAAGAGCTTTGCCAAAGAATTCATGCAGCGCCACAACATCCCCACGGCGCACTACGCTGTAGTCAAGAACGAAGAAGAGTTGCGGAAATCCCTGGGACTGTTTTCCACGCCGGTTGTGGTCAAGGCCGATGGACTGGCAGCCGGAAAGGGCGTTGTGGTTGCCGCCACCAAAGAAGAAGCCGCTACTGCCGGCGCTGACATGCTCAACGGCAAGCTGCTGGGCACGCCTGCATCCCGCGTGGTGTTGGAAGAATTCCTGCAAGGCGAGGAGATTTCGTTCCTGGTGCTGAGCGACGGAGAACGCGTTGCTCCGCTGGTTGCCGCGCAAGACCACAAACGCATTGGAGACAATGACACTGGAGCAAATACCGGCGGCATGGGCGCTTACTCTACCGACGCTCTGATCGATCCCGCCATGACGGAGTGGTTGCTCAACCACGTTGCGCGCCCGGTCATCGCGGGCATGAAGTCCGAAGACGCCGAGTATCGCGGAATTCTCTATTGCGGACTTATGATGACCGCTCGGGGCCCGATGGTACTGGAGTTCAATTGCCGTTTCGGCGATCCCGAGACCCAGGCCGTGCTCATGCGGCTGGACAGCGATCTGCTCGAAGCCATCGAAGCTTCCGTCGAAGGCCGAGTCAGCGATGGTGTGTTTCAATGGTCGAAAGACGTTTCCTGCTGCGTTGTAGTGGCGTCGGGCGGATATCCAGGCAGCTTTATCTCGGGCAAGAAGATTTCGGGATTGGACCACGCCACCAGACTTCCGAATGTTAAAGTTTTCCATGCCGGCACCGCCAAACGCACTGACGGCTTTTATTCGAATGGCGGCCGCGTGCTGGGAGTTACCGCGCGCGCCCCGAAACTGGAAGACGCGATTGCCAGGGCCTACGAAGCTGTTCGCGCCGTGCATTTTGAGGACATGTATTATCGGTCCGATATTGGGGCCCGCGCATTGCAGTCGCGACCCTAAACTGATGAGAGGCTATAAACTTCATGCCGGAAAGCCCGCTTGTATCGATCGTAATGGGATCGGATTCCGATCTTGAGATCATGAATGAAACCGCCAAAGCGCTGGACGACTTTGGTATTCCCTACGAAATTGATGTCACCTCGGCGCACCGCTCCCCGGCGCGGACCATGGAGTTTGCGCGGAACGCAGCCAGCCGCGGAGTGAAAGTAATTATCGCGGGCGCCGGCGGCGCGGCGCATCTGGCCGGAGTGATTGCGGCCGAGACCACGCTGCCGGTGATCGGGGTCCCGATACCGTCCACGTCGTTGCAAGGTATGGACTCGCTGCTCTCGATCGTGCAGATGCCGGCAGGAATTCCGGTGGCAACGGTAGCCATTGGCAAAGCCGGCGCCACGAATGCAGGCATTCTCGCCGCGCAGATTATCGGACTAAGCAACGCCACCGTCGGCGGCAAGTTGAATGACCTCAAGGTAAAACTGGCCAAAAGCGTGGAAGAGAAATCGGCGAAGCTCCAGCAGATGCGCAGGAATCTGCCCTCCTGACGATCATGCCTCAATCCCTGGCCGCGGTCGCGATCATACCGGCGCGTTTGGGTTCCACGCGTCTGCCGCGCAAAGTCCTGCGTGAAATCGCCGGTAAACCGATGATCGCGCACGTCTACGAGGCGGCGAAAAAGTCGCCGCTGCTGCGCGACGTCATTATTGCCACCGACTCCGAAGACGTACTCGCGGCAGCGCGCGCTAACGGCTGGAAAGCCGAAATGACATCGACGCAACATCGCAGCGGAACGGACCGCGTGTACGAAGTGGCCCAGCGTATCAAGGCCGATGTCTACGTAAATATCCAGGGAGACGAGCCACTGGCGCGTCCCGAGCATCTGGAAGCGCTGCTTGGGCCGATGAGTGACAGCAAGGTACGGGTCTCGACCATCAAGACGCCGTGTCCGCCGCATGACATAGACAATCCCAACGCGGTCAAAGTCGTCACCGACAAAAATGGACGCGCGTTGTATTTTTCCCGCTCCACCGTCCCGTTTGATCGCGACCGAAGCGGGGCGATTCAGTACTTCAAGCACCTTGGTTTCTACGCTTATCGCAGGGCCGCGCTCGAGCTTTTCTGCAAACTACCCGAATCCACGCTGGAGGCAGCTGAGCGGCTGGAGCAACTGCGTTTTCTCGAAAACGGTATTGACATTTATGTGGCTGAAACGCCTTTCAATACTGTAGGAGTAGACACCGAAGACGATCTGCAACGCGTAGAAAAAATGATTCTCAACGGCCTCTGAGTTTAGGAGCATCGCCATGCGCAAGGCCCTGGTTCTTCTTTTCGCCGTCTTTTTCCTCACCTCTGTTCTTATTGCGGCAGATGCGCCGCAACACCTGTTGCTGGTTTTAAACAAGCCGGGAGACAAGCTGCTGCTGGTGGATCCGGACGCGCGCAAGATCATTGCTGAAGTTCCGACCGGGCATGCGCCGCATGAAGTCACCGTCTCATCCGATGGCAGGTTCGCGTTTGTCGCTAATTACGGCGACCAAACACCCGGAGACAGCCTGTCAGTGATTGACCTCGCTGCCCGCAAGGAAGTCCGTCGCAAGAACCTGGGCGCGCTTCGCCGGCCGCATGGGATTCTGGAAAGCCACGGAAAGATTTACTTCACCAACGAGGTCAACAAAGTTGTTGCCCGTTACGATCCGGCGACAGACTCCGTTGACTGGCTGCAAGGAACCGGGCAAGACATAACGCACATGCTGGTGATGACCACCGACCAGCGCAAGATCTTCACTGCAAACATCGGTTCTGATTCGGTGAGTGTAGTGGAAGCAAGGGGCAACGCCGGCAATTGGCATGTCACTCAGATTCCAGTGGGCAAGCGCCCGGAAGGCATTGACATGTCGCCCGACGAAAAAGAAGTCTGGACGGCGCATTCGCAGGACGGCGGCGTGAGCATCATCGACGTCGCGACAGAGAAAGTCAAAGAGACGATTCCCTCGCTCACCAAACACTCGAACCGGCTGAAGTTCACGCTCGACGGCAAGCTGGTGCTGATCTCCGACCCGGAATCGGACCAGGTCCTAGCCATCGAAAGCAGCACTCGCAAGCTGGTCAAGCGAATTGAAGTCTGCGCCAGACCGTTAGGGATTCAGATGATCCCAGGCAACAGGGTCGCATACGTGGCGTGCGCTCAGGCAGGACAGATTGCCATCATCGATCTGCCAACGCTCACACAAACCGGATTCATTGACGTTGGTCCTGGGCCTGACGGAATGGCCTGGGTAAAATAAAGACGCGGCTTATGATGCCAGACCGGGCTGCCGATTTTTTTGCGCCCACGCTTTTGCGGCAGCGACGCGCTTGGCGACAGCAGGGTGGGAGTGGAAGAGAATTTCCACCAGGCGAGAAGGCTGGCTTTCGCTCAGGTTCTGCTGGTTAAGCTTTTCCATGGCGCTGACATAGGGCAATACGCTCGGAACCGACTTCCAGCAGTAGAGATCGGCCTGGCGTTCGTTGAAACGCGAATAGGCATTGAGCGCCGGCATCAGCAGTATCGAGAGAATGGTGGAAACCAGGACCAGCAAGGGCAGGTTGGCGAAGTTGGTCATCTGCTGGAACATGTGCCTCTGATAGACCGCATACTGTAACGCCTGGTTCGCCGCCCAGAATCCAACCAAAGTCACTCCGGCTTCCACAAGAATGGTCTTGAAGATGTGTCCATGCACGTGGTGGCCGAGTTCGTGCGCCAGGACCGCTTCGATTTCGTCGTTGTCGTAATTCTGCAGCAGCGTATCCGCCAGGATGATGCGCCGCGTGTTGCCTAATCCGGTCAGCGCGGCGTTGGCCTTTTTGCTCTTCTCGGAGAGTTTCCATTCGTAGACACCGCGTATGCGGGTTCCCGCACGTTCGCCAAGGCGCATCAGTCGCGCCTTCAGGTCTTCATTCTGCAAGGGCACAAACTTGTAGAAAAGCGGCAGCAGCACCACCGGCGCAATCTGGGCAAACAAGACGAAGAGTCCCAGACAGATGGCCCAGGCAATGATCCACCAGTGCTCGGGTGAGAAGCGCATGAGCCCGTAGACGATTTCTGCGAGCAATGTCGCGACAAACAACCCCACCAGCCAGCCTTTCAGTTCGTCGAACAGCCATGAGCGGAACTTCTGGTTCGACAGATGAAAGCGATGTTCCACACGGAACCCGTAAAAGTCCAAACCCACGCCGAGCAACTTGCTGATCGCGCTGAGAAGCAGGACATAAACAAACAATTGCAGCGAGTAATGGTTCTCAAAAGCGCCAACCGAGAGCGAGTGCAGCTTGTTGGTCCAGCCCGTAGCCAGCAGCGCAATCAGGAAACCCAGACCCACGCCCAAGTCAGCCAATTCCAGGCGTCGCTTAATCCGGTTATATTCGCGTGCTCCCGGCGTATCGGCTTGTTGGGTTGGAACTGGAAGACTCATGGGTGATTGTGGTCGGGCGTCGCTGTTGGGTTGAATTCTATCGTCACAATTCTTGCCGGGGCAGAGCTGGCGTTGGTGAGCGAATGCACAACGGGATCCACCCAACCGACATCGCCGATAGCACGATGTAATTCGGCCGGGGCATTGCCCTTCACCTGTAGTTTGAGATCGAGGTTTGAGACCGCCACTACCAGATGGGGATTCAGGTGTACATGTTCGGCGTGGATCGCGCCGGTCGGAAAGACCGTGGAAGCCAGCGTCCACTGGTCAGATTGAAACAGTATTTGCGAACTCGGGCATGCAGTCTTTTCCGATGCATCGCACGGAAGCAGAACCGTGCAGCCGGCAGTGCACGCGTGCACTCCCGTGGAAGGCCGCAGCAACTCAATCGTGATGTTGTGAAACGGCGTGTCGCCGGTGTTGGTCACGGCATGAGCGAATCCGCCCTTGGTAAAACGGACTTCGCCATCCTTCAATGCCATGGAGACTGGATTCTCGCCAACGCGCGAGTTGATGATCTGCGTATCTCCGAGCGTAACAAAGACGTAGTCGTAGTTATGGCGATGGACCAGAGTAGTCGCCTTGGGAGCGGCCAGCACATTGAAAACCCGCACCCAGTCGTTCTGTAACACCTGATGGTGGGAAGGCTCGGCCGTGATCTCCACGGTCGATTGCTGGGCCAGGACAAGAAATGCAGCCAGCAAAACCGGGTTTTTCGATACATTCAACATAGTCTGGACGAGGGCTTGGGGGGATTCTAACCACTAATGTTTAAAAGCTCAACGCTTCATTTCCACCAAAGTACAATCACTCCCGCGGCTACCACAGCGCCTGCTGCGGCGCCGATCCAGAAGTTTTGCCACCAGGTGTTGGTTGTGCGCATGATGCGGCGGTCGTTTGAAACCACCAGAATGAAAACGAGAATGGGAACGGCCAATGTGCCCGCGAGCACCTGCGAGCGATACAACGCAACTACGGGGTTCATCTTGATAAAGTTGAATGCGGCCGCGAGCAGCATGGCCCCGGAAATCAGGACGTAAAAACGGACCGCCTCCCAGGGATTTTCGTTCAGGCCGCTTTTCCAGCCCACGGCTTCGGCCACGCTATAGCACATGGAAGCTACAAGCACAGGCAAGGCCACCATCCCGGCTCCGATGATCCCCACAGCCAGCAGCGCTGTACTCAGCGCGCCCACTGCCGGTCCAAGCACTGAGGCAGCCATCCGTGTGGTTACGTCTTTTACGGACGTTGCATGAAGCAGCGCACCCGAGGCCACCATGACCGAGTAGCAGAGCACTGTGGTTACGATGGTTCCAGCGCGATGTTCAGACCCGCGAATCGATATCCGGCCGGCAAGCGCGTCCTCGCGGCGTGACGTCGTCTGCCACACCAGCACATAGGGTGTGAGAAGCGAGCCCAACACGGCGATCACCATGGTGGGATATCCGGGGTCGCGTGGGATGCGGGGAAACAGCGAATAGCTGACCACCTGTCTCCAATCCGGATGGGCGAGCACCGCCGCGGCGATAAAGATGAAGAGCGGCAACGCCAGCACGGCGAATGCGCGTGTGATTTTCCGATAATCGCGGAAGACCAGGACGTACCATACGGAAAATGCGACCGCCGCGATGAAATACATGCGCGGCAACTCCGCAAGCAACGAGAACGAGTCGGTGACGGCCATGAGATCGGCCACGATCATCGTCAGGTTGATTACGACAACCAGCAGCGCGCAGGCCAGGGCCGCCGGACGNNCGTAATTGCTGCGCAAAAGGTCTACCAGGCCCTTTCTTGTCTCAAGGCCAATGCGCGAGGAGACGCCAAAGACCGCAAGTAGAAACGGAATCGACAACAGCACGGACCACAGCAACGAATAGTGGTAGAGCGCGCCGGCCGCGGCAGCGGTGAACACCAGCGCGGGATCGACATCCGCCGCCCCGGCCACCATTCCCGGCAACAATTCACGCATGGGCCCTTGCGTTCCGGAAAAGCGCCGGCGCGCCGGCCATCGAATGCTATCTTCCCGGCTGGAACTTGTCCCTTTATGGGATATTGGGAAGATCACGTCGCAGGTCCCTTTCAATGCGCCGTTCGTGCCATAGCCGCAACGGGCGGGAATAATTGATGATCCCGAAAGCGGCAATCGCAGCCAGCAGCAAGCCGCTGCTGATCACCAGGAAAACGCGCGAGGCGCCGGTCTGTGCCACTCGCACGATCACCGCCGCATTAGCCGGCGTGAGCAGCATGGAAGCAGCCAACGCCAGCATGCCAATTCCGACGAGAAGGCCGGTCACGTTCTTGGCCCAGCGCCCGGCGGCGTGATAATCGGCAAAGAAAGAAAACCCAAGCGAGATCAGCCCTGCAATCACCACAAAATTCGCCACTACGGTAATCGAAGACCTTAAATCCATGCTCTGTATGACGACCCAGAGCAGCGGCAGGTTGGAACGGCCTGTGAGGAATGAATGGGGCAATAACCGCACTAAGGTCTGGCAGATGTGTCACAGGCGCGTCATCACGCGACCAAGCAACGCTCAGAGGAAATCCCGCGCCTTATGCCTTAGAAGACCACAAAGTGTTTCTTCTTCTTGTGTTTTTCAGCGGCCGCGACCGGATCATTGGCAGCAACGACCAGGGGCTTGGCCTGATTGGGGCTGGCGCCGCTATCGACAAATCCTGATTTGATTTCAATGTAGGCTTCTTCGCGCAGCTTGGTCAGATAAGCGCGCGCCGCGGGCTCCAGCTTCTGCACATAGATGGCCTCGCGAATTTTGTCGCTGATGTCCTTCAATGCCGGTATGCCGGGCTGCTGGTGCTTCACGACCTTGAAGATGATAAAACCCTGCTTGGTCTTACTCACGTCGGTATATTCGCCGTCTTTCAGCGCAAATACTTTGTCTTCCAGTTGCTTGGCCAGTTCACCGCGCTTGAAGGCGCCGAGATCGCCACCCGCCGCCGCGGTAGGGCCATCAGAGCTTTTCTTTGCGAGTTCTTCAAAGTTCGCGCCCTTGCGCAACTGCTCCAGGAGTTGGTTCGCTTTGGCTTCGGCGTCCTTCACCTGCGCTGGATCTTCCGGCAGAGGAGCAGGGGGCGTTGCTTTATCTTTGTTTTCCAGGTTCTTTTGCAGCGGCTGGGTTGAGACCAGGATCTCGCTCAACTGCACTTGTTCCGGCGCCGCCATGTCCTTCTGATGCTCGTTATAGAAGGCCTGGACTTCCTCGTTGGTTATGTGCAGACGGCCGCCGACTTCGCGGCCGATCACTTGCTGCGTGATCACATTGGTACGAATCTGGTCCTTAAAATCTTCAAACGAGACGCCTTGCTTCGAAGCTTCCTTTTCAAGGTCGTCAATGCTGGCCAGACCCATTTGCTGGCGAAGCTCATTCAGTCGCTTGATGAGTTCGGTGTCGCCCGTGATACCGAGTTCTTTGCCCTTTTCCAGCAGCAGTTTCTGGTCAATCAGGTCGCGCAGCACGTTCTTCTGCGCCTCATTCCATTTACTCTGCCATTCGCCGGGAAAACGTTGCCGCAATTCTTCCTGTGTGGCTTGCGTGCCTCGTTGCAGATCGGCTCGCGTGATGATCCAGTCATTCACGCGGGCAACAATTTCGTCCACGATGTTGTCGGCATGGCAAGCGAACGCAAAAAGAGCGAACAAAACGGCGACCAAGGAGGATTTCCTGAGCATAAAACAGCCTTTAGAAGTGGGAGTCACGGACTATGTGTCTATTCTAGCAGCGGTGCGACCTTGCAGCCACCCCGCCAATCGTACTCGAAAATCAGCTACTTAGGTCTATTTGCTCTTCTTCTTGTTGCCGAACAAACCGCCCAACGCATCCCCCAGGCCTTTAGGATTTGCCGGATTGAAAGAATTCTTGAGCGCAGCACCTACAGCGGGGCGGAACACCGGATTCGCCGTAGTGCCTCCGATGAGAAAGGGAAGGCCGTTTCCCTGGCCGGCAAGGGCCGCCAAGCCACCGGCTACACTGGTAGCTCCGTTAGCCAGCTTGAGCGACATCTTGAAGTCCAGCGCATTGTTCGGGCTGATCACGCCATTCCCCGTAAGCTGTCCGATGGAGGGCACATCGAGGAAGATGTTGTCCGCTCGAATGCCTTCGGGTGCAACGCGCATTCCGGCGTTGAAGGTCTGTACCACCGTATCCGCACTGGGCCTCACCCCGGTCAGAGCAGCCATGGCGCCGAGTTTGGAAGTCAAGTCATAGCCGGAAAGATGCGTGCCGCTCACATTGACCGGCCCGGTAATCACCAAGTGGTCAAGCGGACCCTGGGCCGTCAGTTCCGCGTTCGCTGTGCCTCCACGCAATGACGCACCGGATGGAAGTACTACGCCGAACGCCGGCAACAGTCCCTCAATTTCATTCACCGCCATGTTCTTGCCGACCAGTTTCAGATTGGCCACGATGGCTTCTCCGCGTCCGTTCAGCGTTCCGGAGAGATTCGCGGTGCTGCTGCCGGTGTGTACATTGGCGTTGACGGTACCGGAATCCGAATCGAGGGAATAATCGGATCTGTAGTCGAGCGACACCGGTTGTCGCGAAGGTCCGCCGCCGCGCACCAGCTTCATGTTATTGGCTTTGGCCTTGCCTTCGGAGTGCAGGTTCTTGCCGTCCGAGGTGATCTTGCCATCAAAATCGATAATCCCGGCAAGGCCCGAATTTGGGTCGAAGAATCCCGTTGCACCTATGTCGGCATGCTCAAGCGTGATTTTCGCATCGAGCGGCGTCTTGGCCAGGTCCTTTTGATCGAGCGGCCCCGCTTTGCCTTCCACATCCAGTGAACCGCCACCAGGCGTGTCAGCCAGCAGTGTAAATGGCATGGCGGTGGTCTCTGAAATATCTCGTACCAGCAGCCGGACGTTCTGATAAACGTTCTCATGACGCGCTGCTCGGCCGGCGACACTGCCCGCCCTTATTTTTCCGTTCACAATTTCAAATTTTTGAATGGATAAGTCGGTTCCCGCGCTTTCCTTGGGAGGATCAGACTTGTTCTTCCCGGCCGACGCGTGAGTTGCGAGACTGGAGTAATTCCACTTACCCGCGGAATTCCTGAGGAGCACGATCTCCGGTTTGTCCACCGTGATGGACGTGGCTTTGATCGTGTGGGAAAAGATCAACGGCAGCCACTCCAGGCCAACTTGCACCGACGAGGCCTGCAGGAACGGGTCTTTGCTGAATGCAGGATCGTCGCTGATGGAAATATTGTCGGCCCGCGCGCCGCCGCTCAGAATCGAAGCCGAGAGCTTTCCCACATGGACTGTTCGCCCCAGTGCGGCGGAAAGTTTTGTTTCCAGTTCCGGGCGGAAGCTGTCCACGTTGACAAACAACGGTACCAGCAGCACGGCAAGGACGATGATGGCGGCCACAACTCCGCCGACAATCAGCCAGCGCTTCATAATCGAAATGCTATCAGCAATCGAAGCCGGGAACAAAGGGAAATGCTCGTATCACGAGGTTTCGCCTTGACCCGGGAAGAGAGTAGAAGAAACCCGCAGAGATGTCTCTGCTTCTAAGTCAGGGAAGCGGAGTACCGCCAGCGGGAGAAGCACTCGCCATCGAAAACCCAATCCTCAGTTATCAAAAAAGCCGGCAGGGTCCTCCCCGGAATTATCGCCGGCGCTGCTGACCTTGATCCGGCCGCGGTCTTGACGGCCACCGTAGCCGGCGCCAGTTTCGGATACTCGCTCGGCTGGGTGGTCTTGCTGTGCGTGCCGGTGTTGTTCAGCGTTTTTGCGGTTTCGTCGCGCATTGGCCATCAAACCCACAAAGGACTGGTTGAATTAATACGGCTGCACCACGGACGGCGGATCGCCGTCGGCATTGCCCTGCTGATCGTGGTGGTGAATCTGGCCATGGTGATCGGCGACATTGTGGCCGTGAGTGACGGCTTTTCGCTCATCACTATGCTGCCGCGTTCTTACTTCCTGGCCATCGTCGCTTTTACCGTCTGGTATGTTCTGATCCTGGGGAACTACCAGAAAACAACCAAAGCGTTGGGTACGCTGACCCTCATCTTGATCGCGTATATTGTCGCCGCGGTCCACGTCACAGATTCTTTCAGCACGCTGGCCAAAGGTATATTGCTCCCCAAAATGCACCTGAACACCGGCTACTTGATGGGAGTGATTGCCGTATTTGGATCTCTGCTTACGCCGGACGTGATCGTCTGGCAGACCAGTTCCAAACGCGGCCTTCCCGAAGGATTGCGCGAGGCCCACGTCACCGAGTCCCATGCGGGAACATTTGTGGCCTGCCTGATTTCACTTTCAGCCATGATCGCAGCGTCGCATTTGCACGTGGCTGATCCATCCAGCATGAGTACACGCACAGCGTCTGACGCGCTCGGCAGTCTCGGTCTGGCTGGACCAGTATTGTTTTCAGCGGGCATTATTGGCTCCGGACTGATCGCACTGCCCGTGTTGGTCGCATCGCTGTGTTTCAGTGTCGCCGAGGCTGCGGGCTGGAAATCAGGCCTTGCATTCGTTCCCTGGGACGCAAGGGCTTTTTACGTAATGATCTCGGGCACTATGTCCGTGGCGCTTTTTATCGATTTTTTCCGGGTGAATACGGTCCAGGTGCTCTATTGGTCGCAGGTCCTGGCCGGCATTGTGCTGGTGCCGATCTTTGCTTACATCCTGCTGCTTTCAAACAATCCCAAAGTGATGCGCACTACCAACAGCAGGTTTGAAAATGTCTGGCTGGGCGCAGCCGCCTTGGGTATGCTAATTTCTAATGTCCTTTTCTTTTGGACAGAGATCTTCTAGTCTGCCGCGGTTCGCGTCTGTTCCGGATGGAAAGCAGTTATGGCTTGATTTCGAGCTTCTCTCCGTAGTGCTCGCTCAGGTTTGCCAGATACTTTTCGATCGTACTGGAATGTCCGAAGACGAACCGTGACATGAAACGAAAGATGGGATTGCGCACGTCGCCGTCTTCCGTGATTCGCAGCAGCGTGCCAGCGTTGGATTCCTCGAGAGCAAATGTCCACGTTCCTCCATAGGGAAGCGATGGGTCCGCGATGCGAGTCACCAATATGTGAGGCGGCTCGGAACGCACTCGCTGGTACGTAATGGTGTCACTATTCCTGGTCGTTTCGCTCCACGTGTAGAGACCGTCGCTGGGCGCCAGTTCCTTCCACGCACTGACGTCGCCCCGCCAGCCCGGCGGCCCTGAGATCAATTGAAAAACATCCGCGCAAGGCTGCGCGATGAAAGCGCTTCGCGTCGCTAGGTGCCGCTTAGGCAACAAGAAACCAACGACTACGGAAATGGCGATGATTACAAACAGCGCGAAGGCCGAAATTACTAGAACTTTCATTATGCGATCCTCACTGCATTCTTGAACGCCGCCGTTTGTATGAGTTCTGCGGCGGCCTTCGCCAGGATTTCCAGGCCGGTAAGCGCCTGTTCACGTTCTTCCTCAGGCAAGGCGCCCAGCAGCAACTCGACCAGACGCGGGTCCAGGACGGACTTGCGCACTCTAGTCTCAACGCCCAATTCCGTCAGCCGCAGGGAGACGCGCCGGCCATCCGCCAAGTCCCTTGTGCGGACAACATATCCGCCGGCGACGAGCCGATCCACGGTCAGCGACATCGTGGATAGGCTCACGCCCATGTGCCGCGCCAGTTCCGTCATTGTGGTGGGCTCAGTTTCGTCGAGATGGTCAAGGATCGAGGCTTGGTGGGCACTGATGGTCCGTCCTCGGGTGTCCTGCACGTGCCGGGTATGGCAGGCAAAGTAAATCTG
>WNFI01073203.1_pt1 | contig 18675 bp, 18 predicted proteins | sample 5400471 | NCBI WGS metagenome assembly WNFI01 (sample SAMN13153348, study PRJNA577476) | soil metagenome | isolation source: 100 cm saprolite on Douglas fir-dominated hillslope | place: USA:California | collected 2013-09-17 | reverse complement strand
CCACCGTCCTCCACATCCTGCGGGACTTCCTGGCCCCCCTCGCCTTCACCCTCGAGATCGGCCACCCCCGTGAGCTGCCCGCGGCCTTCGCCCGCGTCCGCGGCCACGAGATGGCCAAGGCCGCCCTGGAGATGGCGGTCTGGGAGCTCTGGGCCCGGTGCGAGAGCGCGCCGCTGCATCGGCTCCTGGGCGGGCGCGGCGGCACCATCGCCGCCGGCGTCTCCGTGGGCCTGCAGAAGGACACCCCCACCCTCCTCGAGCGCGTGGAGGCGGAGATCACGGCCGGCTACCGCCGGATCAAGATCAAGATCAAGCCCGGCCGCGACCGCGATCTCGTCGGCGCTCTGCGCGCGCGCTTCCCGGAGGTCCCCCTCATGGTGGACGCCAACAGCGCCTACACCCTGGCCGACGTGGGCCTCTTCCGCGAGCTGGACGAGCACCGCCTCCTGATGGTGGAGCAGCCCCTGGCCTGGAACGACATCCTGGATCATGCCGTCCTGCAGCGACAGATCTGGACCCCGGTCTGCCTGGACGAGTCGATCCGCTCCGCGGACGACGCCCGCCACGCCCTCGACTTCGGGGCCTGCCGCATCATCAATATCAAAGTGGGGCGGGTGGGGGGCTTCGCGTCCGCCCTCGCCATCCACGACCTCTGCTCGGCGCGGGGGGTGCCGGTCTGGTGCGGCGGGATGCTGGAGTCCGGGATCGGGCGCCTCGCCAACGTCCACCTCCAGACCCTCCCGGGCTTCACCCTCCCCGGCGACACCTCCGCGAGCGCCCGCTACTTCGAGGAGGATCTCATCGATCCCCCGGTCACGGTCGCCCCCGACGGCACCATCGCCGTTCCCGAGGGCCCCGGCATTGGACACGCCGTCCTCTGGGCGCGGGTCGAGAAGGCGACGGCCTTCAAGGAGGAGTGGCGGCCGTGAGCCCCCCGCGGCGCGGTTGATTTGGGGCTTCCAAGCCTCCTGCGCGCGCGCTCGTTATGGTGTAGGGTCGTGCTATGACGAGAGCAGCGAAGATTCCTCGCTTCCGGCACGGCTCCACCTGACTTCAAGCCATCGATCGCCTCGGGTGGGCGGCCGGCATCGGCTTCGAGAGCTACGGGCTGCGGATCGGCGTCCGCGTGAACGACCCCCGGGTACTCGACCACGTGATCCCGCGCCTGCCTCCCGGATGGAGGCGGCAGCGGTCCCCCTTTGTCCGCCACCTCTACTCGCTCCTCCTGGGCGGCCCGGTCCGCGCGGCCGGCGTACGCCGCTTCCACCTTCTCTATGCGGGCGGAGCGCGGCTCGCGCGCAGCCTCGTCCTCGACGAGGTCCTCGATGCCTTCGAGTCCGACCTCAAGCTCCATGTGGCGGCGGGGGCCCGGGGTCGACTCTTTGTCCACGCGGGGGTCGTGGGCTGGCGGGGGCGGGCCATCCTCTTGCCGGGTCGAAGCCACAGCGGCAAGAGCCGAATGGTGGAGGCCCTCTTGCAAGCGGGGGCCTCCTACTACTCCGACGAGTATGCGGTGCTCGATCGGAGAGGGCGGGTGCACCCGTACCCCGCTCCCCTGACCTGGCGCAGTACGGACGGTGAGCCTTCCCGGAGATACACCCCCGCGGAGCTTGGGGGTGTCACGGGGGCCGCCCCCCTGCCCGTGGGGCTCGTTGTCCTGACCGCGTACCGGCCTGGGGCCCGTTGGCGGCCGCGGCGGCTGACCCCCGGACGCGGCGTCCTCGCCCTCCTCAACCATACGGTGCCCGCCCGTGACCGGCCGGCGAACGCCTTGGCCACCCTCGCCCGCCTCTCCTCCTGCGCCCCCGTGCTCCAGGGCGCGCGCGGAGAGGCCGCGGAGACGGTGCCCCGACTCCTGAGCGCCCTGCCCTAGGTCCGCTCCGCGCCCGGCAACGAGGCCACCTGCCGCGGTTTACCCATTTCCACCCGGCGCGGGTTAAGCTACCTCCTAAGGGCGAGCGGCCAGGAGGGAGAGGTGGGATCGCGAGCGGAGGGGGAGCGCCCGCGGGCGCGCGAGGCTGACCTGGTGGTCGAGCTGTTGCTTGAGGAGACGCTCGTCTACGACCTCGTGCGACACAAGGCGTTCTGCCTCGGCCCTCGGACCGCGTGGGTGTGGCGTCAGTGCGACGGGAAGACGACGGTAGAGGAAATCGCAAAGCGTCTAGCGAGAGAGCTCCGTGAACCGGTGGGAGAGGAGGTCATCTGGGTGGCCCTGCGCCGCCTGGCCCGTGCACACCTCATGCAGGCGTCCCCTCCCCCTGCCTCGGGGAGGCCGTCCGCGTCGCGGCGTGAGTGGATACGGAGAGCGGCGCTTTTGGGCGGGTTTTCGATCCTCTCCCTCACCGTCCCGGTGGCCGCGCTGGCCGCGTCCTGCCTTCCGAAGCACGCCACGTGCAATCCAGCCGGCCCCAACCGGTGCTGCCCGCCCTGCCGCTGCGTCCCTCCTGGAATGTGCACCGGGTCTTGCTGAACCTGGCTCCAAGCGCTCTTTGACCCTCAGGGCGTCCCGTGCTCCCGGGGGCTGGTTCGGCGCGGGGCCTTGGGAGCTGGGTCAGGCCTTGAGGGCCTCCTCCGCGGCCCGCAGCAGAAACTCGCAGCCAATGGCGAGGGCCTCCTCGTCGAAGTCGAAGCGGGGGCTGTGGTGGGGCTGGTCGAGCCCCTTCTCGAGGTTGGCGGAGCCGACGAAGACGAAGCAGCCGGGGGCGTGCGCGAAGTAGACGGCCATGTCCTCCCCCCCCATGGTGGGCTGGGGCTCGACCACGCCCGCCTCCCCCACCACTCCCACCGCCGCCCGCCGGGCGATCTCCGCCACGCGGGGGTCATTCACGACCGCGGGGTTGCCGGCCTTGACCTCGACGTCCGCCCGGCAGTTCAGGCCCTCGGCAATCCCGCCTGCGATGCGCCGGATCCGGTCGGGCAGAGAGCGCCTCAGGTCGGCGTCGAAGGTCCGGATCGTACCCAGAAGCGTGACTTCGTCAGGGATCACGTTGAACGCCTGGCCACCGTGGATGGAGCCTAGCGTGACCACCGCCGACTGCAGGGGCGAGACCTCGCGGGACACGATCGTTTGAAGCGCGGTGACCACGTGGGCCGCGGCCACCACCGGATCCGCCGCGCGGTGCGGCTGGCCGCCGTGCCCGCCCCGGCCGTGGATCACGACTTTGAGGCGGTCCACCGCGGCCATCAGGGCCCCCGGCTTCACGCCCAGGGTGCCCACGGGCAACTCGTTCCAGAGGTGGACCCCCAGCACAAGGTCGACGCCGGCGAGCACGCCATCCGCGACCACCGCCTGCGCGCCCCCCTCGCCCTCCTCCCCGGGCTGGAAGAGCACCCGCACCGATCCCTGGGCCCGGCGACGGCCCAAGATGCGCGCCGCCGCCGCCCCCATGGCGGTGTGGCCGTCGTGGCCGCAGGCGTGCATGAGGCCGGGCGTCAGCGACGCGTAGGGGGCGTCGGTCTGCTCCTGGATGGGCAGGGCGTCGAGGTCCACCCGCAGGAGGACGGTCCGCCCCCCACCCCCCTCCGCGGTGGCCAACAGACCGCTGCCTCCCACCCCCCGGCGCACCTCCAGGCCGCTCCCCTCCAAGAACGCCGCCACCCGGGCCGCAGTCCGGGTCTCCGCGTAGGCCAACTCCGGATGCTGGTGAAGGTCGCGGCGGAGGGCGATCATCTCCGCGCGCAGGGCGAGCACATCGGGGGAGAGATCGAGCATAGGCTTCTAAGCTTACAATCGTCAGGAGAAATGCGGGAAGGGTTTCGGCTCGTCCTCTTAGGGGCGGCGGTCGTGGCCGTGGCTTTTGGCTACGTCCACCTTCTGGAGAACAAAGGCTACGGTCTCAAGCCCGGTACCCCCGCCCCGCCCTTCAAGCTGCCCGCTCTCTCGGGAGGGGAGGTGGAGATCGCCTCCCTGAAAGGGCGGCTTCTGGTCGTGAACTTCTGGGCCACCTGGTGCGCGCCCTGCGTCGAGGAGATGCCCTCCCTCGAGCGCCTCCATCGCGCGCTCGCCGGAGAGGGCCTGGTGGTCCTGGGGATCTCCGTCGACGAGGACGAGACGGCGCTCCGCCGTTTCGTGTCCGAGCACGGCGTCACCTTCCCCGTCCTGCGGGACCCCGGGGGGCGGGTGGCGGCGGGCCCCTACCACGCCACCGGCTACCCGGAGACGTTCGTCATCGACCGGGAGGGGTTCCTGGCGGCCGCAAACTGAGCGGCGCGTTCCGGAGGGGGCCCAAACCCGAGGAAAAGCGGCGACTCGGGTGTACCATCAAGAGGCTCGCCTTAGGGCTGGGAGGGCTGACCCCTGAACCGAGTGGTCGCTCGCTACCAGGACGGCCGCGTTCTCAAGGGAGTCACCAACGACTTCCTTCCCGCGAAGGATCGCTTCCACCTCGTGCCCCAGGAGAGCGCTCCCGGGAGCAAGCCCGTCGAGGTTCTCATCGCCGATCTCAAGGCCGTGTTCTTCGTGAGGGATTTCGCGGGGAATCCTCAGCACAAGGAGAGCGGAGAGTTCGACCCCGCAAAAGCGGCGGGGGGGCGCAAGATCCGGGTGGTCTTCAAAGACGGCGAGACCATGGTGGGCACCACCCAGGGCTATCAGCCGGGAAGACCCGGCTTCTTCGTGGTTCCGGCGGATGCCAAATCGAACAACGAACGCTGTTTCCTGGTGTCCGTGGCCACCCGCGAAGTATCATTCCTCTAGCCGCGGCGGGTTCACCGCGTTGCCCGGGCCGGATCGGGAGAGCTGATCCGTGGCGTCGGTGCGAACCCAAACCTCGAGGGCGATGAGAAGGACGTGGCTCGCGTTTCTCGTTCCCACCGCTCTGCTCCTGGGCGCGGTTGTTGCCCCGGGCGCGGCTCGACCCTCCGTCGATCAGCTCATCCAGAGGCTCAAGGATCCCGCGGCCCGGGTCCGGGTCGCCGCCGCCGACGACCTCGGGAACCTGGGGCCGGCGGCGAGGTCCGCCGTCCCCGCCCTGACCCAGGCACTCTCGGACGAGAGCCAGTTTGTGCAGATCTCGGCCGCGCGGGCCCTGGGTCAAATCGGCCCCGCCGCCGCCAGCGCCGTGCCGGGCCTGGTCGAGACCCTGAAGGATCGGCACACGGCCGTCCGCGAGACTAGCGCGCTCGCTCTGGGGAGCCTGGGACCGCCCGCCCAGGAGGCGATTCCGGGCCTGACCGACGCGCTTACGGACAGGGTCGCCATCGTCCGTAAGGCCGCGGCACGCGCGCTCGGGGCCATGGGCCCCGCCGCCAAGGGGGCGGTTCCCGCCTTGACGGACGCCCTCCGGGACAAGGACCCGTCCGTCCGCACTTCCGCGAGCCAAGCCCTGAAGAAGATTCAGGCCCGGTGAGGCCAGAGCGAGCCCGTTGCCCGTCGCCGGCTTCCGGCTTGGAGCTTCGCGCCCCGGTCAGGGGATCCCGACTGCGTGTGGTTTAATCAAGGACCAGGAGGCGTCCGGTGAAACGATTCAAGGTTCCCGTGGTGCTCTTGGGAGTGGCGTCTTTGTTCGCCTGCGCCACCTTCGACTACCCGCCGCCTCCCCCGCGCCCTCCCGAACCATGGGGCGGGTCGGTCGACGTCTCGTATTTCTACGATCAGCTCTCTCCCTACGGCGAGTGGGTGGAGGTTTCTTCCTACGGGTGGGTCTGGAGCCCCCGCGGGATGGCGGCCGAGTGGCGGCCCTACACGCTCGGCCACTGGGTCTACACCGACGATGACGGGTGGCTCTGGGTTTCCGACGAGGAGTGGGGCTGGGCCGCCTACCACTATGGTCGGTGGTACAACGACTCCGGTCGCTGGTACTGGGTGCCGGGCCGGGATTGGGCCCCGGCCTGGGTCGCCTGGAGGACGGGGGGCGGGTACATCGGCTGGGCGCCCCTGCCTCCCCAGGCGTCCTTCGGGGCGGAGGTCGGTCTCGCGATCGCGGCCGCGGCGCTCGACACCCTGCTCGAGCCCCGGGCCTACTGCTTCGTGGAGGAGAGGCACTTCACCGAGGAGCGCATCGTGAGCCGCGTGGTCCCCGTCCGGCAGAACCTGACCATCGTCAATTCGACCCGGAACACAACGAACTACAACATCGTCCAAAGCCGGATCGTGAACCGCAGCATCGCGGTAGAGAACGTGGAGCGCGCCGTCGGCCACGCCATTCCTCGAGCGCGGAGCGTGGCGGCCACGTCTCTTTCCGCTCCGCACCGGGCCCAGGTCCAGGGGAACGAGGTCAAGGTCTTCCGCCCCGCGGTCCAGCCCGGCCCTGCGGATCGGAAGCCGGTCTCGGCTCTCGCCCGGGGCCCCCTGTCCGGCTCCGGTGCCGAGGCGGAGCGGGTGAGGATCGAACAAAAGCACGCTCAGGAGAAGGCGGCCCTCGAGGCTCGCCACACGAGGGAGATCCAGAATCCTCGCAAGGGCGTCTCCATGGACCAGGTCAAGGCCCGTCACGAGAGCGAACACCAGGTCCAGGAGCAGAAGCATCAAAGGGAGACCCAGCGGGCCGTCTCCCGTCAGGAAAGCCAGCCTCAAAAGAAGCCTCGCTGAAGAGCGAGCCCTCCCTCCGCGAGGACGGGCGTTCCCGCCCCTGCGTCCGCGTCGGCGCCTTCGGCCACGCGCCGTCATGGCACGAATCGTGTAGGCTCATGGTAGACGGGAGGGGTTTGCGCGGTGGGTGACCGGAACGCGGACAGGCGTGACAGCGAGCCGACCGCCAAGCTTCAGGGCCGGGTCGGCAAATACGACATCGTCAGCTTCCTCGGCAAGGGAGCGATGGGCGCGGTCTACCACGCCCACGACTCCTTCCTCGAGCGCGACGTCGCCCTGAAGGTCATGCTTCCCCAGATCGCCGCCGACCCCGAGCACAAGCTCCGCTTCGAGCGCGAGGCCCGGGCGGTGGCGCGGATGATGCACCCCAACGTGGTCACCGTCTTCGATCTCGGCTATCACACCGACGGCTCCCCCTACATCGTCATGGAGCTGCTGAAGGGTCACGATCTCCTGAACGTCATGCGCCAGAAGCCGCAGCCCTCCCTGTCCGCGAAGATCTCCATCATCCTTCAGGTGCTCCAGGGCCTGGGCCACGCCCACAAGGTCGGGATCGTGCACCGGGACATCAAGCCCGCCAACATCTTCCTCAAGGAGGATGGCACGGCGAAGATCATGGACTTCGGCGTGGCCCGCGTCACCTCCACGAGCATGACCAACACGGGGGTGGTAGTGGGCACCGCCAACTACATGTCCCCGGAGCAGGTGCTCGGGGGTCGTCTGGACGGGAGGAGCGACCTCTTCAGCGTCGGCTGCATGCTCTCCGAGCTCGTGACCGGCCGCCGACCGTTCGACGGCGAGAGCATCATGGCCACGCTCTACCGGATCGCGCACGACAAACCGGAGCTCGCGATCCCGGCCGGCGCGGAGCACGAGGGGTTGCGGCCCATCCTCGCGAAGGCCCTGGCCCGGAACGCGGAGGAGCGATACGCCAGCGCGGCCGAGTTTGCGGAGGCGCTCCAGCTTTTTCAGAGGAGCCACGGCCAAGCCTCCGCCGCCGTCGACGCCTCGGCCGCCAGCGTTTCCTTGCCCCCCTTGTTCGACGCTCCCGAGGCGCCCGCTACCGACAACGACGCGGGGGCGCCACCCCTCCAGACCCCCCCCACGATCTCGCTGACCAAGGAGTCCTCGCGTCCCCCCGACGTGAGCGGCCTCTTCCGCCTCCTGCGCGAGATCTATGTGGGCTCCAAGTCGGGCCACCTTCATTTCGCCCACGACCGGGGGCGCGAGCGGCGCAGCCTTCGCATCGTGAAGGGGCAGATTGTCCACGGGACGAGCGACGTGGAGGGCGAGCACCTGGGGGACGTGCTCGTCCGCTACGGCCTCTTGAGCCAGGCCGACCTGGACCGGGCCATTGCCATCGTGCTCCGGGAGCGGAAGCGGCTGGGGGCCGTGCTCTCCGACCTCGGGCTTCTGGAGCGGGGGCGGCTCGAAGAGGCGGTCGGATTGCACGTGCGCGAGGTCCTCTTCAACGTCTTGAGCCGGGCCGACGGGTCCCAGACCTTTGAGGAGCTGTCCGACAGCGCGGTGGAGGCAGGGCTCGTGTCGCAGCTCTCTACGGGCGAGGTGATCCTGGAAGCCACGCGGAGGGTGCAGGATCCAGCCCTCGTGAGCCAGGGCCTGGGCGACATGAACCGGATCCTGATCCTCTCCCGCGACCCCCTCCTCCGCTCCCAGAGGATCACGCTCACCCCCACGGACGGGTTCATACTGTCCCGGATCGACGGAACCCTGAGCGCCCGCGAAGTGGTGAGCCTGATCCCCCTTCCTCCGGAAGATACCGAGCGGAGCCTCTTCGGCCTGCTCTGCACGGGGACCGTGGATTACCTTCCCACCGCGGCCTCTTCCCCGGCCGCCCCCACCCGCCCGGCGCCTCGCCGGGAGGCGGTGACGGGCCCCGCGCCCGGGCCGCCCACGCCACCCCCCGCCACCCACCCGGCGCCCGTGGCGCCGCCGACGCCGCCTCCCCCCACGGCCAAGGCGCCGCCGGAAGAGGCTCGCCGTGTGGAGGGGCGCCAGCCGGAAGAGATCCGGCAGATCGTCCTCGAAGCCTACGAGACCCTCCGCCAGAAGGACTACTTCGAGGTGCTGGGGGTCTCGCGCAGTGCGAGCGAGACGCAGATCCGGGAGGCCTACGGCCACTTCGCCCGACTCCTCCACCCGGACGCTTGCCGGGACCCTTCCCTCGCGGACATTCGGGAGAAACGCGAGGCCGTCTTCTTCCGCCTCTCCGAGGCCTACGAGACGCTGCGTGATCCGGTCACGCGCTCGAAATACGAAGCCGCTTTCGAGGCCAGAAGGTCCCGTCCCGCACCGCCCGCTCCTGCAGCGTCCGCTCCGGCAACGTCGCCTCCCTCGCCCCCGCCCCTTCCCCCCGCCGCGGATCCTCCCCCGCCCGTCGACCCGGCCCTGGAGCTGGAAGCGGCCATGGATTCCATCCGTCAAGCGGAGCGGCTGCTGAAGGAAGAGAAGTTCTGGGACGCCATCCAGCTGCTGGAGTCCGCGATTCGACGGGTCGAGGGTGCGCCCCGGGTGCGGGCCAAGGTCGCTCTTGCCCAGGCCTACATGAAGAACCCGAAGTGGCAGAAGCGGGCGGAGGAGGTTCTGCAGAGCGCGCTCCGCGAGAACCCCGGGCATGTGGACGCGCACCTCGTGCTCGCGAGCATCTATCGTGCGGGTGGCCTCGTGAGCCGGGCCGCGGCCACCTACCGGAAGGCGCTCGAGCTGCAACCCGGGCACTCGAAGGCCATGCAGGAGCTGGCGTCGCTCGAGGGCACGGGCGGACAGAAGGGGCGTCTCTCCAAGAAGGCCTGAAGGGCGCGGGAGCCGGTTCCGACCGGGCCCGGCCCTAGCCCGCCCGCGCTCGCCGCTCCTTCTTCAGGATCGCGATCACCTCGCCGACCAGGAACAGGCTGCCCGCCACCACCACCGGTTCCCCCCCCACGGCCAGGCGCCGGGCAAGGTCGAGGGCGCGGCCGGGCACGGCCTCCCGGTGCGCGCGCAACCCCCACGCTCCCGCCCGCCGCGCGATCTCCTCCGGGCTCGCGGCCCGCCCCCCCCGGGGCTGGGTCAAAACCACCGCCCGCGCGAGGGGGAACAGAACGCGCGCCAGCTCCGTCACGTTCTTGTCCGCCATCACCCCGAAGAGGAGCACGAAGGGGCGCCGGGTCCGGAGATACTCCGCCAAGGCGCGCCCCCCGCCCGGGTTGTGGGCGCCGTCGAGCAGCACGGGGGGGCGACCGGGGATCCATTCCAGCCGTCCCGGCCAGCGCGTGCGTGCGATCCCCGCGCCCAGGCGGGACAGTTCCAGGGGGAGGCCCGCCGCCTGCGCCTCCTCCAGGAGTCGGATCGCCACCAGCAGGTTGTCGCGCTGGTGGGCTCCGGGAAGCGGCCGCAGGCCGCGGTATTGGGCCCGGGGCGTGCGCAGGTCGAGCCGGTCGCCGCGGGTCGCCACCATGCACCCCAGGTAGGCCTGGTGGTCGAGGTCGATGTTCACGATGGCGGAGGCCAGGGGAGCCGCGACGTTGGTGGCGTCGAGCCGTCCTCCCATCCCCACCTCCAGCACCGCGACCTCCACCCGCGCGCGGCGGAAGTGCTCGAAAGCGGCGGCGGTGAGAGCCTCAAAGTGGGTCGGGTGGGCCGCGATCACGCGGTCCCGTACCAGGGCCTCGGCTGTCTCCCGGACGCGGCCCACGGCCGCGTCCAGGTCCCGGTCCGAGATCTCGCGCCCTCCCACCACGATCCGCTCGTTCACGCGCACCAGGTGGGGTGAGGTGTAGCGTCCCACCCGGAGCCCGGACGCCCGGAGGGCGAAGTCGGAATAGGCCGCCACCGAGCCCTTGCCGTTGGTTCCCGCGATGAGCAGCGTGGGGTAGCAGAGCTCCGGGTGACCCATGGCTTTGACGAGGGCGCGGACGGTGTTCAAGCCAAACTTGATGCCGAAGCGGGTCCGCGCCGCGAGGTAAGCGGCGGCCCCTGGAGGCGCTTGAGAAGAGGAGCGGCGCGGCATGGGTCGGAGACGGGCCGCGCATCATATCAAGAAGCGGGAAAGGGGGTCCCAGGGGCGGCGCGAATGGGTGTGGAAAAGTGGAAGAAAATGTGGAATACTCTCAGGCCGCTGTGTTTAAAGGGACTTATCACCACAAGATGGACCCGAAGGGGAGGCTGCCCGTTCCCGCGCCTTTCCGCCGGGTGCTCGCCGCGCAGGGGGCCGGCACCGTGGTGGTCACGCTCCTCGACGAATGCCTGGCCGCCTACCCCCCGTCCGAGTGGAAACGCCTCGAGGTGCAGCTCGCCGCGCTGCCCGCCTTCAGCCGTCCCGTCAAGGCCCTGACCCGGGATTCGGAGCGGCTGCTCGACGACGTGTCCCTCGACCTGCAGTGGCCCCTGCCTCCCGTGTCCCCTATCCCTGGGGAGGGGCCTTCCCGGCCCACGCATCCACAGGGGAAACCCAGCCGCTAGTTCATTTTCGCCTTGACAGCCCCCTGTCCGGGATCTAGACTCCTGGTGGAATTTTGTGGAAGAAAGTGGTCGAACCGCCCCTTGTTTGGGCGGGCCGGCGACCTTTCGAGATAGGTGTCGTCCCCCGCGTGGTTCGCGGGGCGGCGTGACACTTCAAGCGGGCGTGGGGGGAGATGCTCCGGGGTAATCATCCGGCACGCATCGACGACAAGGGCCGCCTCAAGGTGCCGAACGGCTTCCGCACGCTCGTGGAGTCGCAGTATGGGCCCGAGTTGTTCGTCACCAGCGTGACCGGGGAGTGCGTGTGGCTCTATCCGATGGCGGTCTGGCTGGAGCTCGAGCGGAAGCTGGCCGCGGTGCCCTCGACCAATCCCTCGAAGCTTCGCTTTCTAGACCGCTTCAAGAAGGAGCCCTTCACGGAGGACGACGGGAAGGCCCTTTCGGAGTTCGGGATCTGATGTGGTGGGACACCGGCCGGTCCTCTTGGCCGAGAGCCTGGAGCTGTTGGCCGTGAGGCGGGGAGGCCTCTACGTGGACGGGACAGTGGGCCTGGGCGGGCACGCGGTCGAGCTTATGCGGCGGAGCGCGCCCGACGGCCGCCTCTTCGGCATCGACCGCGACGGGGAGACCCTGGAAGGGGCGCGGGCCGCGCTCCTGCCCTTCGCCTCGCGCGCGCGGCTCGTGCATGGAGACTACCGCGAGATTCCCACCCTTCTCGGGGGCGAGAGGGCAGACGGGATCCTCCTCGACCTCGGGATCAGCTCCGCCCAGCTCGACGCGCCGGAGCGGGGGTTCAGCTTCCAGGCCTCGGGGCCCCTCGACATGCGCATGGACCGGAGCCGGGGGGAGACGGCGGCGGAGGTGGTGAACCGGACGCCCGAGCGCGAGCTGGCGGACCTCATCTACCGCTACGGGGAGGAGCCACGGTCCCGTCGGATCGCCCGCGCCATCGTGGAGGCCCGTCGCCGGTCCCGCATCGAGACCACCACCGCCCTCGCCGAGATCGTGCGCCGCTCCGCGGGCCGGAGCCGCCGGCCCGGCCTCCACCCCGCCACCCGCACCTTCCAAGCCCTCCGCATCCGCGTGAACCGCGAGCTCGAGGCCCTGGGCTCGACCCTCGAGGCGCTGGCCTTCTGCCTCGCCCCCGGGGGGCGGCTGGCCGTGATCGCCTTCCACAGCCTGGAGGACCGCGAGGTCAAGGGGACCTTCCGGGCCCTCCTCACCCAGGGCTTTAGCGCCCTGACCCGGCGACCGGTCCGCCCGAGCGCGGAGGAGGTCCGCGACAACCCTCGGGCCCGGAGCGCCCGGCTGCGCGCCATCGAGCGGGAGGCGGCGTGAGGGACGAGGGCCTGGACAGCGGAGTGGTCCTGATCGGCAAGGCCATCGACAACTCGCAGGTGGTGCGACAGGTGGACCCCCGCGCCAGCCGGGACATCGGCTGGCTTCTCCTGCTCGTGGGAGTCCTGGTGGGCGGCCTCGTGCTCTACGCCTGGCCCGCGCTGAAGATCAAGCAGGCGGGGATCGCCGCCGAGCAGTCGTCGCGGGAGCGCGAGCGCCTGCTGGAGGAGAACCGGAAACTGCGCCTGGAAAAGGCGGCCCTCGAGAACCTCCGGCGCGTGGAGACGATCGCGGTCCGCGATCTCGGCCTCGCCCCTCCCCCTCCCGAGCGGTCGATCGTGGTCGAGACCGCGCGGCCGGTGGCGGGGGCGGCGCGGGTCGCGGGGGGCAAGGGAACGGGGGCGGGCGAGGGCGCCCTCCCCCCCGAAGGAACAACCCGCGAGCGCGGCCCGCGCCCGCCCGTACCCTCTCCGGGGCGTGGTCCGGAGCGGGCGGAGCCGAACTAGGAGCCCATGGATCGCCCCCTGGCGTCACCGGAGCCCGGGCCCGCCCCCTCGCGGGAGCGCCTGACCCGGCTGCGCCTCATGCTCCTGGCCCTCTCCGTCTCCCTTTGGGCGGTCGTGATCGGTGTTCGCCTCTTCCACCTCCAGGTCCTGCAGCGGCGGGTCTTCGAGAAGCAGAGCGCCCGCCAGAGCGAGCGCACCATCAACCTCGACCCCCGTCGGGGCCCTATCCTGGACCGCAACGGCAAGACCCTGGCCGTCTCCGTCGACGCGGAGTCGCTCTACGCCGTCCCCCAGGACATCGCCGATTTGGGCCAGACCGCCTCCGCCCTCGCCCGCGCGTTCGGCCTGGACGCCGCCGGCCGCAAGGACCTGACCCTCCAGCTCCAGCGCAACCGGGCCTTCATCTGGGTCAAGCGCAAGGTGGACCCCACCACTGCGCGTTCCGTGCGCGAGCTGCAGCTGGACGGGATCGGCTTCCTCGCCCGCCGCCGGCCGGTGGGCGAGACGGAGAAACCGTCCACGGACGGGGCCACCGTGACCTTGAGCCTCGACGAGTCGATTCAGTATGCGGCGGAGCGGGAGCTGGACCGGGCCATGGCCGAGACCCAGGCCCTCTCCGGGGTGGTGATCGTGCTCGAGCCCTTCACGGGGGAGGTCCTGGCCCTCGCCAACCGTCCCACCTTCAACCCCAACCGCTTCTCCGCCTCTCCCAGCTCGCACTGGCGGAACCGGGCGGTGGCCGATGCCTACGAGCCGGGCAGCATGTTCAAGATCGTCACCGCCGCCGCCGGGATCCAGGAGAAGGTGGTGGAGCCGGACGAGATCCTGGACTGCGGCAACGGCTCGATCGAGATCGCGGGGACGCGCATCAACGATCACGCGGTCTTCGACAAGCTGAGCTTCAAGGACGCGGTGGCCAAGTCCAGCGACATCGGCATGATCCGCGTGGCGCAGCGGGTGGGGCGGGAGAACTTCAACCGCTACCTGCGGGACTTCGGCTTCGGGACCCCGACGGGGGTGGATCTGCCCGGGGAGTCGAGCGGGCTCCTCCGCCCCCCCTCGAAGTGGAGCGCGATCTCACTCGCCTCCCTCTCCTTCGGCCAGGAGGTGGGGGTGACCGCTCTGCAGATGGCCATGGCGGCGGGGGCGGTGGCCAACGGGGGCTACCTCATGAAGCCGCTCGTGGTGCGCCAGGTCGAGGACAGCGCGGGTCGCCCCCTCAAGGTCTTCAAGCCGGTGGCCGTGCGCCGGGTCCTGGAGCCCGACAGCGTCTTCACCTTGACCGAGATCCTGAAGGCGGTGGTCCGGGAGGGGACGGGCCGGAACGCGGCCGTGCCCGGCTACCTAGTGGCGGGGAAGACGGGCACCGCCCAGAAGGTGGAGGCCTCCGGCCGCTACTCGATGCAGGACCACGTGGCCTCATTCGTAGGCTTCGTTCCCGCCGCCCGTCCCGCCCTCGTGATCCTGGTCTCGCTCGACTCCCCGCGGGGGACCAAGAACCAGGGGGGGGACGTGGCGGCCCCCGTGTTCGCGCGCGTGGCCGAGCAGGCCCTGCGCCACCTGGCCGTCCCCCCGGACGACACCGGCCGCGTCCTCCACGCCCTGGCCTATCCCCGGGAGGACGTGGTCCCGGTGGCCTACCGGACGGAGGCCGCTCCGAGCCCGCGCTCCGAGGGCGAGCCCGGGCTCATGCCGGACCTGCGCGGCCGATCGGCCCGCGAGGCCGCCATCGCCGCCGCCCGCCGGGGCCTGATCGTGGAACTCAAGGGCTCGGGGCGGGTGGTGGGCCAGAGCCCGGAACCGGGCACGGAGATTGAAGCCGGCAACACGTGTGTGCTCACGCTCCGACGGGATGGCGAGGCGAGCGAGGGGCCGGCGAGGGTGCGGCCGTGACCCTGGGCGACCTTCTCCTGCGGCTGCCGGGGGCCGAGCTCCAGGGGGACCCACACCTCGTGGTGACGGGGGTGACCCACGACTCGCGCCGGGTCGGGCCCGGGTCCCTGTTCGTGGCCATCCGCGGGATGGTCACCGACGGGAACGCGTTTGTGGAGGCCGCGCGGAAGAAGGGAGCCCTGGCGATCGTTTCCGAGGCCCCGCCCTCGCCCGGGGGGCCCTGGATCCGCGTCAAGGACGCCCGCGTGGCCCTGGCCGCGCTGGCGGCGGCGGTCTTCGGCGACCCCGCCCAGCACCTGGATCTGGTAGGGGTTACGGGAACCAACGGCAAGACCACCACCACCTACCTGATCGACGCCGGCCTGCGGGCGGCGGGCGAGACGGTGGGGCTTCTGGGCACGATCGAGTACCGGATCGGGGCCCGCCAGGTCGAGGCCTCGCGGACCACGCCCGAGTCCTCGGACTTGCAAGCCCTGTTCCGGGAGATGGTGGAGGCGGGCTGCCGACGCGCCGTCCTCGAGGTGTCCTCCCATTCCCTGGCCCTGCACCGGGTGGACGGCTGCCCCTTCCAGGTGGCCGTGTTCACCAACCTCACCCGCGACCACCTGGACTTCCACGGGGACATGGAGCGCTATTTCGCGGCCAAGCGCCTCCTCTTCGACACGCTGCTGCGGGAGGACGGACACGCCATCCTGAATGCGGACGACGACCGCTGCGCGGACCTGGCCCGGGTGGCCCGGGGGCGGGGCTGGACCTATTCCCTCTCCCGCCCCGCCGACCTCCGCGCGGAGGGGATCACCCTCTCCCTGGCCGGGATCCGCTTCCGGGTCAAAACCCCGGTGGGGGTCCTGGAAGTGGCCTCGCCCCTGCTCGGGCGGTTCAACGTGCAGAACCTGCTGGCGGCCCTGGGGGCCGGCCTCGCCCTGGGCCTGCCCGCGGAGGCCGTCCTCCGCGGCTTCGCCTCCCTCCCCGGAGTCCCCGGACGCCTGGAGCGCGTCGACGCCGGCCAGGACTTCACCGTGATCGTCGACTACGCCCACACCGACGATGCCCTCAAGAACCTCTTGGAGACGGTGCGCGAGCTCTCCCCCCGCCGCCTCATCACCGTCTTCGGCTGCGGCGGGGATCGGGACCGCACCAAGCGCCCCCTCATGGGGGCGGTGGCGGCGCGTCTCTCCGACGTCGTGATCGTGACCTCCGACAACCCGCGCAGCGAGCCCCCGGAGGCCATCGTCGAGGAGATCAAGCGGGGGATGCCGGCCGGGCGGGGGGCCGCCGTCCACACCGTCGTGGACCGCCGGGAGGCCATCGCCAAGGCCCTGGAGATGGGCCGAGAGGGGGCGGCGGTTGTGATCGCGGGCAAGGGCCACGAGGCCTACCAGGTCCTGCGCGACCGCACCGTGCCCTTCGACGACCGGCAGGTGGCCCGCGACATCCTGAACCGGCTGGCCGTCCGCGGCGGCAAGAGATGAGGAATGCCGTGAGCGCACCGACCATGTTCGCGATCGGGGAGGTGGCGGAGGCGGTCCGCGGCGAGGTCCGCGGCCGGCCGGGCGTCTCCTGCACCGGCGTCTCCATCGACTCCCGCACCCTCGCGCGGGGAGAGCTCTTCTTCGCGATTGCCGGCCCCCGCTTCGACGGCCACGCGTTCCTGGCCGAAGCCCTGGCGCGCGGGGCGGCGGCGGCGGTGGTGGAACGGACGGAAGAGGCTCCATCCGGGCTCACGCTCGTGCGGGTGGCGGACACCACCCGCGCCCTCTCCGATCTGGCCTCTCACCTGCGCCGGCTCGCCGACCTGCCGGTCGTGGCCATCACCGGCTCCATGGGAAAGACCACCACCAAGGACATGACGGCCGCCCTCCTCGCCACCGCCGGCCCCGTCCTCAAGACGGAGGGCAACCTGAACAACCAGTTCGGCCTGCCCCTGACCCTCTTCCGCCTGCGCCCGGAGCACACCGCGGCCGTGCTGGAGCTCGGGATGTCGGCCCCGGGCGAGCTCAGGGCGCTCTCCCTCGTCGCGCGCCCCGACATCGCGGTCCTCACCAACGTGGCCCCCGTCCACCTCGAGTTCTTCGCCTCCCTGGATGAGATCGCCCGGGCCAAGGCGGAGGTCTTCGCGGGCCTGGTCGCGGGGGGGCTCGCGGTCTTGAACGGCGACGATCCGCGGGTGCGCCGGGCGGGCGAGGAGTGGGGCGGGCGCGTGGTCTGGTTTGGCCGCGACCGCCGCCACCACGTGTCCGCGGAAAACGCCCGCGGGACCGCGTTCGGCATGCGCTTCGACCTCCGGGTGGGGGGCCAGACGGTGGAGGTGGCCCTTCCCCTCCCCGGGCTCCACTCCGTCATGAATTTCCTGGCCGCGGCCGCGGTGGCCCATGCCCTTGGGATCGAACCCCAGGTCGTGGCGGAGGCGGCCACGCACCTCGTCGCCGCCCCCCACCGCGGGGAAGTCCGCCGCCTCTCGGGCGGGATCCTCCTCCTGGATGACTCCTACAACTCGAACCCTGAGGCGCTGGAGGCCGCCTCTCAGGCCCTGGCGTCGGCGGGGCGGCGGCGGCGGGTCTTCATCCTGGGCGACATGCGGGAGCTCGGCCCCGAAGCGGGCCGGGATGGCGACCAGCGCCCTCCACGCCTTCCCGGACGCGGCGGCCGCGGCCGCCGCCCTCCCCGAACTCGTGCGGCCCGGGGACGCCGTGCTCGTGAAGGGCTCGCGCGGCGTCTCCCTGGAGTCGGTGGTGGAGGCCCTCCTGGCCCGCTACGGAGAGGTCCGTGAGTAATGCTCTTCCACCTGCTCTACGCCTTCCGCCACCAGGTCACGGCCCTGAACGTGATCCGCTACATCACCTTCCGCACCGCGGTGGCCAGCCTGACCGCGCTCTTCCTGGTCCTCGCCCTCGGGCCGTGGGCGATCGAGCGCCTGCGGCGGCTGCAGGTCGGACAGCCCATCCGGGAGGAGGGGCCGCAGGCCCACAAGGCCAAGGCCGGCACCCCCACCATGGGCGGCGTCCTCATCCTGTCCGGCATCCTCGTGCCCAGCCTCCTCTGGGGCGACCTCACCAACCGCAACATCTGGATCCTGGTCCTGTCCACGCTGGCCTTCGGGGCCATCGGCTTTTGGGACGACTACGTCAAGGTCGTGAAGAAGCAGAGCCTGGGCCTCTCCCCTCGGCGCAAGCTCCATGGGCAGATCGCGGTCGGCCTGGTCTTGGGGGTCGTGCTCTTCGTGCTCGCGCGCGTGGATCCCACCTCGTACTCGACGAGAGTGGTCTTCCCCTTCTTCAAGACCGTGATGCCCGACCTCTCCGCCTTCTACATCCTGTTCGCGGTCTTGGTGGTGGTGGCGGCCAGCAACTGCGTGAACCTCACGGACGGGCTCGACGGCCTGGCCATCGGCTCCACCCTGATCGCGGCCGCCGCCTTCACCGTCCTCGCCTATGTGACCGGCCACCGGGTGTTCTCGAGCTATCTCGACCTCCTCTACCAGCCGGGAGCGGGGGAGGTGACCGTCTTCTGCGGGGCCATGGTGGGGGCCTCCATGGGCTTCCTCTGGTGGAACTGCTATCCCGCCCAGGTCTTCATGGGCGACGTGGGCAGCCTCTCCCTGGGCGGGGCCCTGGGCACGGTGGCCATCCTGATCAAGCAGGAGCTCCTGCTCTTCTCGGTGGGCGGGCTCTTCGTGATCGAAGGCCTGTCCGTGATCCTGCAGGTGGCCTCCTTCAAGCTGATGGGGCGGCGCATCTTCCGCATGTCGCCCCTGCACCACCACTTCGAGCTCGTGGGCTGGAAAGAGCCGCAGATCGTCATCCGGTTCTGGATCGCCGCCTTCGTCTTCGCCCTCTTCAGCCTCACCACGCTCAAGCTGAGGTGAATCGAATGAGAAGCACGACGGCATGAGGACGCCATGGCTGTGGAGGGGAAACCCATCGTGGTGGTCGGGCTGGCGCGGTCGGG
>WNFI01329953.1_pt1 | contig 18676 bp, 10 predicted proteins | sample 5400471 | NCBI WGS metagenome assembly WNFI01 (sample SAMN13153348, study PRJNA577476) | soil metagenome | isolation source: 100 cm saprolite on Douglas fir-dominated hillslope | place: USA:California | collected 2013-09-17 | reverse complement strand
GATGTGCCGCGCACCCTCGAACGTGTCGCGCGCATGCGTGACGAGCATGTTGTCCAGCATGATCATGTCGCCCTTCTGCCACTTGAACCGCACGGCGACTTTCTCGAACGTCTCGCCGAGATGCTGCATCGTCTCGTCGGGAATCGGCGAGCCGTCGCCGTAGTAGACGTTACGCGGGAGATCCTGTTCGTCGAACAACGCGCGCAGGCCTTCGCGCGTGTCTTCGTCCACGCAATAGATGTGATGGATCTGCACCTGGTTGAAGAACATCTCCTGCTTCGTCTTCGGGTGCTTCACGATCCCCTTCGTCCGGTTGATGACGCGAAGGCCACCATCCGCCTTCCACTCGAAGTCGCTCCCCGCGTCGCGGCACATCTGCTCCACCTTCGCCTTGTCGGTGGTGTGGAAGAACTCCTCCCACGACGGATCCACGCCCTTGGAAAAGTTGCGCACGTACATGAGGCCCTTCTCGCGGAACTGCTTCACGACCGCCGGATCGATGTGCGCCAGCACGCCGCGCGTGTCGAACACCGGCGTGCAGCCACCCGCCTTCGCGGGCGTGACGCAGTGGAAGCTGATACGGTTCGGAAACGACGGCAGGTGCGAGCTCTCGTTGTGGTAGAGGATCATCTGGTCCGCCGGATACGGCGTGGACTCGTAGATCTTCTCGCCGGCCGCGTTCTTGGGGAGGTCGCCGTAGTCGCCGAACAGCTCACCGTAAATCGCCTTGGCCGCACGTTCGAAGTCGGCGGGGCTCGGCAGATTGAAGTTGCGGAACAGGACTCCGCCGTGCACGAGGAGCTGCGCCTCGATCCACTCGCGATGCTCCGCGTTCCATTTCGCGAGCTCGAGTCCCTCGACCGTTGGTTCGAGCACGAGCGGAAGATGGGCACCCTCCGCGAAAGTGTACGCACGCACGCCGGGAGGAGCCGGCGTAGCCGACGGCGAGAGAGTGGGCTCGTTCGTGGCCGTAGTCATGGTCGAATACCTGGACGAGTGGGGAGGATTGTCTGGCGGACCGGCGAAACCGCAGAACCGCGGCGCGCGGTGCTGGCAGGGTTGGACGGTCCCGAGGTCGAGCAAAACAGCCGGCGAATTCCTGGCTGAAGGGACGCGGAACACCGCTACAATAATGACGCATGTGAGGCGCCCGTGTCACGTCCGGAAATGTCCCGGTTGCGCCCTCCAAATGCCGTTTCCATCATAGGTTGACTCACCGGCAATTTCCATCGCGCTGAGATCGTCGCGCAGGTTGCCGTGTGTGCCGCCCCCTCACCGTCTTTCCGGCCACGAGATGAACGTCCTGCTTGTCGTCCCGTGGGACAACCTCGGCGGCGTGTGCGGCGTCGTGAATCATGTCGCTCTCCATCTGCGCGAGCGCGGACATGGCGCCTTTCTCATGCTGCCCGGCGAGTCCGAGGCGCCGCAGTGGGGCAAGAGCCGATTGGGGTTGCCGGCCGTTCGTCTCAATCTGCGCCCGATGCACGTTCCGGGTCGTGGGCCTCGTGGACTCGCGGCGTTCGCCGCTCATCTGCCGCTCGCACAATTGAGACTTGGGCGCCTACTTCGCGAGCTGGAGATCGATGTCGTCAACGTCCACTATCCGACTGCGGGGTCGATCCATTTCGCGATCGCGCGGCGGTTTTCTCCTTTTCGGCTGGTAACCTCGGTGCATGGCGCCGACCTGCTGCCGTACAATTTAGCGCCATCATCGGCACATTATGGCGTCAACATAGCGTTATCTGCATCGAATATACTTGTTGCTCCATCGAGAACGTTTCTCGACGCAGCCGCGCCAACATGGCCTGCTCTCACTCGGCGCCCTACCTATGTAATACCCAACGGTGTGGACCCAGACGAGCTCGGCTACGATGTCGCCGGCGCCTGGGGCGAACTCCAGCCCCCCTACGTCCTCGCTGTGTCGACCCTCGTGGCCTACAAGGGCGTCGACGTTCTCATCCGCGCTTTCGCCCGCATTTCCGATGAGATGCCCGCCCTGCGCCTCCGCCTCGTCAGCGGCGGACCTGATCGGCTCGCCCTCGAATCCCTCGCCACGGATCTCGGCGTTCGCCACCGCGTCGACTTCCTCGGCATGCTCGAACGGCGCGAGGTCGCCCGCGAGCTTCGCGGCGCGACCCTCTTCGTCATGCCGTCACGATCGAGCTCGGAGTCGTTCGGCATCGCCGCCGCCGAGGCCATGGCCGTGGACCGCGCCGTCATCGCCTCGGCGGTCGGGGCACTTCCGGAGATGATCGAGCACGACCGAACGGGACTCCTGGTTCCACCCGGCGACGACCAGGCATTGGCGGCCGCGATGCGCTTGGCGCTGTCCCATCGAGAGCTACGTGAGCGGCTGGGCCGCGCCGCCGGCATCAAGGTGCGCCGTGATTATCGCTGGAGCCGGACAGGCGCCGAGTACGAGTCGCTGCTGCTTCGTGTCGCTACGGAGTGAGCCGATCCAGTGCGTGCACCTTCGCCTCCAGCATCGCATCGTCGATTCCGGCGTCGGTGACCATCCGTCGAAGGTTCTGCGACCGCATGGTGGAATAGGACGCCGCGAACGAAAGCTCCAGCTCGTTTCTCGGCAGCGACTTCACCAAGTCTGCCACCAGGGCGGCGTCAATGCCCTCGCCGCCGAAGTCGCCGAACGCCAGCAGGCGCGAGAAGCCGTAGTACTGAAGCACGCGACGCTCGTACATGCCCAGGAAGAAGGCCTTCCGCGCCCGATTCCGCAGCACGCCGTCGATCGCCCAGCTCGCCAGCGACCCATGAAAGAGCGCGGTCAGCACGCCCTGCGAGAAGATCGGATCGACGAATGCCGCCGCGTCGCCCACACATAGGAAGCCGCTGCCCACGAACCGTTCGTTGTAGTACGAGTAGTCCGGCCGGAACGACATCGAGCCCTCGACGAACGTCGCCGGCGCGAGCAAGTCGCGGAGATACGGAATGTTCGCGCACGTACCGCGGAAGTACTCCTCCTGCTGCTGCTTGTTCATGCCCTTGGTGCGGTCCGTGTTCATCACGAAGCCGACGCTGCACTCGTTCCGCAGGAGGATGTGCCACATCCAGCCGTCATCGAACGACGTCACGAACGTGACCGGGCTGATCTCACGGCAGCGCTCGGCGGGGTAACTGTTCCCGTCCGCCCCGAAATACCGGGCGCCGGTGTAATAACCCCACAAGCCGAGGAACTTGAGATCGGACTTCACGAAACGGCGGGAGTTGAACTGGCGGGCGAGGAACGCCCCCGGCCCGCTCGCATCCACGACGTACTTCGCGGTGACCGTCCCCTCGGTGATCGCCCCTTCGGCGCCCATTTCCGCACTTCCGCGGCGATCCTCGTACGCGACCGTGGGTGCCGATTCGTCGGAGAGGTCTACACTCCGCACGATGACGTTCTCGAAGATGGCGGCGCCGAGCGAGGCGGCATGGCGGAGAAGGATCTCGTCGAAGCGATCGCGCTCGACGTGGAGCCCTCCGCGCGCCGCATACCCGAAGTCGGTGAACCGCATGAGGTTGATTTGATCCCCCCAGACGACGATGCCACCGGCCTTCGGAAGGAATCCCTCGTCAACGATTTTCGAGGTGGCGCCAAGATGGTCCAGCTGCCGCCATACGTGCGGGATGATGCTCTCACCGACCTGAGGACGAGGATGTCTCGCCTTGTCGAACAGGACGACCTCGTATCCCAGCTTCGCCAGATGGCCGGCCGTGGCACTTCCGGCCGGGCCGCCTCCGATCACGACGACGTCACACCTTCGCGGTATGACCGTATGGATGCCGTTCATTGAGCGGTGGGGTGGGGGTCGATGTCTACAATTTCGTGCGCCTGCGCCGGCAATCGGAGCAGCGCAGGCGGTCGCCAAAGTAGTGCTCCGCGCTCCATGTCAACAGACGCTCGGCAAGCGTTCGCCGGGCCTGCCGGGTGACGTAGCGGCGTGATGCGTTTAGCCTTTGGTAGTCGTCCGTCATAGGTGCGGGCGGCGTGAGGCCAGAGCGTGCGTCTTCCCCCCGTCGTCCCCCAATCTTCCGTCGTCTCCCTCCCAGCACTTCCGCAGTCGTGACAGTCAGTTCACAACCGCTTGCCGGCGTCCGGGGCGAGGACTTCGTTGCCCCCCCTCCTACGCGGCGTCGTAGACTATTGGACGATCTCGCCGAGATCGTGGCAGAGCTTCGGCAGAGCCGCGACATCGTACACCAGCTTACGCTGCGCGACATCCGGGTCCGCTACAAGCAGGCGGTATTCGGCTTTGCCTGGGCGCTCCTGCTCCCTGCGTCGGTCGTGCTCGCTGGGCTCGCCGTGCGTCTGGCGTTCGCGTACATGTCCGGCCGTCAGATCGCCATCAATCAGATCGCCGGCATGGCGTTGAAGGCCGTGCCATGGGGATTCTTCGTCGGCTGCCTCAATGCGACAACGCCAAGTCTCGTCGCCAACAAGGCGCTCGTGACGAAGATCTACTTCCCCCGCGAGGTGCTGCCACTCGGGGCTGTGCTCGCGCAGACCTTCGATTCCGGCATCGCGCTCGCCCTCGTCGTTGCAATCCTTCCCTTTCTGAAGGTCACGGCGTCCGTCCAACTCCTATGGGCGCCCGTGCTGCTCGCGTTTCTGTGGGTCATGGCGCTGGCGGCGGGTCTCTTTCTCAGCTGCGCAAATCTCTTCTTCCGCGACGTGAAGTATCTCGTCCAGGTGTTCGTCACCTTCGGCATCTTCCTCACGCCGGTGCTGTTGGATGCGGCGATGTTCGGCCCCAAGGGCGCGCGGTTCATGATGCTGAATCCGGTCGGCGCCGTGCTCGAGGGCTTGCGGCTCAGCGTCGTGGAGCATCACTCGCTGCTGGAGACGGTCCGCGCCCCCGCGGGATTCGTCGTGTGGCAGCCGGCGTATCTGCTGTACATCGCCGTTGTGGCGTTCGGCGGCCTGCTGGTGAGCGCGCTGTTCTTTCATCGCTCCGAGCGCCGGTTCGCGGAGCTCGTTTGATGCGGACCCTCCACGCATGACCGCGTCGCGCATCGTATTCGATCGCGTGTGGAAGAAGTTCCATCGGGGACAGATCCACGACAGCCTGCGCGATCTCGTGCCCGCGGTTGCGAATCGCCTGCTCGGGCGCGGTGAGAACGACCGCGAGCTGAGTGAGGGCGACTTCTGGGCCGTGCGTGACCTCTCCTTCGAGGTGATGCCCGGCGAGTGCGTCGGCATCATCGGGCCCAACGGCTCGGGCAAGAGCACGACGCTCAAGCTCCTCACGCGGATTCTCGAGCCGACGCGTGGCCATTGCGAGATGCACGGACGTGTCGGATCCCTCATCGAGGTATCGGCCGGCTTTCACGGCGACCTCACGGGGCGCGAGAACGTGTTCCTGCAAGGCGCGATCATGGGAATGCGCCGGGCGGACATCGTGCGAAAGTTCGACGAGATCGTCGAGTTCTCCGGCGTGATCGATGCGATCGACACGCCGGTAAAGCGCTACTCCAGCGGAATGAATGCGCGGCTGGGCTTTTCCATCGCCGCACATCTCGAGCCCGAGGTACTGATCATCGACGAGGTGCTGTCGGTGGGCGACCTCTCGTTCCAGGAACGCGCCTTCGGTCGCATCCGCGATCTCGCGAGCAGTGGGATCCCCGTGGTGATCGTATCGCATCAGCTCGAGCGCATCTCGCAACTGTGCACGGGCGCCATTCTGCTTGTAAATGGCGGAGTCGCCGCACGCGGAACGCCGGGCGAAGCCATCTCGGCGTACATCCGGCAGGCGGACACCGTGCGCGCGGCCGTCAATTCGGGGGTCGTGGTCTTCGATGCGGTAAATCTCTCGCACGAGGAGCTCGTGTCCGGCCAGCGGTTTTTCGTGTGTGTCGAGGGGCGCGTCACGGAACCGATCGGCGATCATATCGACCCAGTGCGCATTCGCCTGCGGTCGCTCGTAACGGGAGCTCTCATCTATGGAACGGGCTCGCGGTGGCTGGGCATCGACCTGTCCCGTCCTGGGAAGTTCAGCGTGCGCGCCGATCTGCAGGCCAACCTGCCGCCTGGCAACTATCTCGTCGAAGTGGCCGCGTCCGATACGAAGCTCAGGGACGACATCGCCGCGCACCCGGCGGTGATGATGCGCGTGAATAGCCCGGGCGATTTCATGGGAAGCGTGCAGCTCAACGCGGTAATGTCGCAGCAGCCGGTTGCGGCCTTGTGAGTGTGACCACGCATCGACCCGAGGCCTATTCGGCGCCGGAGAAGGATGCCGCGCCGGAAGATGTTGTGCTCACGGCCGGTCCGGTGGCCTATCCCGCATATGCCCTCACGCCGCTACAGGAAGGATTCTTCTTCAACTGGCTGCGGAATCCGCATGCGGGATATGATGTCCAGCAGATGGTGCTTCGACTGCGATCGCTCGAAGCGGACGCTTTCATTCACGCGTGGATGGATGTGGCGCAGCGTCACGACATATTGCGCACCGCGTTTCGTTGGCGTGATGTTCACGCGACTGTCCAGTACGTCGTCCCCGACCTCTCGCCGCTTGTGCTTCGGGAGGACTGGCGCGGCCAGGTGGAGGGCGCGCAGCAGCAGCGATTGGCGACGTTCCTCAGCAACGAGCGCGAGAGAGGCTTCGATCTCGAGGCGCCACCGCTCATTCACATTTCGCTATTCCAGGTCGCCGACGACGAATACGAGTTCGTGTGGAGCTTTCCACACATTCTTCTCGACGGCCGCAGCGCCGTTCTCATCCTGCGGGAAGTGTTCGAGCGCTACTCCGCCGGGAAAGAGGGCCGCGCCCCTCGTTTGGCACCAGTCCGCCCATTTCGAGACTTCATCGATTGGCTCGATCGCAGGCCTCGGCACGTAGAGACGGACTACTGGAAACAGAAACTTCACGGGTTCGCCACCCCGGTGTTTCCGGCCGTGGCACACACGTCGGCGATTCCCGACTCGGGACACGCGTTGTGTTCGAAGCGACTCTCAGTTGAAGACACTGCGCGCCTGAACGCCTTCGTGCACGCCAACGGCATTCAAGTGAGTACGATGCTGCACGCTGCCTGGGCGCTCTTGCTCGGGCGCTACGCGAGCTCGGACGACGTCGTGTTTGGCGTGACGCGAGCCGGGCGTTTGTCGGCACTCGATGGCGATCCATCAGTGGACCGAATGGTTGGGCTGTTCATCAACACCCTTCCAGTTCGCGTTCGGATTCCGGATGATCGCCGGGTGATCGATTGGTTGCGCGAACTGCGCCAGGATCAGGTAGAGGTACTCCCTCATGAGCATACGCCTCTGCCGGCAACTCAGTCGGCCAGCTCGGTGCCCTCCGGCATTCCGCTCTTCGAGACGCTCGTCGTCTTCGAGAGTAGCGACCAGGCAGCCGTCATCGCGTCCTTTGATCGCCGCGTAGTGCAGGCGCGCGTTCACCAGCGCCCAAGCTTTCCGCTCATCGTTCACGGACACGCTGAGAAGGAGATGCTGCTGCGGCTGGAGTATGATCCCGCACGGCTCGAGCCCGAAGCCGCACAGAGAATGCTCGAGCATCTCGCGACGATCATCGTGGATCTGATCGACGACGCTGAGAAACCCCTCGGCCATGTGCGGATGCTTCCGCTCGCGGAGCGCGATCGGCTCGTTTGTGAATGGAATGAGACGGACGCGGCGTGGCCGACTCACGCCACATTGCACGGGCTCTTCGAGGAACAGGCTCGATTGCGGCCACTGTCCGCTGCGGTCACGTGTGAGGGTGTGTCGCTCACATACGCACAGCTCGACCGTCGTGCCAACCGCCTCGCTTGGCGCTTACGCGAGAAGGGCATTGGACCCGACTCGCTGGTCGGTGTTCTCATGGAGAGGTCGGCGGATACGATCGCGGTCTTGCTGGGCATCCTCAAGGCTGGCGGGGCATACGTGCCAATGGATACGGCATACCCTGACGATCGCCTGACCTTCATGCTCGAGGACAGCGATGCGGCGATCGTCGTTACGGAATCGGTATTTGCGCCGCGCCTCGCAGGCAGCAAGGCAGAACTTCTCCTTGTGGAGGATGTGTGGGCGGATGAGCGAGAGCCGCATGAGGACGCGGTACCTCCCGCTGCCGGAGCCGGCAATCTCTGCTACGTCATCTACACCTCCGGTTCGACGGGCCGGCCGAAAGGTGTTCTGATTGAACATCGGAACGTCGTTCGACTGCTCTTCAACGATCGGTTTCAGTTCGACTTCAACGAGCGCGACGTGTGGACCGTGTTCCATTCGTTTGCTTTTGATTTCTCCGTGTGGGAGATGTACGGCGCACTACTGCGCGGCGGCCGCGTCGTCGTTGTGCCGCGCCTTGTCGCCCAGGACCCAGGCGCGTTTCTCACATTGCTTGAAGAGCAGAAAGTGACGGTCCTCAATCAAGTACCGAGCGCTTTCTACACACTCATGCAGACGGAGATGGCGCGTCCCGGCGCACATCTGACCCTTCGGTACCTCGTCTTTGGCGGTGAGGCACTGCAGCCCTCGTTGCTGAGTGACTTCAGGGCGCGCTATCCGGCCACGAGGCTCATCAACATGTTCGGCATCACCGAGACGACCGTCCACGTCACGTTCAAGGAAATCGGTGACGAGGAGATCGCGAACGGTGCGTCGAACATCGGGTGGCCCATTCCGACGCTCACAACCTACCTGCTTGACGAGAGGCTGGAGCCAGTTCCTTTCGGCGTAGCGGGTGAGATCTGTGTGGGCGGTGCCGGCGTGGCGCGCGGATACCTGAAGCGACCGGAACTCACCGCAGAACGATTCATTGCGCATCCCTTTCGAACGGGGGATCGCATGTATCGGTCCGGTGATCTCGGGCGCATGCGCCCGACGGGCGAGGTGGAGTATCTCGGGCGCCGCGACGGGCAGGTAAAGATTCGCGGCTTCCGCATTGAACTCGGAGAAATCGAGAGCCTGCTCACGGCGCAGAGCGAGGTGCGCTCGGCGGTTGCACTGGTGCGCGAAGACGTCCCCGGCCACAAGCGCCTCGTCGCCTATTGCGTCCCTTCGGACGGGATGCCTCGATCGGTCGACGATGGCGTACGACGCTCGCAGCTGTTGCGCGACCGTCTCAAGGCGTCGCTGCCCGAGTATATGGTGCCGACCGCCATTCTCTGGATTCCGGAGCGGCCCCTCACGGACAACGGAAAGGTGAACCGAAAGGCGCTCCCTGCGCCCGATCAGGTATTGGCGTCAGCGGAGCGTATTGGCCCGCGTGACGAAGCGGAGACGCGCCTATTGCGCATCTGGCAGGCCGTCCTCGGCGTAAAGAGCATTGGCGTAACCGACCGCTTCAACGACGTCGGCGGTCATTCGCTGGCCGCGGTGAAGGTCTTTACGCGGATTACGTCGGAGTTTGGTCGATCGATTCCGCTGGCCACGATCCTCGAGCATGATACCGTCGCGAGACTGGCGGAACTTCTGCGAAAGCCGGTGGAGTCGGCGGAGTGGAATTGCATCGTGCGGTTCGACAGTGCGACCACCGGACAACCCATCTTCTGCATCCACGCGGCAATGGGAAACGTGCTGATTTATGAGCGATTCGCAAAGCGCATCGGCACGGACCATCCGGTTTATGGCATTCAAGCGGTTGGCAACTTCGGGTCACAATCGCCGCACGAGACCGTCGAGGAGATGGTGGATTTCTATGCCGCGGAAGTCTTCAAGGTGCAGCCGAGAGGGCCTTACGTCTTCTTTGGCCTCTCCTTTGGGGGGACGCTTGCAATAGCGTTAGCTCACTACATGCGAGCTCGCGGGCACGAAGTAAAGCTGCTCGCCATGTACGATACGAGCGGCCCGGGCTACCCTCATTTCACGCTTTACGGACGCTTCCTTCAGTTCCTGAAGGGGTATGGCAATATCTCGCTTCGCCGGTTGTTCTGGATCGTCGCTGTCGACGAGCTGCGGCAACGCGAGTGGCGCCGCGCGTACTGGAACATACGAGAACGCGCAATTTCGACGGCGCATTGGTGGATCGGCGAGCTGCGGCGTCATCACTTGGAGCGGAAGTTCAGCAAGGCAAACCCGCCGCTCGATTATCCCTTGCCGCCGAACGTGAGCAGGGTCTACCTGGCCAACACCCGAGTCGGGTTACGCTACGATCCTCCCTTCTGGCCTGGACGCATCACCTACTTCCGCGCGGAAAAGACTTTCCCGGGCGTTATTTTGGATCCGACGCGCGGGTGGGCCGGTCGGTCGGCCGAGCTGGAGATTCTCTCGCTGCCCGGTGAGCACAACGACGGCATGTGGGAGCCGGGTGTCGAGATCTTCGCGCAAATGTTTCGCAAGGTGCTCGAAGCGGCTGACGCATGATCCGGCGATGAACGAGCAGACGCTTCACGGGATGATCCGCGCTGCGGCGGCACAGTCGCCCGACGCACCTGCGGTGGCCGCCGCTGGTACCGTGCTGACATTCGCCGAGCTCGAGAAACGCGCGAGCGCGCTCGCGGCGACGTTGCGTGCAAGCGGTGTGAAGCCTGGCGTCATCGTCGCAGTGATGATGCGCCGCACGCCGGAGCTCGTTGTCGCGATGCTCGGCGTCATGATGGCCGGCGGCGCGTATCTGCCGATCGATCCGTCATATCCGGCCGAGCGTATCGCCTTCATGCTTCGGGACGCTCGCGTGCCGATTGTGCTCACTCACGCCGATCTTGTCGCGTCCGTTCCGGCTGGTACTGCGGAGCCGATGGTGCTTGCGGCAGGCGGATTGCCGCTCGTTGACAAGCCGGTGTCGCTCGTGGGCGCGGTCGCGGCAGGAGCCGAGGATCTCGCCTACGTGATCTACACGTCGGGCTCGACGGGCGTACCGAAGGGGGCGATGCTGCGGCATCGTGGCGTCGTCAATTACCTGACATGGTGCATCGAGGCGTATCGGGTTCGCGATGGCATCGGCGCGCCGGTGCACTCGTCGATCTCGTTCGACCTCACCGTGACGAGTCTTTGGGCTCCGCTCGCAGCCGGTCGCACGGCCTTTCTTCTGCCGGACGAGGAAGGCGTCGATGGGTTGGTCAAGGCGTTCCGCTCACACCGGAATTTCAGCCTCGTGAAGATCACGCCCGCACATCTCGTTCTCCTGCGCGATGCGCTGTCGGCGGACGATGTGGCTGGCCGCGCGCGCGTTTTTGTCATAGGCGGCGAAGCGCTGTCCGGCGAGGCGCTCGCGTGGTGGCAGGAACATGCGCCCGAGACGGTCCACGTCAACGAGTACGGCCCGACCGAGACCGTCGTCGGATGCTGCGTCCAGTTCGTACGTGACGGTCAAAGAATTACAGGCGACGTGCCGATCGGTCGTCCCATTGCCAATACCCGCCTGTATGTGCTGGACGCTCAAGGACGTCCCGCGCCCATTGGCGTGCCCGGCGAGCTCTATGTCGGCGGCGACGGTGTTGGCGCGGGCTACTTCGGCCGCGAAGACCTGACGGCCGCCCGATTCCTGGCGGATCCGTTCACGGGCGACGACACGGCTCGGATGTATCGTACGGGTGATCAGGTTCGCTGGCGGCCCGACGGCGTGATGGAATTTCTCGGGCGGCTGGACAATCAGGTCAAGCTGCGGGGCTATCGCATCGAGTTGGGCGAGATCGAGAGCGTGCTCACAAGACAGCCTGGCGTGCAGTCAGCCGTCGTGCTGCTGCGCGAGGACGTCCCGGGCGACCAACGTCTGGTGGCCTACTACGTCGGCGCATCGACGGAAACGGCCTCCCTTCGCGACGCGATGGCGAAGACGTTGCCGGCGTACATGGTTCCGAGCCATGTGATTCGGCTCGACGCATGGCCACTCACGGAGAACGGCAAGGTCGACCGCAAGAAGCTGCCTCCGCCAGCAATTGGCCGCGTCGCCGTTGAGCGCGAGAGCATGCCGCCTGGGACAGCGCTCGAGATCGCGCTCGCGCGCATCTGGGCCGAGATCTTAGGTCACCACAACATCGGCGCGCAGGACGACTTCTTCGAGCTGGGCGGCCACTCGTTGCTGGCGACGCGGATGATGGCTCGGGTGCGCTCGACCTACGGCGTCGAGTTGACCCTTCGCGAACTGTTTGCGCGCCCGACGTTGCGCGAGCTCGCGGCGTCTATCGAGCAGCGACGGCAAGGAAACGACGAGACACCGGTCAACCGGGGTGGTACGGAGCCCGGTTCGACATCGCTCGTGGCCATTCAGCCGCGGGGAACGAAAACGCCGCTCTTCTGCATGCACGCCGGCGTGGGCACGATCGTCATCTATTACCAGCTCGCGCGCGCGCTCGGGCCGGATCAACCACTGTACGGTCTTCAGGCGCAGGGGCTCTACGATGACGAGGTGCCCCATAACTCCATCGAATCGATGGCGGCGCACTACATCCGCGAAATCCGCACGATCCAGCCGAGGGGTCCCTACCATCTGGCCGGGTTCTGCCTCGGCGCGACGATCGCGTTCGAGATGGCGGTTCAGCTCGCGCGTGTAGGAGAGACCGTGTCGACACTCTCGGCGTTCGATGGGCTCGCGCCATGGTATAAGCCTGGCTCCGAGGCATTGCTTCCTCCGCCGCCGCGTGGGCTGCGGCGTCTGGTGCTCTCAGCGACCATCGCGCTCAGCAATCGGCGCAATCGGTTCTTCCGCGCCTGGATCCGGCGGTTCGGAGGTCCGGTCCCGACGATCTTCAAGCGCTTCGAGTGGTACGTGGCGGTGAACAATCATCTTGCCAACACCAGTTACGTTCCCGACTACACGTACGACGGCGCGATGCGCGTGTACATGTCCAAGGGACGCTATCCGCTGCCGAGTCTCGGGTGGCGGCGATACGTGGCGGGAGAGGTCATCGAGCTAGCAGTCCCCGGCAACTTCAAGGCGCATCGCGACCTGATTCATCCGCCGATGGTGAATGTGATCGCCGATGATCTCGCGCAAGCGATGACAGGGCCCGCGTCAGAGGCTACGATCGCAGTCCATTCCGCCTGACGCTGCTTCTCACAACCAGGGATCGGGTCCGCCGGCGTGCTCGAGTTTCTCGGGCGGTTCCACAACCAGGTCACGCCGCGCGGATTCCGCATCGAGCTCGGCGAGATCGAGACTGTTCTCGCGGCACAACCTGGAGTGGAATCGGCATTCGTCTCCTGCGCGAACACGTGCCTGGCCCTCCGCGTCTCGTGCCGTCCTGCATTCGTCCGACGGCGAACGTCGCTTCCCTAGGGGCCCCCAGGATAGAGGGGATCGGAACGCCTCGACTCGGGCTCACCGTGTTTCCAGCCTCGACCGGCATCCCCAGGCCATAAGGCCCATGACGTATTCGAGCGCCCAATTCTGATGGAGGCTGTTGACGCGCACCGGATCACCACTGGTTCCATCCAGATCCGTCGATCGGCCTCCGGAAAGCTTCTGGCTTGATATCACTCACTTGCCACCACGTTGCGAAGTAGTAATAGCCTTCACTGCCGTTTAGGCCGGCCCGGCCGCCGACGACAATACCGCCGATCGAATCAATAACGGCCTGCCTCTGCGCCTGTGTAGTTCCGGCCAGAAAAGAGACCGCCACAATGCGCTTGCGGTACGATTCGGATGCGGAGAGTGGCGGGCCGCTGATCATTCCGAGCGAGTCGAGCAGAGCGCGTGGCACGGAGTCTGGCGCAGAAGACGGCACAGGGCCCGCCAACTCGAAGTCAAACGTCGTTGTCGCGCCATCGATGCCTATTGAGAAGGCATCGACATCGCCCCGGAAACCGGCGAAGCCAAATCCACCGGCAGCGAGGGCGACTTGTCCGCGAATTGGATGGATCCCTGCGTTGGGGTAGTGATCCAACACCTGCGCCCACGTGCACGGCGCTGTCGCTAGACAAGGGTTCGCGTATGTGACTCCGCCCTTTATGACGTTCGTCGCAAGAGCATACCAGAGCGCGCCTATGCGGGTGTCCAGAAACTGCCACGCGTGCAAGCTTGTGTCCGTCGGCGGATCGAATATCAGCTGGTAGCCCGTTGTGTCCGAGTCGGTCATGTCGAAGTCGACATCGAGTATCAGTTTGATCGTGCCCGTCGCCGTGCCATGCGCTTTCTGGTATGCGTAATAGTCAAGCCGTGTCAGATGTGAGAGACCCACGCCACGGTAGTCCGCGAGTTGCAACGACACACCGTCGTTTGTTGGGGAGGCCAGCTCGGCGCTCCCTGATCCAAGGGGCTGCCCAGTCGGCCCCGACGCGAATGTGCAGCCCGTTGTGCTCGTGCACGTCGCATGCGCTGCTCGGTCATAGAAGGACCAACCGTGCAGGTTGCCCGGATAGACCACGACCGTTCCCACGCCATTCAGATATCTGCTCGCTGGCGGCGAGAAGAGACTGCGGATGGGCTCCGGCAAGTCGTTACACGCGAGCGCTGCGACGGTTGCCAGGATGCAGATTACCATTTGCCAGTGCCGTCTGGTAAGCATTGAGGTGGTTCTGAATTGTAGTCACGTCGTCATAGGCTTGGGCTCTCTGTGCAGCGTCGGAGATTGTACGGTGCCTCATCGGTATTGCTGAAGCGGGAGCGAGCCAGGTGCTCACACTCACTACGTCGAACGAATGCGCACGCTACGCCTCGTCCCTCTCCTTCTCCTCACCGCCGGCCTTCCGGTCGTCGGTCGCGCTCAGAATGCATCATCGTCGGTGCACCCGACGACGCCGCCCTCCGTCGTCGCCATGCGGCGCACGGGCCCGATCGTCGTGGATGGCCGCCTCGACGAGGCGGCATGGCAGGCGGCGCAGCCCATTACGCAGTTCCGGCAGACGCAGCCCACCGAAGGCGCTCCCGCGACGCAGCGCACCGAAGTGCGCATCCTCTACGATGACGACGCCCTCTACATCGGCGCACGTCTGTACGATTCGCTCGGCGCCGCGGGCGTGCGCGCTCCGCTCGCACGCCGCGATCAGCTGTTGAGCTCCGATCAGCTCACCACCGACAAGCTCGCCATCGTGCTCGATCCCTATCACAACCATCTCGACCGCATCTGGTTCGAGGTGAACCCGGCGAGCGTGAAAGGCGAGCACTTCAACGGCGATGAGTCCTTCGACCCCATCTGGGAAGCCGCGGCGCAGATCGATTCGCTCGGCTGGACGGCCGAGATGCGGATTCCGTTCTCGCAACTGCGCTTCTCTCGCGACTCCCTCCAGACCTGGGGGATGCAGATCTGGCGCAACGTGGACCGGCTCAACGAGCAGGACATGTGGTCGTTCTGGAAACGCAATGAAGCAGGCGGCCCGCCGTTCTTTGGACATCTCGAGGGCATGCACCTGAGCGGGCGGCAACGACAGGTCGAGCTGCTTCCGTACGTCGTGTCGCGAGCCCAGTACAAGTACGCGGACCCCGTGGACCCCTTTCACACCAGCAGCTCGCGCGCCGTGCGTGTGGGGGGCGACGCAAAGGTTCTGCTCACGTCGAACCTCACGCTCGACGCCACGGTGAATCCGTCTCGAACCTCGGCCTCTTCTACTCCCGTCGCATCGGGCGCGCGCCGCAGTTGAACGGCTGGGTCGACGACAACGCCGCTTACGCAGACCTCCCGGAAAACACGCGGATCGTCGGCGCCGCGAAGGTGACAGGGCGAGCAAGCGACTTCACAGTGGGCCTGCTCGACGCGATGACCAACCGCGAGACGGCACGCTTCCGCACGACGCTCGACTCACCGGAGCGCACGCAGACCGTCGAGCCGCTCAGTAACTATTTCGTCGGCCGCGTCCGTCGCGACTTTCGCGATGGCGCCACGACATTCGGTGGCATCGTTACCTCCACGCTTCGCCGTCTCGACGATTCATTGATGGTCACTCGGCTCCGGTCGCGCGCGAATGTCGCTGGCGTCGACCTGATGCATTCCTGGAGCCGACGCGACTACTCGCTCATGGCGCAATTCGCGGTGTCCGACGTCGGCGGCTCCGACTCCGCCATCGCCAGAACGCAGCAGTCGAGCGCGCATTACTTCCAGCGCATCGATCGCCGAGAGACGACGGACGGTCTCTTCGACGTCAGGTACAATCCGTCGCGAACGAGCCTGCGGGGATACGGGCTCTATGCGAGGCTGGCGAAGGACAACGGCGACTGGCTGTGGGAGACAGCGCAGAATTGGCGCAGCCCGGGGTTCGAGGTGAACGACCTCGCCTTTCTTCGCCGAGCGGATTACAAGTGGATGCTCGCCAACGTCGCGCGGCAATGGACGACGCCGATGGGCCCATTCCGCTACTTCAACGTCACCGCGGGCGCACAACGTCAGTACAACTTCGACGGCGATCTGAACGACCAGGAGCAGCACTACGGCATCTTCACCAACCTCATGAACTACTGGGGGGTGAACACCTTCTACATCCACCATCCGTCCACGCTCGACGAGACGATTACGCGTGGCGGGCCGGTGGTCGTGCGAACGGGTTACGACTTCGGTTCGCAATCCGTGAGCACCGACCAGCGCAGAACGGTGGTGCTCTCCATGCGCGTGGACGAAGCGCATGGCATCAACTCGCCAACGCGCGTCCTGCGTCTCCAGCCCGGCGTCGCGATCAAACCGGCGACGAACGTGTTCGTGAGCCTCGCACCGTCATACAACGCGGAAGAGGAAAACACGCAATACGTGACGGCGGTGTCGGACGCCACGGTGCCCGCATTCGGCGGAACGCGCTACGTGTTCGCGCTGCTGCACCAGAAGACGCTCAGCATGGACACGCGCGTCAACGTGACGTTCACGCCGCAACTCACGCTGGAGCTCTTCGCGCAACCGTTCATCGCCAGCGGCGCATACTCAGACGTCACAGTACACCATCGATCCGGACGGAACCGGCCCGGCGGCACCGTTCAGCATCGGCAACCCGGACTTCACCTTCCGCTCGCTGCGCGGCAATGCCGTCGTGCGGTGGGAATATCGTCCGGGATCGACCGTGTTTCTCGTGTGGACGCAGGAGCGCAGCGGGTCGGACGCGACTGGCACGCTCGACGTCCGTAATCAGTCGGGCGCACTCTTCCGCGATCGCCCGATCAACATCTTTCTGCTGAAGGTGAACTACTGGGTCGGCAGGTGAACCAGCGGCTGGGGCGCCGTCTCGCGGCGCACCACCGGCGCGACCTCGGTGCCGAGCAGCTCGATGGCGCGCATGATCCACGCGTGCGGCATGTCACCGAGCGCCATCTGGAGCAGGAATCGATCGTTGCCGAAGAGCTCGTACTCGAATAGCAGCTTGTCGATCACTTCCTGCGGACTGCCGACGAGCAGCGCGCCCTGAGGACCTCGCATGGCGTCGAACTGCTGCCGGCTCGTCGGCGGCCATCCGCGTTCACGTCCGATGCGCGTCATGACCTCTGCATACGACGGATAGAGCTCGTCGCCGGCCTGCTGCGACGTCGCAGCAACGTACGCATGTGAATTGATTCCGACTTTCAGGCTGGCCTCGGCGTGTCCTGCCTGGCGACCGCTCTCCCGATACAGCTCCACGAGAGGAACGAAGCGCTCGGGCTGTCCGCCGATGATCGCGAGCGCCAGCGGAAGGCCGAGCGTCCCCGCGCGCACGATGGACTGTGGCGTCCCGCCCACGGCAATCCACACCGGAATGGGGTTCTGCACGGGGCGCGGATACACACCGCGTCCCTGAATTGGCGCACGCAGCGCTCCGGACCAGGTGACGCGCTCCTGCTCGCGCAGCGTGAGTAGCAGATCGAGCTTCTCGGAGAAGAGCTCGTCGTAGTCCTCGAGGTCGTATCCGAAGAGCGGAAAGGACTCGATGAACGAGCCCCGTCCCGCCATGATCTCCGCCCGCCCATGCGAGAGGAGATCGACCGTGGCAAATTCCTGGAAGACGCGCACGGGATCGTCGGAGCTGATGACGGACACCGCGCTCGTGAGCCGGATGTTTCTGGTGCGCATCGCCGCGGCGGCGAGAACAACGGCGGGCGCGGAGATGGCGTAGTCGGGACGGTGGTGCTCGCCCACGCCGAAGATCTCGAGCTCGACCTGGTCGGCCAGCTCGACTTCCTCCATCAAGTTCTTCAGGCGCTGCTCGGCGCTGATGGAAGGGCCGATGTCGCCGAAGGTGTAGATTCCGATTTGCATGGACTGAAGCATCAAGTTCTTCAGGCGCTGCTCGGCGCTGATGGAAGGGCCGATGTCGCCGAAGGTGTAGATTCCGATTTGCATGGACTGAAGGTTAACCGTTCACCTCCTTCATAAACCCTCGCGTGCGCCTCGAGATTCCCGTCCTCGCCCTCATGCTTCCGCTCGTCACTGTCGCCGCACAGCGCCCAATGAGTCTCGCCGGACGTTCAGTCGTTTACGCGCCGCACGGCATCGTCTCTACGAGCCAGCCCCTCGCGACCACGGCGGGCCTCGCCGTGCTTCAGCATGGCGGCAACGCCATCGATGCGGCGGTGACCGCGGCGGCGGTTCTCACCGTCACGGAGCCGATGATGGTGAGCATCGGCGGCGACATGTTCGCCATGGTGTGGATCGCGAAGGAGCATCGGCTCGTCGCGCTGAATGCCAGCGGTCGCGCCGGGGCGCTCGCCACTCGCGAGGCACTGCTCGCCCGTGGACGCAAGGATATGCCGTCGCGCGGTATCGAGACGGTCACCGTGCCGGGCGCGCTCGCAGGGTGGAACGAGCTGCTGAAGAAGTACGGCACGCTCACTTTGGCGCAGGCCATCGCGCCGGCGATTCGCTACGCCGAGGAAGGATTTCCGGTGACGCCGGTCATCTCGGACGAGTGGAAATC
>WNFI01186418.1_pt1 | contig 18684 bp, 13 predicted proteins | sample 5400471 | NCBI WGS metagenome assembly WNFI01 (sample SAMN13153348, study PRJNA577476) | soil metagenome | isolation source: 100 cm saprolite on Douglas fir-dominated hillslope | place: USA:California | collected 2013-09-17 | reverse complement strand
CTGATCCTAGGCTGCCTGAGCCGCGCGAGCGTAGTGTCGGCCCAGCCGGCGACATGGACCAGCACCGGGGGCCCCGAAGCCGGAAACGTCTCCGCGCTGGCGATTGATCCCCAGAACCCGACCACGCTGTATGCCGGGACGGGTATCGGCGGCGTGTTCATGACTGCGGACGGGGGCGGGAACTGGAGTGCCAGCAACACCGGACTGACCACCATGCGGGTGCAGGCGGTCGCGATTGATCCGGTGACCCCCACTACCCTCTATGTAGGGACGTTTGCTGGCGGCGGCCTGTACAAGAGCGTGGACGGTGGCGGGAGCTGGAAGGTCAGTAACGCCGGGATCGGGTACCCGATTGTCCAGGCGGTGGCCATTGATCCCCTGACCCCGGCCACCCTCTATGCGGCGACGTACGGCGGCGTCTATGCTCTATGCGGGGACCTACGGCGGCGGCGTGTTCAGGAGCACGAACGGGGGCGCGAACTGGACTGCGAGCAACACCGGCCTGACGAACCCGAACGTTGTCGCGCTGGCGATTGATCCCGTGACGCCTACCACGCTTTATGCGGGAACCTACGCCGGCGTCTTCGCCAGCACGGACGGGGGCGCAAGCTGGAGTGCCCGGAACACCGGCCTCACCCCTATGGATATCCGAGCTCTCGCGATCGATCCGTTGACCCCGACGACCCTCTATGTTGTGGGGACGGGTGGCACCAGCGGCGTGTTCATCAGCGAGGACGGAGGCGGGAGCTGGAGTGTCAGCAACACCGGCCTGACGAACACGAATGTCCGGGCTCTCGCCATTGATCCCCTCACCCCGACCACGCTTTATGCGGGGACGTACGCCGGCGTCTTCACCAGCATAGACGGAGGCGCAAACTGGAGTGCCAGTAACACGGGCCTGACGAACGCGAACATCACTGTGTTGGCGAGTGATCCCCTGACTACCATGATCTATGCCGGGGCGGGTTCGGCCGGCGTGTTCAGGACCGCGGACGGAGGCGGAACCTGGATCACCAGCAACATCGGCCTCTCGAACGTGTATGTTACCGCGTTGGCGATTGATCCCCTGACTCCCGCTACGCTTTATGTGGGGACGAGCAACGGCGTTTTCAGGAGCACGGACGGAGGCGACAGCTGGAGTGCCAGTAACACCGGCTTGACGAACCCGTATATTAACGCGTTGGCGATTGATCCCCTGACACCCACCACCCTCTATGTAGCAGTGAGTGGCGGCGTGTTCAGGAGCACGGATGGGGGCGACAGATGGACTGCCAGCAGTACCGGCCTGCCGAACTTGAGTGTTAACGCGTTGGCGATTGATCCCCTGACACCCACCACGCTCTATGCAGCGACGAGTGGCGGCGTGTTCAGGAGCACGAACGGGGGCACGAATTGGACGGCCAGCAGTACCGGCCTGACGAACTCGAATGTTGTCGCGTTGGCGATCGATCCGCTCACACCTACCACGCTCTACGCGGGGGGCGGGGGCGTCTTCATCAGCACGAACGGGGGCGCAAGCTGGAGTGCCCGCAACACCGGCCTGACGACTATCGATGTGCGGGCTCTCGGCCTGACGAACACGGATGTCAGGGCTCTGGCGATTGATCCCCTGACCCCCACGACGGTGTATGCGGGCACGTCGGCCGCCGGGGTGTTTGTCCGGCAATGAAGCTGACGCGCCGGGCTCATTTGAACAAGAGCGGTGCGACCTCGTTCAGGTGGTTGCGCCACACCGTCCACTCGTGACGCCCGTCCGTGAGTTTGAACTGGTGCTTGATGCCGGCCTGTTCAAACGCTTTGGTCAGTTCCCGATCGCCAGGACCCGTGAGCGTGTCGTCCTTGCCGACCGCCATCCAGAACAGCTTGAACTGCTTGTTCAAAGCGGACGGATCCTTGAACGCCGCCGGGTAAAGCTGTTCCGGCGTTCTCGGCGCGGCCGGGCTCATCATGACGACGTAACGGAAAAGCTCCGGCCTATTGAACGCAATATTCATGGTCTGGGCGCCCCCCATCGACAGCCCGCCGATGGCGCGATCATCGGCCCTCTTCGACACCTTATAGGTCGATTCAATCAGCGGCATGACGTCCTCGAGCAAATCCTTCGCGAACGGCGATAAGACCGCCGGGATTCGGCGCAAGATACCGGATGAGCAGTCGGCGTTTCGTTACCTGGCTTCGGTGGCCGGAGAGAGAGAGGGTAGAATGCGGCCGATGGGCGAGTTTCGGCCCTCGTTCGTCGTGGCCGGGCTCGCGCTGTTCCTCGCGTGCGCGCCGCCACCGCACGTCACACCCACTGCCCCGGATCTGCGGGCCGATAGCTTCCTTGACACGCTGCAAGAACGGACATTCCGGTTCTTCTGGGACTCGGCGAATCCCCGGAACGGGCTCGTGCCCGACCGCTGGCCTGTTCAGTCATTTTCCAGCATCGCGGCGGTCGGCTTCGGCCTCAGCGCATACCCCGTCGGAGTCGAACGCGGGTACGTCACGCGCGGACAGGCTCGCGCGCGGACGCTGACGACCCTGCGGTTCCTCTGGACTGCGCCGCAAGGGCCCGAGCCGGCGGGAAACACCGGCTATCGCGGGTTCTTCTACCACTTCCTTGATATGGACACAGGGCTGCGCTACCAGCAGGTGGAGCTGTCGACGATCGACACTGCCCTGCTCATGGCCGGTGTCCTCACGGCCGGCCAGTATTTTACGGCAGACCATCCGGAGGAGCGGGAAATCCGCAGGCTGGCCGACGACCTTTACCGCCGGGTCGAGTGGAGCTGGTTCGAGCGCGCGTCGCCTCTCGTCACGATGGCGTGGCGGCCGGATCGAGACTTCGGTTCGGCCGAGTACAAGGGCTACGACGAGGCGATGATTCTCTACCTGCTGGCGCTCGGCTCGCCCACTCACCCGATTGACGCCAAGGCCTGGCCGGCCTTCACCAGGACTTACAAGTGGGGCCGTTTCTACGGTTACGAGCACGTCAACTTCGCGCCGCTGTTCGGCCATCAGTACTCGCATGTGTGGATTGACTTCAAGGGCATCCAGGACGCGTACATGCGCGAGAAGCGCATCGACTACTTCGAGAACTCGCGGCGCGCGACGCTGGCCCAACGTGCGTATGCGAGCGACAACCCGATGCGATGGAAGGACTACGGGCCGGAAATATGGGGGCTGACGGCGAGCTCCGGACCAACCCAGGCCAAGCTGACCGTCAACGGCGTCGAGCGCACGTTCCGGCGTTACTGGGCACGGGGAGCGGCCCTGGACGACATTCGGGACGATGGCACGCTCGCGCCGACGGCGCAGGGGGGAGCGATTCCGTTCGCCCCGGAAGAGACCGTCGCCGGGCTCAAGGCCATGCGCGATCGCTACGGCGCCCGCCTCTTCCGCGATTATGGCTTCGTGGACGCATTCAACCCGACACTGGATGCCGCGATCAAAGTGGAGCACGGACGAGTGGTTCCAGGCGTCGGCTGGTTCGAGGACGACTACCTCGGCATCGACCAGGGACCAATCGTGCTCATGGCCGAGAACTACCGCAGCGGGCTGGTCTGGCGTCTGATGAAGCGCAACCCGTATGTCGTCCGTGGGCTCTGCCGCGCGGAGTTCACCGGGGGATGGCTGAAAGGGCAATGCCCCTGAGGGCTGAGGGCCGCCGCGTTCCTTCAGAAGCTGAACCTGGCCTGCAGTTCGACGATGCGTCCGGCGAACGCTCCCTGTGCTTGCCCGAACAGCGGATTGCTCGTGACACCGTCGTTGCTGATGGACGTGTTGGGGCCGGTGAGATTCAAGAGATTCAAGCTGTTGAGGACGTTGAAGGCGAGCACCTGAATGTTGAGGCGAGCCCGGTCGCCGATCCCGGCCACCTTCGGCAATCCGAACGCCTTGCCAAGCGTCATGTCGACCGCAAAATAGCGCGGGCCGCGAAACGTATTCCGGCCGACGCCCGGCGGCGGCGGAGCGCCCGTTGCCGTGAACGCCGGCAGCGTGAAATACCTCAGCGCGCCATTGGGAAAATTGCCGTTGGGCTGCATGAACGTCGCGTTGCTGAAATCGCGGCCCGCGCCGCCGAGATACTGCCCCGGCCGCAGGACCCGGTAACCGCTATTCGGATACACAAGATCGACGCGCGTGTTATACGTCGGCGTCCAGGGATATCCCGAGTGGGTATTGAGGATCCCGCTGAGCGTCCAGCCCCCGGCGATCTTCTCGAGCCACGCCGAGCTCCCCTTGAATATCGTCGGACTCCAGACGCCCCACGCCTTGAAATTGTGGGTGACGTCATTGTCGGCCGGACCGTCGGACGCCTTGATGTCGAACGGATACAGATCCGCGCTGAAGTCCTGAGATCCCTGGTCGGTCGTCCTGGCGAGCTGATACTGAAAATCGACCGTGAACGAACTGGAAAAGCGATGCTGGAGCTCGGTGAGCAGCGCATTGTAATGCGCAGACGCGTCGTTGGTGAACCAGGCCAGGCTGTTCACTCTGGGGTTCAGGCTGGGGTAGTAAATCAAATTGAGCGGGATCTGCCGGCTGTAATTCCGGCTCTGGCTGCCCGAATAACCGGCCGACGCCGCCCAGTTGTGCCCGAGATCGTATTGCGCGTCGACCGAGTAGCGGTAGGTAACGGGCGTGTTCAGGCGGGCTGGAACTCCCTGAAGGTTCACCGCCGCTCCGCCGATCGGCAGACCCGTCACCGGGTTGAAGGTATTGACGGCCGCGGCATTGGCTGGCCAGCCGCTGAAGGCGTTCACGTCGCCGGGCGCACTGTACACGACACAGCAATGCGTGGAATCGAACGTCAGACTCGTGGTGAAGGGCGGGTTCGCCCGTCCGTTCGAAAGCGTCGCGAGCTGCTGGAGGTTGTAGCCGACGCCAAAGCCGCCGCGCAGCGCAAGCTTGTTATGCAGGTCATGGCGAAGCAGCGTGCCCGGCGTCCACGCAAAACCGAGCTGCGGCCCGAAGTTCCGCGTGCTCGTGCTGGCCAGATCTCCTTGTCGCATGGTCAGGCCGGTCAAGGCCTGCGCGCCCGGACCGAGGACCGGATTGCTGATATGACCCGCCAGCTCGCTCATAGGCGAGTAGTACTCCCACCGCAAGCCCATGTTCAGCGTGAGGTTCGGTCTGAACCTCCAGTCGTCCTGTACGTAGAGCGCCATCACGTTGAACCGCAGGTCTTTCCGGTTGTCCGACGGCTGCCCCGTGAGCGGATCGAAATTGCCGGTTTCCCTGTAGGGCGCATCGTTGGCGTAGTTCCACAGGTTGCGGAAGCTATAGCTGGGCCGCGCTGAACCGGCGTTCGTATCGAGGAATTTCGATCGGGAGAAATCGCCGCCCGTCTTGATCGAGTGGCGCCCGGACAGCTTGGTCATCATGCTGCGCGCGCTCCACGTCCCCTGATCGAAGACGCCAGGACCACTGACGCCCCATCCGGCAAACGCGACCTGGCCGTAGGCGTCGATACTGCTGGACGGCAGACCCCATGGCAGTTGCGGGTTCGTGCGCAGCTGATCGAAATTCCAGCCGCTGGCGCCGAAGCGAGCCTCGTTCAGCAGCGTCGCCGAGAACGCGTGATTCCAGATCCCGGTCCACGACTGGGCCCGGTTGCGACGCCGCCACGCACCCAGAGCACGGTTGCGATTGATGCTGTCCGTGGATGTGGGGACCGTGTACATGCTGAAGGCAACCAGGTCCTTCTGCGTCGGCTGAAAGTCCACTCGTCAAGGGGGAGCCAAGGTCGAGACCGCCGGGAACGTCGTGACACTGCGTGGATGGGAGGCCGACCTGCGCGCACGTCTGCGACGAGGCGCCGCTGGTGAGAGGATCCTGTCCCGCGAAGGACAGCATCCGTCTCGCCAAGCTCCGGGCCGACCCGGCCATCTGCCGGTACTCCGGCGTCTCGAACCAGACGGTAGCCGAGGCGATACTCGAGCTGCGCTGCGTTTCGTAGGAGAAGAACCCGAACAGCTTGTTCTTCAGAATCGGTCCGCCGACGCTGCCCCCTTCCTGATTGAACTGATTGGTATCGCGCCTCACCGGGCTCGGCGTTCCCGGTCCATTCCATTTCTGGAGCGCGTTGAGCTTTGGCCGGTGCGCCTTGAAGAAGGCGCTGCCGCGGACCTGATTGGTGCCGTTCTTGGAAATGACCATGATCTGCGCGCCGCTCGTCCGGCCGTTCTCAGCGCTGTAGTTGCTCGTGATGACGCGGATTTCCTTGATGGACTCTTCGCCGGGCGTCAGCACCGCCGATCCGCCCCACGACACGCTGTTCACTCCCACCCCGTCGACCTGGATGAGATTCGAGTTCGGCCGCGTGCCGTTCGCGGTCACCTGAGGTCCATTTTCGATGAAGAAGATGCTGTTGGCGCCGCCGGCCGACGGTCTGTTGGAGCCCGGCATCGTCGTCGTCCCACCATTGGCGACCTGAGCGCCGTCGCCGAACGCGCCCGCCGCGAGTCGTATGGTCTGGAACGGATCGCGGCCGAAGGACGGCAGATTCTCCATGTCTCTGGAGGTCAGAGTGGTGCCGATCGTCGGCGCCTGGGTCTCGAGCAGCGGGACACTCGGCTGAGTCACGGTGACCGTATCCGTGATGCCGCCAACCTCCAGCTGCACGATGAGGGATCGCGTCTGCTCCGCCGCGACCTTCACGTCTTCGAGGGTCTTCTTCGCGAAACCGTCCCTCTCCACCGAGAGCCTGTACGACCCGGGAGCGAGGGCGGAAAACACGTACACGCCACCCGTGCCGGTCGCCGTGGTGTGCGTGACGTTGGTTTCGTTATTGGTGAGCGTGACGGTCGCATCGGACACCGTCGCGCCGGCGGGATCGGTGACGACACCCTGGATGCCGCCGCGAAATTGCGCCTCGGCCGTGGCCGCGCAGAACGACAACATCGCAAGGGCACATGCGAGCGATCGTCGAGTCATCTCGGAAGAGAATATCGCAGTTCACCCTCAACGCCGTCCCGCCGCGGACGAGGCACGTTGGACAGACAGACTAGGGGCGGTCGAGCACCTCACGGAGCTTCCGTCCGAGCGTGTCGGAGGTGAACGGTTTGTGCAGGAAGGCGATCCCGGAATTGAGAACGCCGTGCTGGATGATGGCGTCTTCCGTATACCCGGACATGTAGATCACTTTCAGGCCGGGACGTTTGTCGACGAGCCGTCTGGCCAACTCCGGGCCGCTGGTCTCCGGCATCACGACATCCGTGAGGATCACGTCGATGGAGGGGTTGCGATCGAACAGGCGGACGGCTTCATCCGCGTTCGCGGCGACCAGCACGGTGTGGCCCAGCCGCTGCAGCAGCCTCCTTGCCAGCTGGCGGAGCCCGTCCTCGTCCTCGACCACTAGGATGGTTTCCGCTCCGGTCGGGGGCAGGCCCACCGGAGACGGCGTGTCGGCGATCGCCGCCGCCCCAGCCGCTCGAGGCAAATACACCTTGAACGACGTCCCCTTGCCAACTTCACTGTAGACGTCGATGCTCCCGCCGCTCCGCTCGATAATACTGTGAGCGGTTGCCAGACCGAGTCCCGTACCCAGGCCGGGCTCCTTGGTCGTGAAGAACGGCTCGAACAGGCGGGCCTGCACCTGGGGCGTCATGCCGGTTCCGGTATCGGTCACGGTAAGCACCACGTAGAGTCCGGGCTCCAGCGGGGCGCCGATCTTCGCGCCGGGCTGTTCGCGTTCGTCCCTCTCGACGTTGGCGCTCGCGATTGTCAACGTGCCGCCGGTCGGCATGGCGTCTCGCGCGTTGAGCGCAAGGTTCAGGACGAGCTGCTCGACCTGTCCGCGATCCGCGTTCACGAGCGCGAGCCCCGGCCGGAGATCCAGCACGACCTTCACGTCTTCTCTGATGAGGCGTCCGAGCATCTCCCGCATGCCGGCCACCACCGCGTTCAGGTCGAGGAGCGTCGGCGCGATGATCTCCTTGCGACTGAAGGCGAGGAGCTGGCGCGTGAGCCCGGCGGCGCTCGTGCCCGCCTTCTGAATCTCCGTGATGTCGGCCTGGCGCGGATCGCCAGGGTTGAAATCCATCAGCAGCAGCTCGCAGTACCCTAGAATCGCGGTCAGGAGGTTGTTGAAGTCGTGCGCCACGCCGCCCGCCAGCTGACCGATCGCCTCCATTTTCTGGGTCTGCCTCACCCGCGCTTCGAGCTCGCTGCGGGCGGTGATGTCCATGGCGCAGCCGCGCACGTGGGTCGGCTTGCCCTCTTGGTCGCGAACGACCCGTCCCTTCATTTCAATCCACCGGAGCCGGTTCGGCACGGCGATCGACCGGAAGTCGACCGTAAAGACGTCCGGCTGCGTGAGTCCCCGCGCGACCGCGCTTTCCACGCGCTCGCGATCGTCGGGGTGCACGAAGGCCAGGAACGCGTCGAAGGTGGCGGGGAGCGCGGACGGCTCGATACCATAAACGGCGGCCATCGTGTCGGATTCCTCCATGGACCCCGCCGCGAGGTCGGATTCCCAGATACCGATACCGGTCGCCGCAAGGACGAATCGCCGGCGTTCATCGCTCAGGCGCAGGGCTTCCTCGGAACGTTTGACGTGTTCCGACAGCATGGCCAGCGCGTTCGCGCGCTTGTCGGCCTTCCGGCCGCGCAGCCAGAGGTACACGCTCGACGCGAGGCACACCGCCACGATGGCGAGCATGATGGTACCCACGCGGGACACGGGTTCGAACGTGATGTCGTCGGCCGTGCGCGGCGCGATACGGTATTGGGTCCCGGCCGGCGTCGGGCCCTGGCGGCTCACGATCCCGACGAGCGTGCCCGCTCCTCCCTTCATGATCCGGCTGGCGAAGCCAACGTCCGACAGGAAGCGGTTGGCAATCAGGACCGGGACGGTTCCCGATCGATCGCGGAACTGGAAGTCGGTGTGCGCGGGCGTCGACACCGGCACAACGATGAACTCGCCCCGCAGCCGAACGAGCCGGCTCAGATAGCGTGGCTCCCGCACATCGGCGACAGCGAGATCCAGAGCGGCCGGCGGCGTGCCGGTACCAAGGCGGCGCAGCGTGTCGATATTCAACTGAGGCATCTGCCGGTACACGGCGATCGTCCCGGTCACGTCGACGAGATCGCCGGGCTGAAACCGCCCGAGCATCAGCTCTGGCACTCGGGTAAAGAGCTCGATGCCGCCGGTGGCATCCTGCAGATGCATGATGGTCGCGGTCGTGCTGAGAGCGATGGGCGCCGATATGACAGTGCCGACGAGCGTCACGGTCTTGCCAACGCGGTCGGGCACGCCATCGTGATTGCTGTCCCGGAGCGCCTCACCGATGGACATCGACGGGTCTGCGGAACCGAGCGCCGGGGATGCTGCCTGAGGGGCGTGCGTCAGCACCAGGACCGTCACCAGCGTGACGAGCCGTCGACGGCGGCGGCAGACCGAGCAGGCCGGAGCGCCATGTGCGGTCACATTCGTGTGTCTTCGAGCGTCGTGTGCATAAGATCCACCTGCCGAGGCGGCTGCGCTCGTGCCTCCACAGCGATCTGACCATAACTGATCCAGCTCGCTCTTACGTGTTCACTAGCGCACACCGGGCAGGTGCCCTCCTGGCACAGCGGTCGATCGTAAATTTGATGGCCTCTATCTCGGCATCGGCACCGGGTACAGCCTGACGCGTTGCATCACCGAGCGGGAACATCGCAGGCTCTTCCATCTGGCCCATCACGATTCTCTCACTGGTCTGCCGAACCGGCAGCTCTTCTACGACCGTCTCACACAAGCACTCGCGCATGCGGAGCGGAGCGGCGGGCAGCTGGGCGTTCTCTATATCGACGTCGACCGTCTCAAAACCGTCAACGACGGTCTCGGCCACGCAGTTGGCGATTTGCTGCTCCAATCGGTGGCTGACCGGCTGTCCAAGATCACGAGAGCCGAAGACACCGTGGCCCGCCTGAGCGGAGACGAGTTTGCCGTGATCCTGACGGAGTTGAAAGGGGCTGAGGCTGGGGAGATCGTGGCGAGGAAACTGCTCGCGGCGTTGCGCGACCCACACGTGTTCGAGCAGCACACGGTGACGGTTTCGTGCAGCATCGGGATCGCGGTGTTTCCGGGTGACGCGTCGAGCCGGGCGGCGCTCATCAGCGCCGCCGATGCCGCCGCGTATCACCGGAACACGGCCTCATGTCGACGACGGATCTGATCCGGCTGGCGGAAGACAGCGGCCTCATCGGAGCCGTGACGGACCATGTGCTGGGCTCGGCGATGGCACAGGTGCTGTCGTGGGAACGGGAGGGTCTGGCGCGGGGACTCTCGCTTGCCGTGAATGTCTCACGACTTCGGCACGGGTTACTCTTCGCTGAGCCGGCTCCGGCATCTACCGGTCAACGCGCTGAAAATTGACCGGACATTTGTCGACGACATCGAACACCGGGACGGGGGGACGCTTGCCAGCGCGATCATCCTGATGGCGCACTCACTGGGACTGACCGTCACGGGTGAGGGGGTAGAGACCGCGCATCAGCAGAGGTTTCTCGAAACGCACGATTGTGACCGCATGCAGGGCTATTTCGTCAGCCCGCCGCTGACCCCGCTGGAAATGGCCGACTACTTGCGCCGCAGATCTCCCAGAGCCCTCTGACTGGCCGATCTCGCGCAATCGCCGGGGATACGACGATCGCGATCTCGTATCGGCGTTGTACCTACAGGGCGCGCCGACGGAGTCGATCGATCTACCAGACCAAGCTTCGTCGTAGGACTAACGCGGATTCCGCGATGGGGAGATCCGACCTACCATTCAGCGTGAAGACCACTCGCGGGAACGATTGCTGCGAGCACTGCGGGAACAGCCTGGTTCCACGAGGAGCCCTGAGCCCCGCTGTCCGAACGTCCCGATGCGCGAGAATGAACCGACGATCCCGACCTGCCCCCGGTGCAACTGGCTGATGCACGTGGCCGCCAAGGGGCTCCGCCACTGGTTGCTCGCCTGTCCGAAGTGCGGCTGGACTGAGACCCTCACGACCCCGGAAGACTGATCAGCAGGATGCTGCTCGGCGCGAGCGCCCGCCATCACGAATGTCATCAGCATCCAGAGCAGGAGCCAATCGTGACATTGATGATGCACGCCAGCAGACGACTCAGAACCGGAAGCGGATCTGCACCTGCACCTGCCGCGGAGTCTGGTAGGCATTCGCAACCCCGAAGCCGGCGCCGCGTGGCAGGGATCGCGACGCCACCAGGTTGCCACTCGCGTCGTAGGGCAGGTTCGTCGCCGTGACCGGATCGCTGGGATTGTTGAAGGAGATGGTGGTGTTGCGCCCGGTGATCCGGGCCTCGTTGAAGACGTTGAAGACATCCGCGCGCAGCTGGATCACCCGCGCGCGGCCCAGGGCGAAGTCGCGCTGAAGCGACAGGTCGAGTGCGCTCTGGAAACATCCCTTCAGGTAGTTGTTCCCGGATTCGAGACCGAGGCTTCCGGTGAGGGGCCCCTGGAACGCCGCCGCGTTGAACTGCCGGTATGGGTCGCTGCTGCAGCCGCCGCCGGCATCGCCGACGATGCGGATCCGGCCGCTGTAGTCGGGCGATCCGGTCAGGTTCACGTTGCCACCACCGTTGTTGTAGCCGTAGCCGATCGCGTAGGCGCTGCCCGTCGCGGCCGTCCAGATCCCGGCCACCTGCCAGCCGTTCGCGATTGCGCCGATGGTCTTCAGACCTGGCGTCGAGCCCTGGAGGTGCGGCAGGGCCCACACGAAGTTCGCCTTGATGATGTGAGCCTGCGGATTGTTGTTCCCGAGCAGCTTGTCGGCCTCGGCCTGGTCCGCCCTGACCGAAAACGAACCGTCGGCGGCGTGCTGCAGCCGCGGGGTCGTGTTCTGGCGGTCGTAGAGCCCGATTGTGTCGTTGAATCCAAAAGACAGCCCGTTCCTGAACCGCCGCCGGAGCGACAACTGCAGCGAATGGTAGGTGCGATTGAACCAGCCGGCCGTCTGGGTGATCGAGCTGTAGCCCTGGAACGGCCGCATCAGGTCGGTCACCACCGCCTTGGCGCCGGATGTGGTGCTGGCGGCCAGCGACGGGTCCTGATTCGCCGGCAGGAAGGCGGTCCCGAAGTCGACGCGGTTGATGTCGTAGGTCTGGAGGATGTGGTACTGATGCTGGCCGACATACGACACGTCGAGCGCCATCGCCCACGGCAGCGCCATCTGAACGCCGCCGTTCCATTGTACAGACGACGGCAGGCTGCTGTTGTACTCGAACACGTTCAACGCGGGCGGGGACTGGGTGGTCAGGCCGGCGGAGCCGAGCGTCTGCAGCTGCCCGTAGCGGACAGTGACATTGGTGAGGTTGGGCGGATTGAGGACCTGGGCGAACACCGAGTTGCCGCTCGGCCGATCGAAGAACAGACCGGCGCCGCCTCTGAACACGACTCGCTGCTCGCCGGTGAGGTCGTAGGCGATGCCGAAGCGCGGCGCCGGGGCGATGGCCGGCCACTTGAAGGCGGTCTTGGTAATCCCCTGACCGGCCGGGAAGATTCCGTTGGTCGCGTTCCCGGTGTTCGGGACCAGCGCGCCGATCGCGATCGTCGAGCCGGGCCCGAGCAGCTGCCCGGTGACCGGGTTCATCGCCTGCCGGTTGGTACCGCTGCACGGGTAGACGCCGTTGACACAGCCCGCCACGTAGAGCAGTGGAGCCGAGCTGCTCGAGTACTTGTCCGGCAGGAAGTTCGACGCCTGGCCTGTCGTCTCGTACTGCGGCTGCTGGTGGACGAACCGCATGCCGTAATCGAGCGTGAGCCGGCTGTTGACCTTCCAGTTGTCCTGGAGGTAAGCCTCGTCGTTCGTGTAGTAGTACTGCCCCTCGACAAACCGTGACGCCTGATTATAGGAGCTGAACACGCCGAGGGCCGCGTTGGCGTAGCCATAGCCGGAGTCGAGCGGGTTGTTCCCGTCGTTGCCGAAGTTCAGTGTGCCGAACGGGTTTCCCTGATTCTGCCGCTTCCGCGCGGACTGCTTGTAATACCCGGTCTTGATCGTATGGCGGCCCCAGACCTTGGTGACGCTGACGGCGAAATCCTTCACCGCCGAGTAGTCGGCGAAGCCGGGATAGACATTGCTCGGAGGCGTGTTGGCGGCATTCGCGACCCGGCCGCCCCACTGGAACGCCGGTGCCAGGAGCAAGCGGGTGCCGTCGAAGTTCGCCGGGGCGACCTCGGTCAGGGCGTCGTGGTTGTAGTAGCTCGGATCGATGACATTCGCGTTGGGGAACAGGCGCGGCAGGCCGACCAACCCGTTGGTGGCCTGGTTGGCGATCGGATTCACGGGAAACCCTGCAGTACAGAAGTTGACCCCGGCACCATTGAGACCGCAGCCCGCCTGCCGATGCGAGGCGCGCCCGATGTTCCCTTCGATAAAGGTCGTCGAGTTGAGCGTGTAGTTGACGGTGGCCGACCAGAGCGGCACGACCGGGTCATTCATCTGCGTGTCGTTGAATCCCGGCAGCGAGCCAAGAATGGGGTGGTTCGGCTGCCCCCACGCAGCGTACTTGAATGTCCCTCTCAGCGACGTGGTCGGCTGGTAGTCGAGGCGCACGACCGGCTGCCAGGATGTCAGGCTCTGCTTCGGCCGCGTCAGTTGGTAGTTGTAGACCTGCCCCGCAGCAATATTCGGCTGCGGGTAAAGGCTGAGGGCGTTCAGCCCGGTCTGGTAAAGACGACTCGCTGGGATCTTGCCCAGCACGCCGCCGTCGGCGAAGCAGCCAGCCAGGTTGGTTGCCGAGCACGCCGCCGAGGACAAGGGATCCTTGATGAATGGAAAGAGATTGCCGTTATTGTCGATCGTCTGCGAGAAGTCTCCCTGCCGCTCGAGCGCGGTTGGCACCCGGAAGCGGACCACGTTGTTGCCAGTGGTCCGCGGCTGGAACTCGTGCGCGTAGAAAAAGAACAGCTTGTTATTGCCGCCCGGCTTCCCGACCGGACCGCCGATCGAGTAGCCCCAGTCCCTCTCCCTGAGCGTCGTCTTCGGATCGCCGTTGAGGATGTTGGTCCGGCTGTTGGCGTACCAGTTCGAGTTGCGTTCGACGTCGTAGAGCGAGCCGCGATACTGATTGGTGCCGCTCTTGGTGACCGCGGCCACCTGCAGGCCGCTCGACCGCCCGTACTCGGCCTGATAGCTCGACGTGAGTACCTTGACCTCCGAGATTGACTCGACGTTGACGGCGATCATCAGACGGTTGCTGCCCGGCTCCATCGTCGACACGCCGTCCATCATGAAGTTGTTGGAGCCGCCGCCAGTTGACGGAGAATCGCCGGCGCGATTGCCGTTGACGACGCCCGGCGTCAGATTGATCAGATCGGCGAAATTGCGGGTGGCGATCGGCAGGTTGGTGACCTCCGCGGTCGTGACGCTGAACGAGCGTTCGCCGCTGCTCGACTGAACGAGCGGCGCGTCACCCTTGACCACCACCGTCTCGGCCGCGCCGCCCACCTCGAGCGTCATTGTCCCCACCGCCAAGCGCGCCCCGGGGCTGACGGCGATGCCGGATCGCTGCGACGTCTTGAAGGACGCCAGCGTCACCTCGATGGTGTAGGTGTCGGCTGCGACGTTCGGGAAGACGAAATCGCCGCTCTCGTTGGTCACCACCGGCGCGGAGCGCGTCCCGCGCGCCTCGCTGATCAGCGTAACTGTGGCGCCCGGAATCACGCCGCCCTGGGCGTCCTTGACGGTGCCGAGCACCGTGCCGGTGTTTATCTGCGCCGACACGCTGGCGGCCAGCATGCCGACCACGAGGGCCAGGCAGGCCCCTCGTCCGCGCCGCTTCCTTCCCATGTACGCCTCCAATCTCTTGCGCATGCGCGGACGTTGAAGGGCCTTCTCCAGGCCCGGCTCACTCTGGTCGGGGGGTCAAGCTAATAAGGACCGTTACATGTATCAGATCGTATGGCCGGAGCACCATAGAAACTTCAGGCGGCGATTCGAGGCGCGGTCGCCTTTCCCAGAGTAGCGACTCGATCCGCGGCAGCAGTTCGTGTCGAGGCGGGGCGTTCAGTGCCCCAGTTGGGCAAGGGATCGCGGTACAATCACTCCGTGCCTGTCACCGTGGCGATCGATCCCGAGGGACGGTTCGTCGTCATGACGCTTACGGATCCCTACTCGATCGAGGAGTGGCGGGCGGGGATGCTCGAGCTCTTTGCCCTGCCGTCGTTCCAGACGCAGCGCCTGTTACTGATAGACCGGCGGCAGTGCGAGCCGCCGACGACGGCGTTCGTCACAGCGATGGTCCAATTCTTTGCCGACCATCAATCAGACTTGGCGCAGGGGCGCGGCGCGATCGTGGTGCGCGATGACACAGGCTTCGGCATGGGCCGGATGATGCAGCTGAGAACTCAGGTGAATAATCCTGATACGCTCATATGCGTCTTTCGCGACTATGCCGACGCGATCAAGTGGCTCGTCCCGACGTGACACTGCCGGCTGGGTTCCGACGCGACGCCACTACGCCGCCGGCCATGCCGCCTACGACCTTGAGTCCGTGAGCGATCTTGTACAGCAGCGGCTGTGACTGACCCCACGCCAAGCCCATGTGGGCCACGCCCGATAGGAGTCCCGAGCATGCCCGTGAACTTCGATTCGTTCGCCTTCAGCGAGGCCGCGGTGTCGGCGTCATGAATCGACGTCAATTCGTAAAACTCACCGGAGCAGGGGTCTCCGTTGGTGCTCTTGCCGAGGCGGTGGTGTCGGCCCAAGTCGCGAAGAACCCCGCGCCGGCGGCGCCGGCGACGAAGACATCGCCGAAGGCACGGATGAGAGTCGGCACGCAGCAAGGGGATGCGGAAGGTACCCTTCGCGCGCTGGCGGCGTTCGGCGTCAACAACATCTGCGGCAGCCTGCCCTCCGTGACGCTGGACGAGGCATGGACGGTGGACGCGCTGTCGAAGCGCCGCGACCGCGTCATGGCGCACGGCATCTCGCTCGATATGCTGCCCCTCCCGATGAGTTCCCACGAAATCGGCACCGTCGAGATGCCGGCGATCTATCTGGGCCGCGACCCGGAGCGCGACCGCAACATCGACGACATCTGTCAGATGATCCGCAATTGCTCGCGGGCCGGCATCCACCAGCTGAAGTACAACTTCACGCTGCTGGGAGTGGTCCGCACTGGCACGGCGCCGGGGCGCGGCACGGCCCGTTACAGCGAGTTCGTGTACGCTGGGGCCAAGCCGAACCCGCCGATGACGAGGGCGGGGAGGGTCGACGCCGACACCTACTGGGAGCGCATCACGTATTTCCTCGAGCGGGTCGTGCCAGTGGCCGAGGAATACAAGGTGAAGATCGGATGCCACCCCCAGGATCCTGGCTTGCCGAAGGGCTCCGGCTGGCGCGGCGTCGATGCGGTGCTTGCATCACCTGAGGGGCTGAAAAAATTCATCTCGATCAAAAACAGTCCGTATCATGGCCTGAACTTCTGCCAGGGTACGATTTCGGAGCAGCTCGATAATCCCGGCGAGCAGATCTTTGACGTGATTCGTTATTTCGGCGCGCGAAAGAAGATCTTCAACGTGCACTTCCGCAACATCCAGGGACGATTCCTCGACTTCCGCGAAGTGTTCATCGACAACGGCAGCGTCGACATGCTCCGGGCGATGCGCGTCTACAAGGAGATTGGCTACGACGGCATGATCATGCCGGACCATGTGCCGCACATCGAAGGTGTCGATGCCATGACCGGCTTCGTGTTCGCGTTCGGCTATATCTCGGCGCTCATCGCCGCCGTCTCTGCGGAGGGCTGAACGCTACAGCTTGACCATCACCGCAAACATCAACCGGTATTCACGCTTCACGAGGTCAGGCGTCCATCCACTCACCGGCGTCCCTGGAGTTCCCGTGTTGCCACCCGGAGGTGTGACGCCGCCAGGACCAGACCAGTAGGGAACGTTGGTGTGGCGATATCCCCCCTCCCACCGAAAGGTGATCTCATCCTTCGGCATATAGTCGAAGGTCACACCCCAGTCCCAAGCCCTGAGCTGGTCGCCAGGATTCTCGCTGAAGTACGGCGTACCGGTCACGGCGGTCGCGCCGTTCACCACGGGAAGAATCGCCAGGTAGCGTCCCGGATTGTTGATCCAGCCACCCCCGACCGTCAGGGCGAACTTGTCTTTGTCGAACCAAGTACGGTCGTACGCCATCCAGCCGAGAAAGAACTGAGAGCAAGGCAGGCAGTTCGCGCCAGGGGTGGCAGCCGCTAACGGCGCCGTGCTGGGCTGGCCGCCCGTGCACACGACGCCGTCGCCCCATTCGCAGCCAAAGTCGAACGTGAACGAGAGGGCGTTTTTACTGATCCGAGCGTCCTTGTTGTCGTAGAGCTTCAGCGTCGCGCTATTGTCGGATTGATGCCGTTCATCTTGTCGATGTGATAGCCTCCGTACGCCTCGGCAAGATATCTGTGCGCATCGCCGGTATTTATCCACTGGCCGCGGCCGAGACTCCCATCGTTGCGCGGCGTCAACTGTGAAAACAGGCCGAACTGGGTCATCAGGCGCGCACGAACATTGTGGTAATGGAAATCGCCGCCAAGACCCAGTTGCTGCAGCTGGAGTTCGTCCGCCCGCGCCAACTCGGCCGACCCGGTAATCGTATGGTCAGTCGGGTGGTTGAAACTATGTGTCACGTTGGCATCGACTCGAAAGTCGAGTGCGAAGAGCGGCGAGTCAAAGGCCGGTTTCTTCTGACGCGGATTGCCGTTCAGCCAGGTGAAGTCGGCGAAGGCAAACGGCTCCGGCTTTGCCGGCGGATCAGTCTGTACCGGAGGCGTTTGAACCGCCGCCGCAGATGCGGTGACAATCGCCTGGGCTGCCGTTGGAACGAGGATGCCCTCAGAACCCGCCGCCTCCGCCGACTGGCTGAGCCCTGTCTTGGATTGGGCGCCAGCCAAGCCAACTTCACTGAGAGCCGCGCTAGCGACACGGTCTATATCCTGAGCCGAGGCGGGATGTGCGATCGCGAGGGCGACAAGGGCACCAGCCGCGACTAGCAGTCGATTGGACCATTCACTCGCAACGTTCGTCATCATTCCTCTTCCTGTTGACGCCGGCGCCTTTATAGTGGCGTTCTCGAGCGCTCAGCGTATAACTCGCGGCATTAGCGAGTAAGGGTCAGGCCATAAGGAATGTGTAACGAAAGCGTTAGGTGTCTTTGGGTTTGTCGGGTGTCCCAAACCTAGCTGGCAGCCGTCAACGCCATCAGAAGAGCGAGCGTCGAGTGCGGTGTGTTCATGTCAGACGGGGCTGGTGCCGGTGAGACCAGGCGCCGCCATCCGTTCGTCAGCGCTGTGCGTTCGCGAGGTCGGTCACGGCCGTCGAGAGCGTGCGCACCTTGGACTGATCGCCGGCTGACGCCACGGCGGCACTCAGCTTCGAGGCGAGATCGGTGAGGGCCGTCTTGCGCTGCGCGCCGGACCGCCGCTCGGCGGCCGTGAGTGCGGTCCGCGCTTCGCCGATCGTCCCGGCCGCAAGGCCCTTCGAGCGTTCGAGTTGATCGAGGTATGCGCGCGCGAGTGCGAAACTCCGCGGGCATACGAATGTCTGCTGGTCCTGCGCGTTCCACTGGGTCATCTTGACGGTCTTCGCGGCGGCGATCTCGTTCGCCGACAGTAAGGGGCTTGGCAGCAGCTCGTACACGTCGAGCCCGCGCGCGATCTCGGAGCTGACGATCAACCCGTTGTACCAGTAGGCGGACCAGGCCCCGCCCATG
>WNFI01397002.1_pt1 | contig 18687 bp, 13 predicted proteins | sample 5400471 | NCBI WGS metagenome assembly WNFI01 (sample SAMN13153348, study PRJNA577476) | soil metagenome | isolation source: 100 cm saprolite on Douglas fir-dominated hillslope | place: USA:California | collected 2013-09-17 | reverse complement strand
CTCAACCACCTGTACCGGCGTGATGGCGCCGTGGCGAAAGACTGCGGAAACAATTTCACCGCTTAGATTCCAGTAAAACACTGCGATGGGACAAATCAGAAGGCATGCGCATCCGAAGGCCTGTACCAAACGCTCCGTCGCGCCCGGCAAGTCGTTTTTTCCAATGTAAATCGTGGCAGTGGGAAGAAGCGCTAGTCCTATGGCGGAACCGATCAGCAACACGGGCAATCCCATAAGCTTATTTCCCAGGGCAAGGAGCGTGACGCTCCCGGGATCCAGTCGCGAGGCAAAAAAGCGAATCAGAAAGATATCGGCCTGACTGGTACCCGAGTCCCCGCCCACTCCCAGCACCAGGGCGAAAGGCAGTAACGTGCCCAGTATTCCCATCGCTTGTCCGCCCAAGAGTGGCAGCGACCAGGGTTCGCTAAACCGCGCGTGACGGGCAAGCCCCGCCTGCACGAACAGGGCCAGCAGAGCGCCTGCGACCGTTCCTAAAATGAGAGAACGGAATCCCAAGAGGCCGCTCACGAAGAAAATCCCGAGAACGATAATGGCGTTCTGCGTGACCCCGACTAAGGCCCACGACGATGTCCGATTCTGCGCGCACTGGAAACTGCCTAATGAATAGGCGCCCACGAAGAGAAAAAATAGTGGAGAAAGAGTCCGCGTGAATTGCTGGGTCAGAATCGAGGGAGCCATGCCAGGCGCAAAAACTCTTATCAGCGGTGCGGGAAAAAGCAAGATTAGCATCGAAATCAATGCGCCGATGACGGCCACTGCGCTCAGGAACTGGGCAAACGTTCTCCTTCCGGCGCCCGGGTCGTTATTGAAGATGTAAGCGAGACGTGGAATCACCGCCAGATTTAGACCCGAACCGAACAGGAGACCATATAGTGTCGTGGGGACGGACAAGGCTACGAGATAAGCATCTGTTGAATTTGTGGCTCCGAACTTGTGAGCGATCGCCAACTCCCGGGCAAAACCGAGCACGCTGCTGGTCAAGGTCAATAGCCCAATATTTCTAGCCTGATTGAGAATGTGAGATGAGCTTGCCATCAAGGGTCGTCTAGTAAAGAGCGGGCACAAACGCTTAAGCTTCGAGGGAGTTTTGTAGAGAAAATCCACAGCGTCCGTGGACGAGTACCATAGCGTCGTATGCTAGAAACAGCGGTTTTCAAGAAAACCGTTAAGTAATATAGATAGACAATTCCACCAATTACACCTTCTTCCACCACGGCCTTCAGGATTCCGTTATGGGGATGAGCCGGAGCATCTGGGTCTCCATCTTCGAGGTTGGCCATTTCCTCCTTGAACTCATAGAAGCCAATCCCGGAAACCGGGTGTTGGGAGATTATCTCCCAGGCTCCTTGCCAGGCTTTTACCCGCGAAACGGAGGCAGACAACAGATCGTCTTCCACTCGGAGATACCCTAAGACTTGCGAGATAGGCACGTAGACGAAGAGCGCCAGGAACAGACCCAAGATTGAAAGACTGACAACCCATTTGAGGCGAGCTTGGCCAATGACGCAAACCAAAAAGAGCAAGCCCGCCAGAAATCCCAGCATTGCGCCGCGTGAAAACGTTAGGAAGAGGGCAACCAGAGTCGCAATAGTTATCAACAGGTGCACGAGCCTGCCACCCCGCAGCAGCAGCGCATGGAGAAGAGCGACGAGAGCACTTGCCCCGAAGAAAGCGCCCGCCGCATTGACGCTGCCAAAAGTCGCCGAAGCTCGTTGCACGGAGGGCCAGAACGTGGCAAATAGTCCCTGAGCCGCCATCAACTGTTGCTCCCTCGAACCCAGCAAGCTGTCGTAGTTCACAACTGCCTGCAGAATTGCAATCGTCGCAATAGGCCAGCAGATGGCGATCAGGCTGTGCAGCACCATGGCAGCGCGCCTCTCATTCATTCGCAGTCGGCGTACTGCCAAGTACACCCCCCAAAATACGAGTATCTGCGAAAGCCCCAAGGCACTGTGCCAAGGAGACGAAGAAAACAGAGTGGAAAGAACTGCGACACCGACAAGACAATAAATGACCTTGCGATATGGGTCGTTCTCGCTGGCCTGATTCCGACCCTCCAGATATAACCGAATACCCACTACGCCAACCATCGCGAGCTTCAGCATTTTCAAAACAGCAAAATCCAGGCTCAGAAGGCTTTCGAAGGGGGTCAGAACAACGATACAGAGAACCCCACTCACCGGGTACACAAGCGTAGCGACAACCACACCGAGGAACACCACGCTGACCAGCAGTCCCATTGGCTCTAAAATCAACGACAAGGCGAAAACGGTGATAAGACCGAGCGTGCCGGCCCCGTAAAATAGATCTTCGTACAGTAGTCCTGGGCGCAGAGTGTCTGACATTTTGTCGATCATGACACTTGAGCCTGAGATTCTGAGGGGACCTCGCCGAGACGCGCCCGAAGCATCCCCTCTGCCTTTGCCAACAAGCGGCTCGTGGGACTCAATGCAACGAGCGATTTCGCGACGCGGCTGGTGAACGAGTTCACCAGCGGCGCCAAGTATGGATGGAACACGACTCGCTGCCGCACCGGCTTGGCTTCATATCCCATGCGGAACTTGAATTCGTCGACACTGGACGGCGCGTCCAAAGAACGCATGCCGTAGAAGACTCCCCGGATGCCTGGCCTTCGAATCAGGGTCTGCGTGACCACGAAACTGAGGGCATTGTTGACGTGCTCTGCGAGAAAATCCCGATGGCACTGCTGGTACAGCATGTAACCCCAGCCATCCATTTGAAAAATCACCAGCGTCGCGGCCAGCCGCTGGTGCACTTCCGCTGCAAACACCTCAAAGCCATCGAGGCCGGCTGCGCTCGAATACTTCCGGTCCCAATCTTTCCTCGACTCCTTCACCCGGCGCCCCTGCCGCTGCAGCGTATCGACGCGCAACGCCCACCCTTCCTTCACATAGCGTTCGAACGAAATAGGTCCGACGCTGCAGTTCCGCAGACCGCGCCGCACATTCTTCCGCGCCCACGAACCGAGCGCTTCGAAGTCATAGTCGGCACCGGAATAAACCGCATGGTAGCTATCGCTCGCAGGCTCGGCAGTCCTCGGCACGTTCTTCAGCATGGAATAACGCAAGGCAACGACATGATGGTGCGACATGAGTTCCCGCAACTCGTCCCGTGAAGGCTCGATCAGCCAGTGATAGGGAAATGCCTGATAGACCCGCAGACCTCCACTATGCCAATAGGAGCTGGCGCTGCGGATGACGCGCTGGCCTTGCCGGCGCAACCACTCGGCATAAATATCTGCGTTCACGCCCGCTCACCTCCGCGGCTGTTTTGCAGACTCTCTCTCACGCGCCCGCCCACATCATCTTCAGCCCTCCCATCACCTGATCTTTATCTTTGCCGTTCCATTGCACCTGCGGCAGGATGATCTGGCGCTTAATGCGCTGTTCGTATTTGAGGATGGTTACCATCATGGTGTCTAGCAATTCGTCCGACAAAAAGTGCGGCTTCAAGCCCAGATCGAGCAGCTTGGTGTGGGTGGGATTGTAGTGATGCTCCTCGGCCTCTACTCGCGGATTTTCCAGATGATGGATTTCCGGAGTAAGCCCAAGCTTACGGGCTTGTGCGGCGACCAGTTCCGCGAGTTGCAGAATCGAGAACGTTTCGGTGAACTGGTTGAAGACCCGGTACTCGCCGCGCTTAGCCGGGTTCACGATAGCCAGTTCGACGCAACGCAGCGTGTCCCGGAGATTCAGAAATCCTCGGCACTGGCTACCCTTGCCATACACAGTAAGCGGAATGCCGGCCGCCGCCTGCACGCAGAAGCGATTGATCGCGGTGCCAAAGACGTCGTCATAGTGAAAGCTGGTGGCTAACCGTTCGTCCATCGCCGTGCCATCGGTTTCGATGCCGTAGACTACGCCCTGATGCAGGTCTGTGGCGGCCAATTTCCAGGCCCGGCAGGCAAAGCGGACATTGTGGCTGTCATGAACCTTCGACAGGTGATAGAACGAGCCCGGCTGGCAGGGGAAGGGCAGCGTATCGCGCCTGCCCTTGTGATTAATTTCGATGAAGCCTTCCTCAATATCGATGTTAGGCGTGCCGTACTCGCCCATCGTTCCCAGCTTCACCAGATGGCAATCAAGCTCCAGTTTCTTCATCGCCCACAACAGATTCAGAGTGCCGGTAACGTTGTTCATCTGGGTGAAGACCGAACGATTGTGGTCCATCATGGAATAGGGCGCGGAGGGTTGTTCCCCGTAATGGACGATGGCGTCGGGACGAAAGCGCTCCAGTACGCCTTCGACCACCCCATAGTTGCGCAGGTCTCCGACGAATAGTTCGAGTTCGCGGCCCGTGCGCTCGCGCCACACCTTCACCCGGTCGTGCAGGGTAAGGATGGGGATCAGCGGCTCGACGTTCAGTTCCATTTCCCAACGGCGCTTGGCAAAGTTGTCGAGCACCGCAACATCGTGCTCCTGAGTCGAAAGATGCATGGCCGTAGGCCAGCCGAGATAGCCGTCCCCGCCTAAGATAAGAATCTTCATTTTTTGAATTTGCCTCCTGAATGTTAGTAGAGCGAGTTGTGCCGCCGTAGCCGGCGGTGAAGGTTTTGGACTTCTAGCGTTATTCGGGTTCGAAGATGTTGCGGCGGCCCTGGAACCGTCTCCACGCCAGGTGCGTCATGCGGTGCAGGCGCGACCTGTTGGGCAGAGACCATGGCATGCTGGAATTAATGGCGTGAAAGACTTTCTCCGCCAGGATTTTTCGCGGGGCCTGGTTATTGATCTCGTTCCAGCGGGCCCTTCCCAGAACCCACAGAATCGAAACCGCAACACAGAGAAAAGTCCCCACAGTAACAATGAGCAATCGTGGCGGAAATGATCTCCGTTCCGGCACGCTGGCAGGATCGAGCACTTTCACACTGGGGATCTGTTTGGCCTCCGCAACCTTGGCGAGCTCAAACTCTTGTGTCAGCGTGCTGAACACGGCTTCCTGAATCTTGATCCGGCGATAGAGGTCGGCGTAGGGCACACCCAGCAAAGGCAGTTTTCGGAGCGATGGGTAAATGGTCCCCTCGTCCTGGCCGCTGGCATCGGTTCCGCTCTCTGGTTTGCCGCCGAGTTGCTCGAGATTGTTACGCAGTTCCGCGGCTCTGGCCTTGACGGAGCGAACCCGTACGTTTTTTTCGGAATAGATTTGTTTCAGCCCTTCAAGTTCGGACTGCGCCGCGATCAATTTGCCCTGCAACGTGGCAGCCGCTTCGACTTCAGCTTTGCCCTGCTCCTTGATGTCGAGGGTGGCATTCTTGCTGGCAAATTCGCTGAAATCTTTCTCTGCATTCCGCAGATCGTGCTCAACCTGTCCCAGCCTGTTCTCAAGGAATACCCGCTCCCGATGTGCCGACGAAGTCGTCATTTGGCCCACCACCGTATTCAGCTCGGCCATATATTCCTGCGTCATGGCTTCGGCGCGTTGCGGATTCTGGTCGGTGACTGTAATGGTAATAATGCCGCTCTTGCGGTCCTCGGAAATTTCCGTGTTCTCGGCCAGCCGCCTGCGCGCGTCCTGCCACAAAGAATCGCCGTAGACTTTTCTCAGGTCGAACTTTGAAACCAGGTCGTCCTGCACCGTTCTGCTCCCCAGAATTCCGATGAAGAGATCCCCGGAACTTTTCAGCCCGAGCAAACCTCCCGCCAATCCTCCAATGGTCCCTTCCATCTTTCCCGCCAAAGAAGCGGCTACCGCCAGACCGGAGCTCGACTGGTCATCGGGAGGCATGAGCAGTGAAGTAGAGCGATATCTTCTCGGGATCAGGAACGCGATCGCTGTGAATGCCACCAGGCCCCAGACCGCACAGCGGAACAGAAATTGACGCCGGGCCCAGAGTAGCTGCAGCCGCGCCACCACCTGGTCCTCGCTCACGAAGTCGTTATCGTGCGCAGTCGCATGGCCCGCCATCCCGCGCGGGACATCCATCTGTTGAAAATCGGGTTCAGAAATAGCGGCCATTCAAGATGCGAAAGATTGGTTTTGCGAGGCTATAGAACCGGGCTAGTTTTCATGGCCTAGCGTTCCGGTCTTCCATCGTGGCCAGAACGTGAGTTGTACCGAAGCGGTCAGGTTGGACTGCGCCGTTGGAGACAACAGAGGAAAGTACCAGCGCTCGTGCTGCACCAGCCCCGAAAAGCTCAGGCGATGCCCCAGCATCGCGTCTCCGCGCAGCGTGAGATCGCGAAGCTGCCCGCCTTTGAGGAATTCCGTGTCCACGCTGTTATGCCGGTAGCCCAACTGAACTTCGGTTCGCGAGGAGAACCGGTAAGTCAGCCACCCCTGTTCGCCCCGGCCCCGCCGCCCCACCCAGCTTCCGATCAGATTGCCCTCGTTGGTATAGCCGGACCGGTAGCGGCCATCCCAGTAAAACGCCCCCGGACCGAAATGATCCGGGACATTCAGATCGGTGGTCACGCCCTCCAGTCGCAGGTCGGCCTTTGGAATCTTGGGAAGGCTGGGCAGATAAATTCCTGGATTGATCGCCGGTCGGGTCGAGCCCAGCGGCGAATATTCATCGATCACCATCGAGTCGGCATAGATCTGGAGCCAATTCCGCAAGCCCGGCACGCGATAAATGAAGTCGAATTCCGCGAGCCGCTTGCCCGGATTTCTCTGGACTCCCACCTGATGGGAATAAAATGTCCTTAGAAAATTGCCCCATGTGAACGGATTTCCCGTTCCACCAAACTGCGCCGTGAAACCCAGGCCGAACTCCAGATTAGCTGTGGGATGAAAGCTGACTTTTGTCCCGTGCAGGAAGGGCTGCGAGCCCAGATTCGGACCAAACAGGCTCGGGGTAAACTCCCAGTGCTGGCCGGATAACCGCGCCAGGAAAAACTGTGAGCGGACCGGTCCCAAAAACCTCGAGAGCAACGGCACTGTATACGGCGATACCGAGTCGAAGCGCAGCATGGTCATGGGCGCGGCATTGTCGCTGAACAGAAAAGGTCCGGATTCCCCGGGCCCGAGCCACAGGCTTTGCTGGCCAAAGGAAATTTGCACGTTGTCGAAAGTCAGCGCCACCGTACTGTTCAGCAGTTGGAAGCGGTCAGCTTGTGCCGTCCCATTGGCCAACGGCTGCGTTCCATCGACGGTAGCCGTTTCCTGCAGCACGCTCAACCGATCCGACGCGGTGGCCGGAGCATGCTGAAATTCGCCCTGCACCGCAATCGAGAACGGTCCCAGCACGGCATGACTCGTGAAACCGCTGGCAACACTCATTCCTTCCCCGTAAGGACGCCCGTAGTCGTTCGTGATCGTCTGCCCAAAGTGATAACCATCACGCAGCGGCGTGCCTGAAATTCCGCTGACCCTGGTATAGATCGAATCGAGACCTGCCCCCAGATTTTCCGCACCGCTCAGCCGGGCGGTTTCGTCGCCAAACTCCGTTGCCAGGGCGGCGAGAGCTTTCTGCGCCTCACGCCCACTCCCGATGGCCGCCTCTTGATCTTCGATTCGTTCGCCCGCTTCCGCGAGCAGCCGGGCACATTCCATGCGGCTCCAGGGACGGATGCCCAGGTACGCGCTGTCCACGTATCCCAGCGCCGCGAGCCGCTCGATTGCGGGATAAATCCAGCTATCCGGCGGGACGTAAGCCGAGCCCATGTACCGGGGACTGCGCGGGCCATCCGGCCTTTTCTCCAAAAGCTCTCCCCAAGCTTCGCCACCCAACTCGGGATCATGGTGAGACCGGTATACTTGGCGTCCGAGGTACCAGCCGAGCGCGCTCCCCACGAGAACATCGGAGGGGAAATGCTGCTGGCCTGTGACCCGAGTCAAGGTTATCGCGGAGGCCAGACCGTAAACCGCAAACCTGGTCAGAGGTCCCGGATACTCATGCGCCACTACACTGGCCACCGACCAGGCGATGGCAGCGTGTTCGGAGGGAAAGGAGCTGCCTTCCTGAAAGAAAGTGCCGTGCCCGCTCCCTTGATAAGGCCGGCTCCGGCGGGTGGCTTCTTTCAGAGCGTAGGCGACCAGAGTGCTATCGAGGGCAGCTTCCCCGCTCAGAAACCCTGCCTCGCTCAAGCGATCATTCGAAGTCAGGTGGCCCCAGGCATAAGCTCCGGCGCTGGTCCCGATCAAAGAAAACACAGCGTAGTCCGAGATATTGTTACTGCGCCTCATCGAACTTGGGTTGCTGGATACTTGTTTCGAGAGCCAACTGTCGCTCGCAATCAGAATTCCAGTAAAGCCTGCAAAGGGCAGGAATGTCCTGAGCGCGTCGTCCTTTCTGAGTTGTTTCGGTGCCGTCCAGAACTGTTTTTGATCGTCGGCGATGTGCTTCAGGAAGGGGCCGGGCAATGTGTTCTTCGGGTCCACACCCGGCTCTAGAAGTCCCAGGGACAGATCTTTTTTTTCTGATTCCCGGATTTGATTTTTCTCCGCAGAGGATTCCTCCTCTCTGCCTTGATCAGGCTGGGAGAAGGTTTGAGCAGCAATCATGGCAGAGCTTGCAACCAGGAAACCAATGAGGAGTGAACCGAGAAGTTGCAGCATGTATCGTTGACAGCTAAGAATGTTTAGCAACGCCTCAGAACGTCCGGCCCAGACTTACAGCGAAGGCGGCGGCTTGCATGAGTTGCGCCACTTGCAGGGTATTCTTCCACTTCGTCGAACCGGAGAATGCCTTCTCGGGCACTACCACCATGTCGCCGGCCCGCATCTCGACCTTCTCCGCACTCCCGGTGAACAGGCCACCGGATCCGCCCACGACCGAGCCATCGGCTCGAATCACAAAGATCGCCTTCTTGTTGGCCATGTTCGTCGGACCGCCCGCTTGCCCGAGATACCATCCCGCACTCTTGCCCGGTTTAAACGTCACGGCCGTCGGATTGTAGACAGAACCATCCACCATCACCAGACTCGGCCGCTTGGGGATGTAAAGAACATCCCCCGCCCTTAGCTCGAGGTCGGCGGGCGTATTGGCCCAGTGCTGGATGTCCCTGGAAATATGAACCACCAAGCGGCCATTGGGCGGCGTAGTCTGTAGCCGCTCCATCGTTCTTTGCCATTGCAACAGTGACGCTTCCCTCACTTTCTTATCTTCTGCATCCGCATCCGCCATGGGAAGCGCCTTCAGCGACAGTCCATCATCCTGCACTTCGCGAATCAGCACCGTGCGATTGCTTTCTTCGAGCGCCCGGACCTGCGCCCGCTCAAACACCACTCCATAGGGATACGCGTCACTTCGCAGGCCCCCGGCACGGGTCAGAACCGAGCTCAAACGCTCCCCCTCTTGTATGCCGTAAGTACCCGGATGCAGAACCTCGCCCTTCACCGCAATGGTCGCACCCACATCGTTCCATCCGGCAATCTGCCGGACGGTGAGCACATCGCCATCGTGGAGTAGCAGGTTTGTGTCCGGTTCGCCCGCCAGAGCCTTGCCGATTGGAACCGTCCGGTGTCCGCCGGAAACGTTCATGCCTTGTTCCACCTCATACCGGGTCAAGTCGGCCAACTCCGTGTAGGCGCCGCGCTTGAACCCGCCGGAGACACGTACCAAGTCCGCTGCTGTCATCTCCTGGCCCAGCGGATACTTTCCCGGCCGCTCGACTTCACCTTCGATCTTCACTGTGGGCGGATCGGCTTTAGTCAAGTTCCGGTGGATAAAGATTCGGTCCTTCGGCTGGAGCAAGATATTGCTTGCGTCGTTGCCGGCCAGCGCCCCCCCCAGGTTCACATTCAGGACTTTGAGCTTCCCGGCATCAGTTTTGCGAAACACCTGCGCGTCGTCCAGCTGCGCATCCGGCGTGGCCCCGCCTGCGAGGTACACCGCATCCCGTAAGTACGTGGCGCCGTTGGTCAGGTGGTCCCCGGGATCCCTAACCTCCCCGTTCACCGTAATCACGGGCGGATCTTCGAAATCAAAGCGTCCGAAGACCCGGATCGTGTCAAAGGGCTTCAGCACAAGATTCTGTTCCGTGCCGGCCAGAGCCTCTTCCAGATTGAAGGCCAGAACAACCGGAGTGGAATCGGGCGGACTTAGACGAATGACTTCGGCATGGCTGCGGGAAGGCTCGGGAAGAATATCCCCGTATGACTTGATGATGTCCGTGATCTTCATCCCGTCGCGATAGGCAAATTTTCCCGGACGGAAGACGTGCCCTTCGAGGTAGACCGTCTTGTCGGCATAGGGCAGGATGGGAGAAATCTTGATCTTGTCTCCGTCCTGTACTTCAAAATCCTCGAGTGCGTGGGTGACACTTTCCCGATTGTTGTCCTCAGGAATATCCAGCCGTAGCATGCTCCGGCTCAAGTGAGCCTCAACCCGCTCGACGTCGACATGCCGCAGAGTGCCCGACTGTAGGACGCCCCCGGCTAGTTCGAGGACTTCGGCAAGACTGCGTTCACCGTTGAGTTCATAAATCGCGGGACGACGAACCATGCCCTCGACCACCACCTCGCCTCCCAGTGGCGGAACCAGGATCGTGTCTCCGGGCTGCAGCCCTTCCAGGTCGGTACGAATTCCGTGCAACAGCAGCCCATACACGTCGATCTCCTGCATGAGTTGTTTCCCCCGGAGGTGGCGCAAAATGCGCAATGATCCCCGCGGTGTCGGCCCTCCGGCCTCATACAACGCATTCAAAGGCGTCGACAGCGAGCTAACATCATAGGCGCCGGGACGCTCTACGTCGCCGACGACATAAACACGCACGGTTCGCAAACGCGACAGCGATATGTCCGCCTCCACGTCGTGAAACTGCGTTCTCAGCGCGCTCTGCACCAGGCGCTGCACTTCTCCCAGACTGCGGCCCGAAACTTCTACCGCGCCGACTTCCGGCAGCGAGATTCTTCCTTGCCGGTCGACCACCTGCTGCAAGCGCTGCGAGACGCCGCCCCACAGATCCACGCTCAGGCCATCACCGGGCCCCAGCACATATTCTGGGCCAACTGGCATGTCCATCGGCAATTGATCGGAGTTGCCCGTGCCTTTGTGAAAAACGTCGATGCCAAAACGCTCAAGGCTTCCTGGCTTTGCCGAGTACTGGGAATACAGGTCGTATAGCGACGGCACGTCCGCGTACGGATTCGTCTGGTGGCGCAATCCGCGCTTATCGTCAGGAACCTCTGGTGCAGGGTGTTGCGGCCTCTCCCGTCGGGAAATGCCCTGGTATGGCACATTGGGCAACGAGGCATCCAGAGGGTGTAGGGAGAGACCAAGGCCCGGGCTCAACCACGATGAGGAAGATGACAGCGCACCCCCCAATGCGGGCGTATATTCTTCTCCGCTCTCGAGATCCTGTTCTGGAATACTCGGCTGTAGAGCGGAAGAAGAGGATCGCGGGGGCGCATTTTGTCCGGGATCGCCCGTTGCAGCAGATGTCGCGCCTAGGGCGTCCTGATCAGGCTCCGCGGAATGCTCGAGCGCAACTTCGTGCTTGGACCAGTAGGCGTCTTCCTGATTTCTGGCCTGTGCGCCTGAAGTTTCCGGCGAGGCTCCCGTCTTGTAGGCATAGCCCTGCTCTAGTTCTTCGCGTCTGGGCTTCGCCTGAATATAATGTCGTTCCTCAATCTCGCGGGTGATCGAGACCCGGACGCTCTGATCCTCCTGCACCAACCGAAACAGCGCCTCGTCTTCCAAGTCTTTCGGATCAAGCAGCCGCCCTTGCTCGTAGGCTCTTGTGACCAGCAGCCGCTTGGCTTGCAAAAGAAGGCCGGGCTCACTGCGCAGAAACCCGATGATGGTATCCGCGGAAAGAGAAACCATCTCTTCCGCCGCACGCTCGGCACGCGACTGGTACGGGGCCACTGCTCGGGAGCGACCGGAATTCCCTGCGAAATTGATTTGGGCATGCGATGCGATGACACAGGTCAAGCCAAGACTGATCGCCAAAGCGCCTGTTGCCGTTCGTTTAGCAAAAAGATGTAGCTTCGTCATACCTGCCTTCAAATGTTGAGTTTTGGTCCGACCATCCGAACGTGCTCTAAACCAGAGGCTCCACATCGGCTTCTTCGACCTCGACTGCCATGGAACGCATGATGAGATCAACCGACAACACCAGACGGTAGCGATCTTTTCTACGCACGAGAATGCCCTCGAGGCCTGCCAGAGGTCCGCTTCGTACCTGCACGCGGCAACCGGTTTTCAAATAGGGATGGGGCTCCATCCTGCAGTCTCGAGACAAAGTGCATCGCAAATGTTCGATTTCTTCGGCCGGTAGGGCCGCGGGCTTGCCATTAAAGCTGACGATTTGGACTACCCCGGCAATCTCCAGTACCTTGCGGCGCTCCCGCAGATCGAGGTTCACGAACACGTAGCCGGGAAACAGAGGCATGCTTAGCTCCTTGCGGCGGTCTTTCCAGCGCCTCACCGAGCGATAAGTAGGAAGAAAGCACTGCAATCCACGACGCTCCATCTGCTCCACGACAGTTCGTTCATAGCGCGAACACGTGTAGGTCACGTACCAAGCAGTGGCTTGCACGCCGGACCGATAGGGAATTGCTTCGAAGGGAACTTCCGTTGCGACAAGAGTCGAAATGCTGGACATGGTTTCTAAATGCAGCTCCGCCCCTTCACTTACGGGACGAATGTGAGCTAACCCTATTCCTAGGAATAACTTGCAGTGTTCTTAATGAAAACCTAACGTGCGTTTACTTGTGCTTCGACAGCTTCCGGATTTCTCAGTAACCCATCAGCGGGCGATGATCGGACCGATTTTCCCCCAGCGTCCATTTCAAGATCGGACTGGTGGTAAGCATCGCGTTGCGCATTGAACACAGTCGATTTGCGACAAGCAATCTGATTTTCACTCTGCCCTCTCCGATCTTTTCCAGTATCCGCAGGCGAGCGGGAAAGATGAAGATTCAATTGCGGCTTGAGTCCAAAAGTGCGTCTAGGAATGGGAAGGAATCCAAAAGAGGACAGGCAAGGAGCACTCCGAGGGCTACCACTAATCACGACATTCAAAAAAAAGACACCGCACCCGCTCTCTTTCGAGATACCGGGTGCGGCCACAACTCTACGATTCTGCTTCCGGGTTTACGGCCACGCGGTCTTGATACGACTCTGCGCGGTTGCTACGGTGCTATGCGGCAGGATGAACCACCGATCAAGTGATATTCAGCAAAGCCAGGTCATTTCTCGTCCCTTGCGCGTTCAAAACGATTCCCACGAAATACCTCGCGTAACCTCAGGCGCCGGCTCATGCAGACTGTCTTCGCGTCAAGCTACGAATGCGGCGCAACCCATCTCGTCCTTCATCGTGCGGCCTGCTCACTAGGATTTGGCGTATACCAGATCGGAGAACTCCAGGCTCTCTCCTGAATCGCGGGCGGATACGCGTCCGGCAGTTTAGCTTTGGCCTTGAGAGCGTCGTAGGTGCTCCAGCGGCAAGTGGGGTTTTCCAGCACGCGCGAATAATAGAACGCACGGTCAGAAGGCTTGAAGTCAGGATCGCTCCAGATAGTGCTCAGTTCCGCGGCACCCTTGTCTTTCGAGTAGCTGCAATCGGTCAGACTGACTTTTGCCCCGTTGTCGGAGCAACGGTGAGTCTTGGCGTCCGGCTTGATCCCGTCAGAGCAAAGCACGTCGTAGACCTGCTCGTAAGTTTGACCGCCCTCGGCCCAGCCCTTGATGATTTGGATCTTCTGGAGATTTGCGCTGTTGGGATCTTTCGTCGCCCAGATCACGAAACGAGGTGACTTGGCCGCTTCAGGTTTCGAAGGCAAATCGCCACCCATGGGGACACCGTTTTGGTACGCCTGTTGTAGCAGATCGCGAGAGCGATTCAGATCGCAATCCGCCGGGATTGAACATGATGTCTCGCATCGGAAGATCTTCCACCAGGGTGGCGTTCAGGCGAAGATCCGGAGTATCGTCCGCCAGCGCTCCGCCTCCGTTCCATGTACCTTCTTCCGTGGAACCCGGAGCGCTGGAATGCGTGTCGGTGCTGCCGATGAATCCGTACTTGAACGGATTCACTCCATATTTCTCTTCGATCACCAAGCCGCGCTTTACGGCGTCGCGAACGTAGTCGCGAGCGACCGCGCAGAAGGCGTCTTCGCCGGGCTTACATGCCTTCCACAGCTGCTCAAAGTTGCATTGTTCGTCGTTGGTGCCCAGACCCGGCGCACATTCGGAATTGCCTTTGATCTGAAAAATCTCGGCGATGGGCTCGGTCCTGGCACGCCGTTGCAGGCCTTCCGTGGTGAAAGGCGTGCCGTCGCTATTTTTAGAATCGAGCGCTATTCCCCAGCCGAAGTTGGTGTTGTGCGGGATGGAAAGTACCTGGCACTCGCCGGTACAATCTTTCTCCAGCCACTGCCAGAGGAGCTCGGGAGAATTGCGCAGTTCGACGGCGCTAAAGACCGACTCGGGATAGTGTCCGCCGCGGAAGATGACGTTGCGATGCAGCATTCCCAGACGCTTCATACCGGCGGTCCATTCGAATCCGGCGAAGGTCGTGAATTTACCAGGTTCGTAAAACTCATCAGCGTTCTGTTGAATTTTCTGCCACACGCTGCGCGCGCGCGCTGAAAACATTTGTTCTTTTCGTCGGCGGTGGCGCTGCCGCAAATGCTTGCGCTCCGCTCCGGCGGATTCTTCCACAGACTGGCGGCGAGACTCAGCATCGATTTGGAAGAGAGCGTTGGGTGCTGCTCTGACGAGCGCAGTTCGATGCAAGTGTCACTGTTGTACGCCGGGTCTTTTGGATCTTCACAGAGAGACACTTCGCCCAACCAAATATCGTGGTCGGTGACCGCCATGAAATCCAGCGGGGCGCGCAACTGGCTGCGGATTCCGCCGGGAAGGTTCACAGCTTCGCCACGACCATAGCGGTATGCGGCGCGCGGATCGTTGCGATTGCCAAAGCTATAGGCGTCCAGCGAATAGCTGGTGTGCACGTGCAGATCGCCGAAGTAAGCGTTGCGCAAGGGATTCGCTGCGGGACGTGACGTGGCCGCCTCTTGGGCTAGCGCGGGATTGGACGACAGTACGGTGAAGATGGTGGTTGCGATCAGGAATAGGCTGGCAATTGCGGGATCCCGGCGAATTTTTTCGAACATCGGCTTCGTGTTTTTCAAAGCGAGGTCTCCTGAATGACTTGACCTGGTTCGTTGCCGGGCCAAGGAAAGAAATCGGGGTTAAAGGCTTGGCGTGTACCAGATGGGCGAACTCCACGCACGCTGCTCCACGGTCGCGGGAAGATCGGCACGTGGTTTCAATCCCAGCCGGTGCGCGTCGTAGGTGCTCCAACGGCAGGTTGGATTCTCTAAGACCCGCACGTAATAGAACGCACGCTCGGCGGGCTTAAAGTCGGGATCTGTCCAGGTAGTGCTCAACTCCGCATCGCCTTTATTGTTCGTGCTGCACTTATTCACATCAACCTTGGCATGATTGTCGGGGCAGCGATGGGCGGTGCCGTCGGGCTTCAGGCCGTTGGAACACGCGACGTCGTAGACCTTCTCGTGCGTTTGGCCGGATTCGGTCCAGCCTTTAATGATCTGAATCTTGCGCAGGTTTGCGCTGTTCGGATCTTTGGTCGCCCACGCCACGAATCGTGGCACCGCTGCGCCGTCCGGCTTTGACCGCAGGTCGCCGCCCATGGGCACGCCATTTTCGTACGCCTGCTGTAGCAAGTCGCGTTGGCGATCGAGGTCCGGCGCATAGTTCCATCCGCCGAAGAAGCGAACGCGGATGCGAGTGCCGCTGGTGGCGAAGGATTCCTTGCGCTTGAGCGCGTCGAAGATGGACTCGCGCGTATTTTCTTCTGCCCACACTGCCGCCAGGCCTCCGGGGTTAATTCCGGTGAGACTCAGGCTGAGTGTGCTGGGGAGAGGTTCGCCCGACTTCGTGACTTGCAAGCGAGCATCGGGCGTGCTATCGGTCAAGCCAAAGTGTCCGTTCCAATTGTCTGACTCAGTCGATCCGGGCGTGGCGGAGTGAGTGTCGGTGCTGCCGATGAATCCGTACTTGAAGGGATTCACGCCGTACTGCTGATCGAGCAGCAAGCCGGTCTTCAGGGCGTTGCGGACGTAGTCACTGGCGAAGGCGCAGCGCGAGTCCTCCCCCGGCTTGCAGGCCTTAAACAATTGCTCAAAATTGCATTGCTCGTCGTCGGTGCCCAAACCCGGGGCGCACTCGGAATTTCCCTTGTTCTGGTGAATCTCGATAATGGGTTCTGTCTTCGCCCTGCGTTTCAAGCCCTCAGTTTCGAATGGACTGCCATCGCTGTTCTTGGAACCGAGCGCGATGCCGAAACCGAAATTCGTATTGTGAGGAATCGACATCACCTGGCAATCGCCGCTGCAATCTTTTTCCAACCATTGCCAGAGGCGTTCGGGCGTGTTGTTCAATTCCACGGCGCTAAGGACGGTCTCTGGAAGATGTCCACCGCGGAAGATTACGTTGCGATGCAGCATGCCCAGGCGCTTGAATCCGGCGGTCCACTCGAAGCCGCTGAACGTAGTGAACTTGCCCGGCTGGTAGAACTCGTCGGCGTTTTTCTGAATCTGCGCCCAGATGCTTTTGGCCCGCTGGAAACATTTATTCTTCTCGGCGGAATCTGCTTCACCGCAGATTTCTGGATTGTGCTTCGACGGTGACGACTCGAAGTATCCGGGAAGCATCTTCATGAAAACGCTCTCTAGCAGGGGCTTCACATCCTGATCGGAGAAGCGAAGTTCGCGGCACGCGGCGGTGTTGTAGGCCGGGTCGGTCGGATCCTGACATAACGAGATTTCTCCCAGCCAGAGGTCGTGATCGGTGACCGCCATGAAATCGAGAGGAACTTTCAGATGATTGCGAGAGCCGCCTGGAAGCGTGACCGTGTCACCGCGGCCAAAGCGATAGGCCACTCGGGGATCGTTGCGATTGCCGGTCGTGTATGCATCCAGAGAATAACTGGTGTGCACGTGGAGATCGCCGAAGTAGGCGTTACGCAAGGGATTAGGCGCGGGGCGGGCTGCGGCAGGAGTCTGTTGGGCTCGCGCGAATCCACACATCTGGAAGAAAACGATTGCGAGCAGGCAGGCCCATGAGCAAGCTACTAGGCGAATGTTGGTGGCTGGTTGATTGACTGAAGTTTCACTTGCGTTTTTCAAAGCACTTTCTCCCGGGAAACTATTTTTTTATCTGAGACCTGAAACCAGAATGCCGACAGCCGCAATCCAACTTCCAACAACGCGAACTGCGACTTGAGTCCATGGCGCTTTGAGGTGGCGCACCAATCCGATGCCATAAGCGACCAGAAGCAAGCCCGTGACCGCAATGCCCGCGATGAAGCGATAGGGAGAAACCCCCGCAGTAATTTCAGAGGCATTCGCCCAGCCCACGGTGACGCCAGCCGCTACGCCCAAAACGACCGAAAGCCAACCGGGCAATGGCCGCGCCAGAGCCACGAGGATTCCGAATAGTGCGGTTAAGCCAAGGTGGATGATTCCAAGCTGTGAAGGCGCGGGCCGAAGCGCTGCCAGCAGTGCGCCAAACACGAGAGCGGCAGGAAACACACGCAACAGATTGATGGCGGTCCCGCGTGACTGCTGGCCGGCAAGAAGACTCAGGGCAATGATCGGCAGAACGGTTTCCAATGTGATGACGGGATGCAGCATACCCGCATAGAAGTCACCGACCCCCTTCATGGGATGGGCGAACGCGGGTAGCGGCGCTAGAAGCGTCACCAGTCCACCGAGAAACATTTTCTTAGTCATTCTCATCCTCATGCGTGGGTCACCAGTCCCGCGAGCAGGAAGAATCCAATCGCAGCGATTAATCCGCCCGCGGTGCGCAGCAGCTTGGTTCCCACCGGCCACAGATCGACCAGCCCAATCAGGATTCCAGACAAATGAAGAAGCCCCGTGGCCAATACGAATCCGAAGGCATACGTAAGAGGCGCGGCAGCTTTAAGAAGCTCGGTGCCGTGCGCGTGCCCATGGAAGATGGCGAATACCGACACGATTGCAGCAGCAACCCACAGCGGCGGCCGCAGTTCCAGCGCGATGACAATCCCCAAAACCACAGCCGATGCCGCTACCCCAATCTCAACTCCGGGCAGCGGCACACCGCGAATGCCGAGCAATCCCCCGAAAGACATAACCAAAGGAAAAGCCACGGGCAGAACCCAGATGGCAGGGCGCTTCAGCTGTGCTCCCCAAATTCCTACGGCCACCATGGCGAGAACGTGATCTAGCCCCGACAAGGGATGAAGAAATCCGGTGACGAATCCTTGCGCCTGTCCGGGCGTAGTATGAGCCCATGCCTGGGCGTTGAGCACGACAAGCGTCGCAGCCAGCGCCAGAAGTTTTGGCAGTCCCGTGGAGCGGCTAATTTTTAGAAGATCATTGCGCATCTTTGCACCAACCAGAAAGAAGCCACCGAACCGATTGCGTATGCCGGGACAGGCCGTGTCCAGGCAGGCCACTGAATTTCCAGACTACGAAGCGAATGAACCAGCGCCAGAAATGCGGCTACAAATGCGAGTTGACCGGCCTCCACGCCAACGTTGAAAAAGAAAAGTGCAAGCGGAATGTCGGCGGAAGGAATTCCGATTCGCGATAAAGTTCCGGCGAAGCCGAAGCCATGCAGCAACCCAAAAGCAAAAGCTACGATCCCCGGGCGGCGATAGGTGAGGCCTGGGTTCCCGCGAGGATATTGAGCGAGTTCCCCGGGGAGGAAGACGATGCTGAGCGCAATGACCGCCTCAACCGGGG
>WNFI01115838.1_pt1 | contig 18692 bp, 17 predicted proteins | sample 5400471 | NCBI WGS metagenome assembly WNFI01 (sample SAMN13153348, study PRJNA577476) | soil metagenome | isolation source: 100 cm saprolite on Douglas fir-dominated hillslope | place: USA:California | collected 2013-09-17 | reverse complement strand
GACGGCTCGCTCGACCATCGCCATCTGCGCCGCGTGGGCCGCGCGCAGGTGCGGGTCGGCGCGGGCCTCCTTCATCCGGCGCAGCCAGTCCGCCGGGTCACCGCCGAGTTCCCTGAGCTCGTCGGCCACCGCCCGGGCGTCGCTGGCCATGACCACGCGCAGCGCATCCAGGGCGGGCTCGCCGGGCGCCTGACGCACGAGGCGCTCGCGCAGTGCCGCGACCCGCTCCGGGTCCGCGCCGAACAGCGCGGCTTCCTTGGACGGGAAGTAGTTGAAGAACGTGCGCGGCGACACATCCGCCGCCTCGGCGATGTCCTCCACGGTGACGTGCGCGAAGCCGTGCTCGGCGACCAGGTCGAGCGCTACCCGGCGGAGCGACCGGCGGGTAGCCAGCTTCTTGCGCTCGCGCAACGAGGAGCGCGGGGCCCCTGCGGGAGCAGTGCTAGCAAGTGTCATCGTGCGCTCACTACAACTTTGCATTAGATAGGAACTTGCACGCCGGACAATATTACAGGTCGTGCAACAAAGGCCGCATGGCGGATGTTCCCGTCCCGGCGTGCGGCTCAGATCACCGGGGAGTCGCGCCCGGCCCAGTACGCGAGCCCGAGGGCGAGCCGAGTACCTCGTCGGCCCAGGGCTGCAGCACCGGGGCCAGCGCTGGCCAGCCGGCGAACAGGCCCTCGCCCCTCCCGCCCGGGCGCGCGGCCGAGCGCTCGTTCCACTCGCTGTCGCCCCAGGGCGGCTCGACGAGCCGGGCGTTCGGCAGCAGCCGGGCCAGTTGCTCGGACGTCGCGCGGGTGTGATTGAAGTCGCTCGCGCCGCTCCGGAACACCAGGGCGGGAACGTCAAGCAGCCGCGCGTCGGTGTCCGGCAGGCCGGGAACGAGCTCGTCCCCGCGCGGACAGTACGCCGCCATCCAGCGTTCCATCGTCGCGATGAACTCCCTGGGGTCCTGGTCGAGGAACCTCTGCCGGTTGGCGGGGTTACGTTCGAGGACCTCTGCCCACTCCGGCAGGGCCGCGACGGCCTCCATGCCGCCGTTCCACGCAGCCGCGAGCGACCCCCCGCAGTAGTGGACGCCCAGGATCATCAGGCCGTAGACGCCCCCGCTGATCCACCACAGGGCGAGGCCGGCGGCCACCTCACGATGACGCGAGGCGGTGAGCAGCGAGACCCGGGAGCCCCCGGAACCGCCGGCGATCACGGCCGGCGTCATGCCGAGGTGCGCCAGCAGTTCGGCCAGGAGGTCGGCCTGCATGGCGGACTCGGAGGGACCGGTGAAGCACACGTCTGACGCGCCGCAGTTCGGACGGTCCCAGACCAGCACGCGGTTGCCGCGCTCGGCGAGCGCGGCCGCCAGCTCGCGCACGCCGGGGGAGTCCTTGCTGAACCGGCCGCCCGGCGTGATCACCCACGGCCGGCCGTCGCCGATCACCTCGTATGCAATCGAGCATCCGCTCACTCTTGTCGTAGGCATATGAGAACAGTATTCTCCGAAATGTGACCGAAACAACCTTCGTGGTAGATGTTGATTCTCACTGGTGTGAGCGCCCGGACCTGTTCACCAGCGTGGCCCCGGCCGCCTACCGTGACCGGGTCCCCCGGGTGGAAGAGGTCGACGGCGAGCGGATGTGGGTCTTCGACGGCCACACGATGGGCCGCTACAGCGCCGGCGGTGTCATCGCCCGCGACGGATCCAAGGAGGAGTCGGACAAGGCGCTGTTCCACTGGAGCGGCGACGAGATCCACGAGGGGGCGTACAACCCGCGGGTCCGCCTCGGCGTGCTGGACGACTGCGGCATCGACGCGCAGGTCATCTTCCCGAGCACGATCGGCCTGGGCGGGCAGGGCCTGGGCATGGTTACCGACGAGGCGCTGCGCCGCCTGACGGTCGAGCTGTACAACGACCGGCAGGCGCAGATCCAGGAGGAGACCGGCAACCGCCTGCTGCCGCTGCCGGTGATGCCGGCCTGGGACGTCGGCGCGTGCGTCGCGGAGGCGAGGCGCGTCGCCGGCCTCGGGGCGCGCGGCGTGAACATGACCTCGGACCCGCAGGATCTCGGTGCTCCCGACCTCGCCAGCCGCGCGTGGGACCCGTTCTGGGAGACCTGCGCCGGGCTGCTCCTCCCGGTGCACTTCCACATCGGCGCCAGCGTCACCGCCATGGGGATCTACGAAAAGTACGCGTGGCCGTCGCACGAGCCGAGCACGAGGCTGGCCATCGGCGGCACGCTGCTGTTCATCGGGAACGCGCGCGTGGTGACCAACCTGATCCTCTCGGGCATGTTCGACCGGCATCCCGACCTGAAGATGGTGTCGGTGGAGAGCGGCTGCGGGTGGATCCCGTTCATCCTCGAGACCCTCGACTACGAGATGGCCGAGAACGCGCCGACGGACCTGGCGAGGCTCAGCAAGCTGCCGTCGGAGTACTTCCGCAGCAACCTGTACGCCACGTTCTGGTTCGAGAGCAGCAGGGAGAGGCTGCCCGCGCTCGTCGAGGCGGTCGGGGAGGACTGCATCATGTTCGAGACCGACTTCCCCCATCCGACCTGCCTGTACCCCAAGCCGGTCGAGAGGGCCGGGGAGAAGATGGCCGGGCTCTCGCCCGAGGCGCGCCGCAAGATCTTCGGGGAGAACGCGCGGAAGCTGTACCGGCTATGAGACCGCGCTAGGACAGCGGAAGCGATCGGCGCTGATGCGCCTCGGGTTCGTCGGGACCGGGCGGATGGGCCGCCCGATGATGCGCAAGCTGATCGAGGCGGGCCACGAGGTGCGCGCGGTAGGGAGATCGGCCGAGAAAGCCGCCGCGCTCGCCGGCGACGGCGCTCAGGTCGTCGCCGATGTCGCCGGCGTCGGCGCCGGGGCTGAGGCGGTGCTGGTGTGCGTCTACACCGACGAGCAGGTCCGTGACGTCTGCCTCGCCAGCGAGCTGCTGGCCGGGATGCCGCGCGGATCGGTCGTCGTCGTGCACACCACCGGCAGCCCGGACACGGCCGAGGCCATCGCCGCCCGCGCCGCGGCGCACGGGATCGACGTGATCGACGCTCCGCCGTGCCGTGCATCTCGTCGCCGACCCGACTGGTTGCGAATCCGAGTTCTCTCAGGATGTGCCGCCCGGTCGTCTGCCGACCGTCAACGCTCACGGAAGCGGGCCCTGGCGGGCTGGTTCATGAGCGCCAGGGCAGCGTCGGCGGCCGCCATGACGGCACCGGCCGGGGCGCCGGCCGCCTCGGCGAGATCGGCCACCAGCCGCGCGTCCTTGCTGAGCAGTGGCCCGGCGATGGGGGCCATCAGGTCAAGCGTGCCGCCCGCGGCGCTGATCCGGTCCAGCGCATAGCTCGCCCCGCTGCCGTGCGAGATCACGTCGGCGAGGCGGCCGGCGGCCACGCCCAGTGCCTGCCCGAGGGTCAGGATGCTGGCCGCGGCCCCGAGGTTGGCGGTGAAGAGAAGGTTGTTGAGGAGCTTGGTGACCTGCCCGGACCCGACGGGGCCACAGTGGACAACGGGATCGCCGTAGGTCGCGAACACCGGGCGGCAGAACGCGACGGTCTCGGTCTCGCCCCCCGCCATCACCAGGAGGCGGCCCTCGGCCACCGCCGGAGCGCCGCCGCTGACCGGCGCATCCACCAGGCGCACGCCCCGGGCGTCGGCCTGGGCGGCCAGGCGGCGGCAGGTGTCGGGGTGCACGGTGCTGTGCACGGCGACCACGGCGCCACGGGCGATCCCGGCCAGCACGCCGTCCTCGCCGGCCACGAGCTCCTCGACGTCGGCGTCGCTGACGACGCAGATGCACACCAGGTCGCTGGCCGCGGCCAGTTCGGCGGGTGAGGCGGCGACCTTCGCGGAGGTACCGGCGAACGGCTCCAGGGTCGCCGGGCGACGCGCCCACAGCGTCACCGGATAGCCCGCGTCGATGATCCGCCGCGCCATCGGCGCACCCTGGCTGCCTAGGCCGATGAAGCCCACCTGCAGCTCGGCGGCGTTATGAGAACCGACCTCGTACAGAATCTGGTCCATCCGCCTTCCTTTCGGGGTTGAGGGGGGGTCGTCCCGTCCCCTAGGGCAAGCAGAGTCTCGCGGGCTATTGTACGAGAATAACATTCTCTGCATCTGCAAGTAAGGGTCTCATCAGCCATGCACCAACATTCTCTGCATCTGCAAGTAAGGGTCTCATCAGCCATGCACCGGCAGCGGCACCGCCACCCGCAGCGCGTCGAGCAGGAGCACAATCGTTGTGCGAGGACGGGAGGATCAGTTGGCGAGCAGCGTGGCTCCTGCATCCGCCGAGCCCGCCGGGCCTGGCCAGCTCGGCCAGCGCCGGATCCTCGTCATCATCGGCGCGCTGCTGCTGGGGATGCTGCTCGCGGCGCTGGACCAGACGATCGTCGCGACGGCGCTGCCCACGATCGCCGGTGACCTGCACGGGCTGTCGCACCTGTCCTGGGTGGTGACCGCCTACCTGCTGGCCTCCACTGTGTCCACGCCGCTGTGGGGCAAGCTGGGCGACCTCTATGGCCGCAAGGCCTTCTTTCAGGCCGCGATCGTCATCTTCCTCATCGGGTCGGTGCTGGCCGGCCTGGCGCACACCATGCTCGAGCTGATCGCCTTCCGCGCGGTGCAGGGCATCGGGGGCGGCGGCCTGCTGACGGGCGCGCAGACGATCGTCGCTGACGTCGTGCCGGCCCGAGACCGCGGCCGGTACCAGGGCCTGTTCGGCAGCGTGTTCGGGGTGACCAGCGTCGTCGGCCCGCTGATCGGCGGGTTCTTCGTCGACAACCTGTCGTGGCGCTGGGTGTTCTATGTCAACCTGCCGATCGGTGCTGTCGCGCTGGCGGTGGTCACCGCGGTCCTGCCCGGGCGCCTGAGCCGCGTTCAGCACAGCATCGATTACCTCGGCACGCTGCTGCTGGCCGGCGCCGTGAGCAGTCTTGTGCTGCTCACCTCGCTTGGCGGGACGACCTATCGCTGGTCGTCCGCTCCGATCTTCGGCCTGGGCGCCGCCGCGGTGGTCCTGGGTGCCGCTTTTGTCTGGGCGGAGAGCCGTGCCGCCGAGCCCGTCGTGCCGCTGCACCTGTTCCGCAACCGGGTGTTCTCCGCTGCGGGCGCGGTCGGGTTCGTCGTCGGGTTCGCGATGTTCGGGGCGATAGCGTACCTGCCCCAGTACATGCAGATCGTCAAGGGCTCCAGCCCGACCATCTCCGGGCTGCGGCTGCTGCCGCTGATGGCCGGCCTGCTGACGACCTCGATCGTCACCGGGCGGCTGGTCAGCAGGTGGGGGCGGTACCGCGTCTTCCCCATCGTCGGCACGGCGGTGATGACGCTCGGGCTCTACCTCCTGTCCCACCTGGGCGTGGCCACCAGCGACTGGCTGTCCTCGCTGTACATGCTCGTGCTCGGCGCGGGCATCGGCGCCTCGCTGCAGGTCCTTGTCGTCGCCGTGCAAAATGCCGTCAGCTACGCCGACCTCGGCGCCGCCACCGGGGGCGCGACGTTCTTCCGGTCCATCGGCGGCTCGTTCGGCACGGCCATCTTCGGCGCTGTCTTCGCCAACGTCCTGCCCGGCAACCTCGCGGCCAGCCTGCACGGGCTGTCATTGCCGCGCGGTGTGACGGCGGCCAGCGGCGCGAGCCCGGCGGTCCTGGCACGGCTGCCGACCGCCGTGCACGCCGGGTACATCGGCGGCTATGCCACCTCGCTGCACACCGTCTTCCTGGTGGCCGTGCCGTTCGGCGCGCTGGCGTTCTTGCTGAGCTGGACGCTCAAGGACGTGCCGCTGCGCACGACGACCGGCACGCCGGACCCGGCTGACACCCTGGCCCCCACGGCCCGGCCCACGGTCCGGACCTCGGATCAGGAAATGGAGCGCGCGCTGACCTCGCTGCTCAGCCGGGAGCGCCAGCATGAGGTCTATGCCGGCCTGGCCTCGGCGGCAGGCCTCGAGGTGGCGCCGCGGGCAGCGTGGCTGCTGTTGCGCGTGGGCCAGCATCCCGGGATGAGCCGCCACGACCTGGCGCGGCGGCTGCACCTGACCGACGCCGGCCTCGAGCAGCGGCTCGCCGAGCTCATCACGCCCGGTTATGTCCGGGCCCTCCCGGCGAGCACGGGCGAGCCGGTGGCGCTCACCGAGACCGGGCAACGCGCGTTCGATCAGCTTTCCCGGGCGCGCCATGACCGCGTCGCCCGCCTGTGCGCCGACTGGCATCCCGATCAGCATCCGGCGCTCCTAGCGCTGCTCGACCGGCTCACCCATCAGCTTGCGGCCAGCGGGGAGGCACCCGGCCGCGACCTTGACCAGGCCGCCGCAGCCCCAGCTGCTGGCCCCTAACTAATACGGATTGCCGGACAGAATGCAATTACCGCTCAGAACGGAGCTTCTCATGCGAACGATTCCCGCTGAGCTGGTCATGCGCTACCAGGCGGAGGGCTGGTGGACGCAGGACACCATCGGGGAGGTGCTGGCGCGCGGGCTCGGCACGGCTCCCCGGGCCGCGTTCCGGGTGCACTCGGCCGTCCGGCCCTGGTCCGGGACGTTCCGCGACGTCGAGCACGTGGCGCGGAGGCTGGCCGCAGGGCTGCGCGGGCGCGGCGTTGGCCCCGGTGACGTGGTGGCGTTCCAGCTGCCCAACTGGATGGAGGCCGCCGCGGTCTTCTGGGCATCGGCGCTCCTCGGCGCGGTCGTGGTGCCGATCGTCCACTTCTACGGGCGCAAGGAGGTCGGGTACATCCTGGACACGATCGAGCCCCGGGCCTTCGTCACCGCCGGGCGGTTCGGACGGCTGGAGTACCACGCCGATCTGGCCGCCAGCGTGCCGGTCGTCGGCGTGGTGGGGCACGACGGGTCCGGGGGGTGTCCCCCCGGGGCAACGAGCTTCGATGACCTGCTGGCCACCGAGCCCATGCCCGGGGCGATCGCGGTGGACCCGGCTGGTCCGGCCCTGATCGCCTTCACCTCCGGCACCACGCGCAACCCCAAGGGCGTGATCCACAGCCATCAGACGCTCGGCTTCGAGACCCGCCAGCTCGCGGGGCGCTTCCCGTCTGACCGGGGCGAGCAGCTCACCGCCGCTCCCGTGGGGCACTTCATCGGCATGCTGAGCGCGTTCCTGATCCCCGTGCTGGATGGCATGCCGGTCAACCTCACCGACGTCTGGGACCCGGCACAGGCGCTGGCGCTGATGCGCAGTGACGGGCTCACCATGGGTGGCGGCGCGCCCTATTACCTGACCAGCCTGCTCGACCATCCCGATTTCACGCCCCGGGACCTGGCGCACATGAAGTACGCCGGGCTGGGGGGAGCGTCCGTCCCTGCGGCGGTCACCACCCGGCTGGCCAGCCTGGGCATCACGGCGTGGCGCTCCTACGGCAGCACCGAGCACCCGTCGATCACCGGCTCCGGGTACGCGGCGCCCGAGCGCAAGCGGCTGTACACCGACGGGAACGCCCTGCCCGGCGTGGAGATCCGGCTGGCCGCCGATGGCGAGATCCTCAGCCGGGGGCCGGACCTGTGCCTTGGCTACACAGATCCGGCCCTGACCGAGCGGGCGTTCGATGACGAGGGCTGGTACCGCACGGGCGACATCGGCGTACTCGACGAGGATGGCTATCTCACGATCACCGACCGGAAGGCCGACATCATCATCCGCGGCGGCGAGAACATCAGCGCGGCGGAGGTCGAGGACGTGCTGCTCAGCATGCCTGCCATCGCCGAAGCCGCGGTGGTGGCCGCCCCCGACGCCCGTCTCGGCGAGCACGCCGCGGCCGTCCTGCGGCTGAGGCCCGGGCACCCCGTGCCCACGCTCGACGCGATGCGGGCCCACCTGGAGCGGTCGGGCCTGGCCCGGCAGAAGTGGCCGGAGGAACTGCACACGGTGGCGGACTTCCCGCGGACCGCCAGCGGCAAGGTCCAGAAGTTCATCCTCCGCAGAGACATTGCAGCGCGCGGGCCAGGAGAATAGGATTCTCCTAGATAGAAAAGGAGGATCTCAATGCCGTCGCGCGTGGTGCCGTACCCGATGTTCGATGCCGACAACCACCTGTATGAGACCCAGGAGGCGTTCACCAGGTACCTCCCCAAGGAGTACGAGAGCGCGATCCAGTACGTGCAGATCAAGGGCCGTACGAAGATCGCGATCCGCGGCCAGATCAGCGAGTACATCCCCAACCCGACCTTCGAGGTGGTAGCCCGTCCCGGGGCGATGGAGGAGTACTTCGCGAGGGGCAACCCCGAGGGCAAGTCCCGCCGGGAGATCTTCGGTGAGCCGATCCGCTCGATCCCCGCCTTCCGCGAGCCGGCGCCGCGCATGCAGCTCATGGACGAGCTGGGGATCGCCCGGACGCTGATGTTCCCGACCCTGGCCAGCCTCCTCGAGGAGCGCATGCGCGACGACCCGGAGCTGATCCACGCGGTCGTGCACGCGCTCAACCAGTGGATGGACGAGGTGTGGTCGTTCAATTACTCTGGCCGGATCTTCACCACCCCGGTGATCAGCCTGCCCATTCTGGAGAAGGCCATCGAGGAGCTTGACTGGGTCGTCGAGCGCGGGGCGCGCGCGATCCTGGTCCGCCCGGCCCCGGTGCCCGGCTTCGGCGGCTCGCGCTCGTTCGCGCTGCCGGAGTTCGACCCGTTCTGGAAGCGCGTCGTGGAGCACGGCGTGCTGGTCGCGATGCATTCCTCCGACAGCGGCTACGCCCGGTACGCCCAGGACTGGGAAGGCGCCAAGACAGAGATGCTGCCGTTCGTGCCGAATGCCTTCCGGATGGTGGGCCAGTGGCGGCCGGTCACCGACGCGGTGGCTTCCTGGGCCTGCCACGGCGCCCTGTTCCGGTTCCCCGAGCTCAAGGTCGCGGTCATCGAGAACGGCTCGGCGTGGCTGGTGCCGCTGCTGGACCAGCTAGCCGATGTCTACAAGAAGATGCCGGACGCGTTCCCCGGCGACCCGGTGGAGGAGATCCGCACCCGGATCCACATCAGCCCGTTCTGGGAGGACAACCTGGGCGGGCTGGCCGACATCGTCGGCGTCGAGCGGGTGCTGTTCGGCTCCGACTACCCGCACCCCGAGGGCCTGGCCGAGCCGGCCAGGTACATCGACGTACTCAACGAGCGCACCAAGCTGACCGAGGCGGACAAGGCCAAGGTCATGGGCGGCAACCTGGCGCGGCTGATCGCTGCGTGAGAGCGGGCGGCACCCCGTTACCTGTAGACCTGGCTTCCGGGGCGGCCTGACTTACGTCAGGCGTCGGCCAGGAAGGCGAGCAGGCGCGGGCGCGCTCGCGCGGCCTGGCACTCTGGGGAGATGCAAAGTGTGTATGAGGCCGCAGGCGGCAGCGAGGGCCTGCTCCGCCTGGCCGAGGCCTGGCACTCGCGGGTCATGGCCGACGAGGTCGTCAGCCACGCATTCAGCCACGGATTCCATCCGCAGCACAACCGGCGGCTCGCCGCATACTGGGCCGAGGCCCTGGGCGGCCCTGCCGCCTACTCCGGCACCTACGGAGACGAGACCTCGGTCGTGCGGATCCACAGCGGCAACGGCCCGCACGAGGAGATGGACCGGCGGGCGATCGACTGTTTCGACCAGGCGATGCAAGACGCCGGCCTGAATGAGACCGGGCCTCTCCGGCAGGTGCTGCACGACTACTTCGCCTGGGCCACCACGACGACCATGTCCAGCTACCACGAATCTGCTGACGAGGTTCCCGAGGGTATGAGCATTCCGCGATGGTCATGGAATGGACTGCAACACTGAGCCCAGGAGCGGCATGGGGCATGAGCGGGCATTCCGATAAGTCGTCCTGACCAGAGCGGGGCTTCGTAATACTCCAGCCTGCGCCGTTGACTTCGCCGGCAGAATCGCCGATATTATTGCTTAACTTAAGTAAGTTGTAATGGCTTCACTAGGGGATCTGCGGATCGTGAGGGTTACATGGCGGATACCACGGATACCTCAGTGCGGCCTGGTGTTCTGGGTCGGCCGACGGCGAGGTCGAGCAGGCTCACGCTGCTGGCGCTGGCGATGGCCGGAATGGTCGTGTCGATCATGCAGACGCTGGTGCTGCCGCTGCTGCCCAGGCTGGTAGCGGCGTTCCATACCTCGGTGTCCTCGGTGACGTGGGTGCTCACCGTGACGCTGCTGGCCGGGGCGGTCGCCACGCCCCTGCTGTCCCGGCTCGGCGACATGTACGGCAAGAAAAAGATGATCTTGTTGGCCATGGCGCTGCTGGTCGCCGGGTCGCTGGTCTGCGCCGTGGCCGGCTCGCTTGGTGTGCTGATCGCGGGCCGGGCGCTGCAAGGTGTCTCCGCCGCGGTGATCCCGCTGGCCATCGGCACGATCAGGGACGTCTTCCCGCGCGAGCGCGTAATGACCGCGATCGGGATCGTCAGCGCCACCCTGGGGGCGGGCGGGGCTGCCGGGTTGCTCCTCACTGGGATCATCGCCGCTCACACGAATAGCTACCATCCTGTTTTCTGGATCGCGGCGGGAGTGGGGGCCCTCGGCCTGCTCCTGGTGGCCGTGTGGGCTCCGGCCATCGGTCACCGGGCCGGCGGACGGCCCGACCTGCCTGGCGCCATCACCCTCGCGGCCTGGCTGGTCTGCCTGTTGCTGGCACTCAGCGAGGGCGGCACCTGGGGCTGGCGTTCCGGCCGTATCATCGGCCTGCTCGCCGCAGCGGCCGCGGTCAGCGCGCTGTGGGCATGGATCGAGATCAGGACGCGCGTGCCGCTGGTGCGGCTGAACCTGCTGGCCGGCCCTCGGTCCCTGTCAGCGAACCTGGCCTCGCTGCTGCTGGGCTTCTCGATGTTCGCCGGCTTCACGCTCGTCTCCGGCTTCGTGCAGACGCCGCGGGCGCAGCTCGGGTACGGCCTGAGCGGGTCGGTGCTGGACGTCGGGCTGTACTTGCTGCCCGGCACCATGGCCACGCTGGTCTTCTCGAGGCTGGCCGGACGGTTTGAGGCACTGATCGGCGCCGCCTGGACCCTGGCCACCGGATCCGCGCTCATTGGCGCGGCCTTCGGCTGGCTCGCCCTTGCCAGCGCCCACGTGTACGACATGCTGATCTTCAGCGTCCTGCAGGGCATCGGCTTCGGCCTCGCCTACGCTGCGCTGGGCACCGTCGCGGTCCAGCACGTCCCGATAGACGAGAGCGCGATCGCCAGCGGCATCAACTCGCTGGTACGCACGGCGGGGGGCAGCCTGGGCGCCGCGATCACCGCCACGGTGCTGACCAGCTACCTCATCCCGCGCACCACGATGCCCGCACTGCACGGCTACGTGCTCAGCTTCCTGATCGCGGCCATAGCCGCCGTGCTGGCCGCCGCCGTCGCCGCGGGGCACGCCGTCCACTACCGGAGCTGAATAAGGTGCCTGACATGGCGGCGCGGCAGCCCTCGGCGCGCTCGGTCCCGGCGGACGTGATGGACCTGGAGTCAACGCTCACCCGGATCGCCTACCTGATGGCCCGGGCCAAGCAGCACCACCGCATCGCGGCCGAGGCCGACGTGCCGGTCGACCGTGCCGCCGTGCCGATCTTGCGGCTGCTGGCAGACTCCGGGCCGCTGCGTCCTGGCGAGCTGGCCGTGCGCCTGGCCGTGGAGGCCCCGCATATCACCCGGCAGGTGCACCGGCTGGAGGAGCTGGACTACCTGGAGCGCGTCGCCGACCCCGGCGATCGTCGGGCCCACCGGGTCCAGCTCACCCCGGCCGGACGGGGCGCGGCCGACCGCATCCGCACGGTGAGCCAGAGGCGGGTGCAGCACGCCCTGGCCCAGTGGTCACCGCAGGACCGCCAGCAGCTCGCCATGCTGTTCCGCCGCATGGTCGACGACTTCCTCGCCCATGCACCCGACGACAACACGGTATGAGCCCGTCGCGCCCGGGGCGGCTGGCTCCCGGAGCCCGATCCGGCCGCGGATGCCGTGCCGGTGTTCAGCTCGGCACGGCGGGGATGCCGAAGGCGGTCCGGCCCACGCAGGGGGCCGTTTACTTCGGCGGGAATCGGAGGGCGCCGTCGAGGCGGATGACCTCGCCGTTGAGATAGTCGTTCTCGCAGATGTGCTGGACGAGGGCGGCGTACTCGGCGGACCGGCCCATCCGCCTGGGGTGCGGGATCTGCGGGCCCCAGTAGGCTTCCAGCTGGTCACCGGCCTGGCCGTAGGCCGGGGTCAGGATCGTGCCGGGGGCTATCGTGACCACGCGGATGCCGACCGGGGACAGATCGCGGGCGGCGACGAGAGTCATGCTCACCACCCCGCCCTTGGCGGCCGCGTAGGGGAGCTGGCCGATCTGGCCCTCGTAGGCTGCGATCGACGCGGTGCTGATGATGACGCCGCGGTCGCCGTCTACCGGCTCCTGCCGGGCGATGGCCGCGGCAGCCAGCCGCATCACGTTGAAGACGCTGGTCAGGTAGAACTCGATGGTCGTACGGAAGCCCGCGAGGTCCATGGGCTCGCCGTCCCTGCCGATGATCCGCCCGCCGGTCGCCGGGCCGCCGTGGGCGTCCACCGAGATCCGCAGCGGTCCCATCGCCTCCGCCTCGGCCATCGCCGCCCGGACGTCGCCCTCGTCGGTGGCGTCGGTCCGTGCGTAACGTACGCCCAGCTCCTGCTCCAGTGCCTTGCCCTTCTCGTCGGCGAGGTCGGCGACGACCACCTTCGCTCCCTGCCCGTGCAAGCGGCGGACCGTGGCCTCGCCGAGGCCGCCCGCCCCGCCTACCACGATCGCCGAGCTGCCGCTGATCTCCACAAGTGCCTCCCCAAGTCGCAAGTTATGATCTCATCGAGTGAGAATATCATTCTCATGACGATCACCCTGATTCTCGAGCTAGCGGCCCTGCCAGCGTGGGTTGCGGCCTTCGGCCATCGCCTGGCGGGCTTCGGCGAAGTCATCGGACTGGAGGCAGCGGATCTGCTCCTCCAGGGCCAGCCTCAGGCTCTCCGCGGGACCGCGGTGCCACGCCGCGTCGATCGCCCGCCTGGCCCCTCGCACCGCCAGCGGCGGCTGGGCGGCCAGGCGAGCTGCGAGCTCGGCCGCGGCGGCGTCGAGGTCTTCGCTGGTGACCACCCGGTTGGCCAGCCCGATCCGCAGGGCCTCGGCGGCGTCGATGACGTCGCCCAGCAGGATCAGCTCCCGGGCGCGGCTCTCCCCGACGATCCGGGGCAGCCGGACGGTGGCGCCCATGTCGGGCATCAGCCCGTAGCGCGTCTCCAGCAGGCCCACCTTGGTCTCCTCGGCGAAGATGCGGAAATCGCAGGCCAGGGCCAGCTGCAGGCCGGCCCCGTAGGCATGGCCGCGCACGGCGGCGACGCTGGCGCACCCGAGGTCGGGGATCCAGCTGAACGTCCCCGCGGCGGCCCGGCCCGCGGCGAGGCTGCGGGAGTCCGGGGGCCGCTCGGCCAAGTCGGCCAGCATCCCGGCGAGTCCCTCGACCAAGTCGATGCCGGCCGAGAAGGCCGGCCCTTCCCCGGTCACCACCAGGCATCGGAGGGTCTCGTCGGGGAGCAGGTCGGCGCCGAGCCGGGCCAGCTCCTGCCACATCAGCGGGTTCTGCGCGTTGCGCTTGCCCGGACGGGCCAGGGTCAAGGTCCCGATGTCGGCGTGGCGCTGGTAGCGAATGGTCTGGTAGGAAGCTGGCACGAGGGCTCCATCCATACAGTTATGTATGGATGGAGGTTAGGCACGATCGGCGGCGGTGTCAATGCCGCGCCGGAGGTGATACAGATAGGCGATGGCCGCCCCGACCCGCACGCCCCGCCGCACCTGGGTCGAACAGGGACTGCGGGCCCTTGCCGCCGGCGGCCCGGACGCCGTACGGATCGAGCCGCTGGCCCAGGCGCTCGGCGTCACCAGGGGCGGCTTTTACTGGCACTTCACCGACCGGCGCGCGCTGCTGGAGGAGATGCTCGACACCTGGGAGCGGGCCACCACCGAGCAGGTGATCGAGCGCCTCGAGAGGGAGGGCGGCGACCCCGGTGCCAAGCTGCGGCGGCTGTTCACCCTCACCACCCCCACCGTGGTGATGACCGACCTTGCAATACGCCACTGGGCCCGGCGCGATCAGTCAGTCGCCGAGCGCCTCCGGCGCGTCGACAACCGGCGAATGGAAGGCCTGCGCGCGCTGTTCGGCACCTTCTGCTCCGACCCGGACGACGTCGAGGCCCGCTGCATGCTCTGCTTCTCGCTGCTGATCGGCAACCCCCTCATCGCCGCCGATCACGGCGTGCGGAGCCGCGCGGGCGTGCTGGATCTGGCCCTGAGACACCTCGGGGTCCAGTAGCGCCGTGCTGCGCTCGGGTTAGGTCCGGGCGAATCCCCTGGAGCAGAAGTCCCAGACCTCGCCGGCCGTGAGAGGGCGGGCGTCGTTCTGCTCGTCGGAGACGTCGCTGGACTGCGCGATGAACATGACGGTCTGCATCGTCAGCGCGGCCGCGCGGCGGGGCTTGATGGAGGGTCGTAGCTGACCGGCGGCTTCGACCTGCGCCATCAACTCGGTAAGCAGCGCGAGCAGCGGCGCGTGCGCCACCTTCACTTCCGCGGGGTGCGAGAGCAGCAACTGCGGGGCGAAATCGGTGAAGAGCGGGCGCCGCGCGGCCGGGTCGGGGCGGCACAGCTCGAACAGCAGCTCGACAGCGACCTTGAGCCGGTCCAGGGGATCGGACTGGCCGGATGCGGCGGCGCGGATCTGGTCGGTTACGCGGCGCAGAGCGTCTTCGAACAAGGCGAGCAGTAGCTCATGCTTGCCGTCGAAGTGCTGGTAGAAGCTGCGCAGCGACTGGCGGGACCGGTCGACGACCTCCTGCACGGTGAAGTCGGTGTTGTCTTTCTCCGTAATGATCGCCTGGGCCGCGTCGAGGAACCGCTGCACTTTCTGCTCGGCCCGGAGCTTCGCGGCGCGGGTGGAGCGCTCGACCGCGCGCTGCTTCCAGGCGGGCTCCTCGATCTCAGGGCTCACAAGCGGGCTCGTATTCTGCGCCATGTGCAGAACTTTACTGCACGAATCCGGTAGTCCACTTGCCGACTTGCCGCGCGTCTTCGGGGTGGCCGTGAGACCAGGATTTTCATTCTTCAGCATGCTATTTCCGCCTTGATTTGTCCCTGTCGTTGCGGACGGTCGTGAAGACGGCCCGCAGCGTGCGGCGGGCGTGGCCGGCTGGCGGCCTTGAGCGTGAGCACGGTCAGGCCCCGTCTCCTTTCAGATGCGAGAATGATATTCTCGAAATATTAGCAGCAGGTTTTCACATGTGGGCCGTGGCGTCAACGCCTCGCGGGTGGAGCTTCGCGGAGTCCCGCTGGCCTGCCGGTGACCGTGTGCCGCCCTGTGGCCAGACGGTCGCAAGCTTCTCGGCGCGGGAGGGAACCCGCGCCCGCCCCGGCGGCCCTCCCTCCTTGCGGATAGTTGATTCTCCTAGAAGGAGAAGATATTTTTCTCATTAGGAGGAGGAGACTTGCGATGACCTTGCCAGCACTGGCCATGCGACCCGGTGACCAGCTCGCCAGTACCGTCTGCACCGCGAAGGTGGTCGTCATCCGCGCCCCGGCCGGCCGGCGGCCGCTGATCGCCTGCGGCGGCAGCCCGATGGTCGCCGCGACCTCCGCGCCGCAGCCGCCAGCCGGCGAGGCGGACGCCGTTACGCTCATCGGTAAGCGTTACGTCGATGCCACCGGGACGACCGAACTGCTCTGCACCTCGTCCGGGGCGGGGGCTCTGAGCTGCGATGGCGCCCCGATGACCCTCAAGGCGGCCAAGCCGCTGCCCGCCTCCGACTGAAAGGGCCGCTCAATGAAGCGCGATGATCTGATTCTGATCAGTGTGGACGATCACATTATCGAGCCGCCGGACATGTTCGTTAATCATCTGCCGGCGCGGTACGCCAGCGAGGCGCCGCGGCTGGTGCACCGCGATGACGGCACTGATGTGTGGCAGTTCCGCGACACCGTGATCCCCAATGTGGCGCTGAATGCGGTGGCGGGGCGGCCGAAGGAGGAGTACGGGCTGGAGCCGCAGGGGCTGGATGAGATCCGGCCCGGGTGCTATGACGTGCATGAGCGGGTCAAGGATATGAACGCCGGGGGGATCCTGGGGTCGATGAACTTCCCGTCGTTCCCGGGGTTCGCGGCGCGGTTGTTCGCCACGGAGGACCCTGATTTCTCGCTGGCGCTGGTGCGGGCCTACAACGACTGGCATATCGATGAATGGTGCGGGGCGTATCCGGGACGGTTCATCCCGATGGCGCTGCCGGCGATCTGGGATCCGCAGGCGTGCGCGGATGAGGTGCGGCGGGTGGCCGGCCAGGGCTGCCACTCGCTGACCTTTTCCGAGAATCCCGCGGCAATGGGGTATCCGAGCTTCCATTCCGAGCACTGGGACCCGCTGTGGCGGGCGCTGTGCGATACCGGCACGGTGCTGAACGTGCACATCGGGTCCTCCGGGCGGCTGGCGATTCCGGCCGTGGATGCCCCGCCGGATGTGATGATCACGCTGCAGCCGATGAACATCGTCTCGGCCGCGGCGGACCTGCTGTGGTCGCGAGTGATCAAGCAGTTCCCCGCGATCAAGATCGCGCTGTCGGAGGGCGGGACGGGGTGGATCCCCTACTTCCTGGAGCGGGTGGACCGGACCTTCGAGATGCACGCGACCTGGACCCAGCAGGATTTCGGTGGCAAGCTGCCCAGCGAGGTGTTCCGGGAGCACTTCCTGACCTGCTTCATCAGCGACCCGGTGGGGGTGCGGCTGCGTCATGACATCGGCATCGGCAACATCTGCTGGGAGTGCGACTACCCGCACAGCGACTCCATGTGGCCGGGCGCGCCGGAGGAGTTGTGGCAGGTGCTCCAGGAGTGCCAGGTGCCTGATGCGGACATCGCCAAGATGACCCACGAGAACGCCATGCGCTGGTATTCCTTCGACCCATTCGCCCACATCCCCCGCGATCAGGCCACCGTCGGCGCGCTGCGCCAGCACGCCGAAGGCCACGACATCTCCATCCGCTCCCGCAGCCACCGCATCATCACCCCCGAGGAGAAGCTCGCCGGCTACCGCACCCGAGCCCAGGCGGCCGTCGCAGCAGCTGCACGCTGAGCGAGCGTATGAGCGACCTGATCCTGGCCGAACGGGCCGGCCACGTGCTGGTGCCGGGGGGCGGGCCCAGGAGGCGAGCGGGAGGTACGGTGACAAGGCAGTGGACTTTGAGCTGAGCGACGAGCAGCGGCTGTTCCGGCAGACGCTGCGGGACTTCTCCGACAAGGAGATCATGCCGGTCGCGCCGGAGTGGGAACGGACCGGCCGGTACCCGGCGGAGATCGTCGCGCGGCTGCGGGAACTGGGGCTGTTCGGTCTCAACGTGCCCGAGCAGGACGGTGGCCTCGCTGCCGACCGGGTCGTCATCGCGAAGTCGCTGATTTCAGGCGCGGGGCGGCTGGGCTGGTGACCTCGCTGCGGCGCCGGCCCGCCGAGATCGGAGGCAACCACCATGACCCTCGCTGAGTCGAGCGGCCTGCTGAACCTCGAGCCTGTCCGCCCGGGCCGCTATCAGGTACCCATGCCGGCCGGGTCGCAAGAGGGCGGCAACGTCGTCTTCGGCGGCCAGCTGATGGCGCAGATGATCATGGCGGCTGCCGCCAGTGCCGGAGAGACCAAGTACGTCAAGTCGCTGCACACCATCTTCAGCCGGGCCGGCTCGTACGCCGAGCCGATCCAGCTGCAGGTAGAGCCCTTCCACTCCGGCCGGACCTGGGCCAGTGAGCTGGTCACCGCCTGGCAGGGTGATCGCCTGCTGACCAGGTCGATGGTGCTGCTGACCAGCGACGAGCCGGATCTCATCGCGCATCAGGTCGACCCTCCTGCGGGCGCGGGAGGGCCCGATGACGGTGAGCCTGCCGGCGGCATCGTGTTCCCCGGCGCCGAAGCCCGCTCGGCGACGCTGCCGAGCGAGACGGCCGGCGGCGTGCCCGTGATGTGCTTCTGGACCCGGATGCCAGGCCCGGTCGGCTCGCTAGCGGCCAGCCAGGCCATCCTCGCGTGGGCCACGAACGGGTGGTTCATCGAGCTGAGCATGCGACCGCATCGCGACACCGTGCGGATCGAGGACGCCCACCGCTCGCTGTCCACCGGCGTCATCGGCCACACGCTGAACTTCCATCGCGAGTTCGATGCCGGGTCGTGGATTCTCGTCTCGCATGAGGCGACATTCGCCGGCAAGGGCAGGATCCACGGGCGCGGTGCGGCCCACACCGAGGACGGCACCCTGATCGCGACGTTCTCGCAGGACAGCATGCTGAAGCCAGGCGGGCGAGGGCCGAGCTCCCCGCTGTAGGCGGCCGGAGTAGAGCAGTCCCTGCGGACGCCACCTCGCGTCCTTCACCCAGGAGCTGCTCATCCGGGCCAACCGGTCATCGCTATGAATTAGGCCCGTGACCGCGGCCCGGGCGGCTGCTAGCGTCGAAGCTGTTCGATGCGGGAACACCGCTCCGTTCGCCCGGGAGGAGTGACCCATGCGCATGGAGGATCTGACTCTGGTCAGCGTGGATGATCACGTGGTGGAGCCGCCGTCGATGACTGAGTTCATCCGTGATCATGTGCCGGCGAGGTTCAGGGACCGGGCGCCGCGGGATCTCTAGCCGCTGAACTTCACTTCCGGGGAGCAGATCGGCGTGCCGGGCACGACGAAGAACTTCGAGCCCTTCAGCTGGGCCGCCCACAGG
>WNFI01393895.1_pt1 | contig 18693 bp, 18 predicted proteins | sample 5400471 | NCBI WGS metagenome assembly WNFI01 (sample SAMN13153348, study PRJNA577476) | soil metagenome | isolation source: 100 cm saprolite on Douglas fir-dominated hillslope | place: USA:California | collected 2013-09-17 | reverse complement strand
GGCTTCGACACCGCGTCCGAGGTCGCGTTCCTCGCCGTGTCGGCGGGGGCCGCGGCGCAGGGGCTGCCGTTCGCGGCCATCCTGTCGCTGCCCCTGATCTTCGCGGCGGGGATGTCGCTGATGGACACGATGGACGGCGCCTTCATGGCCAAGGCTTATGCCTGGGCCTTCGCGAGCCCCATCCGCAAGGTCTTCTACAACATGACGATCACGTCGCTGTCCGTTTTCGTGGCGCTGTTCGTCGGTGTGACGGAGCTCGCCCAGATCCTGATCCAGGTCCTCGGACTTCACGGGGGCGTCTACGGCGCGGTGGCGACCTCCAATGTGCTCGTGTATACCGGGTACGTAATCGTCGTCGCGTTCGTGATCACGTGGGCAGCCGCGCTGGTGATCTACAAGGTGCGCCGGATTGACGAGCGCTGGGGCGCGGAGGTCGATAAGGTGGCTTAGGCGAGGCCGTAAACGCGACTGGCGGTATCCCCGAAGATCGCGTCGTCGAGCCCTACGATCTGCTGCAGAGAGTCCATGACCTGCGCGTAGCTCGCGGCGAGCAGGCAGACCGGCCAGTCGGAGCCGAACATACATCGAGTCGAGCCGAACCATTCGACCACGCGCCTTACGTAGGGCTCGAGCTGCTCGGGCGTCCACGATTTCCAGTCCGCTTCCGTGACGAGCCCTGACAGCTTGCACGTCACGTTGGGCCGGTCGCTGAAGAGCGCGAGAGCATGTTCCCAATCCCGGTCCCACGACGCAGATCCGATTCGCGGCTTGGCGGCATGGTCGATCACAAACGAGACATCGGGATGGCGGCGCACTGTCTCGAGCGCGGCCGGAAGCTCTCGCGTGCGCACGAGCAAGTCGTAGACGAGGCCGGCTTCGCCGACGGCGGCGATCCCGCGCTGAACCTCTTCGCGAAGCAGCCAGCTCGGATCGGGCTCGTCGTGCACCTGGTGGCGGATGCCGACCAACAGGTCGCTCACCAGAGATGCAATCTCGCCAGCCACGCCGGCGGACGCCAGGTCGACCCACCCGACGACTCCGGCGATGAAGTCTGTCGCCGCGGCGGTCTCCAGGAGCTCGCGCGTTTCGTCGACGCTCGAGATTGTCTGGACGAGGATCGTCTTGTCGACGCCGTTGTCCACCAGCTCCAGACGCAGGTCATCGGGCCCGAACGGCCGTCGGATGGCAGCGGGCTGGTCGCCCAACCAGGGATAAGCGTGCCGGTTCGGGTCCCAGAAATGGTGGTGTGCGTCGACGATCACGGCCCGAGCTCAGCCCACAGGTCGTCGGGGATCGAAGTCTGAAACAGGTGGACATTTTCCTCGAGCTCGCCGACCGAGCGGGGGCCGGTGAGCACGGATGCGATGGCGGGGTGCCGCAGCGGAAACTGGAGGGCAGCCGCCTTGATGTCCACGGCGTGCCGCTCGCACATCGTCCGGATGCGTTGCGCTCGGTCGACGAGCTCAGGCGGTGCGGGCTGATAGTTGTACGTTGCGTTGGGACCTGGATCGGCCAGGATCCCGCTGTTGAACACCCCGCCAGCGACGACTGCTATGCCGCGCTCGAGGCAGAGCGGGAGCAGCTCCCGCGCCCCGCTGCGATCGAGCAGCGTGTACCGGCCCGCGAGCAGGAAGCAGTCGAAGTCGGCTTCTCGCGCAAAGCGCGACAGCATTTCCCACTGGTTCATCCCAGCACCGACTGCTTTCACGGTTCCTTCGGTGCGCAAACGATCCAGCGCGCGATAGGCGCCCGTCAGAGCCTGGTCGTAGTGCTGGTCCGGATCGTGGATGAGCAGCATGTCGACGTGATCCATGCCCAGCCGGGACAGGCTTTCCTCGACCGACCGCATCACCGCGTCGTAGGAAAAGTCGAACGCCGGATTGAGCGGCGGCGTACCCTTCCACGCCTGGCCCGGCTCCGCAGGCGCGCCTGCGCGCAACAGCCTGCCGACCTTCGTTGAGAGGACGAACTCGCCGCGGGGTTTGGTTCCCAGGACAGCACCGAGCCGCGCCTCGCTGAGTCCGAAGCCATACAGCGCGGCAGTATCGAAGAACCGGATGCCGGCTTGCCAGGCCGCTTCGATGACGCGATGCGCCTCCTCGTCGGTGACGGCCTCGAAGAGCCCGCCCAGCGGGGCGGTGCCAAGGCCGAGCCGGGTCACCTGCAACGGGGTCCGGCCGAGCTGGATTCGGTCGATGGCGATCAGAGGTCGAAGATCATCGCTAGACGGTCGCTGCTCTGGCCGCTGAAGTCGTGGGCTCTAGCCATCATCGGCGCCATCTCCGCCTGCCAGCGGACGTTGACCGGGTCGTGCGCCAGGTCCGCGATCGCGCGGTCATAGTCGTCGCACTCGACGTAATGGAAGAGATCGAGCCCATCGCGAAAGATCACATACTTCGTGATCCCGACCTGCCGAATCGCCTTGAGCACGTCGGGCCAAACGGCGCGGTGGTACTCGTCGTACCGCGCTTCGACACCCGGCTTGAGCCGCGTGTGGAGGCCGACCTGCATTCAGTAAGTCCGAACCTGGTCGAGGTTGCTCGCCATTCAGTAAGTCCCAACCTGGTCGAGCTTGCTCGCCATCAGACCGAATTGCCCGCCGCGAGCTGAGCCTTCAGCCAGCGTTCGCCGCTCGCGATGTGCGCCGTGGCCGCGGCGCGGGCGAGCTCCGGATCGCCCGCCGCGATCGCCTCGTAGATGCGCCGATGCTCTTCGCGAGTCTCGTCGAGCGCGTCGTCGGCGGTGCGGCCGTGCCACAACCGGACGCGCATCGTCCGCGTGGAAAGGCTCGCCAGTAGCGAAGCCAGGAATCCGTTGCCCGCCGCCGTCGCGATGACGGCGTGGAAGGCGACGTCGGCCTCCACGAGCTCCTCGACCGTATTCGCCGCGCGCATTCGCTGGAGGATCCGCCCCAGCTCCTCTTTCTCACCCGCATCGATGCGCCCCGCGGCGAGTGAGGCCGCGGCGGCTTCCAGGATGCGGCGCACCTCGTACAGCTCGATCTCGGTCTCGCCGAGCAGGAGGTGGCTGATGAAACCTGTGCTCTCCAGGAGCAGGTGGGGCTCGAGGCTGCTGACGTAGGTGCCGTCGCCCTGGCGGACCTCGAGCACGCGGAGCTGAGATAGGGCGCGCACCGCTTCGCGCAGAGAGTTGCGGGAAAGGCCCAGCTCGGCCGCCAGCTCGCTCTCCTTGGGCAGCCGGTCGCCGGCACCCCAGGCGCCGGTCACGATGCGCTCGCGGATCTTGTCGATCGCCTCCTCAGTGACCTTCGGAGGCCTTCCTGGTCGCCGGCCGCGGCGGGGTGCGCTGGCGGTGCTCAAGTTGCTCGGATTGTCGCCGAAACCGCGGGTTCTGCCAAGAGGTCGGACGTTAGATGCCTAATTGCGACGTCCGTGCGCGGCAGTCCGCGCGCCAGGTTGACAAACATCGGAGCTTTAGCATAATAACGCGGAAGGTGGGCACCAGGATCCTCCGGGCTTCGGCGCACGATATCCGTTTCCCGACCTCGCTGACCCTGGACGGCTCCGACGCCATGAACAGGGCTCCCGACTACTCGGCGGCCTACGTGATCCTCGAAACCGACCACCCGGGGCGCCTCGCGGGACACGGCTTGACCTTCACGATCGGCCGCGGCACTGAGCTCTGCGTCGAGGCAATCGAGCTGCTCGCGGACCACGTTGTGGGCCGGACGCTCGAGGAAATCGCCGCCGACATGGCCGGCTTCTGGCGCAGCCTGGTGGCCGACAGCCAGCTCCGGTGGCTGGGCCCGGAAAAGGGCGTCGTCCATCTCGCCACCGCCGCACTCGTCAACGCGGTCTGGGACCTGTACGCGAAGGTCGAGCGCAAACCGCTCTGGAAGCTGCTCGCGGACATGAGCCCCGAGCAGTTGGTCGCGTGCATCGACTTCCGCTACATCGACGACGTCCTGAGTCCCGCCGAGGCGACAGACATGCTGCGGCGCAAGGCCCCAGCCCGGCGGGAGAGGGAAGAGGAGATGCTGCGCGACGGATTCCCGGCCTACACCACGTCCGCCGGGTGGATCGGCTACTCGGACGCAAAGATCCGCAAGCTCGCCGGCGAGGCCATGGCGAGCGGATTCACGCACTTGAAGTTGAAGGTTGGCGCCGATCCCGAGTCGGACTTGCGTCGGGCGCGAATCCTGCGCGACGCGATCGGGCCCGATCGCCGTCTGATGCTCGACGCGAACCAGGTGTGGGGCGTCGACGAGGCAATCAGCTCGACTCGTGCGCTGGCTGAGGTCAACCCGTGGTGGATCGAAGAACCGACCAGCCCGGATGACATCCTCGGCCACCGTCGCATTCGCGAGTCCATCCGCCCGATCGGGGTCGCGACGGGTGAGCACGTGCAGAACCGAGTCGTCTTCAAGCAGCTCTTCCAGGCGGAGGCGATCGACTTCTGCCAGATCGACAGCTGTCGCCTGGGTGGCGTCAACGAGATCCTCGCGGTGCTGTTGATGGCGGCGAAGTTCGGAGTCCCGGTCTGTCCGCACGCCGGCGGGGTCGGCCTGTGCGAGTACGTCCAGCACCTCGCGATCTTCGACTTCATCGCCGTGAGCGGGTCGCTCGAGAACCGCACGTGCGAGTACGTCGATCACCTCCACGAGCACTTCGTCGAGCCGGTCCAGCTGCGCAACGGCCGCTACCTGGCGCCGCAGGCTCCGGGGTACAGCGCTGAGATCAGGCCAGCCTCGCGCCTCCGCTTCGCCTATCCCGGCGGAGTTGCCTGGACCGAACATCGGATGCCTGAGGGTACAGAAGTGGGCACTTGACACTCGATCTGCTGCGAATTAAGGTGCGCTAGGCGCGAAACATCGGATTACTGGCAGATGTTAGAGCAGGAGGATGCAAGTTGAGAGCGGGATTCGGCAGACGGATTCTCGCCACCGGGATGACGGCCGTGGCGGCCGTCCTGGCGGTGGCCTGCGGAGGCAACGCGACCACAGGCAATACGTCGACGACGCCCACGATCGGGGTCGTCCTGACGTACAACCTTCCAGGTTTTTGGGGCAACTATCTGAAGTACGAGAGCCAGTACGAGTCGCAGCTCGGCGTGAAGCTCATCGGCCCGAAGGTCGCCAACGTCGAGGCGAATGGAAATGAGGCGGCGCAGCAGATCATCGACGTCAAGGCGCTGATCGCGCAGGGCGTCCAGGCCCTGATCATCAACCCGGCTGACAGCGCGGCGATTGGGCCGGCGCTCGACTATGCGAAGAGCAAGCACATCCCGGTCGTCACGGTTGACGTCGCCCCGAGTCAGGGCAGCGTCTACATGATCGTCCGGGCGGACAACACCGCCTACGGCAGCAAGTCGTGCGACTACATCGCATCGCACGCGAGCGGCCCGGGTACGATCGCGATGGTCGAGGGTGACCTGACATCGCTCAACGCCCGCGACCGCGCGACCGGGTGCACGAACGTCATCTCGTCGAAGTACCCCAACTTCAAGGTCAAGTCGTACGAAACCAAGGACTGGGGCACCGACCCGGCGGTCCAGAACGCGACCACGGCGCTGACCGCGATCTCCGACCTGCGGGGGATCTATGTCCACTGGAGCGTGCCGGAGGACGGCATCATCGCGGCCGAGAAGCAGAAGAGCAAGTACTCGGACGTCGGCTCGTCCAGCCACATCATCCTGGTCGGCAATGACGGATCTCCGCACGAGTGCGACCTGATCCGATCCAAGACCCTCGACGCGACCATCGACCAGCCCGCCGACAAGTACGCCTACTACGCGATCTTCTACGCGAAGGAAGCGATCAAGGGCACGAAGTACACCGAGGGCCAGAAGACCGACCACAACAGTACGATCGTCAACGTGCAGGGCAACCAGGAAGACGCTCTGGCGGCCCCGCTCGTGACTCTCGCCGGAGACAACGGGTCGACACAGGTCAGCAGCGGTGACCTGTGGTGCAACAACCACTAAGGAAACCTCACCTCCCAATGCAGCGGTTCTCGTCCACCGGGCCGGCGACATCTCCGGCCACGGTGGGCGAGGCCGAAAACGTCTCGAAATCGTTCGGCGAGACGCGCGCGCTGGTCGACGTCTCGCTCACCGTGCAGCCAGGCGAGTGTCATGCGCTCGTCGGCCGAAACGGCGCCGGCAAGTCGACCCTTGTCTCGCTGTTCACAGGGCTGAACAGGCCCGATCGCGGAGCCATCAGCCTTGCGGGCGAAGCCGCGCCGAGCCTTGCCGACCGCGGTGCGTGGCTCGCCAGGGTTGCCTGCGTCTATCAGCGGTCGATGGTCGTACCGCCCCTCACGGTCGCCGAAAACGTATTCCTCAACCGACCGGTGGAAGGCGAGGGCGCGGTCATCAACTGGAAGAGGATGCGGGCCCAGGCCCGCGGCCTGATGCTCGAGTGGGGCTTCGACATCGACGTCGACCAGCAAGCGGCGACCCTGACTGTCGAGCAGCGGCAGATCGTCGAGATCGCGCGCGCGCTTTCGATCGGAGCCCGTTTCCTGATTCTCGACGAGCCGACGGCGGCGCTCGAGAAGGCGGCTGTGGACCGCCTGTTTGAGCGCGTGCGCCGCCTGCGAGAAGGCGGCGTCGGAGTTCTGTATATCTCGCACCACCTGGAGGAGATCTACGAGATCTGTCAGCGCGTCAGCGTGCTGCGCGACGGGGAGCTCGTCCTGACCGGCCGCGTCGGCGACATCAGCCAGGGGAATCTCGTCGCGGCGATGGTTGGAAGCGCACCCCCACGTCGTGCGACCGAGATCGAGGCGGTGGGCAAGGTCGGTTCGCTTGGCGGAACGAAGCTCGAGGTCAAGCAGCTCACCGTCGGGTCGCGGGGCGGCTCGGTCTACGAGGTCGACCTTTCCGTCCGCGCCGGCGAGTGCGTCGGACTGGTCGGTCTTCGTGGTTCCGGCACGGCGACGGTGGCGGATGCAGTGGTCGGCCTGATCAAGCCGCGCCAGGGATCGATCGCGATCGAGGGATCGGTGGTGCCCTTGGGCAGCGTCCATGCGACGCTGCGGCGCGGCGTTGGGTACGTGCCACAGGACAGGCACGCGCGTGGGTTCTCGCCCCAGCTCGGTGTGGACGAGAATCTCACGCATGCGGTTCTGGACCGGATTGCCGACCGATTCGGCTTCGTCTCGGCCCGGCGGCGCACCGAGATCGCGCAGGACGAGGCGCAGGTCCTGCAGATCGTCGCCCGCAGCCTCGATCAGCCGGTGTCGAGCCTCAGCGGCGGAAACCAGCAGAAGGTCGTCGTCGGTCGCGCCCTGGCGTCAAAACCCTCCGTGCTGATCGCGGTCAACCCGACCGTTGGCGTCGACGTGGCGTCGAAGGAGGCTTTGCTGGACGCGCTGTCGCGCGCCCGCGACGATGGAGTTGCGGTGCTCCTCGTCTCGGACGACTTCGATGACCTGCGCGTCTGCACGCGGCTCGTGGTGATGGTGCGCGGCCGTGTCACGGCGCATTTCGACCGCGCTCCGTGGGATCGCCAGCGGCTCATTTCGGCGGTCGAAGGCCTCGAGGTGGCGGTTTGACAGCCGAGCGCGCCGTCGAGCGAACGCCAGCCACGCCGCGTCTGATGGCGAGGCGCGATTTCCGGCTCGTGGTGCTGAACTGGTTCCGCGAGCTGACGCTCGTCCCGGTGATCGTGGTCTTGATGATCGCCGGCTCGCTGGTCAACCCGGTGTTCTTCACCACCTCGAACCTCATCAACGTCGCCGAGGGAGGCGCGGCACTCGGCATGGTGGTCGTGGCCGAGTCACTGATCCTCCTGACAGGCAAGTTCGATATCTCCCTGCAAGGCACGTTCGGGCTAGCGCCGCTGCTGGGAGCGTGGTTGATCGCACCGAAGGCGAGCCAGGGACTTGGCACGGAATGGAATCCGTGGCTGGGGTTGTTGGTCGTCCTGCTGGTCGGGCTCGCGGTGGGGACCTTCAACGGATTCCTGGTCATCAAGGCGAACTTCAACGCCTTCATCTTCACGCTCGCAATGAGCATCCTCCTGACCGGCCTGCAGCTCGGCTGGCTGGGAGGCCAGACCGTGTACAACCTGCCCGAGGCATACATCTACCTGGGTGCCGAGTCATGGTTCGGAGTTCCGGTCGCTGTGTGGCTCACGATCGCGGCGTTCACCGTCGCCGCCTTGTTCCTGCGCTACCACCGCATCGGCCGCGCGATGTACGCGATCGGAGGCAACCTCGAGGCGGCAAGGGCGGCCGGCATCCAGGTGGACCGGATCCGGATCGGCGTCTTCATCGTCGCCAGCGTGCTGGCCGCCGTTGGCGGACTGATGCAGGCAGGAAGGGTGACTGCGGTCACCGCGGGCCAGGGCTCAAATCTGATCTTCGGGGTCTTCGCGGCCGCGGTGATCGGCGGTATCTCGCTGGAGGGGGGACGAGGTCGCGTTGTCGGCGCGCTGACAGGGGTGATCCTGCTCGCCCTGGTCACCAACATCCTCACGCTGTCCAACATCAGCTCGACGTGGATCGACGCCGTGGACGGCGCGATCATCCTCATCGCGCTGGGCCTGGCCAAGCTGATCGGCACCGAGCGCGCCTGAGAGCGATGGGTCGCCTCGACGGCAAGGTCTGCGTGATCACCGGGGCAGGGTCCGGCATCGGGCGCGCCAGCGCGCTTCTCTTCGCCTCCGAGGGCGCCCGAGTGGTCGTGGCGGACATCGACCTCGCCGGCGCAGGGGAGACGGTCGCGGCCATTGCACGCGCTGGGGCCGAGGCTGTCGCGGATCCGGTCGACGTGACGGACGAGGCCCAGACGCTTGCGTTCGCCAAGACAGTGGCCGACCGAGAGGGGCGGATCGACGTCCTCTTCAACAACGCCGGCATCGCCGGAGTGGGGGACGTGCTCGAGACCGAGCCCGACCTGTTCGACCTCGTCATGCGGGTCAACGTGCGCGGCGTGTACCTGATGAGCCGCGCGGTCGTGCCTTACATGATCGACCGCAAGGCAGGCTCGATCATCAACATGTCGTCGTGCATCGCTGAGATCGGTCTGGCGAGGCGTGTCTCTTACGCCGCTTCCAAAGGCGCGGTCCTGTCGATGACGAAATCGATGCAGGTTGACCTGGCCCAGTACGGGATCAGGGTCAACGCGCTGCTGCCCGGGACGATCCTCACCCCGTTCGTCGAGCGCTATCTGAAAGAGTCCTACGCGGACCCCGAGGAGGGGATGGCGTCGATCCGCAAGCGCCAGCTCAGCAACGACCTGGGTCGGCCAGAAGACGTTGCCAGCGCAGCGCTCTACCTGGCATCGGACGAGTCGCGTTTCGTCATGGCCTCGGGCCTGATCATCGACGGCGGGGTGATCGGCGCCAAGTAGAGCCGCTGACTACTTTTCATCCCCGGTTGGGCCGGTCATCTTCCAGCCGCACTCGGTTCGTGCATGAGGCGGACCACCACCGATGAGACGGCGATGCTCACGACAACAGCCCCGACCAGCGCGGCATTCACCCCCCTCGTGATCAGACCGCCACCCAGCGCGAGTGATCCGAGGACGTAGCTGAACTCACCGGCAGGAGGCGCTGGCGAGCCGCAGCCGCCACCGAGCTCTCGGTGATGGCGAGGCCCGCAACGAATGCCGCCAGCGCGAGAGGAATGCCGAAGAATTTCGAGGCGACGCCGGCAAGCAGCAAACCCGCCGCGACTGAGACGAGTAGGAACAGGTCGTGCTCGCCCTGCAGGCGGCGCAGGAGCCACGGCAGGATGACCGCTGCCACGGCCGCGAGCAGCACAAAGGCGACCACGCCGGCGGCCGCATCGAGCGGCGAGCGGCCACCCAACCCGACGACCACCAGCAAGACAAGCGCTGATCCCGCGCCCACGAGGTCCTGGATCACGCTCCAGCCAAGCAGCTCCTCGTCTGTTGCGGCATCGGTGGTTCGGCGGCGGCTGCGTGTGATGTTCACGACCACCACGCTCGACGACATCGCGATGGACAGACCAACCAGCGCCGCCCCTGCTGGGTGGATTCCAGCGACGAGGCATGCCGCGCTGCTTACTGTCCATGTCACTACGACCTGGATTGGTGATGACAACAGGAGCCGGCGACGTTCCCGCGCGAGCCGCAGCGGGTTGATCTCGATCCCGACCTCGAACAGAAGGAGCACGACTCCGACGTCGGCAAGGACAGACAGCTGGTCGCGGTTGGCCACGTAGCCCGGCGTGAAGGGCGAGACCACGACCCCCACCGGGAGAATATGGCGCAATGGCGGAGCTCCGTTGGAAACCGGCTCGGCTGCCGGCGCGTGAACCGATCGAAGGCGATGCAGCGCGGCTCGAGCCGCTGGACGCCCGCCGCCACGCGCGTCAGCTGTACGCGGCGGTCGCCGGTGCCGACGAGCTCTGGCGATTCCTACCCTACGGGCCGTTTCCCGACGAGCAGGCGTTCACGGCCTGGATCGCGGAGTGCGCCGCTTCCGCCGACCCGCTGTTCTACGCGATCGTCGATCGCACCTCCGGCGAGCCGCGCGGCGTGGGCAGCTATTTGCGCATGGTGCCGCAGCATGGCGTGATCGAGATCGGGCATCTGCTCTTCTCGCCCCTGATGCAGCGGACCCGCCTGGCGACCGAAGCCATCTACCTGTGGTCGCGCCACGCGTTCGACGACCTGGGCTATCGCCGGTTGGAGTGGAAGTGCAACGCCCAAAACGTGCCGTCGCGGCGCGCCGCGGAGCGGTTTGGTTTCACTTACGAGGGCGTGTTCCGCCAGCACATGGTCGTCAAAGACCGCAACCGCGACACGGCCTGGTACTCGATAACCGATCGGGAGTGGCCCCTTCGGCGGGCGGCCGATGAGGCATGGCTGTCCCCTGACAACTTCGACGCCGACGGCCGGCATCGGCGATCCCTGGCCGAGGTTCGCGAAGGAATACAGCCGGCCCCCGGCTGATATGAGCCATTGATATGGCAGTTACCAAAGACGCGATCGAGGCGGCCCTGGAGCACGGGCACACCATCGACATCACCACCACCGGCAGGCTGAGCGGAGCGCCGCGCCGGATCGAGATCGTGTTCCACAACGTCGACGGCCGGATCTACGTCAGCGGCACCCCGTATCCGAGAAAGCGCCGCTGGCTGCTCAACCTCGAGGCGGATCCGCATTTGACTTTCCACCTGAAGGGGAAGACACGAGCGGACCTGCCGGCGACGGCCCGCATCATCGACGCCGAAGCCGAGCGGCGCGAGATTCTGCCCCACATCGCCCGCGCCTGGGGGCGCAACGACCTGGACCGGATGGTCCGCTACAGCCCGCTGATCGAGGTCAAATTCGACTAGGAAAAGAAAAGGCCGGCGGGTCAGGCCGGCCTTTCCAGGAAAGTCTGGTCAACTGCAGCCGGTCGTCGCTCCGCAGTTCAGGCACTTGTAGCACGAGCCCGAGCGGACCGTGATCGAGCCGCAGTCCGGACAAGCGGGCGAATCGGTGTTGATGAAAGCGATCTTCTGCGTCGCGGTTCCGTTGATTGTCTTGGGCGCAGGAGTCGCGATGACCTTGAAGTCCGGCTCGATGGGTTTGGGTTCGATCACCTGCGCGGTTGGCTCGTCGCGGCGGATGATGCCGGCCTCGTCCTGGTCCTCGACCGGCAGGAAGTGGCTCGCCATCCAGCGGAAGATGTAGTCCACGATCGACTTGGCGATCGGGATCTCTTTGTTCTTGGTGAAGCCCGACGGCTCGAATCGCATGTGGCTGAACTTGTCGACCATGAACTTGAGCGGGACGCCGAACTGCAGCGCGTACGACGTCTGCGTGGCGAACGCGTCCATCAGGCCCGAGATGGTCGAGCCCTCCTTGGCCATCGTCACGAACAGCTCGCCGGGGGTGCCGTCCTCGTACAGGCCGACCGTGAGGTAGCCCTCGTGGCCGGCGATGTCGAACTTGTGCGTGATCGCCTTGCGCTCGTCGGGCAGCTTGCGCCGCATGGCGCGGTACTCGACCTCTCCGGGTGAGGCTGCTTTCTTCTCCTTGTCGAGCGAGGTCGACAGGGGCTGTGAGCGCTTGCAGCCGTCGCGGTAGATCGCAATGCACTTGAGACCGAGCTTCCAGGACTCGATGTACGTCTGCTCGATGTCCTCGACCGTCGCGTCGGTGGGCAGGTTGACGGTCTTGGACATGGAGCCCGAGATGAACGGCTGAACGCCGGCCATCATCCGGACGTGCCCCATCGGCGCGATCGACCGCGTCCCCTTGACCGGCTTGAATGCGCAGTCGAAGACCTTGAGGTGCTCGTCCTGCAGGTGCGGCGCGCCTTCGATGGTGTCGTTCTCGTCGATGTACTCGACGATCTCCTTGACCTTGATCTCGTCATAACCGAGCTTGCGCAGCGCGGCCGGCACGGTGGTGTTGACGATCTTCAGCAGCCCGCCGCCGACCAGCTTCTTGTACTTGACCAGGGCCAGGTCGGGCTCGATGCCCGTGGTGTCGCAGTCCATCATCAGGCCGATCGTGCCGGTAGGAGCCAGGACGGTCGCCTGCGCGTTGCGGTAGCCGTTGGCGCGGCCGAGCTTGACCGCGTCGTCCCAGGTCTCGCGTGCGGCCGTCACGACTTCGGCGGCTTCCGGGGAGGTCGAGAGCTGGTAGGCCGCGGCGCGGTGCTTCTCCATGACGCGCAGCATCGGCTGGCGGTTCTTGGAGTACTCGCTGAACGGGCCCTTGACCTGCGCCATCCGCGCCGACTGGGCAAACGCGCGGCCGGTCATGATCGAGGTGATCGCGCCCGCGAAGCGACGGCCCTCGTCCGAGTCGTAGGCCAGGCCCATCGACATGAGCAGCGCGCCTATGTTCGCGTAGCCGAGTCCCAGCGGCCGGAGCGCCTCGGAGTTCTTGGCGATCGCGGGGGTCGGGTAAGACGCCTTCGAGACGAGGATCTCCTGGCCCGTGAAGCAGACGTCGACCGCGTGCCGGAACCGCTCGACGTCGAACGTCCCTTTGTCGGTCTGGAACTTCATCAGGTTGAGCGAGAGCAGGTTGCATGCGGTGTCGTCGAGGAAGACGAACTCGGAGCACGGGTTGGTGGCGTTGATCCGGCCCGTGTTCGGGACGACGTTCCAGTCCTGGATCGTGGTGTCGAACTGGAGGCCGGGGTCGCCGCAGATCCACGCGGCGTCGGCGATCTCGCGCCACATGTCGCGAGCCTTGTATGTCTCGACCGTGCGGCCGTCCACGACAGCCTTCGTCTTCCACTCCTTGTCGTCGATCACCGCGCGCATGAAGTCATCGCTGACGCGGACGGAGTGGTTGGCGTTCTGGAACTGGACCGAGTCGTACGCACCGCCCGGTACGTTGAAGCCGACGTCGTAGCCCGCCTCGATCAGGGCCCACGCCTTCTTCTCTTCTTCCGCCTTCGACCGGATGAAGTCGAGGACGTCGGGATGGTCGGCGTTGAGGATGACCATCTTGGCCGCGCGCCGGGTCGTCCCACCGGACTTGATCGAGCCGGCGAAGGAGTCGTAGCCCTTCATGAAGGAGACAGGGCCCGACGCCGTGCCGCCTCCCGAGAGCTGCTCCTTGGACGAGCGCAGGACCGACAGGTTGGTGCCGGTGCCGCTGCCGAACTTGAACAGCATGCCCTCGGTCTTGACCAGCTCGAGGATCGACTCCATCGAATCCTTGACGGAGTTGATGAAGCACGCGGAGGCCTGCTGCTGGCGGCCGGGCACGCCGATGTTGAACCAGACCGGGCTGTTGAAGGACGCGTGCTGGGCGACCAGCAGGTAACGCAGCTCCTGGGACCAGTTCTCGGCGTCTTCCTCAGTCGCGAAGTAGCCGCCCTCGCGGCCCCACTTCGCGATCGTGTCGACGACGCGGTCGATGATCTGCCGGACGCTGGTCTCGCGCTCGGGGCTGCCCGGGCTGCCCCGGAAGTACTTCTGGGCGACGACGTTGATCGCCAGTTGCGACCACGAGCGGGGGACCTCTACGTCCTTCTGCTCGAAGATGACCTGTCCTTTCTCGCCGGTGATGGCCGCGGTCCTGCGCTCCCACTCCACCAGGTCGAACGCGTGGCTGCCCGGAGGCGTGAAGACACGGCCGAAGTGGAGTCCCCTGGCTTTGCTTCCATGCCCATTCCCGTTCTTGGCGGGTCGGGCTCCGGTGAGGTCGGCGAGATTCTTGGCCATTTGGTTAGGAGCGCCTCCTTAAATCATCCCCGGAGAGGGTGTATTTGAACCGCTTTGCTAGGACGTTTGCTGGGACGTCGGACTTGTTTCGTTTGGGGATGGAAGAGGCCCCAGAGCATGCCCGCCACTTATGCCCCAGGGCCTCGATGTAACACTGTGGACTATACGACCGGCTTTTGGGCTTGTCAAGCCCTGAACACAAGATATTTGGCCTCGACATGCCTTGACCCCCAACATGTGGGTGGATTACCTGTGGACAACCCTTGGGACGAGTTGGGCACAGGGTGGGTAGAGACTGGGGGAAAGCAGGCAAAACCGGGCCTACTGGACCGAGTCGAGAAGGGCCAGGTGGAGGGTCTCTGTGGAAAGGTCTGGGCTACTCGTGGCGCGGGCGATTTCCCCGGAGGCTGTGGAAGCTGTGGAAAGGCTTCCCCCAGCCCCTCCCTCGGAGATCTGGACCGACTGGACCGACGCCCTGACCTTGGCCGACGCCTGCTTTCCCTCGCTGTAGGCGTTCTGGAGCACGGTCAGGGACCGCTGGACCTTGTTCTCGAGGATCCCTTCCAGGACGTCGACCTGACGCTCGATATCGATGAGCGCCGACTGGAGCTTCTCCATGTCGACCGTCCGGGCGAACTGCATGTGCAGCTGGTAGAGGGTGAGGAGGTAGGGGAGGGCCATCGCGTAGCCGACGACCATCACGTGGCGCTTGTGCGCGTTGACGATGGCGCCGCGGCACACGTCGTACGCCGCGTCGGGGATGACGGCGAGCGCGAAGGGCGACGTCGTCGCCGGGTCGATGTACTGGCTGACCTCGCGGACGCGCCTCTCGACCTCTCGCTCCACTGTCGCGGTCAGCTGGGCCCGCCGGTTGGCGTCGAGGCCCGTGTCGGCCAGCTGCTCCAGGGCGACGCTCGAGACCCATTTAGAGTCCATCGGCAGGAGCTTGCCGCCGGGGAGCCGGAGGGCGAGCTCGACCACCTTGCCGCCCACCCAGACGTTGCGCTGGAGCATCTCGGGCGGCAGGTGGCGCAGGGCTTCCTCGAGGATGTTCTCCCCGGCCGCGCCCCGGCTCGAGCTGCCGGCGATCACGCTCTCCAGGCGGCGAAGGCTCGCGCGCGCCTCCTCCTCGATGGGCTGCCTCGCGCTCAGTGCCGAACGCAGGCCTTCGACCACCACCTGGGTGTGGGACAGGCGCTCGCGAAGCTCGGCGGCCTGGGTCTCCTGGCTCTGCCCGCCCGACTGCAGGCGGGCCTTCAGCTCGGCGACGTCCATCGCTTGCCCCTCGGCGCGGCGGACCAGGCTCCAGACCAACGCTCCGACAAGGCCGAGTCCGGCCAGGAGGCATACCAGGAGCAGCGCGAACAACAGTTCGAGCACCGACATCTTGCGCATTGTAGCCCTGAATCCGGGGTATAAACAAGCCCGTTAACATGGGCTCAATGGCCGAGATTCACCCCCTGCCGGGGGCCGAGCAGGCGCCCGACCGGATCCCTCTAGAAGAGGTCTATATGCGCATGGCCGAGGAGCTGGCGAAGCGGTCGACGTGCGCGCGTCTCCAGGTCGGCACGGTGATCACGACCTCCGACCTCACCCAGGTGCTCGGGATCGGCTACAACGGCAATGCACGCGGCCTGCCCAACCGCTGCGATGCCACCACGCCCGGGGCGTGCGGTTGCCTGCACTCGGAGCAGAACGCACTGATCAAGGCCGGCGCGCAGCTGCCCGGGAAGGTGATGTTCGTCAGCGCGTCGCCGTGTGTGATGTGCGCCAAGATGGCCATCAACGCGAACGTCGCGCGCGTCTATTACAGGGAGGCGTATCGCGACCCTGCCGGCCTCGACGTCCTGCGGCAGGGTGGAGTGGACGTGGTCCACTACAACCGGTGGCGCGACCTCTGGCGCTAAAACCCGACTACTGCGCGATTCGGGGCCCTTCAGCCACGTCGAATAGGCCCCTTTTGCAGCAGTTCTCGTCTTAACGGGCGCAGTTTCCTTCACCCAACACGCGCGCACATGATCGTGGATCATGGCTCCACGGCCGCGTATTCCACTGGAGCTCACCAGTCGGCCCTTCAACCTCGAGGAGGCCCGGCGCCACGGGCTCACCAGGTATCAGCTCCGCGCAGCCACGTGGCGGAGGCTTGGCGGTGGGTTCTATGCGGTTACCGAAATCGCCGACCGGCCCCTGGTCAGGCTCGCTGCCGCCGCCCAGCGTCTGCCGAGCGTGGGCGTATTCTCCGGCCGGACTGCAGCCTGGCTTCACGGTCTCGACATCGAACCGTGCAATCCGATTCAGGTCGCTGTTCCGCTTTCATGTTCGCTTCGCGGGCTCGTCGGCATCTCGGTTGAGCGCTCCGCAAAAATTGAGAGGTCGATCGCGAAGGGACTACCCGTTACGCCGCGTGTTCGCACGCTTGCGGATCTGGGACGCCGCCTTCCATTGGTAGAGGCTGTCGTGGCAATCGACGCAGCGTTGCATGGCCGTTTGGTCACGTCGGGACAGCTGCGTGAATGGGTCGCGACGCACTCGGGTTACCGAGGGGTCAGCCGCCTGCGACGCGCGCTGGAGCTCGCGGAGCCGGCTACCGAGAGCCCGATGGAAACCAGGCTTCGCCTGCTCCTCGTCCTGGCAGACCTACGCAGGCCGCTGGTTCAGGTTCCGCTTGACGACCACAAAGGACATTTCATCGGACGACCGGACCTGTACTACGCAACTCAACGCCTAGCGCTCGAGTACGACGGTTCGAGCCACCGGGAAACCATGACGGCCGACCACCGCCGCCAAAACCGACTGCTCAATGCCGGCTTCCGGCTCTTGCGCTTCACCGCGGCGGACGTCCTCTCCTCGCCTACATCCGTAGTTCTGCTAGTAAGGCAGGCATTAGTCGCGCACGACGTCCCAGCCAGCGGCGGTCTGGATGATTCGCGGCTCGACCGTCGGAATTTCCTTCAACCCACGGGCCCACTCGAACAGCGTCTCCGCGTCCCGCAGCGCGGCGACTGACTCGAGCACCGCTCGCGTCGCGTAGACCAGCGTGATGTCAGGGCTGGCCAGGGCGCGGTCCGGCGAGATCCACAGCCAGTCCGTGACCTCGCCGTCCTGCGGCCACACCGACTGACCCTCCGGCATGCGGGCGAGGTAGAAGCGGGCGTCGAAGCGCCTGCGCAGCTGGGCGGGCGTCACCCAGCGCGCGAACATGACCAGGCCGTCGAAGTCCGGCTCCAGGCTGAGCTGCTTCGTCGCCCCTCCGAACGAAGAACCCGCCTCGATAAGCCCCCGGACTTTCGCGCATTCAGCCTCGTGAGCGCCACCGACGAGCAGGATCCCCGCCTCCTCGAACAGCTCGCGGACCGCTGCCGCGCGAATCTCGTCCTCCCACATCGCGTCGTCCCCATGCACCGTGCCGCCTGGGAAGACCCAGGCTCCAGGCGCAAAGTCAGCACCACCCGGGCGCTGCACCATGAGCAGCTCCCATGGGTCGTCGCCCCGGATCAACAGCACCGTGGCCGACGGTCGCGGTTCGACGGGATCGCCTTCGTTGATCGCGGCCGGCGGCAGCACGCCACTAGGATGCGGGAAATGAACTTCGGCATCGAGGGCAGGGTCGCCCTCGTCACCGCGGCGACCAGGGGCATCGGCCTCGCCATCGCCCAGGCCCTGGCTCGCGAAGGCGCTCGGGTATCGGTGGCAGCAAGGACGGAAGCCGACGTCGGGCGGGTCGCCCATGCGATCAAAGGCGTGGGAGTGGCGGCGGACCTGCTCACCGAGGAAGGCTGCAAGCGCGCTGTGCGCGAGACCGAGTCAGCGCTCGGCCCGATCGAGATCCTGGTCAACAACTTCGGCGCCCGAGCGGGGACGTCGTGGAAAGACACGGGTCCGAAGGAGCTCGAGTCCGCGTTCGAGGGCAACGTCGTGGTGAGCGCGCGAATGACTCAGCTCGTCCTGCCCGGGATGATCGAGCGGGGCTGGGGGCGCGTCGTCGTCATCACTTCGGTCTACGGCCGGGAGGCGGGCGGGGCGCCCGCTTACAACGCCGCCAAGGCGGCGGAGATCAGCCTGGTCAAGTCGCTGGCGCGCGAAGTCGCCGCCAAAGGCGTAACGGTGAACGGCGTCGCGCCCGGATCGATCCTGTGGGAAGGCGGCGGCTGGCACCGGAGGCAGCAGGCCGACCCCGAAGGGATCGCTCAATTTGTTCGCCATGAGATGCCGATGGGACGCTTTGGAACCGCGGACGAGGTCGCGTCCGTCGTCGCATTCGTGTGCTCGCAGCAGGCGAGCTTGCTGAACGGCAGTTCGATCGCTGTCGACGGCGCGCAGGGCAGGTCCAACGTCTGAAACGGATGCGAACCCTGGCCCTGGTCTTCCTGGTCGTGTTCGGGGCTGCGTGCAATCAGCCCAACAGCACGAAGACCCAAGCACCCGCGGCGCACCTCACAGGCACGATCGGAGCCGCCTCGTACGTGATCGACGTGCCGAGCGATTGGAACGGCACACTCCTCCTCTTCAGCCACGGCTATGTCGCGCCTGGCGAAACGGGCCAGGCGGTGGTCGCGCCGACAGCGGAGGCGGGCACGTGGCT
>WNFI01677763.1_pt1 | contig 18694 bp, 17 predicted proteins | sample 5400471 | NCBI WGS metagenome assembly WNFI01 (sample SAMN13153348, study PRJNA577476) | soil metagenome | isolation source: 100 cm saprolite on Douglas fir-dominated hillslope | place: USA:California | collected 2013-09-17 | reverse complement strand
CGGCAGCTCGGCGCTGACCTGGGGCCGGCTGATGGACACCCTGAAGCGATTCGCTGAGACCGGCACCGCCGCGCCGCTGTTCCACGCCGCCTGAGCCGCCTCCCGGCACCAGCCCCGGCCAGAGCCCCGGCCCACGGCCGCAACGACACCGACCTGACCGGGCCCGGCGCCCGCACCAGATGGAACCGCCCGCATCCCGACCCCAGCTCCTACGCCCGGCCCGGTCCGAACGTCACTATTGGCCATGATCGAGCTTCGGCTGGCCACACCGGGCAAACGCACCGAGCAGGGATTGCAGCCCTTCGCCCACCAGGGGCATCGGCCGAAACACCGGCCGACCTTGACGACAGAACGGCCGTTCGCGAGCGGCTCGAACGGCCATGCCGACCGAGCCGACTGGCGCTCAGATCGGCGGGTAGGTGTGCGTGCTGGCACTGCACCTGGGCCACGCTCCCTGATCAAGCTGGCTGTCTCCGGGCGGCTGCATGGGGCCGCCGGGGGCGTCGCTGATCGTCGAACGCTGCCCGTCTTGGGTCCGGCCTCCGTGCCGTGTCAGGAGCCGGACTTCCGGGACGTAGCCCGGCACCTCGAGGGCTGGCCCGCCCGGCGGCGCGTGGCTCACGACGTCGGTGTGCCTGCCGGAGCGTTCGCGGGTCCGAGACGGCGACGCATCCGGCGTCGATGACCAACAGCAGTATTGCCACATCGTTGAGAGCTCCGGCAGCGACAGAATCTGGAACTAGCTGTGCGGTGCCCCAGGCGGTGAAGGCGAGGACTGCCACCAGCCGCATGAGGCCGTGCCGTCCCTTGGGCGGGTGCGCGGCGCTGACGGTTGCGATGGCACCGGCGACCAGCAGCAGCGGAGCGGCTGAGGCGCCGGCGTGGTGGGTCCACCGGACGCTCCCGCCGATCCCGTCAGCGGTGAGGAGCAGGATGCTTGCGGCGATGGAGGTCAGGCCGGGCGCGATGGCGGCCGAGAGCCGGGCGCGGCGCGTCCGCTAGCTGAGGCCGGTCCACGACGGTCACGGTATCGGGGCCGGTCGCGGGCCGGGCTCACTGGGCCGCCGGGCGGGGAGGTCTGGCAACGCGAGGAGCGTGCGGTTCAGCCGGGTGAGGTGCCGGGCTGATGGGCGGAGTCTCGGGTGAGGTGAGCAGCCGCCGGGGGCAGCGGGAAGGTGGCCGTGCCGTCGGCTGGGTCGCCGGTCAGGGAGGCTTGGGGCCGGCGCGGCGCCGGGGGGCGGGCGGTGGTGGCACCACTTTCCCGGCCAGGGCGCGCCCGGCGGGGATCACGACCAGTTGACCGTCGCGGGTGCGGACCGCGAAGGACCCGGCGGGGGTGAGCCGGACCTCCAGCCGGTAGCGCATGGCGGTCACCTGCTCGCAGCCTGGGTGGCCCGGGCCGCCAGGGGGCCGGGCGCCGGGCCGCCGCTGGCGCGGCCGCGCTCGGGTATCTGGCGCACGGACACGCGCGCGTTACCGGCCGGTGACGTAGCTGGCGACGTAGGTGTCGTAGGGCAGCGGGCCGGTCCTGGCCTCGCCGCCGGGGGAGCCGAGCTGGTCGAAGAGGCTGGCGTTTCGGTGGTGAACTGGGCCCACTGGCCGGGCACGTCGTCTTCGTAGAAGGCCGCCTCCACCGGGCACACGGGCTCGCAGGCGCCGCAGTCGACGCACTCGCCGGGGTGGATGTAGACCATCCGCTCGCCCTCGTAGATGCAGTCGACTGGGCTTTCACCGGCGCAGGCCTTGTCCTTGACGTCGGTGCGCGGCTCGGCGATCACATAGATCATGGGGCGGCTCGACCTCCCTGGGTGACCTGCCTATGCGCCGGGCGGGTTTGCGCGGGCGGGCCTGGTTTGCTGGCTGGGCGGCGTGTTAGCCGCCGATGCGCGATATCTCCACCTTCGGCTGCACCTGCTGCGTGCGGCTGGTCTGGCGGGCGCGCTGCTCGGAGTAACGGTCGGCCCGCCGCGCCCAGGTGGAGCTGATCTGCTCGCGCAGCGCCTGGTCACTGGAGCCCGCGCGCAGCGGGCCGCGCAGGTCGTGCCCGGTCCCGGCGAACAGGCAGGTGTAGAGCTTGCCGTCGGCGCGGGCCACTGCCCGCCGATCAGGGAGATGATCTCCGCGGCGGGGACGACCTGTTCCAGCCGCCAGCCGTTGGTCGTGCCGACGTCCATGTATTCGATGAACCGCAGCACGTGCCCGCTGTGCCGGAAATGCGCTGCCATCGGCAGGATCGACTGCTCGTTCACCCCGCGCCTGACCACCATGTTCACCTTGACCGGCGCCAGCCCGGCGCCGGCGGCCGCGGTGATGGCGTCCAGCACCCGCCCGGCCGGGAACTCGGCGTCGTTGAGCGCTATGAACACGCTGTCGTCGAGGGAGTCCAGGCTGACGGTCACCCGGCGCAGGCCCGCTGCGGCGAGCGCCCTGGCCTTGCCGGCCAGCAGCGCCCCGTTGGTGGTCAGGGCGATGTCCTGGATGCCGCCGAGGCCGGCCAGCATCGCGACCAGCTTCTCCAGGTCGCGGCGCAGCAGCGGCTCGCCGCCGGTCAGCCGCAGCTTGGCCACCCCCAGGCCGGCGAAGACCCGGGCGAGGCGGGTCAGCTCCTCGAAGGTGAGCAGCCGCCCGCGGGGCAGGAACGCGAAGTCCCGGCCGAAGACCTCCCGCGGCATGCAGTAGGTGCAGCGGAACTGGCAGCGGTCGGTCACCGAGATCCGCAGGTCGCGCAGCGGCCTCGCCAGCGTGTCCGCCAGCGGCAATTCAGCGATAGCCATCACCGCACCTCAGCGCCCGGGGATCCCGGCACCTGCCGGGTAGCTCCGCGGCCGCCAGTCACCTTGGCGTCCCCGGCGGCATGTGAGAACTCCTGTTGCCGTCCACGTTCAGGCTAGCTGCTAGCCGGAGTTTCAGTTGATCATGGCTTTCTGAGGTCGGCCGGGTTGCCGGCTTGACGAGTTTCCCCTGATGACACGCCGGCTGGGAAGATGATCTCCGAGCGATACCTGGGCAGCGCGGCGGACATCGCCGCGGCGATGGAGACGCGGGAGGCGGCGGCGCTGCCGGAACGGACCCGGCACCTGGCCTTCGGGGACATCGCCGCCGCCTGGGGAATCCTGGAGGACCTCGGGGTCGCTGCGGTCATCGACGAGGTGACCGGCTCCCGCCCGGCCGGGGCGACGCTGTCCGCCGGCACCTACCTGGCGCTGGCGGCGCTGAACCGGCTGGTCGCCCCCTGCTCCAAGGCGGCGTTCGCGGACTGGTGGAAGACCACCGCCGGCGACCGGCTGGCTAAGATCCCGGCCCCGGCGCTGGATCACCGGTACTTCTGGGACGCGATGCACGCCGTCACCCTGGAGCAGCTGGAGGAGATCTCCCGCACGATCGCGGTGCGGATCGTGGGATTGTCCGGGGTGGACGTGTCGTCGGTCGCGCTGGACATGACCAATTTCGCCACGTTCATCGCGACCGCGAACGGCAAGGCGCCGGTCGCGCAGCGGGGCAAGGCCAAGCAGAAACGCTCCGACCTGCGGCTGGTCGGCCTGGGCCTGGTGGTCACCCGGGACGGCGGCATCCCGCTGACCTGGCACGCCTACCCCGGCGACCGGCCCGACGTGACCCAGTTCCCCGCCATGATCGACCAGCTGCTCACCCAGTACCAGGCGGTCGCCGCCGCGGCCGGGATCCCGGCCGCGGCCGCGGACATGACCGTGGTCTTCGACGCCGGCCAGAACAGCGAGGACAACTTCGCCCACCTGGACGCCACGAACCTGCACTACATCGGGTCGGTGCCCGCCTCCGACTGCCCGGACCTGACCGCCTTGCCCGCCCGGGTCCGGTCAGTAGCCGACGAACAGCGGCTCGGCGGCCTGACCGCCTACGACACCCGCCGCGAGGCCTACGGCACCCAGCGCCGCACCATCTTGACCCACTCACCCGAGCTGCACGCCGCCCAGGCCCGCGGGTTCGACGGCACCACCCTCGCCAAGGCCGGCAAGAAACTGGACGAGCTAGCCGCCACCCTGGCCCGCGGCAAGACCCGCCGGCCCAAGGCAAAAGTCGAAGCGGAGATCGAGGCGATCACCCGCAAGCCCTGGGTCCGCCGCGTCATCACCTGGCAGCTCGACGGCGACCAGCCAAAGGACCTGCGCCTGGCCTGGTCCGTCGACCCGGCCGCCCGCACCGCGCTGGAAGAGGAAATCTTCGGCAAGCACGTGCTGATCACCGATCACGACGACTGGCCTGTGCCCGAGGTCATCGCCGGGTACCGGTCCCAGTCCGAAGCCGAGTTCTCCTTCCGCCAGATGAAAGACCCGCACGTGGTGTCCTTCTCCCCGATGCACCACTGGACCGAGCACAACATCAGAGTCCACGTCTTCACCTGCGTCCTGGCCCTGCAGATCGCCCACCTCATGCGCCGCACCGCCGCCCAGGCCGGACTGCGCCTATCCGTCCGCCAGCTGCTCGCCCAGCTCGCCGGCATCGGCGAGACCGTCCTGATCTACCCCTCCACCGGCGGCCGGCCCAAAGCCCGCCGCATGACCACCGAGCTCACCAGCGACCAGCACGAACTCTACGAAATCTTCGACCTGGCCAAGTGGGCACCCCGAAGTTAGGTCATACGCCTAGATGGGCAACCGAAGCCCACCTGACCAGCAGGAAAAGTCAGCCAGCATCAAGATCATCTGAAACTCCGGCTAGCAGGCTCGCGTTGGTGACCGCGCACGCCACCTCCCGCGGCGACACCGTGTGCATCTGCGGCCAGCGGCGGCCGGCCGCTTCAGCCGCCGCCACGATCGCGGCCACCGCATCGGCCACCGCCGACCCGGCCGGCGCCGACGGCACCGGATCGCCGCCCAGGCGGCCTCCGAGCGCAGCCGCTCGGGGTGGTCCCCGGCGGCAACCAGGAGCATGGCGGCGGTGTCGGGGCCGACGCCATGCAGGGCGAGCAGCGCGGGGGGCGGGCGGTCACCAGCGGGATGATCAGCTCATCGAGGCGCTCGAGCTGGCGGCCGGGGAACTGAGCGCGCCGCCCCAGCTCGCGAAGCGCGATCCGGGTGGGGTAGCCGACCACAGCGCCGGGGCGGGGGCGCAGCGAGCCGAGCTCGGCGACCAGGTCCGCCGGGTGTGCTCGCAGAACCGGATCCGCAGGTCGTCGGGGCCGGTCAGGACCAGGGCCCGGGCCTGGTTGATGGTCTGGGTCCGCCCGGCCCGGGCGCTGCGCTTGGCGACCATCAGCGCGCGGATCGCCTCCACCGCACCGTCTCGGCCCTTGGGCGCGCCGGCCGCCCTGCCGGACTGGGCGGCCCGGGCAGCGCTGCTGCAGGCCATGCCCCGCCCGTGTGCGGGTGTGCCGCGAAATGGGGTTCTGCCCGCGCCGCTGGCCGGCAGCGGACGGGTGACCCCGCTCGATGGAGCCTGGCGTCAGCCCCGTTGCTCGCGCACCTGGCGCTTGATCCGGGCCAGCATCGCGGCCATGCCGCGCAGCCGAAGCGGGCTCACCACGTCGGCCAGCCCCAGCTGGCTGGAGAACTCGCCCGGTGTCGCCAGGGCCTCATCGGCGTGAAGCCCATCGAGGCCGGCGTGGAGAATGCCGGCAAAGCCGCGGGTGGTCGGGGACTGCGGCGGGGCGTCGAAGAACAGGTGAACCGTGCCGTCGTCGTCCACCTCGACGGCCAGGAACAGCGGCGTCTGGCACTCGGGCACTGGCTCAAGCAGGTCGCGGTGCCCGGCGTAGCGGGCGGGCAAGGGCGGCAGTTCCTGCGAGAACTCAAGCAGCAGCTGCAGCCGTTGGCTGCCAGGGACCGCGCCGAAGTCCCCGGCGATCTCCTGCAGGCGCGGATTGAGCGTGCCGGCGGTCACGGATTCTCGCCCCGGGTGATGGGGACCCGGACGGTGTTGCCCCACTCGGTCCACGACCCGTCGTAGTTGCGCACCCGCGGGTAACCGAGCAGGTGATGCAGGACGAACCAGGTGTGGCTGGACCGTTCCCCGATCCGGCAGTAGACCACCACGTCGTCGTCTGGGCGCAGTCCTGCCTCGTCCTGATAGATCGCCTCAAGCTCGTCCCGGGGCCGGAAGGTGGCGTCCTCGGCGGCAGCACGCGACCAGGGCACGCTGCTGGCACCGGGGATGTGCCCGCCGCGCACGGCACCTTCCTGCGGGTAATCGGGCATGTGGAGCAGTTCGCCGGTGTACTCACCGGGTGAGCGCACGTCGATCAGCGGCCTGCCGAGGTGGGCCAGCACCTGGTCCCTGAACACGCGGATCTGGGTGTCGTCGCGCTCGACGACCGGGTAGCTCGCCCGGGTCCGCTCCGGCACGTCCGTGCTGACCGGGCGGCCCTCGGCGATCCACTTGGCCCGGCCGCCGTCGAGCAGCCGCAGGTCCGGATGGCCGAACAGGCTGGCGACCCACAGCGCGTACGCCGCCCACCAGTTGTTCTTGTCACCGTAGAGCACCAGCGTGGTGCCGGGCGTGATGCCCTTGCCTGACATCAGCCGCGCGAAGCCCGCGCCGTCGACGTAGTCGCGGGTGACGGGATCGTTCAGTTCGGTATGCCAGTCCAGCTTGACCGCGCCGGGGATGTGCCCGGTGTCGTACAGCAGCACGTCCTCGTCGGACTCGGCCACGACCAGGCCGGGGTCGTCGAGGTGCCCGGCCACCCACCCGGTCGTGACGAGCATCTCCGGGCCGGCATAGTGCTCGAACCTAGGGACGGAGTCACGCGGCAGCGTCATTGGTACGCTCACCTGCTCTCGCTATCCGCCCGCACCAGCAAGTAGCGCGGCGGTTACATTCAGCTTTCCACCCACCCGCTCGCCGGCATCCGCCGGGTCACCCGCGAGCAGGCTATCCGGTCCGCGGCCGGCCGGACATGATCATCACGTGGGTGCCGCCGACCGTGTCGCACACTAGCCTGGCCGCCGGACACAGCGATCGTGCTCTCCCTGCGCATCGCGCAGGCAATGTTCGTCGACTGGGATACCGGGCATGGCTTGATCACGGCCCATCAGTGGTCCCCGCGAAACGGCTACAGCTGGAACCAGCCGGCCATCGCCCGCTCATGGGGTCAGACTGGTGCCATGCGCGTGTCCGCTGCCCTCATCCTCGCAGTCTCGCTCGCGGCGGCCGCCTGTACCAGTTCGGGAGGCTCCCCCGGCAGTACCAGTACGCAGGCCACGCCGCGCCGGCCGGCAGCCGTGCCGGGCGGGCTGAGCCGGGCGCCGGCCAGCCTGACCGCCCGTGACTGGCCGACCTACCACAAGGACGCCGCGGGGACAGGCGTAGCGCCGGCGACGCCAGCCGCGGGGGCGCTGCGCATCACGTGGACCCGTCACCTCGACGGGGCGGTGTACGGCCAGCCCCTGGTGATTGGCGGCCTCGTCATCGCCGCCACCGAAGGCGACACGGTGTACGGGCTGTCGGCCGCGAACGGGCGGATTGCCTGGCACGCGCACCTGGGCACCCCGGTACCGCTGTCCAGCCTGCCGTGCGGCAGCATCAACCCGCTCGGCATCACCGGAACCACCGTCTACGACCCAGCGACTGGCCTGGTCTACGCGGTCGCCGAGACTACCGGGTTCCACCACGTGCTGGCCGGCATCAAGGTCACCACCGGCCGGGTGGTCTTCCGCCGTGACATCCCGGCCCCCGACGGGCATCCGCGGTTTGACCAGCAGTGGGCGGCTCTCACCGTCGAGCGCGGCCGCGTGTACGTAGCGTTTGACGGCCTGTTCGGGGACTGTGGCCCATACCGGGGCTCGATCGTTGGCATCCCGGCGCCGGGGCAGGGCGCCCTGGTCTCCTACCAGGTACCGACCGCGCGCGGAGGCGGAATGTGGGCCGCGGGCGGGCCGGTGATCGGGCCGGATGGCACGATCTACGTCAGCGTCGGCAACGGCGCCGCCACGTCACCGCCGTTCGACGGCAGCGACTCGGTCATCTCGCTCACGCCGCGCCTGCATCGGACCGGAATCTTCGCCCCCCGATCCTGGCCCGCCGACAATGCCGGCGACCTGGACCTTGGTTCCGCTGCCCCGGCCCTGCTGAGCACCGGAAGGCTCCTGGCCGACGGCAAGAACGGAACCGCCTATCTGCTGAACGCACAGCACCTGGCCGGCGTCGGAAAGCAACTGGCCACGGCGCCGGTGTGCGCCGCCTTCGGCGGGATGGCGGCCCAGGGCACGGTCGCCTACGTGCCCTGCATCTCCGGCGGGATGGCGGCCGTGAACATCGCGAACGACCGGATCCGGGTGCTCTGGCGCGGCCCCGGCCCGGCGCAGAGCTCGCCGGTGCTCGGCGGCGGCGCGGTGTGGGTCGTGGACTGGAACTCCGGCGTCCTGTGCGAGCTCAGCCCCGCCACCGGGCACGTCCGGCACAAGATCAGCCTGGGAAGCGCGGTCCCGCTCGCCTCACCATCGCTGTCGGGCCCGCTCGTGCTGGTCGGCACGATGAGCGGCGTGGTGGCGGTCAGCGGAGCATGAGGTCCGCTGGTCGCGGCCGCGGGAGCGGCGCCCGCCTGCCTGGTCAGCCAGACCCAGCCAGCAGCGATGCTGGCAGAACTCGACTCGGTGCCGGCTGCGGCCACGAACACCGCCAGTTCTGGGCCGGCGGCCAAGAACACCTGCGAATATGAGCCGTAGGGCCACACACGCGACCGGATCGCCTGAGCCAGCCTGCGGGCTCCGCTATGGATGTCGCGGGCATCTACAGAAACCTCAGCAGTTCAACCTCTGTAGCTGACCGGGGCGCGCCCGGGCGGCACGCTGGCGACCAGGGGCCCGGCGGGGAGCCGGCGGCCGGGGAGCCAGGACAGCCAGCGGGGCAGGTACCAGCACCGCTCCCCCAGCAGGGACATGGCCGCGGGCAGCAGGATCCCGCGCACCACGGTGGCGTCGATGAGCACCGCGGCGGCCAGGCCCACGCCGAGCGTCTTGGTATCCACGATGGGCAGCGTGGCGAGGATCGAGAACACCGCCACCATGATCACGGCTGCGCTGGTCACCACCCCGGCACTGCCGGAGATGCCGCCCACGACCGCGTCCCGGGTGCTGGGCCCCGGGAGCGCAGCGCGCGGATCCGGCTCAGGATGAACACGTGGTAGTCCATGCTCAGCCCGAACAACACCACGAACATGAACATCGGTATCCATCCGATGATCCCGCCGAACGACGTGTAGCCGAGCGGTCCCTGCAGCCGGCCGTCCTGGAAGATCAGCGTGATCAGGCCGTAGCCGGCGCCCACCGACAGCAGGTTCAGCGCGATCGAGACCAGCGGGATCGCGACCGAGCGGAACGCCACGAGCAGCAGCAGGAAGGCCAGCACCACCACGAACGCGACCACGATCGGGGTGGCTGCGTGCATCGCCGCCGTGTTGTCGTGGCTCTGTGCCGTGTCCCCGGCCACGGCGTAGCTGATCCCGCCCACCTGGCCCAGCGTCGCGGGCAGGACCTGGTGGCGCAGGGTAAGCAGGGCATGGTCCGAGGCCGCGTCGGCGCCGTTTCCCGCCAGCGGGACGTCGATGATCAGCGCGCGGCCCTGGGCCAGCTGGGTAGCGGTGATGGGCTCGCGGATCGCGCCGTGGGGCCCGCCGGCCGCCGCCCGCGCCTGCAGCGCGCCGATCGCGGCCCGCATCGCCGGGCCGGTGAGGTCCTGGCCGGTCACGACCACCTGGGCGGGAGACGGGGTCTGGCCGAACGCCTGGTTGACGCGGTCGAGGGTCTGCAGCACCGGGGAGCCCGCGGGCAGGTCGACGGCCGGGATGCAGAGCCGCATCCCGAGCGCGGGCGCGGCGAGCGCGAGCAGCGCGACCGCCGCCGCGCCGCCCCACACGACCGGGCGCCGCACCACCCGGCGCACCAGGGCGGCCCAGACCCGCGACGGGGCGCGCGGCGGTGCGCCTGCGGCCGAGGAACGGGATGCGGCCCGGTCCGCGCGCGGCCCGAGCCAGGACAGCAGCGCGGGCAGCACGGTCAGCGAGCCGAGCACCGCGACACCAACCGCGGCGATCGTGCCGAGCGCGATACCGGTGAACACGTCGTAGCCGGTCAGGAACAGTCCGGCCAGCGCGATCATGACCGTCAGCCCGGAGACCATGATCGCTCGCCCGGAGGTGGCGGCGGCGACGCGCAGCGCCTCTCGCGTGTCGTGTCCCGCAGCCCGCTCCTCGCGCTCGCGGCGCAGGTAGAACAGGGAGTAGTCGATGCCGACGGCCATCCCGATGATCAGGACCACCTCGGACGTGCTGGACCCGACCGGCAGCCAGTGGCTGACCAAGGTCAGCAGCGACAGCGCGGTCATCACCGAGGTGGCGGCCAGCAGCAGCGGGATGCCCGCGGCGATCAGCGCGCCGAACACGAGCACCAGCAGGACCAGCGTGACCGGCACCGAGGTCGCCTCCGCCTTGAGGAAGCCGCTGCCCAGCACGGAGTTGATGGCCCGGCCATGGCTCGCGTCGCCGCCCTCGGCGATCCGCAGGCCCGGATACCGCGCCTGGACCGCGGCGACCGCGCGCAGGGCGGGCGCGACGGCCGTCACCTGGCCGGCCGCCGGGCCGGGGACGTGGAACGTGACCAGGGCGCTGCGCCCGTCGGCGGAGACGAGGGCCCGGTTGCCGGGGGCCAGCGGAGAGCGGACGTCGGTGGCGGCCCGCGGCAGCCCGGCCAGGGCGCTGGTCACCTGGCGGGCCGCCTGCCGCATGGCCGGGTCGGCGGCGAACGCATGACCGGGTGCCCGGGCCTGGATCAGCACGTCCTCCACGGCCGGGGCGACGACGCCCAGCGACCTGCCACGCACTGCTGCGGACGCTCCGACCCTCGTGTGGAGATCCTTACCCACGCCATCTGTTGTGTCCGGTCAAGCACATAGACGATCGCGGTCCCGGGGTGCGCGGTCAGGTGCGGTGTCTCCACGTGGTCGGCCACTTGAAAGCCAAAACTGCCAATCGCGCATAGGGCGGCGATCGTCGGCAGAACACCCGCCGGGCTGTGCGTGACCCGCTTGATGTGTCTCCCTTTCGGCTTCAACTTGACGTGGATCGACCCCACCGCCAAATGCGTGAGCTCCAATTCCCAGAGGCGGCGCCGTTCAACACGCTCGACCAGCGACGACATGCTGCGGGCGATGCCCCTACCAACTGGAACATTCAGCTGAGGGTGAGCGTATGCGGCCAGTCCTGCTGCGGCCGTGGTCAGCTGGACGAACGCATTCAGCGCGTCGATTAGCTCGGTGGGCGATTTGGTGAAGGGCAGGTACAAGCCGAACTCCACCTGCCGTGGCTCACCAAACTCAGCCGGGTCGTAAAGCTCTGCCCGAAGCGTGGCCTCGATTTCCGACATGCGGCCCGCAAGGTCGTCTAAATCAAACACGTCCCATCCCCTGGCAGTGACGCGTGCGTATGCACCCTACGCTCTCGGCCGTCTCATCGACATGCGTCTATCAATCGTACCCCGATCACCCCGAGGAACCCGGCGACCGAGGGCTTGAGGTCGGCGGCCGTCGACGTGCCCGCCGGGTGGCCGTGCTTGACGAGGAAGGCGATGAACAGCGCGGTGAAGATGCCGACCACGGCCATCTTGACGAACGTGCCGATGTTCGGGCCCCACTTGCCGTACCGGAAGGCGATGATGGCCGTCCCCACGGTGACCCAGGTGAACGCCAGGCCGACGATGATCTCGCCGGCGGTGCCGAGCGGCTTGCTCACCACGAAGGCGTTCAGCGTGGCGATGACCGTCGCCGAGAGCGTGCCGCCGATCCAGATGGGGTTGGAGAGCCGGTACAGCACGGTGGTGACCGCCCCGAACCTCCTTCTGGGGCGACGGCAGCAGTGTAGGCCGAAGGATTTGGCTTACAAAACGGTCGACCGCCCGGTTTTCGGGGCGAGCGATGCCATCAGGGCAGAGGGCGACGCCACATCCGCGAGCCCGCGCCAGGAGGCCTTATCAGGCGCCTCCACGGCCTCGACGTGGCCGACCGCCCTGGGCGCTCGCCAGGGCACTTGAGACCGTGGCCAACTCTGTGCGGGAAGGCCAGGGCGGATCATGCCGTGCCCATCGCTGGGAGCAGGTGTTCGACCCCCGCGCAAGCCACGGCCATGGCGCTGGGCAAGCCGCAACCGTGTGCCGCCGTGGCGCTGGCCGACTGCCCGCCCAGGTCGGCGGCACGTAGTACAAGGCCGGCAGGTGTAACGGTCTGGGGCCGCCCGGCGTTTCCCTAGATGTAGGCCTCTTCCCCCGGTGAGGTCTGAGGTCCCGGCCTGGCCCCCGCAGGCCGGGGCCTATGTTCTATCCGGCCGGGACCACGCTGGCTGGCATGAGCCGTACCGGGCGGGATCGTACGGCCGGCCGCCGCACCCGGTGCCGGGCGAGCGCCGCCTGGTCTTTCACCGCGGCGGGCTGGCCTGAGGCGCGTCAACCTGATGGCACGGGTTTCGTTGAATCGATCCCGCAGCCACCCCACCCGAGCCGCACCGGCGGCCGCGGCGCCGGCCCTGCACGCGGCCAGGCGCGGTGATCCCCGGGTCTGTCCCGGCCGGGGTGGCTGGCGCGCCGAGGCGGTAGCCATGGCCGTCGGCAGCGTCCGTGCGACATACCCGGACGGTTCGAGTTCACGCCGCGGGTGCACCTGCGCCGTGGGCACCGCCTGCTTAACCCGTAGGCGACACCCCCGATCACGCCCCGAACGGCCAGCTCACAGCCAAACGTGAAGGCCTCTCCAGGTCACACAGGTCTTTCGCCTGCGTATTCGATTGCCAGATCAGTTACACTGATGGCCGGATACGTGCCGATTCGAGTTCGGCGATGGTCGGCGCCTCGGCGCCGGGCCGCTGGCAGGTGAGCGCGGCCACGAGGACCGCATCGTCGAGGGCGGCGGACAGTTGCGGTGCCGGGCACTGGGCCAGTTGCGCTGGTGAGTGCCGGCCTTGCTGAACGAGTGATCCGAGCAGCCCGGCGGTGAATGAGTCGCCGGCGCCGACGGTGTCGGCCACGGTCACCTCGCGGGCCGGGCGGTGTATCGGCGGACCCGGTGCGGTGAAAGCGTCCGCGCCGTTGGCCCCGTTGGTGATGACGACGACAGTCGCACCCAGCCGGAGCCAGTGTTGCGCGACGTCATCGATGGTCCGGTCGGGGTACAGCCAGGCGACGTCCTCCGCGCTGGCCTTGGCCAGATGGGCGAGCCGGACACTGCGTTCGACCATTCGCTGGCCGTGGTCGCGGTCCTGCAGGAGCCGGGGCCGGATGTTGGGGTCGTAGCTCACCAGTACGTCACCGCGGCCGCGCATTCGATTCGCGAGACCGAGGATGTGCTCGTCACCGGGCGGGGTCCATGATGCGATCGATCCGAAGTGGAGCACGGCAGTTGTCTCGGGCACAAGGCCGGTCTCTTCGGCGGTCCACTGCCAGTCCGCCGTGCCCTCGAGGTAGAAGTCGTAGCTGGCCCGTGCCTCGGCGTCGAGGGAGACGACCGCGAGGGTGGTCGGCTCGCTGGCGCGCGGCGCGGCGTCGAGGCGGATGCCTTCAGCCGCGGCGCGCTCGCGCAGGAGGCGGCCGAACGCGTTGCCGGCAAGACGCGCCATCAGCGCCGTCTTGTGCCCCAGGCGGGCCAGGCCGATGGCGACGTTGTAGGGGCTGCCTCCAGGGCATGCGGTGAAGGACCGGGGCTCGTCGCCGGGGACGAGGTCGATGAGGGCCTCGCCGATGACGGTTACCGTCGCACGCGCGGCAGCTTCGGCGCTCATCTGCTGCTGGCGGTGCTTGTATTGGGCTTGATCTCGCCAGATCCGCGTACGGCCAGGCCTGTCGCGACGATGTGCGTGCGGGGCGGCGTGTCATCCCCGTCCAGGCGCGCGAACAGGAGTTGCGCCGCCAGGCGGCCGAGCCCCGCTGCGTCCTGGGTGACGACGGTGATGCCCGGCACGAGGACATCGGCGAGCAGGAAGTCATCAAACCCGATGAGCGCGACCGTGTCCTGCATGCCCATCTGCCGCAGCGCCTTGACCGCGCCGATCGTCACCAGGTTCTGGCTGGTGAATAGCGCAGTCGGCGGGTCGGGCAGGCTGAGGACGTCTCCGGCAGCCTGCGTCGCGGCATCGGCGGTGCGCAGGCCATGCTTGACGATCAGCGGGTCAACCCGGAGTCCGGCACGCTCGAGCGCCTGCTGGTACCCGTCGAATCTCTGCGCTGCAGTGGCGATGGTGAGACTGTCGCCCAGGTACGCGATCCGCCTATGACCGAACGAGAGCAGGTGATCGATCGCAATGATGGCGCCGCCGCGGTTGTCGGAGACAACGGCGTCAGCATCAAGGAATCTGGGCTCGCGATCGAGGAAGACGACGCCGGTGCCGAGCTTCCGCTCGGCGAGCAGGTAACTCTGGTCCGATGCCGCGGGAACGATCACCAGGCCGTCGACCCCGCGGTCGATCAGCGTGATCGCCAGCTCACGTTCGCGGACCGGATCTTCGTCCAGGCTACCGATCAGAATCTGCACCCGCCGCTCCCGGGCCTGATCCTCGACGGCGCGCAGCAAGGCCGCCGAGAAAGGGTTGGACACGTCCTCGAGCAGCAGGCCGATCGTGGCGGTGCGCCTGTCGCCGCGCCGCAGGCTGCTCGCGGTCAGGTTCGGGCGGTAGCCGAGCTTGTCCGCCGCCCCGTGGACCCGGGCGGCAAGATCCGGGGCGACCGTCGGCTCGCCGTTCATCACCCGGGACACGGTCTTGATCGCCACCCCGGCGAGGGCCGCCACATCCTTCATCGTCGGCCGGGCAGGTCGCCCCAGGCTGCTGGTGTCACGGCCTGACATCGATATCTCTCCTTAGCCCGGGCCAACGTCGCGCTGCGCCCATCGTAATCTCCGGACGCACCGGCTGAGAACCCAGCCTAGACAACGTTATATCGCATGGGCACGCACCCGGCGGACCGAGATCCGTCAGGCCTGCGGCGGGCGTGACACCGTGCTGTGACACCGTGCGCGACCTCCGGGAACGGCCTGATCACGCCCGGATAGCTCTCGCTGGCCAGGACTGAGGACCGGGCCATCCGGATCACGCCGCCCGGGGACGGCTTACCTGTCATGCCTCTCCGAAACATCGATGTCACAATTTGGACACGAGATGGGCGCAGCCTCTTGACCTACGGGATCGGACTGTGTTGCCTGGTGAGACAACGTTATCCCAGGAGTTCCGTCGGAGGGTGCTCCTACTCCAGCTGGAAGGGGAACTTCACCATGGGCCATCAGCTTTTGACGAGGTCGAAGACGGCTCGTCGTGGTGTCGCCTTGCTGGCGTGCGCGTCGGTCGGCCTGCTGGCTGCGTGCGGCAGCTCCGGCACCTCGACCAGCACCAGCAGCTCGAGCCCGGGCTCGAAGAAGATCACCATCACGTTCAACATGGGGGCCGAGGCTGACCCGTTCTTCATCGCCATGAACATCGGCGCCGAAGCCGAGGCGAAGGCGCTGGGCGTCACCCTCATCTGGCAGGGTGACCCCTCGGTGTACTCGCCGTCCACCCAGATACCGATCGTCGATCAGCTGCTGGCCGGGCACCCGAGCGCCCTGATCATCTCCCCGACCGACCCGAGCGCGCTGCAGCCGGCGGTCAACCAGGCCCTGGGGATGGGCATCCCGGTGGTCAACGTCGACACGCACGTGAACGACCTGTCCAAGGTCCTTTCGTTCATCACCGGCGACAACCAGCAGGGCGGTGCCGTGGCCGCCGACGCGATGGCGAAGGCCATGAACTACACGTCCGGCAAGACCTACCAGGTCGTCGTCGGAGCCAGCTCGGCCACGACCACGACCAACACAGCCCGGCTCGCCGGGTTCAAGGCTGAGATCGCGGCGAAGTACCCCGGCATCCAGATCGTGTCGGAGGCTTACTCGCAGTCCCAGCCCGCCGTCGCCAACACCAACGTCAACAACTGGCTCACCAAGTACCCCCATTTGAAGGGAATCTTCGCCATCGACGGCACCAACGCGACGGGAGCATCAGCTGCCCTGCAGTCCCGGGGCCTGGTCGGCAAGATCGCGCTGGTCGGTTACGACGCGTACTCGACCAACGTCGCCCTGCTGCAAAAGAATGTGTTCGCGGCCCTGATCTCTCAGCAGCCGGGGCTGGAGGGCAAGATGGCCGTCGCCGATGTGGTCAAGTACCTCCGCTCCGGCAAGAGCATGGCCGGCATCCAGCACCTGGTCACCTTGCCGAACATCGTCCTGACGCCGGGCAGCCCGGCATCTGTCCTCGCCACGTACACCTACCCGACCGCATAAGCCGGCCTGGCCGGCGGGCGCACAATGTCCGACGCTGCGCCCTCCGGCCAGGCTGCGTCAGGGCAGACGCCCCCTCGTCAAAGCCGAGAAGGAGCAGGGCCATGTCGAGTGTCACCGAACATCCCGCGCCGGCGGGTACCGCGCCGGCCCAGCAGCCCGCCGGCTTGCTGCGGTCCGTCCTGGTCAACCAGCACGTCCTGCTGCTGGTTGCGCTGGCCGGCCTGGTCGCCTACTTCACGGCCCGTGACTCGGTATTCATCTCGACTCCGGAGATCGCCGTCCTGCTGACGAACTTCGCCTCGCTGATCTTGCTGGCCACCGGCGAGACCTTCGTGATCATCTCCGGCGGTATCGATCTGTCCGTCGGCGCCACGACCGGATTCTCCGGTGTCGTGGCAGCGCTCGCGATGCGGGACATGATCAGCGCCCACAACGGTGAGGCCCTCGTGCTCATTGTGGGCACGCTCATCTGCGCCGGGATCGGTACCGGAATTGGCCTGATCAACGCGGCCCTGATGAACTGGGCCCGGCTGGTACCTTTCGTCGCGACCCTGGCCACGCTGGGCGCGGGGACTGGCATGGCACTCGTCCTGAGCAACGGGCTGCCTATCGGTTCCGACAGCTCAGCGCTGTCGCTGGGCGCGGACCGGTTCGGGCCCTTCCCGTACCTCTTCCTGGTGGTCTTCGCCATCGTGGTGATCAGCTGGCTGTACCTGCACCTGAGCCGGTACGGGCGGTACACCTACGCGATCGGGTCGAATTCGTTTGCCGCCCGCGCGGCCGGGATCGACGTGCGCCGGCACCTGACGTCGGTGTACGCGCTGTCCGGCCTGCTGGCCGGGCTGACCGGAATAGTCTTCTACATCCGGCTCGGCGCGGGTGCCCCGACCTCCGGCGACGGGTTCGAGCTCACCGCGATCGCCGCCGTCGTCATCGGCGGGGTCAGCCTGTTCGGCGGGTCGGGACGGCTGACTGGCACGATACTCGGCGCGCTGATCCTGACCGTCGTGACGAGCGGGCTCATCATCAGCAACGTCTCGCCGAACTGGAACCAGGTCGCCGTCGCGATCTGTATCGCCGCCGCCGCCAGCCTGCAGGCCCTGCGCGTGCTGGGTCGGAGGCAGTCATGATCGATGAGCGCCAGCCGCTGTACGAGGCGCGGCACATCGACAAGAGCTACGGCAGCGTCGTCGCCCTGTCCGACGTCAGCGTGTCGCTGTACCCGGGCGAGGTCCTCGGCCTCGTCGGCGACAACGGCGCCGGCAAGTCGACGCTGGTCAAGGTCCTCTCCGGGGTCCATAACCCGGACAAGGGCGAGCTGTTCCTCGACGGCACCGAACGCCACTGGAAATCGCCGCACGACACGATCGAGGCAGGCGTCGAGACCCTCTACCAGGACGCCGGGCTGGCGCCGGACCTGACCATCGGCTCGAACGTGTTCCTCGGCCGCGAGAAGGCCAAGCCGGGCCTGCTCGGCAAGCTGGGATTCCTGGCCCAAAAGGACATGGAAACCGAAGCGCTGGCCGACCTCGAGCGCGTCGGCATCACCGTCCCCCCGTCCAAGCGCACCGTCTCCCAGCTATCCGGAGGCCAGCGCCAGGCCGTCGCGATCGGACGGGCCATCGCCTGGGCCCGCAAGGTCATCCTCCTCGACGAGCCGACCAACCACCTCGGGGCCCGCCAGGCCATCGAGGTGCTCTCGGTGATCCGGGCCGCCAAGGACCAGGGGCTCGGGGTCATCTTCATCTCGCACACACTGCCGCACGTGCTCCAGGTGACCGACCGGGTCGTGGTGCTGCGCCTCGGCAAGGTCGTCCGCGACGCGCCAACCTCACAGTTCGACGCCGAGAGCCTGCTCGGCACCATCACCGGCCTCATCGAGACGACCTAACTCCCGCCCAGCCCAGGCCTTCCGGGAGAGCCTTGGCGCGGAGGTGCTGCCGCACTCGGGTGGCACCGGCCAGCAACCGCCGCCCGCCGGGTGACAGTGCCCCTCTGCCCAGCGGACAAGGCGGCCCTCCCTCATCGGAGGATGACCATAGACAGCCACAATGTCTTAATTCGTCGCAAGCTTCGTCACTCGCCCGCGGACGCGCGCTGTCGTGTCACGGTCTCGATCGGGCTGGGCCGCTTCGCCGGCCGGGATGTCGCCGTAGCTGGTCCACCAGCCCGGGGTGGTGGCCTGCCGGGCAAGCGCCAGCACCCCGGCCCGGTACGCGTCGACGTCGCCGGTGACGAGGACGTCGCGGGGATCGCCACGAAGTGGCGCTCACGGCCAGCCCGCCGAGCTCGATGAGCGCCTGCCGGGTCGCGGAAGCTGACCTGCGCAGCAGTCCGCGGGTCAGCTCTTATCCGGCGAGCGCCGCGAGCATCTCCCGGGCGGCGCCGAGGATCGAGAAGTGGCCATGGCCGGGGTAGAGGTGAAGCTGTGCGC